>Ga0326597_10009558_pt1 | contig 12985 bp, 10 predicted proteins | sample RVTome_12_FD_203789 | JGI IMG/M metagenome (GOLD analysis project Ga0326597, IMG submission 203789) | Soil microbial communities from uranium-contaminated site in the Upper Colorado River Basin, Wyoming, United States - RVT100D185 | ecosystem: Environmental > Terrestrial > Soil > Contaminated >... | reverse complement strand
GCGCTCCAGATCAGGGAAGTCGCGCAGGAGCGGTCCGTGCACGAGCTCGGACAAGGCACCCGCGTATTCGACGCCGGTCGGGCCGCCACCGACGACGACGAACGTCAGCGCGCGACGCCGTGCCTCCCCCGTCAGGGTGGTGGCCGCCTCGAATCGACCTAGGATGTGCTGCCGGAGCGGAATGGCGTCGTCCATCCAGCGGAGGGGGAACGCGTATCGGTCCGCGCCCTCGATACCGAAGAAGTTCGGCTCGCTGCCGATCGCCAGCACGAGCAGGTCGTACTGCAGCATGCCCGTAACCGTGTGAACCTCCTTCCGGTCCAGATCGATCCGCCCGGCCTCACCCATCCGCACCTCGACGTTGCGGGCCTTCCGGAAGATCGAGCGGACCGGATAGGCGATGTCGGTCGGCACGAGCTCGGCCGCCGCGACCTGGTAGAGGAGGGGGAAGAACGTGTGGTAGTTCCTCCGGTCGAGCACCGTGACGTCCACCGGCTGATTGCGGAGCGTCCGCGCGGCCCAGAGACCGGCGAAGCCAGCTCCGACGACGACGACGCGGGGGCGGGCCAATGGCCGTCCGTCAGGCCACGGGCAGGTCGGACGCGACGAGCTCGGCCCACGCCACCAGGCCGCCTTCGAGGTTCACGACGTCGGAATACCCCCTCTCCATGAGCAGCCTGGCCGCTCGCTCGCTCCGCTGACCCGACTTGCAGTACACGACGATGGGGCGGTCACGCGGGACCTCCGCCAGCCGGCTTTCGAGCTGGCCGAGTGGTACCAGGCGGGCGCCCCGGTCCGCGAGGTTCCCGACCGACCACTCCCAGTCCTCTCGCACGTCCAACAGGAAGATCGGATCGCTCGCCTCGAGGCGCGTCAAAAGCCGCGGCGCCGCAATCGTGCCCACCGGCGCGGATCCGTTGGCGGCGGCGCCCGCCACACCCGCGTCGGGGACGTCGGCCACGCCACAGAACACCTCGTAGTCGATGAGCTCCGTCTGGGTCGGCTGGTCACCGCACACGGGGCAGTCCGGATTGCGACGAAGCGAGACCTCGCGCCAACTCATGTCCAGCGCGTCGAGAATGAGCAGCCGGCCCACGAGTGGCCGCCCCACACCGAGCAGCAGTTTGACGACCTCGGTGGCCTGCGTGGTGCCGATCATCCCCGGGAGGACGCCGAGCACGCCGCCCTCCGCGCAGTTCGGCACCAGGCCGGGGGGAGGAGGCTCCCGGAAGAGGCATCGGTAGCACGGCCCGCCCCGGGTCGCGAACACCGAGACCTGGCCCTCCCAGCGGAAGATGGAGCCGTACACGTTCGGCTTCCCCAGCAGCACGCACGCGTCGTTCACCAGATAGCGCGTCGGGAAGTTGTCCGTGCCATCTGCCACCACGTCGTAGCCGCCCAGGATCTCGAGGGCATTCTCGGACGTGAGCCGGGCGTCGTGCCGTTCCACCCGCACGTGCGGATTCACGTCCCGGAGCCGATCCTCCGCGCTGTCGAGCTTGGAGCGACCCACGTCGGAAGTGCCGTGCAGGATCTGCCGCTGGAGATTGCTCTCGTCCACGGTGTCGAAGTCGACGAGCCCGATCGTGCCCACGCCGGCCGCCGCCAGGTAGAGGGCGAGCGGCGAGCCGAGCCCACCGGCGCCGACGCAGAGTACCCGCCCCTGCTTCAGACGGAGCTGGCCCGCCATCCCGACTTCCGGCAGCGAAAGGTGCCGCGCGTAGCGGTAGAGCTCCTCACGGCTGAAGTCCGTCATACGGTTATCCACCCCCCGCTCGGGCGGGGGTTCCGGCGGGGCCGCCCTCGGCGACCGCCTGGAACTCGAGCGCGTCCTCCTGGAGCGTTTCCAGGAGCTCGCCGTCCCGCGCCGCCAGCTCGACCACGTCGGCGAGCTGAGCCGCGAGCGCGAAGTATTGCCAGGGGATGTTCAGCGTGGACCGGTCCTGCCAGATGTCCCGGTCACGGATGCCGCGGAACGAGTAGACATCCCGGTAAAGCGCGATGGAACGGTCCAGGTCGAACCACTCGGCACCGTACTCCCGGCGGCCCTGGACGATGCCCGGGCGAGGCTCCTCCGATAGGGGCCGGAACTCCAGCTTCGTCACGAGCCCCTGCCGGACCCCCCAACGTTCCAACCCCAGGTCGGTCAGCATGCCACCCGCGGCCGAGAAGTAGATCGGACGTTCTCGGAGGGAGTCGTGGATGATGGACAGCGCCACCTGGTGGCTGCGGTCGAGCGTCATTCCCGCCGGATAGGTGACGGCCATGCCCGGGAAAGGGACGGTGAGGTCCTCGCCGAGCGTGGCCCGTCCGACCCCGTCCATCTGCTCCGCAGACAGGTCGAGGATCGGGCCGTCCGGCGCGGGTCCGTCCTCGTAGAACGCCGGCGCCTGGTCCGGGGCGAACGGACGCTGGCGCTCCGGGCTCGTCAGCTGTCGGAGCTGCTTGGGATACCATGTCGTGTAGAGGTACTGTCCGACGACGACCGTGACATCGCGCCGGACCCCCTCCACTTCCTGCAGATACCAGAGCGGAAACGTGTCGTTGTCGCCGTTGGTGAAGAGGACCCCGTACGGCTCCACGCTGATGAGGAGATCGTAAGCCCATTCGCGAGCCGCATGATCGCCCGAGCGATCGGCCCAACTCCAGTTGAGGATGAGCGGCACGAACGCCAGGACCAGCACCGGCGCCGCCGCGGCCAGCCGGGGACGTGCCTCCATGGCGTCGCCCCGGCCCAGCCAGGTCGCCATGACGTTCCAGATCCAGGCCAGACCGATGCCAGCGAGGAGCCCCCAGAGCAGGAAGCCGGCGATGAAGAAATAGTCGCGCTCCCGCACCTCGTGCATCGCCGGGTCGGCCACTTCCGGGGCGAGGGAATAGCCATATCGGAAGTTCAGATAGAAGATCAGCGCCACCGTGAGCGTGGCCGTCAGGGTCGCCAGATACGTGAAGATCACCCGGTCCCTCGACCAGGCGGCCCACAGCCCCACTCCACCCAGCGCGAGGAATAGCAGCGCGAGCGGCAGCCTGGGTCCCCACGGAAGCTCCGAGGGATCGACGCCCCTCGCCCATTGCCACTCGAAGTACTGCCACCACATCTCGAGCTGGGCGCCGAACGGGGCTTTGCGCTCGGTGACCGGGGGCGGCTGATACTGTCGCCGTGTCAGGTTGTCTGCCAGCATCTCGCACCCGGCCCGGCCCATGCTGAACACCGCCACGGCCGCGCCCGTGAAGCTCTCGCATGTCGGGTCGCCTTCGTTGATGACCGGGTCCAGCTCGGCCCGCACCGGGAGCACGAAGTTGAACGAGAGTCCCAGCAGGACGAGCAGGACCGCCCGCCCCATGAACGCCCTCTTGAGGAGCGGCCCGATCCCGGACAGCACGACGAGCAGCAGAACGGCGGGCGCCGGCAGCACCGACATCAGGTGGTTCGTCGACCCCAGCGCCAGAAGGAACACGATCCAGAGGAGGTATCGCTCGCTCCCGGGCTCGTGCCGTGCGTCCCGCCACCGGATGGCGAGCCAGCTCACGACCCCGATGACGAGGACGCTGAGCGTATAGACCTTCTCGTTCACGTTCGACTGGTTCCACACGGTGAACGCCGTCGCCCCGAGAAAGGCGCCCGCGCCTGCCCCCAACCGGGCGAAGATCTCTCCGCCCCGGAACCCGCGCAGCACGCGGTGGGCCACCAGGTACAAGAAGCCGGTCGCGCCCGCGCTGGTCGCCGCGGCGAGGAGGTTGATCCGGACCGCCACGGAAAGGCCGAGCGGCGCGAGCAGGAGGCTCCAGGCCTTGCCGAGCACCACGAACAGCGGGTTACCCGGCGGATGCGGGATCCCTACCGTGTGGGCGGTAGCGATATACTCGCTGGCGTCCCAGAACGCGGTCGTGGGCGCGAGCGTGACGACGTAGAGCGCGAACGCCGCGAGCGCCGCGGCCGCCGCCGTCAGGTACGGAGGTCTATAGTCTTCGGACACCGATGGTTCTTCTCTGATCGGGTCAGTCCCGGACGGCCACGAAGGCGATCTCGATGGCCGCCCCGCCCACCAGGCCCGAGACGGCCACGGTGACCCGGGCCGGAGGGTCCGTCGGGAAGTACTCGGCGTAGACCTCGTTCATCTCCTGGAAATCGGCGATGTCGGCCAGGTAGACCGTTCCCTGGACGACGTTCCCGAAGCCCAGGCCGAGCTCCGCCAGGAGCTCGCCGTACGATTCCATGATGTTGCGCGTCTCCGCGGCGGTCCGACCCGTCGTCATCGCGCGGGTCTCCGCGGTGGCGCCGAGCTTGCCTGACAGCCAGAAGACGCCGCCCGTCTGGATCGCGGCGCTCAAGGGCGCCCTGGCGGACGGCCGGTGCGCGACCCGCGGACCCGTCTGGGCGAGCGCGGGCTGGGCGGCGGCGAGGGACGACAGAAGTGCGAAGGAAAGAACGGCAAGCGCGCATGTCGAGCGCTTCATGGTAGGCTCCGAATGGGAAGGGTCCTGGACGGGGGCAGTCCGCTACATGCCGAGAAGGCGGCGTACCTCCGCCTTCACGGACGGATCCCGGTCGTCGACGGCCTGGTTCAGCAGCCTCCGCGCCCGCGGCGTCCCGATGTGCCTCAGCGCGCGATACGCGGCGATACGCATGTCCGGCGCCGGGCGGCGGAGGAACGATCCGACGGCGTGGCGCTCGATGGCCTGTACGGCGGCAGGATCCTTGAGGAGGCCCAGCGCATGGAGCGCGGCCAAGGTCAGGTCGGGATCGTCCTCCTCCTCCAACATCGCGATGAGCGGCCTCAAAGCGCGGGCGACCCCCAGCGATCCGGCCGCAGCCGCCGCGGCGACACGGACTGTGGGGTCGGGATCGTCGAGCATACCGAATGCGAGCTGACCCGCATCCGCGCCACCGACCTTCGCGAGGGCCAGGAGGGCATCACGCCGGATCTTGGGCTCGGGCCGAGCGAGCGCGCCCGTGAGTAGCCCGACCGCGTGGTCCCCACCGATCTCGCCCAGAATGGCCACACCGTTACGGACCACAAACCAATGCGGGTCCTCCATCATGTCGGCGACGACCGGCATGCCGGTCCGACCCATCGCGATCATCGCTTCCAGATAGACCCGCCGAGCGAAGCGGTCCTCGGTGCTCCCGAGTGCCCGGGAGAGCGCCACCGCGGCGGGTAGGCCCAAGCGCCCGCACGCCTCGACGAGCTCCCGGCGCCGCTGGTCGTCCCGCTCGACCGCGAGGGCCGCGACGAGCCGGTCGGCTTCGACGCGCGCTTCGGATGCGAACTCGTCGGTCGCGGCCTCCGGCGCTTCGGTGGCCCGGTCCGCGCCGTTGCGACTCGAGAACAGCGCGTCGATCGACCGCGCGAGCCCCCCGGGCTGACTGCGTTCAGATACCTCGGACATGCGGTCCTCGTGTGTGACCCGACTTCCTGAGCGATCGGCTCATGAATGTATGGTCTCGCGGGCCCGCACGCCCCCCTCGACGTTGCGCACGTCCGAAAAGCCCGCGGCCTGGAGCAGACTCGCCCCGATGGCCGAACGGTTTCCAGAGCGGCAATACAGGATGATCGGGCGCTCGTGATCCAGCGTGCGCGCGCCTTCCCGGAGCTCGCCGAGGTGGATATGTGCCGCGGACGGCACGTGTCCCTCCTTCCACTCGGTGAGGCTCCGGACATCGATGAGGAGCGCGTCGTCCTCCTCCATGGCGCGGTCCGCTTCCCGCCAGTCGATGACCGTAGTGCGCTGGAGCGGCGCCACCTCGGCGCTCCACCAGTCGAGCGCTCCGATGTCCGCGAAGCCTTCCGAGCGGTCGATCCCGATGAGGGTGAGATCGCGCGCCGCGCCCCGCGCCTGGTCCTGGTCGGATGCGAGGAAGTAGATGGGCGCGTCGTAGGGGAGCAGCCAACCCGCCCAGTTCGTGAAATCCTGTCCCCATGGAAGATTGAGCGAGCCGGGAAGGTGGCCGGACGCGAAATCCCCCCTGCTCCGGAGATCCACGACGGTGTCCCCCTCGCGCAGATGCGCGGCCACGGCGTCCGGGGACAGCCGCGAGGGATCGGGAAGCTCGTCGAGGACGGGCGGACCGTCCCTGTTCATGCGCTTCATGTGCGCGAAGTAGACCGGCGGCTCGGGCTGGTCCTCGAGCACCTTCGCCACGAACTCGGCCTCGTCCGCGCACTGGAACGCCCAATTCACCAGCTTCTCGTAACCCAGCGTGGACGAGGGCACCGACCCGAGCGCCTTGCCGCACGCGGATCCGGCGCCGTGGCCGGGTAGGATCTGCAGGTAGTCCGGCAACTCCTCGAAGCGCTTCAAGGACTTCCAGAGCACCCGCGCGCCGGCCTCCATGGTGCCCACGATGCCGGCGGCCTTCTCGAGCAGATCGGGTCTGCCGACGTCGCCGACGAACAGGAAATCGCCGGTGAGGACGCCCATCGCCTCGGTGGTGGCCGCACCGTCCGTCACGGCGAACGAGAGGTGCTCCGGCGTGTGCCCCGGCGTGTGCAGGACCGTGAGCCGGACGTTCCCGAGCTGGATGTGATCGCCTTCGCGGAGGAGGCGGGCGCCCGCCTCCTCCGCGAAGGCGTACTGCCAGTCCTCCCCGCCCTCGGCCGAGAGCAGAAGCTCCGCACCCGTATGAAGCGCGAGCTGACGCGATCCCGACAGGAAGTCGGCGTGGATGTGCGTCTCGGTGACGTACCGGATGGCCATGCCTTCGTCGGCGGCGGCTCGTAGGTAGACGGCGGTGTCGCGGTGCGGATCGACCACCACGGCCTCACCGGTCGCCTGACATCCGATCATGTAGCTGGCCTGGGCCAGCTTGTCGTCGTAGAAGCGGCGCAGCAGCATGGGTTCCTCCCGATCGTGTCCGGTCCGGGAACTTCCTCCCGGCGCTCTCCCATATCAGCAAAAGTAGCAGGAAGGACCGACTTCCGCCGCTTGCTGCCCCCCGCCCGCGCGCGCATCTTGGCGAGGCGCTCGAAGCGCGCGCAACGACTTCCGAAGGAGACACGAGACCCGATGCCGGTCTTCGCACGACTCAAGGACGATGTCCTGGTGATCACCGCCGACGGAGACTACACCCCCGGAGAGCTGGCAAGGGTCGGAGCCCGGGCTTTCGAGGAGCACCCGTCCCGGACCGCGGTGCCCGTCCTTCTCGATCTGAGCGGCGCCGCCGGGCTCGAGTCCAAGCCGCCGGAGACGCTGAGGGAGGAGGGCACCGCGCTTGCCGGGCACCGTGATCGCGTCTCGAGGCTCGCCGTGGTGGTGGCGAGCCGCTTCACCGGGCTGTTCGAACGGGACGGTTCGTTCGCGGACGCGGTCGGCGTCATGGTCCGCCCGTTCCCGGCGCACGCGGAAGCCGTGAGCTGGCTCACGAGCCCCCACCCGGAAGCCGGCTGACCCACGCGCTCCGCCGAGGAGGGAAATCGATGGCAGGATTGATGATGGGAGGTTCGTAGAGGACGGATCAGCGGAGGGGATCGATGACGGGAAGGCCGGAGAGGACGGATCGTCGGAAGGCTCGGGGGATGGCGGGCGTGATCGCGTCCGCGCTGCTGATCACGCAGGGCGTGGCGTGCCAGACCCCGCCGGAGGCGGAGCCCGGCACGACCGCCTTCGTGGGCGTCTCGGTCTTGCCGATGGATCGCGAAGGCGTAATCGAAGGGCAGACGGTGGTCGTGGTCGACGGCGTCGTCACCGAGGTGGGCCCGGTCGACGACGTCGTAGTGGGCGAGGGCGCCACCGTCATCGACGGCGCCGGCCGGTTTCTCATGCCCGGACTCGCCGAGATGCATGCCCACGTGCCGCCGGGCGCAGACCCGCCGCGGGATCACGTGGAGGACATCCTGTTTCTCTACGTCGCCAACGGCATCACGACCATCCGCGGCATGCTTGGCTCGGACTATCAGCTGCCCCTGGCCGCCGAGCTGGCGCGAGGCGACGTGCTGGGCCCGACGTTCTACGTTGGCGCGCCGTCCATCAACGGGACCTCCGCCCCGACGCCGGAGGTGGCAGAGGAGCTCGTGCGCCGGCACGCGGAGGCCGGATATCACCTCCAGAAGATCCATCCCGGTGTCTCCCTTGAGACGTGGGACCACATGGTGGAGGTCGCCGGCGAGGTCGGCCTGAGGTTCGGCGGGCACGTGCCCGTCGATGTCGGGCTCGAGCACGCGCTCCGCACAGGGATGTCGACCGTGGATCACCTCGACGGCTACGTGCAGGCGATCGCTTCGGACGACGTCGTCGAGCAGATCAACACCGGCCAGCCCATCGACCTCGGCGGGCTGGTCTCCGGGGCGGACACCGCCCGGATCGGCGAGATCGTGGCGCTGACGTTGGAACACGACGCTTACGTGGTCCCGACCATGTATCTCTGGGAGAACCTCTACAGCGGGAGCGACCCGGAAGCGTTTCTCCAGCAACCGGAGATGCGCTACGTCTCCGAAGGGCAGAGGAACGCGTGGCGCCAGCAGGGATCGGGGGGGCCGCAGGGATCGCCGGAGGAGCTACGGGCTTTCTTCGATCTCCGGAACCGGATCCTCGAGGAGCTGGCGGACGCGGGCGCGGGGGTCCTGATGGGCACGGACTCGCCGCAACTCTACAACGTGCCCGGGTTCGCGCTTCACCGGGAGATCGCGTTGATGGAGGAGGCGGGGATGACGCCGCACCAGATCCTCGTGAGCGGCACGGCCGCGGTCGGCAGGTACGTGCGCAATCATCTGGGGCTCGACGAGTCTTTCGGCACGGTTGCGCCGGGACAGCGGGCCGACCTGCTCCTGATCGGCGGCAATCCGCTCGAGGACCTCGACAACCTGACGGACCGTGTGGGCGTCATGGTTCGCGGGAGATGGGTGCCCGAGGAGGACATCCAGGCGGAGCTGGAGCGGCTGGCCGCGAAGCACGCGGGCTGACATTACGGTCGAGAGCGGGCCGTTCCTCGAGGGGATGGCTGGGCGTGGCATCACCTCAGACGGCTGATCTTCTGAAGGTTGCCCACGGTCCCTGCGATGAAGAGCGTGTCGCTGTCCTTGAGGCGTGCGTCAGGATCGGGCACGCCCGAGACCTCATCCAGCAGCATGTCGTGAACGGCCACGACCGATACTTGATGAGCGTTGCGCAAGTCGAGCTCGCGCAGAGATCGTCCGATCCACTCCTCCGGGACGGCCATTTCCTGGACTGAGAATCCGGGACTCAGCGGCACGTAGTTGAGCACGGCGGCGCTCCCCAGGCTCTCCGCTAGACGCTGCCCCGTGTCCCGCTCTGGAAAGACTGTCCCGGTCACTCCGAGCTTATCGACCGCCCGCGCATGCGGAGTGGAGATGACCTTCACATAGATCTCCGGAATCTTCAGGTCCTGAGCCGCCAGAATCGCGAGGACTGAAGCCGTGACATCGTCTCCGGTACTGATGATCGCGACGTCGGCGCCTCTGGCGCCAACCTCGCTCAAGATATCTGGCTCAGTGCCGTCCCCGACCACGGCCTTGGCAACTCTGTTGGCGATCCGGTCCGCCGCTTCCTGGTCCTTGTCGACAGCGATGACGTCGTGTCCCTTCCGCGCCAGAGTGTCTGCCACGGCCGACCCGAAGTTCCCGAGTCCGATCACCACGATTCTCTTCATGTCGAGCCACTCATGATTGGGTTCACCCGATGGAGACATCTTCCTGAGCGAAATGGTACCGCCCTGATGAGGCACTAGCCCTGATGGCGAGAGCCGCGGCGAACGATAGGGGGCCGATTCTTCCAGCGAACATCAGCACCGTGGTCAGAATCCGTGACATCGGCTCGAGTTCGCCCGTTTCCCCCAGAGACAGTCCAACCGTGTTGAATGCGCTGACTGCCTCGAACATCAGCCAGAGGAACGGATCCGAACGCGCTCCGTTGGCCTCGAGAATCGTGTACAGCAGAATGCCGACGGTGACGGCTCCGAACGCTACGACGAAGAGTCCAACTGCCCGTTGGACGGTTTCCTCTGGAACAGTGCGTGACCACGCCGACACCGTCGTGCGACCACGGAAGCGGGACCATGCGAGCAGCCCGAGGACGAAGAAGCTGGTCGTCTTGACTCCGCCCGCGGTGGAGCCGGGGGATCCGCCGATCGACATGAGAAGGATCGTGAAGAAGTTCGTTGGATCAGCCGCTTCCGAGTAAGGCACCGTGTTGAAGCCTGCGGTCCTGGCCGTCACGCTCATGAACAGGGCATTCTCGACTCGGGCGATCAGCGGCATGTCACTGAGAACTCCACGCCATTCGAGTGCCGTGTATACGAGCCACCCACCCACCAGGAGGACGACCGTGGTAAAGAGGACGACACGAGAATGGAGGGACAGCCGAAATCTCCGATCTGTTCCCCGTGCTCGCCGGCGCGCGCCGAGTTCTTCCAGAGTGAGGAATCCGATTCCCCCGAGAACGATGAGAGCCATGATGGGCCAGAGAATCAAGCTGTTTCCGGTCCACCCTTCGAGAGAGTTCGAGAACGTCGAGAAACCGGCGTTGCAGAAGGCGCTGACCGATTGAAACACCGCATGCCAGGCCGCGGCCCCGGGCGCGAAGTGCGGCAAGAAGGCAAAGAACAGAATCGCCGCACCCAGTAGCTCAATGCTCGCCGTGAACAACACGATGTCCCGAACCAAGCGACCTACGTTGACATCGGGCGCGGACGAAGGCATGAGCGGCACGACCGACTCTGCCCTCAACGAGAGGCGGCGGCCGAGGCTCAACGTGATCAGGCTCGTGATCGTGATCATCCCGAGCCCGCCGACCTGGATCAGGAACAGGATGAAGGCTTGGCCAAGCCAGGTGAAGTGGGTCGCGGTATCGACGACGATCAACCCGGTCACGCAAACCGCGCTCGTCGCCGTGAAGAAGGCATCGATCCAGCCGAGCGGCTGCGCGTCGACGTAGAAGCCTGGGACCATCCGCAAGCCAACGGTCCCCACCAGGATCATGACGAGGAACGACGACGCGAAGAGTTGTGGGGGGGAAAGCCTTCTGGAGATCGGTCCCACGAGGTCCCCGCGCGCGCGGAGTCGGCCCATCCGACTCATGCCGTCATTGTGCAAAATGCGAGTCCTCGCCCACGCAGGTTCGGCCCAACCGAGAGTGCCTTTTCACTCTGACTCATCCGCCCGTCGGCATCCCGTCGAGCTCCTCGATGGTCGCGGTGGACGGGGGGCGCTCGCGCTGGATCCGCCGCGCCACCGCCTCGGCCTCGCGCATGACGCGCAGCATATTCTCCCCGGCCAGCTTGGCGAGGTCCTCGTCCGTCCAACCGCGGCGCGAGAGCTCGGCGAACAATGCGGGAAACGTCGATACGTCCTCCAACCCGACCGGTGTGCTGTCGATGCCGTCGAAGTCGGAGCCGATGCCCACGTGGTCGATGCCGGCCACGTTCGCGACGTGGTCGATGTGGTCCCCGACGTCGGAGAGCGTCGCCTCCGCTCCGGGCGACACGAACGAAGGTACGAACGTCACCATGACGACGCCGCCGTTCTCGGGGAGCCTCCGGAGCACCTGATCGGGAACGTTGCGGGTATGCTCCCGCACGGCGTTGGCCGCCGCATGCGACCAGATGACCGGCGCCTCGGAGACGTCGAGCGCATCGTTCATGGTGGCGGGCGAGGTGTGCGAGAGATCGACCAGCATGCCGAGCCGGTTCATCTCCCGCACGACCTCCTGGCCGAACGGGCTCAGGCCGTCGTGCAGCGCCGTGTCAGCGGCGGAGTCGGCCCAGTCGATGGTCCCGTTGTGGGTCAGCGTCATGTAGCGGACGCCGAGCTCGTGGAAAGCGCGGAGCGAGCCGAGCGAGTTCTCGATCGCGTGCCCGCCCTCCATGCCGAGCATCGAGGCGATCTTGCCCGCGGCGAAGATGCGCTCCACGTCGGACGCGTCCAGCGCGAGCTCGAAGACGTCGGGATAGCGCGCGATGATCTGGTGCGCGATGTCGATCTGCTCCAGCTGAGTCATCGCCGCCCCGTCCTCGATGGCGCCGTACGGGACGTACACCGACCAGTACTGGGCGCCCACGCGCCCAGCCAGAACCCGTGGGATGTCGGTGTGGAACGTGGTCGGGCTCCTGAGATCATGCACGTCGGCATGCACGTCGTGCGGCGCCGCGTCGCTCTGCCGGATGGCCCAGGGGAGGTCGTTGTGGCCGTCGACGAGCGGGGTCGAGGACAGCACCCGCAACGCCCGCTCCATGTGCGGATCCTCCTGCGCGCTCGATGGAGCGGGATGCAGGAGGAGCGCGGCGGCGAGGATGAGGATGAATCGCGACATGGCTCGAAGTTCTCCGTGTTTCGTGAGATGCTCGGAACCTACGATGATTGCGATGGTGCGCTTGTTGCAAGACGTGGGGGGCTGCGCGGGGCTTGGGTGTCCCGCCGGACCATGCGAGATTCGGGGCGCAATCCCAGCACGGACCAGAACCAAATTGGAGACGAGCGTGAGCGAGCGGATTCCGGTAGGCATTCTCGGAACGACGGGTACGGTGGGCGCCCGTCTCGTAGGCATGCTCGCGCGCCATCCGTGGTTCGAGATCGCGGAGGTCGGCGCCTCGGACCGCTCGGCAGGAGGCCGCCTGGGCGACCTGCTGGCCGGTGAGGCGGGCGAGCTGCCGGACGCGGTCGCGGATCTGGAAGTCCGTGGGGTGGCCGGATCGTGGTCGTCCCCGCTGGTCCTGTCCGCGCTTCCCTCGTCGGTCGCGCGCGAAGTGGAGCCGGAGCTGGCGCGAGCCGGGCACCTCGTGGTGAGCAACGCCTCGACTTTCCGCCAGGATCCGGACGTGCCGCTCATCATTCCGGAGCTGAACGCGGATCACCTGGAGCTGATCGAGCGACAGAAGAGCCGGTGGTCCGGCGCCATCGTCACGAACCCCAACTGCGTGGTGACCGGGCTCGCGATGGCCCTCGCGCCGCTGCACGAGGCGTTCGGGCTCGAGCGCGCGGTCGCCACCACGTTCCAGGCGATCTCGGGCGCCGGTAAGCCGGGACCGGCGGCG
>Ga0326597_10009557_pt1 | contig 12985 bp, 10 predicted proteins | sample RVTome_12_FD_203789 | JGI IMG/M metagenome (GOLD analysis project Ga0326597, IMG submission 203789) | Soil microbial communities from uranium-contaminated site in the Upper Colorado River Basin, Wyoming, United States - RVT100D185 | ecosystem: Environmental > Terrestrial > Soil > Contaminated >... | reverse complement strand
TGCCTCGGTCTCGCGGTTGGCGACGGCCACCACCTCTTCCACGCGCCGCGCGCCGTCGGCACCCCGTCCGAGCATCACCCCGCAGACCTCGTACGGGTAGCCGGCCCGCGCGTGCGCGAGCATCACCTCCAGCTGTGCCCTGGGTATGCGCATCTACTTCCGGGGAACGCCGCCGAGGTATCGCTCGCCCCCGTCCGGCAGGAGCGCCACCACCACGCCCGAAGCGAGCGCGCGCGCCACCTCGCGCGCGGCCCACAGCGCGGCGCCCGCGGAGTGGCCGAGGAGCAGGCCGTCGGAATCGAGGGCCTCCCGGCAGGTGCGATAGCCATCCTCCGTGGCCACGCGGACCTTCTGGTCTTCCACCCGCGGGTCGTAGACCTCGGGCACGATCGCGCTGGGCAGGTGCTTCATGCCCTCCAGCCCGTGCAGCGGCTCGTCGGGCTCCACGGCCACCACGCGCACCCGCGGGTTCCTCTCATGAAGGTAGCGTCCAGTGCCGATCACGGTCCCGGTGGTGCCCAGACCGGCCACGAAGTGCGTGAGGCGGCCGCCCGTCTGCTCCCAGATCTCCGGCCCCGTCGTGCGGTAGTGGGCGAGCGGGTTGGCGGGATTGCGGTACTGGTCCGCGTAGAAGTAGCGCTCCGGCTGCTCCGCCACCCTCTCGCGCACGGCCACCATCGCTCCGTCCGAGCCGGAGAAGGCGTCCGTCAAGGTGATCGCCGCGCCGTACGCTTCGCAGAGCCGCCGCCGCTCCGCGGCCACGCTGGCTGGCATGTAGAGCTCGACTCGGTAGCCGCGCGCCCGGCCCACCAGGGCCAGGCCGACCGCCGTGTTGCCGGAGGACGAATCGATGATCGTGCGGCCCGGCCGCAGCGCGCCGGTGCGCTCGCCCTCCTCGACGATCGACAGCGCCGTGCGATCCTTCACCGAGCCGCCGGGGTTGAACCACTCGCACTTGCCCCACAGCTCCACGCCGGGCGGGATACCGGGCAGGTGCAGGCGCACGAGCGGCGTGTGCCCGATGGCCTCGACGATGGAGGCCAGCACGGGCGCGCCGGCGCGGGTCTCGGTGCTCACCGCGCCGTGGCCGCCGGCTCCGGCCGCGGCCGGTCCATGTGGCACGACCACTCGAGGTCGGAGACCTGGCGGATGGTCGGCCGGTCACCACAGACCGCGCAGGCCGGGTCGCGGCGGACCTTGTACTCGCGGAAGGTCATGGCGAGCGCGTCGTAGGTGAGCAGGCGGCCTTTCAGCGGCTCACCCTTGCCCAGCAGCAGCTTCACGGCCTCGGTCGCCTGGATCAGGCCCACCACGCCGGGTAGCACGCCCAGTACGCCGGCCTCGTCGCACGACGGAGCCATCTCGGACGGGGTGGGCTCGGGGAACAAGCACCGGTAGCAGGGTCCCTCGCGCGGCACGAACACGGACATCTGCCCCTCGAAGCGGAAGATGCTGCCGTACACGCTGGTCTTGCCCGCGAGCACGGCGGCGTCGTTGATCAGGTACTTGGTCGAGAAGTTGTCGCAGCCGTCGATGATGAGATCGTAGGGCGCGATGATGTCCGTGATGTTCGAAGCCTCGAGACGCTCGTCGTGGCGGACGACCCTCACGTCGGGGTTGAGGGCGCGGATGCGCTTCTCGGCCGACGCCGTCTTGGGCTGGCCCACGGAGTCGTTCGTATGCAGCACCTGCCGCTGCAGGTTCGAGAGGTCCACCACGTCGAAGTCGGCGATGCCCAGGGTGCCCACCCCGGCGGCGGCGAGGTAGAGCCCGGCCGGGCATCCCAGCCCGCCCGCCCCCACGAGCAGAACCTTGGACTCGAGCAGCCGCGCCTGTCCGGCCTCGCCCACCTCGGGGACCTTGATGTGCCGGCTGTACCGCTCCTTCTGCTCGGCGGTGAGGATCTTCGGCACCCGCACGCCGAGCCCCGCCTCCTTCCACCGGCCGAAGCCTCCGCTCATGGAGGCCACGTTGCGATAGCCGAGATCCTGCAGCGCGCGGGCGCCCAGCGCGCTGCGGGTGCCGCCCGCGCAATAGACGACTACCTCGGCGCTCTTGTCGGGGACCTTCTCCTCGATCCGCAGCTCCAGGAAGCCGCGGGGGATGAACACGGCCCCGGGCACATGGCCCTTCTCCCACTCGTCGGCTTCGCGCACGTCCACGAAGACGGCCTTGTCCGCGCGAGCGCTGGCCTCCTCGGGCGAGATCTCGCGGATCTCGGAGCGCACCTTGCGGATCATGTCCTTGAACGTGCTCATGCGTTCGACTCCTCCAGGGGTCCCGGAAGAGGCGCGCCGGGGAAGGCAGGGCTTCGCGCGCGAGTCCCGTGCGGCGGGAAAGGGATCATAGCACGGCCGGGGGCGGGTGCTACAATGCCCGCGGTTTTCCATGGACAAAGTCCTCGACGGGGACCTCTCCCGGTTCGAGGTGCCCGACCTGCTCACGTTCCTGAGCACGGCACGCCGTACCGGCGTGCTGGTCCTCGAGCGGAAAGACCAGGAGACCAAGCTCTTCCTGCGCGAGGGCAAGCCCGTCTTCGCGAACTCCAGCCGCGACGACCTTCGCTTCGGGGGGACGCTGCTGCGGCTCGGCAAGATCGGCGCCGACGCGCTGGCGCGTGCGCTCGACAAGCGCCGGCAGGGCCGGCGGCGGCTGGGCCAGGTGCTGGTGTCGGCAGGCCAGATCAGCGAGGCCGAGCTGGCGTCGGTGCTCAAGGTGCAGGTCTCGGAGGTCATCTTCGATACGTTCGCCTGGCGAGAGGGCGGATTCACGTTCTGGGACCGCGTGCCTCCGCCGCCCCACCTGGTGCACCTGGAGATGGATTTCCAGAGCCTGCTCATGGAGGGCGTGCGCCGGCTGGACGTGCGCAGCCGCCTGCCGGAGGTCTTCCCCGACCAGGACATGGCCGTGGAGGCGCTGGCCAACACGGAACGCGTGAAGCAGAGCGTGACGCTGACGCCCGAAGAGTGGAAGGTGTTCTTCCTGGCCGACGGCCGGCGCAGCCTGCGCGAGATCTGCCGGCTGGCGGACAGCGCGGACGAGCTGGGCACGCTGCAGATCCTGTGGAACCTGGTGCGGGCGCGGCTGCTGCGCGTCGTGCCGCCGCCACCCCCGGAGCCCGCGGCCGCGGCGCCGCCGCCGCCGGAGCCCACGGGCAAGCGTCGCCGGTCCGGCGAGGTGAAGGTCTCGCAGAGCAAGGTCGAGTTCGTGCCCATGGCGCGCGGGCACAAGGTCGAGGACGACACGCGCGAGATCGTCACCCCCGACGCGGTGGCGTACCTGGGCAACGTGCGGACGGTCACCGTGAGCCGGCTCGTGCTCGTCGAGAACGGACGCGAGACCGCGTTCCCCCTGACCCGCGACACCTGCACGCTCGGCCGGCACAAGAACAACGACATCGTGATCTCCGACCCGAAAGTGTCGTCGTTCCATGCGCGCATCGACCGCACTCCCGACGGCTTCATGCTGGTGGACCTGAAGAGCCGCAACGGCAGCTACGTGAACGGCCGCCGGATCGAGAGCGCGCTCCTGAAGACGGGCGACGAGGTGCGGATGGGCACGGCCAAGCTCGCATACAAGGTCGATTACACCTCGTCGTAGTGTCGCCGAGCGACGAGCCAACAGCCGATCGGGGGCCGGTAGGGCGCTCTGGTCGCGCCCGCTCGCTCCGGGGCGCGCCATGTCATCCCGTGAAGCCACGGGTGCGGCGACGCTCACCGGGGAGCAGCGCGCTGATATGATCGCGGAAAGTGCCGGAGATACGACCGTTTCCTGCCATTCGCTATCGCGTACCCGATGCCGAGCTGGCGCGCGTGCTCGCGCCGCCGTACGACGTGATCCCGCCTGAGTACCAGAAGGCGCTCTACGAGCGCGATCCGCGCAACGTCGTGCGGCTCGTGCTCAACCGTGGCGAGGGCGACGCAGGCTACCGTGACGTGGGAGAGACCTACCGGCGCTGGCTCTCCGAAGGCGTGCTGGCGCCGGATGCGGAGCCGGGCCTGTACCTGCTCGAGCAGACGTTCGAGGTCGAGGGCCGTGCGCTCACCCGGCGGGGGCTGATGGCGCGGTTCCGGGCCGAGGATCCCGGGCGCGGCTCCGTGCTGCCTCACGAGCAGACCCGGCCGGCGGCTCGCGAGGACCGGTACCGCGTGCTCGAGGCCACGCGCGCGAACTTCAGCCCCATCTTCCTGATGATCCCGGACGCGGGCGGCCGGTTCGCGCGCGCCGGGGCCGCGGCGTCCTCGCGACCCCCGCTGGCGACGTACACCGACGACGGTGGGGTGGGGCACCGGCTCTGGCGGATCACCGAGGCGGGCCCCGTGACGGAGCTGCAGGACGTGATGGGGGCGGCGCGCGCCTACATCGCCGACGGGCACCACCGCTACGCGACGGCCCTTCGGTATCGCGACGAGACCGGCCCCGAGGGGGCGTGGACGCTCGGCTATTTCACCCCGCTCGACGCGCCGGGACTGGTGGTGCTGCCCTACCACCGCGTGTTCTCGGAGGGCCCCGGCGCCGAGGAGGCGCGGCGCGCGCTGCAGGCGAGGTTCCGCGTGACGGACGTGCGGGGCGCCGCCGCGGCCGCGCGCGAGGTGGCGCGCTCCACCAGCCGGTACGCCTTCGGCCTGGCCTGGCCCGGCGGCGCCGCCCTCGTCGCGGAATCGTTGCCCGAAGCCGAGCGCCTCTTGCCGGAGTCGGCACCGCCCAGCCTGCGGGCGCTCGACGCGTACTTCCTCCACCAGGCGGTGCTGCCCGACGTGCTCGGGGTGCCGGCCGCCGCCGTCCGCTACGTCCACTCGCTGGTCGAGGCCGAGGACGCGGTCGGCGAAGCGAGGTGCGCGCTCGCCGTCCTCATGCGCCCGACGCCGGTGCGGCAGGTGGTGGACGTCGCCGAGGCCAGGGAGTCCATGCCGGCCAAGAGCACGTTCTTCCATCCCAAGCTGCCTTCGGGGCTGGTCATACACCCACTGCTCGCCTGACCGGAGGACGGATGCCGAGAGGCCGACGTCGTGCGGTTTGGCGGTTGGCGGTACCGGTGGCCGCGGCGGCCGCCGGGCTCGCCGCTACGGACCGCGCGGACGCGGCCGATCCGACCGACCCGGCGTCCCGCGTGGCCACGGTCATGGCCGCCTACGACCGTCCCGACTCGCCGGGATGCACGGTGGGGGTGATCAAGGACGGCGCGTTCGTCCATCTGCGTGGCTACGGCATGGCCAACCTCGAGCACGGCGTGCCGCTGGGCCCCGACACGGTGTTCGACATCGGCTCCACGTCCAAGCAGTTCAGCGCGGCGGCCATCGTGCTCCTGGCCCAGGACGGGCGCCTCTCCCTCGACGACGACATCCGCAAGCACGTGGCCGAGATGCCGGACTATGGCCGGCCCGTGACCATCCGCCATCTCCTGCACCACACGAGCGGTCTGCGGGACTACCTCGAGTTGATGGCGCTGGCGGGCTGGAACTTCGAGGACGTCAGCACCGACGACGACGCCCTGCAGATCATCGTTCGCCAGCGGGATCTGAACTTCGAACCGGGCGCCGAGCGGCTCTACAGCAACTCGGGCTTCTTCCTGCTCTCCGTGATCGTCAAGCGCGTGACCGGGCAGTCGTTGCGTGCGTTTGCCGCCGAGCGCGTGTTCCGTCCGCTGGGCATGAAGGACACGCACTTCCACGACGACCACACCGAGATCGTCCCTCGGCGCGCCACGGGGTACTCGCCCCGCGAGGGCGGCGGGTTCCGGATCGACATGTCGTTCTTCGAGCAGACCGGCGACGGTTCCGTCCTCACGAGCGTGCGGGACCTGCTGCAGTGGGACCGTAACTTCTACGACGGCACGGTCGGCGGGCGCACCCTGGTGGAGCAGTTGACGACGCCGGGGACGCTCCGCGACGGGAAACCGCTGCACTATGGGCTCGGGCTCTCGGTCGACCGGCACCGGGGCCTCGCGCGCGTGAGCCACGGCGGCTCCTGGGCCGGCTACCGGGCCGAGCTGATGCGCTTTCCCGAGCAGCGGCTGTCCGTGGCCTGCCTCTGCAACCTCGGCACCGCGAACCCCACGCGGCTGGCCACCGAGGTGGCCGAGGCCTACCTGGGGGCGGCGCTCTCGCCGTCCGTGGAGGCCGCCACGGCGGGCCGGCCCGCGGGCACGCGCGGCGTCACGCGGTCGCCCGCCGAGCTGCAGGCGCTGGCCGGCAGCTACCGCGAGCCGGCCAGCGGCCTGGTCCGGCGCCTGCGCGTCGAGGGCGGCAAGCTGAAGGTCGAGGCGTTCGGGGGAACGTACGAGCTCACGCCGATGGAGGGTCGAACCTTCCGGCTGGTGGACGGTCCCCTCGACCTGGAGGTACGCTTCGAGGAGACCGCGAGCGGGCGGCGCATGCGCGAGACCGGTCCGCGCCGCCCGGCCACGGTCTGGCACGCGGTCGAGCTGGTCACGCCGTCCGCGGCCGCAATGGCCGCCTACGCCGGTAGCTACTACAGCCCGGAGCTGGACACGACCTACACGGTCGAGGTGAAGGACGGCGGGCTGGCGTTGCGCGGCCGCCGCATCGATGCCGTGCTCACGCCCACGGTGCGGGACGAGTTCACGCAAGGCTCCATGGTCGTCCGCTTCGCCCGGGACGGGCAGGGCCGGCCGACCGGCTTCCTCCTGGGCCAGGACCGGATCCGCAATCTGCGGTTTGGAAGGAGTGCGACATGAAGATCCTGGGCGTCGTGCTGTTGGTGGCGGGGATACTGGCGCTGGTGTACGGCGGGTTCAGCTACACGAAGGAGACGCACGGGGCCAGCCTGGGGCCGCTCAAGCTCGAGGTGCAGGAGAAGGAGCGCGTGAACATGCCGGTCTGGGCGGGGGTGGCCCTGGCCGTGGTCGGGGGCGGGCTGCTCCTGGCCGGCGGACGCAAGGGGCGCTAGTCTTCCTCGCGCAGGGCGTCGAGCAGCACGCCCGGGCGGTTGGAGCCGACCCCGAACAGGTCGAAACGCGCGAGCGCGCGCAGCTCCTCCGGCTCGTCCACCACCCAGGTCGCCACCTTGATCCCCGCTTCCCGCGCGCGGTCGCGCAGCTCGTCGGAGAGCAGCCGCTTGTGCGGCATCACCACCTCGCAGGCCGCCTCGCGCGCTCCGGCCAGGAAGTCGCCGGCCTGGCCGCGCTCGAACACGTGGCCGCGGGCGATCTCCGGGGCCAGCTCGCGGCAACGGACGAGGGCGCGCCGGTCGAAGGAGATGAGAGCGACGTCGCGCTCCAGGCCCGCGCGGCGAACCTCGGCCACGGTGAGGGCCTCGATGCCGCCCTCCGCGTCGTCGCTGACGGATTCCGACTTGATCTCGATCATGGCGCGGGCGCGGTCGCGCAGCAGACCCAGCGCTTCGGCCAGGGTGGGCACGCGCTCGCCCGCGAAGGCGGAGCCGAAGCGCAGCGGATAGCCGGCGGAGAGCCGGCGCAGCTCGACCAGCGTCTGCTCGCGCACGCGGCCGCTGCCGTCGGTGGTGCGGTCGACGCTCGCATCGTGGATGACCACGACCGCGCCGTCGCGCGTGAGCTGGACGTCCATCTCCACGAGCTCCACCCCCAGCTCCAGCGCGGACGCGAACGAAGCCAGCGTGTTCTCCGGACGGTGGGCGGAGTCGCCCCGGTGGGCGATGATGAGCGGCGGCACCGAACGATGTTACCGCGGGACGGGGGGGATCAACGGTCCGCGGCCGCCACCGCGGTACCGGCGCGCGGGAGCGTCTTTTCGTAGATCTTCGCGTCCACGAACAGGTCCAGGATGCTCCCGTCCAGTTTCCCCGCGCGGGCCTCGTCGCGCAGGATGTCCAGCGCCTTCTCCACCGGGACCGACTTCTTGTAGGGGCGGTCCCAGGCCACCAGCGCGTCGAAGATGTCGGAGATGGTCATCATCCTGGACTGGAGGGGGATGTCCGTGCCCTTGAGCTTGCGCGGGTAGCCCGTGCCGTCGAGCTTCTCGTGGTGGGCGTAGGCGATGTCGGGCACCCGGCGGTACTCGGCCGTCCAGGGGATCTGGGACAGGAACTGGAAGGTATGGCTCACGTGCTTCTCGATGTCGCGCCGCTCCTCGTCCGTGAGGCTGCCTTTGCGGATGGACAGCGCGCTGAGCTCGTTGCGGGTCAGGTAGGGCTGCCGGCTGCCCTCCATGTCCGTGAACGTCCGGTTGGGCAGGTCCATGAGCGCGCGCACCACGTCCTCTTCCAGGACGGTGGGCTCGTTGGCCTGCAGCACCATGCGCAGGAGCGCGTCGGTCTCCGCCTGCTGGGCCTCGTGCTCGCGATCCATCTGGGCGAGCAGCTCGGGCGTGGACCGGCCCGAGAGCACCTGGTCCAGCTTGGCCCGCAGGTGTTGCGCTTCCAGCGTCCGCTTGATGTAGGCGAAGCGCTGCCGCACGACCGCCGTCTCGCCCACGTAGAGCTTCTTGCCCTTGATGAGCACCTTCTCGCGCACGCCGACCTTGCCGAAGTCGTGCAGCAGGCTGGCGTAGTTGACCTCCTGGATCTGGTCCCGGGTGAAACGGACGTCCTTGAAGGGACCGGTGACCAGGGCGTCCATCTTCTCGGCGATGCCCACGGTGAGGATGGCCACCCGCCCCGAGTGGCCCGACGTGGTGGGATCGCGGCTCTCGATCGCGGTCACGGACGCGCGCACGAAGGCGTAGAAGAGGTCCTTGATCTCCCCGATCAGGCGCGTGTTCTCGAAAGCCACGGCGGCCTGGCTGGCCAGTGAGGTGACCAGCTCCTCGTCCACCGCCGTGAACGGGATCACCGCCTCGTCGACCAGCGCCACCGGCCGCAGCACGGCCTTGGGGTCCTTCTTCTTGTTGAGGAGCTGCACGACGCCGACCACGATGCCCTTGTGGTCGCGCATGGGGACCGCCAGCACGGACTTGGTGCGATAACCCGACTTCTCGTCGAAGGAGCGGCTGATCTGGTAGGGCGAGCCGGGCGGCAGGTGGTAGGCATCCGCCACGTTCACGATCTGGCCGGTGGAGGCTGCGTACCCCGCCACGGAGCTCTCGTCGAGCGGGATGACGAACTCCTCGAACGTCTTCACGGGCACGGAATCGTTCTGCGGAAGCTTGAAGACCAGCCGGTCGTCCTTCTGCGTCTCCCCGTCCCCGCCGCGCTCGACCAGGTACAGGCTGCCCGCGTCGGCCGCGGTGATGGCGCGGCTCTGGGAGAGGATCATCTCCAGGAGCCTGGTGATGTCGCGCTGGGCGGAGAGCGCCACCCCGATCTTGTTCAGCTCGTGCAGGTCCTGGCTCTTGCGGGCCAGGGCATCGTCGAGCTGCTGGACGACGCGCCGGCTGTTGATCGCGTCGAGCGAGCGCTCGAGGCGCAGCCGCAGCCGCGCCGGGGTGACCGGCCGGATCAGGAAGTCGTCCAGGAAGGGGTAGCGCCGCAGGGCGTCGTCGGCCTCGTGCGCCTCACAGACCGCAACGAGGATGGCCCGGCGCTTGGCCCCGGACCTTGCCCATGCCTCCACCGCCGCCCGCTCCCGCTCGAGCCGGGCGGGGCTGGTGAGGATCAGGGTGCTGGCCTGGCCGTCGAGGGCCGCCTGGAGGCTGGGCAGGGTGTCGGCCTCCTCCGCGGTGATCCCCAGCGGGAGATCGCCCGGCAGCAGCTCGCGGGTCGTCCCCCAGACGAGTATGTTGGCCATGGCGCAGCCCTCCGGGGAGGGCGCGCAGAGGTTAGCACATCCCCGGGATGCCCGAAGCGCCGCTCACCACCGCCGGCAGCGCCCGCAGGTCGTGGATCAGCACGTCGGGCGGGGTGGCGCGCAGGCTCTCCGGCGCGAACCCGTAGGTCACGCCCACGGTGAAGACGCCGGCCGCCCGGCCGGTGAGGACGTCTATCGCGGAGTCACCGACCATCACCGTGGCCGCGGGCTGCAGGCCGGTGTCCGCCATGATGCGAACCAGTCCGGCCGGGTCGGGCTTTCGGGCCGGCAGGTCGCCACCCCCGTACACGCAGGCGAAGCGCCCGCCGAGCCCGAGGCCGTCGAGGATGGCGCGGCTGAGGTCCCCCGGCTTGTTGGTGAGCACGGCCAGCGTGTGGGAGGCGAGCGCGTCGAGCGTCTCGGCCAGCCCCGGGTACGGCCGGGTCGTGTCCAGCATCCGCGCGCGGTAGCACTCCATGAAGACGGGCAACGCGTCCTCCGGCGGATGGGGCAGGCCGGCTCGGGCCAGGCTGCGGCGGACGAGCAGGCGTGCCCCTTCGCCGATGAACCCGCGCACCTCCCCCTCCGGGAGCGGTGGGGTGCCCGGGGACAGGCGCTCCAGCATCGCGTTGACGGCGGCAGCCAGATCGCGGGCGGAGTCCACGAGCGTGCCGTCGAGGTCGAAGACGACCAGCCGCCGGGATGAGGCCGGAGTCAAGCGGGCCCGGCGGTCACTCGGGCAGGAACCGCAGCCGCGGCAGCCGCGACGGCGCGACCTCGGCCCGGCGCCCCTCCTTCACGTCGCGCAGCTCGAGCAGGACACGGCGGAAGTCGTCGCGCAGGGCTTCGGTGTTGAGGCCCCGGAAGCGCGGCAGGAACGCGTCGAGCTTGCGCAGCGAGGCGGAAAGGATCTCCGCCGACTCGTCCACGTCTCCGTCGCTGAGCTGCAGCAGGGCCTCGGCCAGCTTGTTGAGCAGGGTGTAGAACTGCCGCTCGGAGGGGGCACGCGTGCCCGAGGTCATGCTCTCCAGCGCGTCCTGGAACTCCGAGAAGCGTCCCTCGTTGAAGAGCCGCACCGCCGCGTGAAGCCCCGAGTCCATCGCAATCCCATGCTAGCACCGCCCCGGCGCCGTCCGTCCGGCTCTTCAACGCAGAGAACGCAGAGATCCGCAGAGAACGCCGAGAACTGAGGAAGGCACAAGCGCTCTTTTCGTCCTCTGCGGCCTCTGCGCCCCTCTGCGATCTCTGCGTTGAAGAGCCGGCGGTCGTCGCTAGCGGCAGTCGAGGTAGCCCAGCGCGCACAGGCGCTCGCGCGCCGCCTGGTCGAAGACCTCCATGATCTGCCGTCCCGGCGTCATGGTCAGCCAGACGTGCAGGCCCGGCCTCGTGGCGGCCGGGGGCGCGAAGATGTTCTCCGTGCGCTCCTTCTCCGTCTCGATCTCGGGGAGGCGCAGCGGAATCTCCAGGGCGGGCACGCCCTCCTGCGCGATCAGGACGTCGCCCGGGCGCAGCGGGCGCCCGTCACGAGCGCCTTCGAGCCATACGGGGGCGCCCTGTGGCCGGATGCTGAAGGCGACCTCCCGCGGGCGCCCGGGGCGCGGGCGCAGGCGCAGGGCCAGCTTGCGGCCGTTGCCCTCCACCTCGTACCGGTCCTCGGCGGTGAAGCCCACGGGCTCGACGCCCTCGAACCATCCGCCCGTGCGCAACCGCAGGGCGTACTCACCGCCGCCTGCCGCCCGCAGGTGGTGCCGGAAGGGGTTCGGGACCATGGCCGCCTCCACGCCGGCCTTGAGCAGGCGCACGCGTGCGCTGGCCTGGTCGAGACGGTTGGTCTTTTCCCGCGGGTCCCGCCCCAGGTCGAAGTACAGCTCGTCCTCGTCCGGGCTGAAGCGCCGCACGTACTTGTCGCGCGACGTGCGCATGCCGTGGGCGACGAAGCCGCGATGGCTGATCTCGGAGACGGCGGGAGGCTCCGGCCCCTGCGCCCGGATCACGGACTGCAAGGGGCGGCCCGCGATGTACGGCGGCTCCGGTACGGGCAGGCCCTGGCTCTGCAGCACCGTGGGCAGGAGGTCCACGAGCTGGACCTGGCGCTTCACGCGCGCGCCCGCGTCACGGCGGCCCGGGAACTTCACGATCAGCGGCACGTGGATCAGCTCGTCGAAGACGCTCTTGCCGTGCAGGAACTGGCCGTGGTCCAGGAACTCCTCGCCGTGGTCGGACACGAACATGACGAGCGCCTGGTCGTAGACGCCGCGCGACTGCAGCTCGCGGATGAACCGGCCGAACTCCTGGTCTCCGTAGGCCACGTCCCCGTCGTACTGCGCGATCATCCGCTCGCGGTCCGTCGGCTCCTTGTAGTCGGTGCGCGGGTCCACGGCGGGATGTTCGGGCGTGGGGCGCGGCTCGTACTTGCGGTCGAAGGGCGGGGGCGGCGCGTAGGGCACGTGGGGATCCATCGTGTGCACGTAGAGGAAGGTGGGAAAACCGCGGCGGGCGTCCACCCAGCGCAGCGCCTGGTCGATCACTCCCGCCGCCTCCACGAGCTTTGAAGGCCGGTCGCCCTCTCCGTGCAGGCCGGCGTAGAAGTCGAAGCCCTGCTCGAAGTTCGTGCCCTGGCCGTAGATGACGGAGTTGGCGATGGCGCCGCCCGTGGCGTAGCCCTTCGCCTCCAGCATCTCCGCCAGCGTGACGTGGCCGGCGTCGAGCTGGTCGCGGAGCTGTACGGCTCGATGGCGGCCGGGCAGGAGCGACGTGAACACGGATGCGACGGCCGGCTTGGTCCAGGAGGCGTGGGAGATCGCCTGCTCGAACACGACGGCGTCCTGGGCGAACCGCTGCAGCTCCGGCGTCGTGTCGCGCTCATACCCGTAGGGCGTCGTGTGGTCCGCGCGCAGCGTGTCCACGAGGTACAGCACGACGAGCGGCGCGTCGGGCGCTTCGGTGGTGAGGGCGGGCGCGCCCCAGAACGCGGTGCGGACCCGCCCTCCGGTGTCGAACCCGCGCGTCTCCAGCGTGAGCGCCACGTCGCGGCCGGCGTACCGCGAGAGGTCCACCGACGCTTCGACCCACTTCCGGTGCTCCGGCCGGTTGAGCGGGTCCAGGAGCGCCGTCCAGACCGTGTCCTCACGCCCGTTCCGAAGCACCTTGACCACGAACTCGACGCCCGGCTTGTCGTGGTGCTCGGGCGGGACGCCGCAGGCCAGCTCGAGCCGGGCGCCGCGGGGGACGTCGAGCTCGAACCGCAGGCGGCTGGGCGGGGCCGCGGGCAGCGTGCGCCGCACCACGTCGTTGATGCGCTGCGGCCTTCCGAGCTGCCCG
>Ga0326597_10009556_pt1 | contig 12985 bp, 11 predicted proteins | sample RVTome_12_FD_203789 | JGI IMG/M metagenome (GOLD analysis project Ga0326597, IMG submission 203789) | Soil microbial communities from uranium-contaminated site in the Upper Colorado River Basin, Wyoming, United States - RVT100D185 | ecosystem: Environmental > Terrestrial > Soil > Contaminated >... | reverse complement strand
GGGTATTCGGACCTGAGCGCAGTCAATCCGCGACTGATCTACGCGCATATGACCGGTTACGGCACGACCGGGGATTACCAGGATTGGGGCGCCCAGGAAGGCCAGATTCAGGCCGTTTCCGGCATCATGAGCCTCACGGGCGACCCCAACGGTGCGCCGCAATTCTGCGGTATCAACGTTGCGGACTTGACGTCCGGCGCCACGCTGGCGCAGGGCATCATGGCGGCGCTCTATGCCCGCGAGCGGACCGGGAGGGGCCAGCTGATTGAAGTTGCCATGCTGGACGCCCTGATCTTTTTGCTGTCCGGATACTATGGACCGGCCCACCTTGCGGATGGAAGAGTACATCAGCGCCGCGGCGTTCGGTCGCCCTTTATCGTTCCGTACGGCACGTTTGAGGCGTCCGATGGATCGCTGGTGTTGGTCGGCAGAACCGAAAAGCAATTCGCGCAGCTTTGCCGAATCATCGGCAGGGAGGAATGGCTGCAGGATGAGCGCTTCAATACGGCCAGGGCTCGGCTCGAGTACAGGGACGAACTCGAGCATCGCCTGGCCGAGGCCTTCCGCGCCCGGACGCGCGCCGAGTGGGTATTTGAGCTGAACGCCCACGGCGTGCCCGCCGCGCCGGTCAACACCGTCGGCGAAGCGCTGAGCGACCCGGCGATACGCAAACGCACCGTCGTTCAGCAGGACCACCCTCAAGGAGGAACGATTTCCGGACTGGCCAATCCGGTGCGATTTTCGCTCACGCCGATAGAACGCTACGGGCCATCGCCGCTTTTTGGCGAGCATACGCGGCCAGTGCTCGCGGCACTCGGCTATTCGGAACAGGAGATCGCAAGACTGGAAGCGGACGGCGTCATCATTGCGGGCAAGCGGTGACAACGGCAGAATAACGCGGGAAGTTCACGGCGCGAGCCGGGACAGGGAAAAATCGGGTTGTAATCGTTCGGGGCTCGAAACAAGGAGGGCGAAGCGATGTCTGGATCATACGGTGAAGCTGATGCTCGGCGACTGGGATTGCTCGACCCGACCAGTGGGCCGACTGGATCTAAGCCTCGAGTTGCGCTCCCGCGGCTTGAAACCCTGACGGGCAAACGCATCGGGCTGCTCGACAACAGCAAAACGAACGCGGCTGCGCTGCTTGCACGGATCGGACAGGCACTGGTTCGCGATCACGGTGCCGCAGAACTCCTGGTTCGGACCAAGCTGATCTATTCCAGGATCGCGCCGGTCGAACAAATCGAGGAGCTGGCCGCAAACTGCGATGCGGTCGTGACGGCGATCGGGGACTGAGGTTCCTGCATATCGTGCAGTATGCACGATACTGTAAGGCTGCTGGACAGAGGCGTACCGGCCGTTTGCATATGTACCGAGCCTTTTCTGTCGGCTGCCCGAACGCACGCCCAAGTGCTGAACTGGGCGGGTTATGAAGCCGTTGCCATTCCGCATCCCTTGCAGACCTTGACGGCGAACGCCGTCGAGTCGCGTGCTGACAGCACCGTGGGTGAGGTCGTTGGGCGTCTGTGCTCGCGCCGGCAAGGATGACAAACCATGGGTAATTCGCACCTCTCCGAAGCCATGGAAGTCGCGTACGACTTGGGTTGGACCGACGGCCTGCCAGTGGTTCCCCCGACGCGCGAAATGGTGGATCCCTTTCTCGCGACCACAAAATGGCCGGCCGATCACGTTGTGGCCGAATTGCCGCCGAATGGCGGCAATGCCACGGTGGAAAAGATCGCAATCAACGCGGTGATGGCGGGATGCAAGCCCGAGTATTTTCCCGTGATCCTTGCGGCCGTCTCCGCAATTTCGGACGAGCGGTTCAGTTTGCAGGGGGTCGTGGGCTCGACCCATATGGCGACGCCGGTGCTGGTGGTCAATGGTCCGATACGTGGTCCTCTGCAGATAAACCACGGCGGCAACCTGCTGGGACCAGGCTACCGAGCGAACGCCACTATCGGCCGGGCGGTCAACCTGCTTTTGAGAAACGTTGGGGGATCCTACCCCGGCACGACCAGCAAGAGCGTATTCGGGCAAGGCGGAAGGTTTACATGTTGCTTCGCGGAGGATGATGACGCGAACCCGTGGGAGCCGCTTCACGTTGAGCGCGGTTTCAGGCGCGAAGATAATACCGTTACGGCATTCCCCGGAGCCGCGCCTCAAAATATCTACAACCCGGGCGCCGACAATGCCTGGGCGATGCTGGACACCATGGCGGACGCGATGGCGGCGCTGGGCAATGTGCAGTTGCGGGTGATGGGGGATGCGATGGTTGTATTCAGCCCCCATCACGTTCGCCTGCTGTCCGCTGCCGGCTTGAAAAAGTCGGATGTCAAACAATACCTGTTTGAACATGCCCGGAAATCGGTTGAAAAAGTGGGGCTCATGCTTGGGGATGGCTATAGCGCTGACCTCAAACGCAAGCTCTGGCCCCGCTGGCTCAATTTTGAAGCGCCGGGAGCGATGATCCCGGTCGTTCGCAGACCGGAAGATATTCTGGTTGTCGTAGCCGGCGGCGCGGGCGGCCCGCATTCGCTATACATCTCGGGTTGGGGCTCCCGCGCCATCACACGAAAAATAGAGGAGAAAGCAGGGGCCAGGCTCGAATGAGAGCGATGATTTGTGGGGAGATCTCGGTATCTGACGCCATGGAGCCTCATGAATGATGCGCCAAGCCGGTTGACACTCGCGCCCGGACCGAAAGGGTCGAAACGTCGGAGAGTTGGCGTGGTCCGGCCACACCTCACCTATCGGTCGCGGGCGAATCTCATGCGCTTGCGGGCCGCGGCTCGGGGTTAGGCTCGCGGAACTGCGTCTGGATTTCCTTCACCTTGTCCGCATTGAACAGCAGCGCTTCGACACAGTCCTCGTCGAACTTGGTGCGCGCGAGCTTGCGCAGCCAGGCGAAGGCCTGCTCGTTCGTCCACGACGGCTTGTAGGGGCGCGGGCTGGTTAGCGCGTCGAAGACATCGGCGACGGCGATGATGCGCGCTTCGAGCGGAATGTTGCCGTCGCGCAGCCCGTGCGGGTAGCCCGCCCCGTCCAGGGTCTCGTGGTGCGACTCGGCGATGTGGCGCAGGAGGTCCAGGCCGTCGAGGTGTTCCAGACCGAAGTTGTGGGCGATCGCGTCGATCATCTCCAGGCCGCGCACGGTGTGCTGGCGCATCTCCGTGAGTTCCTCGTCCGAGAGCCGACCTGGCTTGAGCAGGATGCGGTCGGGCAGCGCGAGCTTGCCGATATCGTGCAGGGGCGCGAACTCGAAAATGCGCTCGATCGCGGCGTCGTCGAGGGATGCGGCGCCGGTCGCCGCAAGGTGCTGGGCGATCAGACGCGAGTAGCGGGCCATGCGGTCGATGTGAACGCCGGTCTCGGGGTCGCGGTAATGGACCATGTCGTGGGCGGTCTTGACCGCAGCGGCGAGAATTCGCACCGCGAGCATTTCGGCGGTGACGATCGCCGAGATCAGGTGGCCGTACACGTCGAGCGTGCGCAGCACGGCCCCGGCAAACGCCCCCGGCGTGCGCGAGTTGAAAAAAATGAATCCCCAGAACGAGCCATCGAGATACATCGGGACCGTATAGCTCGAGCGGTACCCCTCATCGGCGATAACCTTGGTGTGCAGGTGGCGCCCCTGGCGGAAAAGCGCCAGATCGTTCACCACGCGCGGCCGGCCCACGCTCAGGATCTCCGCGAGCGACGGCGTGTCCGCGAGGCGCGCCTCGTAGCGAACGAGGTCGTTGCTGCCCGGGGCGCTCGCAAGGAAGGTCTTGATCAGATCGGTGGCCGCGTCGTAGGCGGCGACCGAAATCCGGTCCACGAATCGGGCCTGCGTGTACAGGGCTTCGTGGATCGAAGCGAGCTTCCGCTCGAGTGGTGCGCTCTGGTTGAGCGTATCGAGCGGGTCGGCGTGGCCGAAGAAACCGGCGTTCCCGTGGTGTTCAGCCATGTGGCATTTTATGCTGCCGCGTCGGGTCGGACCAGACCAGCGCAACGCATTGATCTCTCGATGTAAGGTCGATAATTCGAGCCGTTTTTTGCGATTGGAAGCGCGTTTTTCATTGCGAAAAGCACGGTCCAAGTCGGAAGCGACGTTCGCGCCAACGGTCCACTTCGTGGGAGATAATGCCTTCGTGGACTTGGCGTGGTCCGGCCCCGAGCAGGGTAGGCGCGCCGAACCAGCCTCGATCAACCTCTCTGTGTTGAGATAAGCCATGCCGTCGATTGTCATGGAAGGTCGCCTCTTCGGCGAGATGTTCGGCACGAACGAGATGCGCGCCTTGTTTACTGATGAAGCAGTCGTCTACCGCTATCTGGAGGTGGAAGCCGCTTTGGCGCGCGCGCAGGCCAAGGTCGGCTTGATCCCCCGCGCGGCGGCCGATGCGATCACGAGCGCCGTGACCCTCGATCATATCGATTGGCCCCGGCTGCGGCGGCGCACCGAGATCGTGGGCTATCCGATTCTTCCCCTGGTCGAGCAAATGGCCGAATGGGTCGCGGACGGGCACGGGCAATATACGCATTGGGGCGCGACCACCCAGGACATCATGGATACCGCTGATGTCCTCCAGATGCGCGATGCGCTCGGCCTTGTCTCCCGAGAATTGGACGCCATCGGCGAGGCGCTCGCCAAGCTTGCAGCAGACCACGCGGAAACGCCGATGGCCGGCCGCACTCATCTTCAGCACGCGCTGCCTATCTCCTTCGGTTACAAGGCCGCCTGCTGGCTGAGCGGAATCGACCGGCATCGCCAGCGGTTGAAAGAGCTGTGTCCGCGCCTGGAGGTGGTCTCTTTCTCCGGCGCGGCAGGCACACTCGCCTCGCTCGGCAAGGATGGTTTGCCGACACAAGCGGCTCTGGCCGAAGAGCTTCGCTTGGGCGTGCCGAGCATCACCTGGCACACGATCCGCGACGCGTTCGCCGAGGCCACCGGTTTTCTTGCGCTGGTTTGCAGCTCACTGGGCAAGATCGGCTACGACATCATGCTGATGATGCAGACGGAGACCGGAGAGGTGATGGAGCCCTTCGTCTCCGGGCGGGGCGCGAGCTCCACCATGCCCCAGAAGCGCAACCCGATTTCAAGCGAAATGATGGTGGCGGCGGCGAAAATCGTGCGCGAACAGCACTCCGCCATGCTCGATGCGATGGTGCAGGATCACGAGCGGGCGACCGGGCAATGGCACGTGGAGTGGCAGGTTTTGCCGACGGCGTTCATCGTCGCTTCCGGCGGCCTGCGCGCGGCGCGCGAGGCGCTGCAAGGACTCGAAGTGCGGCCGGACGCCATGCGCCGGGCGCTTGCGACGAGCAACGGCCTGATTGTCTCCGAGGCCGTCATGATGGGGCTCGCGCCGCATCTTGGCCGTCAGGTTGCCCATGATCTGGTGTACGAGTGCTGCCGCAAGGCGTTGTCGGAGGGGATGCCTTTCATTGAAGCCTTGAAAAGCCGCCCGGAAATCACTTCCGTTCTTGACGCAGCCGCTTTGGAAAGGCTCGTGGATCCGGTTAATTATCTCGGGTCTGCGCCGGAAATGGTGCGCCGGCTCCTGTCGGGTCGATCGACCTGACAGAAGAGTTACACTGGCCCCATTTATCCTTCAAGGCGGCATCTTGTGCCGCGCGAACCGGCCTCTGCCGTACCCAACGCCCGGCTAGCTGCAAGTCGGTACGCCAAGCGTGCCGAGATCTTCGCCGCAACGGTCGTTGAATCGTTCCGTCAGCGATTTCAGGTTACGACAGAGAACCTGATCGTTGGGGTTGTCCCGGGACGCTTTTGCGGCATCCTGAACGCGCCCGAGTTGCTCGGCGCAGGTCCTGCGTTTGGTTTCGCTCAAAAACAAGCTGCTCCATCCCGCCAAAAGTACGAAGATGACAGCGATCGCAATCAAGAGCTCGACAAGTGTAAATCCGTTATGCGTTTTCATGTCGACATCCCGATCCTCTTACATGGAAGCTATTGTTGGAAGCCCGACGTCAAGTCGTCGATAACGCATGCCGTTTGCAGTGCACGATTCTGCGCTCGTAGCTATCATCCCGCAAGCCATTGATGTCTCCAAATAAGATCGTGAGAATGAGGTAGTTGGTGCGCTCGGCGGTGCATTTCTCTCGGCAAGATCACAAAGTCCAGAGGGGATCCCGGGGCGCATCCGGCCAACGGGCGTTCTGGCGCCGCTCCGGCATACAATGCGGGGATTGACGACGCAAAGACCGCTGCAGAGCGGATGCGCCCGCTACCAACCATCAACGTTCTGACTCGAGGAGCAGCATGAAAAGCAAAGGCGCGCAGTTCAAGGAGCTCATCAACAAGCCCGAAATATTGATCCAGCCGGGCGTCTACGACGGCTACAGCGTGCGGCTGGTCGAGCGTGCGGGCTTCAAGACCGCCTCGATTTCGGGTGCGGGCGTGTCGGAGAGCCGCATGGGCTGGGCCGACCGCGGCGTGATGACGTTCGAGGAGAACCTCAACAACGCGCGGCGGCTGGCTGATTGCACCGACCTCTTGCTGCGCGCCGACGCCGACACCGGCTACGGCAACGCGATGACCATGCATTTCGTGGTGCGCGCTTTCGAGAAGGCCGGCATGGCGGCGCTCATGTTCGAGGACCAGGTATGGCCCAAGCGCTGCGGTCACATGGCCGGCAAGTCGTGCATTCCCGCCGGGGAAATGGTGCAGAAGGTCAAGGCCGCGGTCGATGCGCGCCGCGACGGCGATTTCGTCATCGTCTCGCGCACCGATGCCGCGGGGCCGCACGGCGTCGACGAGGCAATCCGGCGGCTCAACCTGTACGCCGAGGCCGGCGCCGACGTGATGTATGCGGACGCGCTGCTGTCGAAAGAAGACATCGCCAAGGTCGCAAAGCACGTGCCCAAGCCGCTGATCGTCAACATGGGCCTGGGCATGCGCCCGCGCAAGACCACGCCGCTGATGAGCCCGAAGCAGCTCCAGGACGTCGGTGTGGCCGCGGTCAGCTATCCGCGCCTGCTGACCACCGCGGCGGTGCGCGGCATGATGAATGCGCTGCAGGTGTTCCAGGAGGAGGTCGTCCAGAAAAACAGCGTCGTCGAGCGCACCGACCTGCAGGTCGGCTTCGAGGAGATCAACGATCTGATGGGCATGAAAATCCTTGACGACATGGAGCGCCGCTACACCGGCGGATAGACAGAACCGCCAAGCCGCCAGGAAAGGTCACGGAAAAACCCCGGGCTGCAGGCAAACGCAGATAAGCACGGATAAGATTACACCACTAATGCTTTTCGGCGCCTGGCCATATGTGTTGCCGACATGACGTCGTGGAATCTTGAGTTGCGCTAACGGAGGCCGCACATGGGCATGACGATCGCGGAGAAGATCCTCGCCGCGAAAAGCGGACGGAAGAACGTTTCGCCGGGCGATGTCGTCACCGTCGGCGTCGACACGGTGATTCTGTTCGACAACAACTTCATGCCCAACAACTGGCGCGAAGTTCTCAAGGTGTGCGATCCCGACAAGATCATCGTGACCTTCGATCATCGCGTGCCCGCGCCCACCCAGCAGGCGGCCGCGGCGCACGTGACGGGCCGCGAATTCGTCAAGCGGTTTGGCATCAAGCGCTTTCACGACGTCGGCCGCGATCAGGGCATCAGCCATCAGCTTGTCGCCGACCACGGCTACGCGCTGCCGGGTTCGGTACTCTTGTGCAGCGACTCGCACACCTGCAGCGCCGGCGTCTTCAACTGCCTCGCGCGCGGCGTGGGCGGCCCCGACATTATCTACGCCGCGATCAAGGCCGAGACCTGGTTTCGCTGCGGCGAGACCGTGCGCTACGAGCTGATCGGCAAGCTGCCGCTCGCCGTGACGGCGAAGGACGCCTTCCTGCAGATCGCCGGTGTGCACGGCGACCACGCCACCATGAACGTCGAGTACGGCGGGTCGGGCGTGGGGGGCCTTTCCATCAATGCGCGCAAGACGCTCGCCACGATGTCGGCGGAATTATCGGCGGAGTTCGCGACCTTCGAAGCGGATTCGGTCCTCACCGAGTGGCTGCGCACGCGCAATCCGGCGCCGTTCGAGCCAGTGCGTCCCGACGCCGATGCGGTTTACCTCGCGGTGCGCACGGTGGACCTCGGATCGCTCGAGCCGCTCGTCGCGCTGCCGGACAGCGTGGTCAATAATTCGCGCGCGGTGCGCGAGGCGGCGGGCACCGCGATCGACCAGGCGTACATCGGCTCCTGCGCGAACGGTACGCTGGACGACCTCGAGCTCGCGGCCGCGGTGGTCAAGGGCCGCCGCGCCGCGCCGGGCGTGCGCTTCATAGTGACGCCGGCCTCGCAGACGGTCTATCGCGACGCGCTCGCGAGCGGAGCGATCCAGACGCTCGCCGACGCGGGCGCCATGATCGCACCGCCGACCTGCGGCGCGTGCGGCGGCGGCCACATGGGCGTGCTGGGCCCGAACGAGACCTGCATCACCTCAACGACGCGCAACTTCAAGGGCCGCATGGGCGACCCGAGTTCGCGCGTATTCATGGCTTCGCCGGCGACCGTGGCAGCTTCCGCGCTGACCGGGGTGATCACCGATCCGCGGGAGTTTTTGAATTGAAGCCGCCGATGAGCGCCGATAATATTCGGGGTTTGCAATGAAATTAACCGCGCGGGTATGGATGGTCGGGGAGAACATCAACACCGACTTGATCCTCCCCAACAAGGCGTTCTATCTCACGCATGCGGAGCAGGCGCAGTTCGTGTTCCACGCGAACCGGCCGGGCTGGGCGCAGCAGGTGCAGCCGGGTGACATACTCATCGGCGGGCGCAATTTCGGCATGGGCTCGAGCCGGCCGGCGGCGCGGTCACTGAAAACGCTCGGGCTCTCTTGCGTGCTCGCGCACTCGATCAACGGGTTGTTCTTCCGCAACTGCGTGAACTTCGCCTTTCCCGCGCTGGAATGCCCGGGGGTGCAGGACGCATTCCAGGAAGGCGATGTCGCCGAGATCGAGTTCGAGCGGGCGGTCGTGCGCAACGTGACGCGCGGCACCGAACTCGCGGGCAAGCCGCTGCCGGAGCCGCTCTTGAAGCTCGTACTGGCGGGCGGGATCTACCCGCTGCTGGAGACGGAAGGGCTGATCGCTCCCAAAACCGAGCGCGCCTGAGCGCCTCATTCGAGCCAGGTCGACCCTACTGCCTCCGCCAGCGCGAATGCCTGCGTGCCGCCGCCTACCGCGCCCGAGTAGCGCGAGAAGAACAGATACCCGTCAAAGGGCGCAATCAGCTCCTCTAGCACCTTGTAGCTGTAGAGGTCGACCACCTCGCCCAGCTTGGTCCCGGCCTTGATCAGCTTGCCCAGGTCGGCGGGGCGCTCGAAATGGGAGACGAGGTAGCCGCTGTTGCGCGGCCGGATCTCGCGGCGCGCCTTGGTGCTGAAGCTGATCTGCTTCGGCGCTTTTGTCGCGCCGTCGATGAGGCCCAGGTGGCGCATCATGCCGGTCAAGCCGTGCATCATCATTTCCGTATAGTAGCGCGAGCTGTCCGGCCCGAGGTAGGAGCCGCCGACCTCGGGGTTCACGGCGGGGATGCCGCGGCCGTTGAGGTAGTGCGCCGCCGATCCCGGGAATTCGTTCTCGTGCACGAACGGCGCGCCGAAGGCGCGCGCCAGCGCCAGGTTCTTTTCCTTGAGCTCTTTCGGCGTCTGGCTGTTGTAGTCGACGCGCGCCTGCAGCCGGCCCCCGTTGCCGCCCGAGTGGAAGTCGATCATCGCGTCGACGTGGTTGAGCACGTTCTCGGTGATCGCCGCGGCCATCATCTGGGTGGTGTTGCCGCGCGCGTTGCCGGGGTAGACCTCGTGCAGGTCGGTGCGCCCGTGCTGCTCCGGCGTCTGGCGCCCGAAGCCGGCGGTGGCCATCGGGTTTGCAACCGACACCACCGCGACGCGGCCTTTCAGCTTGCCGGTGTCGAGGTCGGCGAGGAACTGCCGGATGGCGATGGTGGCGAGGAACTCATCGCCATGCGTGTTGGTGACAATGCCGAAGGTCGAGCCTGGTTTCGCGCCGGTAACCACGTGCAGCGGGATCGCGAGCATCGCGCCGTTCAACATCGAGGTCACCTCGATGCGGGTGAAAAAGCGGCCTTCCTTCTGATCGGCCCACATGGGCTCATTCTTGCTGCTCACAGCTGAGCTCCTTCTGTTCCTTGCAAAAAAACAATGGACAGGATTTACATGATTAATCCTGTTAATCCTGTCCAATACGTCTTTGACTCCGCCGCAAAGAGCGGGAACATGCACCCGGCTAGTTGGGGAAGCGAAAAACCAGCGCCGGTTCCTCGAACCGGTCGCGCTTCTTGCGAATGCGGCCGGCCATCGCCAGCGCATAAGGCGCAGTCTCGAGCAGGATCGTCTGCAGCCGCTCGTCGAGCTTCAATCCCGCGCGCGCGGCGGTGTCGAGCACCATGGCGCGCGTCTTGGCATCGATGTCGCCCGCGTCGGGCTCGTTGCCTTTCGGCGTGAGCTTCGGCTGTTGCGCGCCGGGCACGAGCCGCGGGCGCTTCGCGCGCCAGGCGGTCGCCTGCTCGTACGCGTGGCCGGCGCGCAGCACTGTGGCCTCGTCGAACGGACGCCCGATCAGCTGCATGCCAAGCGGCAGCCCGGTCTGGGAGAAGCCGTTGCACAGCTCCAGCGCCGGCCCGGCGGTGACGTTGGACGGCGTGAACACGTTCGACTTCTGCCAGAAGTTGACCGTTCGGTGGGCGTCGAGCCGCGGCGCGGGTCCGAAGCCGGCGGTGAGCAGCACGTCGAATTTCTCGTAGAGTTTGCGGCTCTCGAGCACGACGCGCCGGTGCTCGCGCGAGGCGGCGACGTAATCCGCCGACTGGAACAGGCACGCCGGCAGGACGCGGCCCAGAAAATCGCGCCCGAAATCGCCCGGGCGTGCGACGAGCTCGTCGTAGTGGATGGCGAAGAGCTCGGTCTCCGCGATGATGATTTTTAGGTCGAGCGGATCCCGCATCGGCCGTGCCCGGCAGTCCGAGACTTTCGCGCCCAGCTTGCGGAAGACGGCGATCGCCTCTTCCATCGCGCGCCGCAGATCTTCGTGCGCCGGCGCGTCCTCTTCCCAGTAGTGGCGCAGCACGCCGATCTTCAGTCCCTTGACGCCGCCCCTCAACGCGGCACGGTAGTTGGGGATCTTGACCTGAAGGCTGCCGCTGTCCGCGGGGTCGTAGCCGGCGAGCGCCTGCAGCACGAGCGCGCAGTCCTCGACCGTCCAGGTCATCGGCCCGCAGTGGTCGAACGTGAACGAGTTGGGCATCACGCCCGCCCTGCTCACCAGACCGAAGGTGGGCACGAGGCCCACGATGCCGCAGTGCGAAGCCGGGCCGCGAATCGAGCCGCCGGTGTCGGACCCCAGCGCGAACGGCGCAAGGCCAGCGGCGACCGCCGCGCCGGAGCCCGAGCTCGATCCGCCGGTGAAATGCTCGAGGTTCCAGGGGTTGCGCGCCGGCGGCCACGGCAGGTCGAAGGACGGTCCGCCGTGCGCGAACTCGTGGGTGGCGAGCTTGCCGAGCAGGACCGCACCGGCACCGAGCAGCCGGCGGGTGGCGGTGGCGTCGGTCGCGGGCACATTGCTGATGCAAGTCCGCGAGTGTCCCGAGGTGAGGATGCCCTTCGTGTTGTAGATGTCTTTCAGCCCGAAGGGAATGCCGTGCAGCGAGCCGCGGTAATTGCCCTTCGCGATCTCCCGCTCCGCCTGCCGCGCCTGCTTGAGCGCGATCTCGGCCGTCACCGTAATGTAGGCATTCAGCTGGGCATCGAGCGTCTTGATGCGATCGAGAAAGTTTTTTGTCAGCTCGACGGGAGAAAGCTTGCGCGACCTGATCAGGGGCGCAGCCTGCGCAATGGTAAGGAAATGCAGATCGTTCATGGCTCTTGTTCCTTCTGTCCGTCGGACGCGGGTGCGCCGGCGCCGCCGCGCACCCGGTGATTTTACACGCCCGCGGGGGGCGGAGCGCCAGCGGCCCGGCGGGCTGCGGCCCTGTTTCCGGGCGCATAAGCGCGCGTGACCATCTGGGCGAGGATGCACGCGGCGGCCGAGCGGTAACGCTCCCGGTGCCACAGGATCGCGCCAGTGCGCTTGAGCGCCGGCTCGTTGATGCGCACTGCGGCGAGCGCGGGGGCGCTGTCCAACGCGCGCGCCGCGCAGATCGTCGCAAGCTCGCTGCAGCGTACTGTGGCGAGCGTCGCTTCGCCGGAGCTCATCTCCATGGCCACATTCGGCGCGATGCCGCGGGCGGCGAAGCACCGCTCGATCAGTAGCCGCGACGGGGTATTGGCCGCGCGCAGCACCAGCGGGACTCCCGCGAGCTCGGCAAGGCCGACCCGGGCGCGCCCATGGAGACGATGCTGCGCGCCGACGGCGAGCACCAGCGGCTCGGTGAAAATCTCGTCCGCGACGATCTTGTCGGATGCGGGCGGCACGTAGGTGGTGATCGCGAGATTGAGGGCGCCATCGATCAGGCCGAGCTCCATTCCAGCTGCTTGATCTGATGCGACAACGTCGGCTGCGTGACTTGCAGCGCCGCGGCAGCCTGCGTGAAGCTGGAGGTCTCGGCGATCTTCAGAAAGTAGTGCAGGTGGCGGAGTTCCACGACGCCCGATCCATTGACGGTATCGATGATTCTAATAAGCAAAAAGCATTTGATCTATAGGCGCCCAGCGATTATGGTGTGATTTCCGCCGTGCCAAACGCCGTGCGCTGCAACACCCCGGCACCGGCGCATATACCTGCAAGCATCTGCGGGGGCGCGAAAGGGAGGAGCCATGCACTGTCTGTCGGCCCTGTTGAACTGCCGGCGAACGGTGGTATCCATCACTGCGGCGCTCTGTATTTTGGTCCTGCCCGCCGCGGCGGGCGCTGCCGAATGGGCGCCGAACGACCGGCTCACTCTCGTGACCCATGCCGGCCCCGGCGCGGGTATCGACATGTTCCTGCGCCAAGTCGTCAACGCGTGGGAGAAGAACAAG
>Ga0326597_10009555_pt1 | contig 12985 bp, 28 predicted proteins | sample RVTome_12_FD_203789 | JGI IMG/M metagenome (GOLD analysis project Ga0326597, IMG submission 203789) | Soil microbial communities from uranium-contaminated site in the Upper Colorado River Basin, Wyoming, United States - RVT100D185 | ecosystem: Environmental > Terrestrial > Soil > Contaminated >... | reverse complement strand
CTGGCGCTCGTGAAGCCCCACACGGTACACAGGATGGCGGACTCGCTGGCAATGCTGAGGGTGCCATGAGCTACGTCAACCTCAGAAAGAAGTATGTGTTCGTCCATGTGCCGAAGACCGGTGGTAAGTCGATGTCTAAACTCGTCGGGGGAGGTTGCCACCGGACGGCCGCTGAGTTGATCCCTAGAGCCCCAGGAGGATTCTTTAGTTGGGGATTCGTGCGTAACCCGTACGCTAGACTGCTATCAGCCTATAGTCGGATGACGCAAGTCCGTCCGCCACATCTCTACATTGCGGAGGGCGAATCGTTCGCGAAGTTAGTGCATCGCCTTCCACGCGACATGCGTCAATTAACGCTACGATGGCCACACTGGAGGCCGCAGACGTATTTTCTGTGTGACGAGTCGGGGCTTGTGCTGGTGGATTTCGTCGGTCGATTTGAGCATTTCAAACGAGACTGGGAGATCGTGTGCACGAGAATCGGGATTGACCCGCGACTGTTGCGGCTAATAAACAGCAGTCTACACGTTCAGTGGCAGCACGCATACACCGATGACATGCTTGCCGTGGTCAATGATGTATACGCATCTGATTTTGCGACATTTGGATACGCGACATACGCGAAAGTCGAGGACATACCATGGTATCGATGCACGTCTCCTGTATCTGCCCAACCTATGGCCGAGCGCCGCGACACATCCACCTCCTAGAGGAAGCGATCGAGTCATTTCTGCGCCAGGATTACGTGTGGAAAGAGATGATCGTCATGAACGACGCGCCGCAGGAATTGCAAATTAGCGATTACTGCAAAGATGAGCGTGTCCGGGTGATCAACTGTGCCGAGCGATACCCGACGCTGGGCGCGAAATACAACGCGGCGATTGAGATCGCGGAAGGCGAACTGCTCTGTCCGTGGGAGGACGACGACATATCGCTGCCGCACCGTCTGAGTCTGTCGGTCGACATCCTCGGCGACTCCGACAGCTGGAATCCTCACCGGCACTGGTATTTTCACGGCAATCCGCCTGTGCTGACCAGCACACACCCGATGGGCGTCAGTCACAACGCGTCGATCTTCACCCGGGCGATCTGGGAGCAGGTCGGTGGATACCCGGAGATCAGCGGGCCGCAGGACACGAAAATGGACGGCCTGCTGCGGACCAACGGGCATCGCCGTGTGCATGTGCTGGAGCCGATCGAGCAGTGGTTCTACATCTACCGCTGGGGCGTGTCGCCATGCCATTTGTCTGCGCGACGGGACACCCAGACTTTCTACGACGAGGTCGGCGTGCGACCCGTCGAACCCGGGCCATTCCTTCTGCAGCCGCACTGGCGGCAGGATTACGAGGTATTGTGCCGGGAGCACATCGAGGCATTGGGCTGATGGAAAACCTACATCTGCCTGGCGGACCAGAAGACCCACCAGGTGCTGAATAGCAGGCACAACAGGCCGGTTTCGCCACCGGCCATGAGTACCAAGAGGGATACCCCGACAAAGATCCCGGCGCAGGTCCCGCTGTACGACATGGCCTGCTCGTGCTTCCCGGGTGTCTCTGCCTTGATCTGGCGCAGCTCGTGCAGGATGGGGGCCAGCAGCTCGATCGGATCGTGTCGGGCTGGCGGGATTGGTTTGGCAGCAACAGGAGGCTCTCGCATCTGCGGTGGCGTCATTCGGGTTCCTTTCTTGGCCGCCCGCGGGTCCGGGGCGGCGGTGTGATCTGGAGCTGCTGGAGGCTGCGGCGGACTCGCTGGGTCTGAAGTAGCTCCGCCTCAATGAATGGGTTCCGCTCCTGGCCGCCCCGCGCGTGGTCCAGGGCCAGCAGCGTCTCCTCCGTGATCGTCAGGTTGATGTGTTTCACGCTGGCCTCCCCTGTGTCTCGTGTCAAAACTCGTTGTACTCAGCTTCGCTGAGCGTCCGCTGGTCAGGGAAGCATCGCCGCTGGCGGGCCATCCGTGCGGCCGTCTGATTTGTGGGATCACACTGCCCACCACAGCGACGGCAGACGACGCGACGGAACTGTACCTCCCGCGATGAGGCGTGCCGCACCTCACCGCACTCTCGGCAGATGTAGGTCATTGGTCTCGCCCAAACAGCATCCACCCGTCGCTGACATGTGCCACACGCGTCGGTGCCGGACCCACCGACACGGAGGCGAGATCGCGGACCATGACGTACCCAGCCGATTCCATCGCGTCCATCATCTCGGACTCTGACAGATCGGCACCGTCAATGTCCAGGTCATCCTCAGCATCCGTCGCTGGCTCGTCGATCCACTGGCGAGTGTCGGCCGTGCTCACATAATTGACTGCGTCCTCGACCGACTCGGCTTCAATCCTGCGGCTGATCGGGCCATGCACGTTGCAAATTGCATAATAGGTCGTCATCTCGTTTCCCCTTGTGTCTGGTGATTTTGTCCCCACTACTGGTCAGTGGATGGTTACGCCGCCCTGGCCCAACTCTGTCGTGGCATACCCGTCGATTGCATCCCAGCACTGCCCGGCGCTGTAGCTGTCGCCGCAGCCCTGGCACTCCACGTTCCGCCGGTCGGTCGTCACCACCAGTCGATGGGATCCGGAGTGGTACCCAGCGCATCGGCAGCGGTTTGCCTCAGCCTGACTGATGTGTGTGATGGTCTTCGTGGTCGTCATCTCGTTTCCCCTTGTGTCTCGTGATTTGTTTCCCCACTGACCTAAAGATATACATCTTTATCGGTGGCGTCAACCCCTTGGGGGAAAAATATCTATAAGTTTTTTATGGGCGACGTAACTCAAGAAAGCTCAGGGGGTTGCGGAGGGGCGACCACGCCAGCGGCCAGGTAATGGCGTTCAAAAACCCGCCTGGTATTTCCCAACAATAGGTGTCCTGCCCCCGGCTGGATGATCTCCGCGGCTGTCCCGGCGCTCTTGCGGAGCGTCTTCCATGGGCTGTGGGGAAGCCCTGCGTCCCGGACGATCCGGTTCCAGGTCGCGCGGAACACCTCGTCGCTGCCCCACAGCGGCCACAGGAGATCGTCCGGTGATCGACCGAGGGCATCTATCGCCTGCAGCGTGGAGTCCCGTAGCCGGGCTCTGATGGGCTTGCCAGTCTTGTGCTGTCGGTCCACCCAGTCGGCCGAGACGTCTTGGCGGCGCAGCCGGTGCAGGTCGCGGCGCCGGAGGGCGGTATCCCAGGCCGCCCGGATCATGGTGGCGAAATACGACCCCCTGTCCAGCGGCAGCGTGCGGAATCGCCCAGGCAGCGCAGTTGCGGCATCGAGCAGTTGCCGCATTTCCTCGGGGCCCCAGACGGTGAATTGTGGCGGGTAGGTGCGGATCTTCCGCAGTCGGCGGGGAGGGGCACACAGCCCAGCGTCGGCCATGTCGCGCCAGACCGCCGCCACGGCAGTCTTGAGACTCCGTGCGTAATGCGGAGATCGCCCACCATGGATCAGGGCGACCAGGGCCCGATTGACCAGGTCATCACTGATTGTGCCGGCTGTGAGGTCTGCGCCAGCCCAGCGGCCAACGATACCGATCGCCCGGCGGTAGAGGGCTGCTGTCTCGGTTGTCACGTCGTGGCTCAGCTCGTAGCTGTCCACCCAACCCAGTAGGGACCGGTCGCTGGCAGGTGATATCACGGATACGTCCCATGTCACGTGTCTCCTGCATCCGTGTACCCCGTCCTCCGCGGTCCATGGTCCAGTTCACCACACCCGAACCAACTATGCGGCGCTCCCCCGGCAGTGTCAAGTTACCGAGCGCGCTGGCCTCCGGAGCCAGAGGTTGTGGGTTCGAATCCCGCCGGGCGTACTGAGTCTGTTGCATAGTATAACCGATACGCTATACTGGGGGAATGAAAAAGATGCCACTGATGGAAAACTTTCGCGCGAATATCTCCGAAGCCTGCCGGAAGAACGGTCTGAGTCAACAGGAGCTTGCGCGCCGGTCAGGTGTGCATTGGGTCACGATTTCCAAGGCGTTGAGCGGCAAAATGGAACCGAGCGTCACGATCTGTGAGAAGCTCGGCGAGGCCGCTGGCTTGCGACCCGACACAATTTTTCTTGAGCCGGTCAGCACACCTGTTGACACGCAATAGCCAATCGGCTAAATTAGCCGACATGACGACCTGACACGTTGAAACCCAGGCCGTCACGTCGGCTTTCTCTTGGCGCTCTGCCAACCGAAAGCCCTGGAATCTGAATCGGCACGACGCTCGCGGGGAGCAATCTGCCATGGATGCGGCTTTCAAATTCACCAAGCGCACGCCGGGGCAACCCCGCGTTCCAAACGGTCCCGGCGTGCGCCTCTTCGAAAGGACTCGAGATGTTGGTTTTGCGACGGAAGCGAGGCGAGTCGTTGGTGTTCGGGCGGCAAATCCGGTTGACCATCCTAGAGACGGCCAGATCAAGGGTGTCGCTGGGTATCTCGGCGCCCGCACACATACCTGTGCTGCGTGCCGAGCTAATTGATGAGGGGAATGCAGGAATGCGACGGTTGACGATTGTCAAGGTTGAGTCGGTCAAGCGGATCGGCAATGTCATCATCCTCGGTGTGGGCGACGATGAGACGGTCGAGATTCGCAATGCCAGCGAGTTCCTGGCAATAGTCCGGAATCTGTACGAGGAATCAGCGGAGGATGCGCGATAGTCAGCGGCGTAGCTGACTTCCCATGCGGCGGCCTGTGTCTGTGTCCAATTGATCTCTGGCCGCACAGGTCGCCGCAGTTTCAGACAGGAGGAGCATGTCATGGAAGCGATCGTGCCGTGTGTGGTTATCGTGCTGGTGGTCACCGGTTGTATCTGTGTCACGTGGCTGAATCTCGGCGGGGAGAACTGGTGACACCGATCGAGGACAGAGTCGAAGAGGCGAGGGACGAGGCCGAACGGTTTGGCCTGTATGTCCTCGCCGCGCTAATGCGGGATGTGCTGCGTGAGCTGCGTGAGCTGCGCGCCGTGGTCGAGGTGCTTGAGCGCGGGACCGATTGATTGATGTGTTGTTTTTGGAAACTTTGTAAAAGGAGACGTGTTGTGGCTGTGGACATCGTGAAATTGCACGGGCTGGTGGACAGGCTGGCTACGGAAAACGCCGAAGCGGTGGCGGCGAAGGAGGGGCTGACAACGGCTCAGACGGCCGCGGATGATGCCAACAGTGCTGTGACGGTGGCGACCGAGGCTTACGTCCGGGAGACCGACGAGAGCAAGGCCGTGATGACGGAGATCATCGCGGAACTCGACGCGGCACTCGAGGAGTGACCTGGTGCGGGGTGGCGCAGACGGTAGCGCGCGGGGCTCATATCCCCGAGGTCGCAGGTTCGAATCCTGCCCCCGCCATTTTTTCCCCGCGGCCGGCCGACCTGGTGGCTTCACCCGCGAGGCGGTCGGCCGTTTTACCGTTGTTTTGGAGTTCATTATGCAGATGTACAAAGTGCTGAACGAGGACGGGAGCCCATGTCACGGCGGCACTGGTGTCTGGCCGTTGCCAAACGGGGAGCCCGGCGAGTGGGTGGAGGTCACCGGCACCATCGTAGCATGTGAGCGTGGGCTGCACCTGTGCCGCCGCGAGGATCTGATCGGCTGGCTCGGACCATCGATATACCGCGCTGAACACGACGGAGAGATGATTGAGAGTGGGGGTAAAGTAGTCGTGCGGCGAGCCAGGTTGGTGTCACGAGTCGCAGCCTGGAACGACCGGACTGCGAGAGAGTTCGCGTGCCGATGCGTGCGAGAGACACCGTTAGCCGACGGACGTACCGTCTGGGATCTACTGACGGACGATCGCAGTAGATCAGCAGTTGTAATTGCCGAACGTTTTGCGCGCGGGGAGGCGACTCCCGCCGAATTATCCGCCGCCTGGGACGCCGCCAGGGCCGCCGCCAGGGCCGCCGCCAGGGCCGCCGCCTGGGCCGCCGCCTGGGACGCCGCCAGGGCCGCCGCCTGGGCCGCCGCCTGGGACGCCGCCTGGGCCGCCGCCTGGGCCGCCTGTGGCGCCAGGGACGCCGCCTGGGCCGCCAGGGCCGCCGCCTGGGCCGCCAGGGACGCCAGGGCCGCCGCCTGGGACGCACAGACAGACATGCTGTGTGAGATGCTGGATATTGGATAGATGCTCACTCTAACCAGGCAGGGGGTGCTATGAACTTCAATCAACTACGCCTGCTGGTGGCGATTTCCAAGCTCGGAAGCCTGGTACCAGACAAGAGCGTCGCACGCCGGGAATACGTCTTCGCGGTGCGAGACGAGTATTGCCGGATGAACGAAGATTGTCACTTCCCGTTTACGGAAAGCGAAGTGAGTGATCTTGCAGTGGATTATCGGAAGCAGAAAACGACACGAACGAAGGCCGACATCGCAGCGGCATACGGGGTTCAGTGTTTCTGGCGGCACCGAGGAAAAGGAACCTGCTCTGTCGAGGCTGAAGGCGGTCACATCCTACTGGCCTGTGAGGGCAATGAATTGACCGTAGCAAACGGATTGATCGAGTGCCGGCGGCATAACCGTGACCGGGGAACAAAGTCGATCGAAGAATATCTGAAGTGCCAAGACATTGTCCGAATAGAAGGGTTTGAGAATGAAAATTCACCCGTTAGCTGAACGCATTCCGGAGATGTCGCCAGGTGAATACGAGCAACTGCTGAAGGACATCCAGTCGCACGGCCTGAACGAGGACATTTGGACGTTCAAAGGGAAGATACTTGATGGCCGCCATCGTCACCGGGCGTGTCTTGCTGCAGGAGTAAAGCCACGATTCAAGGAGTACACGGGAACAACGCCGGCTTCGTTTGTCCTCGGCCAGAACAAGCGGCGAAACCTGACGTCGAGCCAGTGGGGGATGGTGGTTGCTGACTTTGAGATTGAGATTGCGAAAGAGGAAGGTGCTGCGGCCAAGTTGGAAGGCCAAAAGAAAGGTGGTGCTACTGCGGGACGAGGTCGACCAAAAATAGCTTTGGTGCCAAATGGCACCAAAGCTAACGGTCGCGCACCACGGTCTGCAGACAAGGCTGCGGCTGGTGTCCCAACTTCCGGTCGACAGGTCGCTAGGGCTAAGTTTGTCAAGCAGAAGGCGCCAGACGTCGCGGAACAAGTTCGCATCGGCAAGAAGACCTTGTCCCAAGCGGAGCGCGAAGTCAAACGCCGCGAGAAGACCGCCGCCCAGCAGGCGAAGGCCGAAGCCGCCAAGAAGGAGCACGGGAACGCCCCGGAGTGCAAGGTGATCTGCGGCGACTGCATCCAGGAGCTCCCGGCGATCAAGAAGGCCAGGCTGATCTTTGCTGACCCGCCGTACAACGTAGGGGTCAATTACGGGCATGGCGTGAGTGCGGACAAGATCCCGGCGGACAGATACCTGGCCTGGTGCAAAGAGTGGCTGCAGGCATGCGCGGACACCCTGACCGAAGACGGCGCGCTGTGGGTGATGATCAACGACGAGTGGGCCGACGAGTTCGCCCTGATGTTGAATCACATCGGTCTGCACAGGCGCGCGTGGATCAAGTGGTATGAAACGTTCGGCGTGAACTGCAGCAACAACTTTAACCGCACGTCGCGACATATTTTCTATTACGTGGTCCACCCGAAGAAATTCGTCTTCAATGCCGACGCAGTGAATCGCAAGTCAGATCGGCAGACAAAGTACAACGACCCTCGCGCCGACGCCAACGGCAAGATCCTGGATGACGTGTGGGAGGTGCCGCGGCTGGCGGACAACCACGAGGAACGGCAGCCAGGATTCCCCACACAGATTCCGTCCATCATCACCGATCGAATCGTCGGATGCTGCAGCGACCCGGGCGATCTCGTGGTTGACCCATTCGCTGGAAGTGGCACTACGGGTGTGTCATGCCGAAGACTTGGGAGACGCTTCAATGGAATCGAAAGAAATCAAGACTCCGCCGACCGATCCACCGTCCGAATCATCGGAACCGAAGTACTGGTGTGATAGGTGCGGTGAACGTGAGCCACCGTTGGTCGACGGCATGTACTGCCAGTGCGGCCGGCGACTGTTTTACTACCCGCAGTCGGGCCCCCCAGTAGGTTGAATCACTCCTCTACCAAAGCGAGGGACAGACATGCTGTGTGAGATGCTGGATATTGGATAGATGCTCACTCTAACCAAGCGGGGGGTTATCAAATACGAAACATGGTGTGCCCCACCATTACTTTGTTTGGCCCGTGAAGGGCCTAGAAAGGAGCGTCACATGACAGACGCTCAGAAAGAGTTGCTGAACCTATCCAAGGTCCAGTTGTTGTGGTCGCTGGATCAATTGAACAAAACCTGGAAACGGGTGAACCAGTTGATCAAGGGGCTGCAAATCCCGGTCTCTGCCGTTGTCGTCATCGATTGCGGTGACGATGAGGGGACTCAGAGACACCTCGCATGGTTCAAACACCAAGGCGAGTGGCAGGTGTGTCTAACAGAGTGGAACGAATTCTCAGAGCGGGGGAATGTTACCCCAATACTGTCGGCCACCGCTGAAGAGCGCCTGCAAAATCTTGACCGCGTGCCAAAGCTTTATCAGGCGCTGGTCGACGAAACGAAGCTCTTCGCGAATAACGCGAGGGAAAAGTGTGATGCGTTGAACGATCGTCTCGATAAGATTTAGGCACAGTTGGCCGGCTGAACCCGGCTGCGGTGGGGCACACCGTTTTACAACCAGGGAGGCATGGGTGGGAAAACAACTCGTTACGCTCGACAGGAAGCGGCAGTTATACCTGCCCGGCTTCACGTTGACGTCGACTGGGCTCATTGCCAACAAGTCGGTCAGCCAGCAGGAGTGGGAGGACGCCGGCGAGGTGCTGTCGCACATGCACCAGACGACGCTTTGGTGGATCGGTGACTGGCTTACCGCCGGAGAAGACCGCAAGTGGGTCCACGACGACAAGTACGAGGGGGTCAAGGATCGGTTCGGGATCGAGGAGAAGACAGCCAGAAATGCTGTGTGTATTTCTCGTGCGTTTGAAATGTCCCGGCGCCGGGACATTTTGTACTGGTCCCACCACGCAGACGTCGCTGGGCTTCCAGAACACGAGCAGGACTTCTGGCTTGACCGGGCCATTGTCGAGAAGTGGTCCAGCAAGGAACTTCGCAAGCAGATCAAGGCGGCCCTGCCTCCTCCGGACCTCAACGAGGTCAAACCCGGGACCTACCGAGTGATTCTTGCCGACCCGCCATGGCAGTATTCGGACCAACTGATCGAGGGCTACGGCGCTGCGGAACACCACTACCCGACCGTCTCCACAGAAAAGCTCTGCATGATGGAGGTCGCAGCGAAGGCGGCTGACAGTTGCGTCCTGTTTCTGTGGACGACATCCCCGATCCTTCCTGAGGCCCTGCAGCTCTGTGCCGCCTGGGGCTTCGAGTACAAGTCGCAGTTTATCTGGGACAAGGTCAAGCACAACTACGGCCACTACAACAGCGTCCGCCACGAGTTGCTGCTGATCGCAACTCATGGAAGCTGCACCCCCGACTCGAAGAAACTGCGCGACAGCGTGCAGACGATCGAGCGAGACGATAAACACAGTAGGAAGCCCGATCAGTTCTACGAGATCATTGAGGAGATGTATCCTAACGGTCCGTACCTTGAACTGTTCGCCCGTGAAAAACGCAAAGGATGGAAAGCGTGGGGCAATGAACTATGACGAGTACCGCCGGCAGATGACGGATGAGGCCGGCAAATACGAGGACTTCGTTTACACCCAGTTGTTTCACCAACTCGGCGTGTGCCTCGTACCGTACAAGAGCCGGTTTTACCAGATCAACGCCGGTGAGAACGGTGGAGGCGTGGAGATCAAGTACGACCAACAGTGGGCGACGACCGGTAACTTGTGGATAGAGATAGAGGAGAAGGCGAAGCCGAGGAACGGCGACTACGTTCCAGCCGGCATTCACAAAAAAGAGTTGCCGTGGCTGTACGTGATCGGCGACTATTCTCGCATCTACGTGTTTGCGACTCGGTGCCTACAGAGGCTGCGGTTGACCAACAAATATCCGATCAAGGAAAACGGCACCAAAACATCAAAGGGGTTCCTGATCGACACGCGAACGGCAGAGTTGACTGCAGCGGCCGTGCTGTTTCCGCTCAAGAACATTCCCCCGATCGGCAAGGTTCTCATCGGTGGGGAAGAACGGCCGGCGGTGGTATTGGACCCCCCACTAGGTTGAATCACTCCTCTACCAAAGCGAGGGAACGATGTCCAAGACGTATCGCGTCTACGAGATCGACGGAGAGGACTTGGTGGTGGCGTCTTCTCGGAAGGAAATGATTGAGGAGTGGGAGGACTACTGGGGTGACAGGTTTAGGCGTCGGAGTGTACGCGTCGTGCCGCCCGATGAACCGATCATGATGTGCTTCAGCGACGACGAAACCGAGCTGACGCCAGTCGAAGCAGCGACACTCGCTAAGGACGGCGTAGGGTACTACCAGGCACGGCTGTAGGTTGGATAGACAGTTTGTGGCACAAGGGAGGTACGACATGGACATCGTCAAGACATTGCGAGAGCGGGCGACGTGGGAAGACCCCACATGTTCGATCGTTCTACAGCAGGCAGCGGAAGAGATCGAGCGACTCCGCGTTGAGCTGCAGAAGGATGTAGATGACGACAACTGGAACACGACGCTTGGTTAGACGAGCGATGCGACAAAGGGAGGGGAGAGATATGGAACAAAACATCAATGTCGCACGGCGTGCTATCGTGGCCCATCTAGGTGGACCGTGGAAGAGTGGAATGAAAGACGAATACGGTGCGATGGACTGTCCCGTCTGCTCCAGCGAGGGTTCCTTGAGGTTTAGCAGGTCGGGATACAACGGTCACATTCACGCATGGTGCACGACCGAGTGGTGCGTCAGCTGGATGGAGTAGCTCTGTTGGTTAGAGCGATTGTCTAGCAAAGAGGGGTCGATGGACAGGGACACATGGGAAGAGCACTTCGGCACTTTTTTGTGCGGTGTCGTAATCGTGGTGGTCGGCTTGTTGCTGGTGATGCTTCTGCCGATTTGGGTGCCTGCGTACTGCATCGGCTGGTGCGGCAGAAAGTGGTTGGATAGAGGGTGAATTGTAACAAAGGGAGGGGCAGCATTACCACTGAGGGTGGCATTCTGATGACAGTGTACTGCGGTAAAGGTGAAACGGCACCAAAAATGCCAATTGCGGATTGGGTTCCACTAGGGGCCATGGCATCGTGGCCGGATGACATAGCTGGAGAGGGGACGTTATCGCAGGTGATGTCTGAAGGGTGAGAGCGACGGCTCTGCCGGTGCGATTCCGGCATGCTGCGTTTGGTTAGAGAGGTGGTTTTACAAAGGGAGTGATGCAATGAACGTAATCGAGTACAAGGCAGCCGTGCGGGCATTGCTCGAATCGGGTGCAGCCACAGATGAGCAGTGGGACGAGGCAACGGAATCAATCCTGCACAGTTCGGAAGATCACGACGGCGTGCCGACGATAGACGATGCCATCGGACATATAGTAAGCGTCGACTGGTAACAGGGTGAATTACACCGAGTGGAGGGAGTAGGTGATATGTCGTCCTACGGTAAGGATTTTAACTGCTAATTCACGACGATAAGCTGAAGGAGTTGAACGACCAGAAACGCCGCATTCAGCAGGGTTGCCAGCACCTTGCGACCAAGTACCACGGCGACCCGAGCGGCGGCTCTGATTCGTTCACACGATGCCTGGTTTGTGGTCTCGAACTTCCGTAAAGGCGAGTTTTCAAAGGCGATTTTACAAGAGGAGCAACGATGTACATCAAAGACGTTCACGACTACGGTTGCACTGAGCACAAGCCGGCGACTGAGTACCTTGAAAAGCGGACGAAAGAGAAGGTCGAAAGTGTCATCGAGGATATCATCGATGGCGAATTTGCTCGGCTCGAAGATTACGCGAACGAGCACATCAGCGATCTCGCGGCGGGACGTGCCGAGCGGTTTCTCGAACGAGTTCTCAAAGGCGACGAAGACGCCGCCATGTCGCTACTTGGTGACCGAAACGGTGGGTCTCGATACAAGCGAGGTGGATTCATCGGCGACGAAGGAAAGCCGTGGTCACATCTGATCCACGGGAGGTTGTTCGAGACTAACGGGGTCGAACTGCGGCGGAAAATTGTTGAGGCGCACGCCGACCTCTTGAAGTCGGAGCGTATCAAAGACCTCGAATCGGTAGTCGAAGGTCTGACGTTGCAAGTCAAGGAAATTGAGCAGGAGAAAGAGAGTGGTGTGCCAGCGGCTTCGGTAGAGGGTATTACTAAAAGGAGGTGATGTGTTGTACCACCATTTTCCAAACAGTCTCAGCGACCAGCAGGACGGTTCGTTCACAGCCGAGGATGTGCGTCGAGGGCTGGTTGCCCTGCACACCGACTATGAGTGCCCATTCTGCGGACGCTGGCAATCAGTGCCGCAGATGGGTGGATACGGCGGACGGTGCATTCAGTGCGGAAAGTCAGGACGTAACATTTCGGTGACGACCGGCTGGTTGGTAAGAGATGACGTGTAACCAAGTGAGGTATACCAAAAGGGGAAAGGGGCGAACGCCGTCCAAGCAATCCCCGCTAACCCGAGAGGAAACGAGGGAACCACACGTCGAAAGCGTGCCCGAAGGCGTGACAGCCGGAGAGACGGCACTTTTGCAAAGGAGAAATAAGATGGCGTGGCGAATTGGTGTGGGGACTTGAGTAGCGAGTGAGGAAAATAATGAACATCTGCGAGCGAGTGGACATGCTGCGGCACGGCTTGCAGCGAGGGAGCGTGAGCTACGACGAAGCCATACACTGCCTCCAGGACGCCAAACGCGAGATCGAGCGGCTGCACTGCGACTTGCACAAAGCCCACGAGGAATCCGGCCAACTGGAGACAGCGTTGGATGACGCCAGGGCTGAGGCCGAGCGAACGTTGACCAACCGGAGCATCTGAGGCAGCCTCACAGCTGCAGAGGCGTTTCCGCGAGAGCGGGCAGCTCGGGCCGAAGCCACGAGGCCCCAGACACTGGTGACAGACAGATGACCCGGTTGGTTAGAGTG
>Ga0326597_10009554_pt1 | contig 12987 bp, 18 predicted proteins | sample RVTome_12_FD_203789 | JGI IMG/M metagenome (GOLD analysis project Ga0326597, IMG submission 203789) | Soil microbial communities from uranium-contaminated site in the Upper Colorado River Basin, Wyoming, United States - RVT100D185 | ecosystem: Environmental > Terrestrial > Soil > Contaminated >... | reverse complement strand
CGACCGTCGCTCGACCCAGCCGAAGCCCTAAAGGACTCCAATGGCCGTTCCGATTCTCAAGCAGAGCCACTACCTGATCGCGAGCATCCAGTCGGCATTGAGCGACCAGGACCTGATTCGACTGCGCGACGACTTGGCTGAACTCGTCGGCCAGCACCGTGCGCGCGGCGTGATCATCGACGTAACCGCCCTGGACGTCCTCGATTCCTTCGCCACCCGGACGCTTCGGGCCATCGCATACATGACCAAGCTTCGCGGTGCCGAGACCGTCATCGTCGGCATCCAGCCGGATGTTGCCCTGGCCATGGTTCAATTGGGTTTAACGCTCGAGGATGTGCCAACCGCCCTCGATCTGGAAGAAGGCCTGACGTTCTTGAACCAGCGGCTCGAGAGCGGCCATGGCAGCCAATGAGGCCATGGTGGCAAACAACGAACAAGTGCGCGTGCGGATCCTGTCCTCCGCCGATATCGTGGCCGCCCGTCAGGAAGGTCGCGCGCTGGCGTCGCGGGTAGGGTTTTCGAGCAGTAATCTGACCGTCATCGCCACAGCCATCTCCGAGATCGCCCGGAACATCGTCGAATACGCCAAGGAGGGGGAGGTCTTAATCGCTCTCGTCGAGGACGGCGACAGGAGGGGCGTCGAGATCGTCGCCGCCGACGAAGGGCCTGGAATTCCTGATATCTCGGTGGTAATGCGCGACGGCTTTACGACGGGGAGAGGGTTGGGTATCGGTCTTCCTGGCGCGAGGCGACTGATGGACGAGTTCGAGATTGCGTCCGCAGTCGGCAAAGGCACGACGGTCAGGATGAGAAAATGGTTACCCTGATTCACCAGAGGCATGGCAGGCACGCTGAACCTCGCCGGGAGTGTGATGAGCTGGGCAGTCGCTGAAGCCCCGTTCCCAAACGAGCGCGAATCGGGCGATCGGTACGTTGTGCAGCCTTCCGCCGACGGCGTCCTGTTTGCGGCAGTCGACGGTACCGGACACGGTACCGCGGCGGCAGCGGCCGCCAGGATCGCGGCGGCGACCCTGGAAGCGTTTGCCGGGGAGTCTCCGATTGCGCTGATCCTCAGGTGTCACGAAGAGCTCAGAGGGACCCGAGGGGCGGTTATGACTCTTGCATTCGTTCATCTGCGCGACCGAACGCTGACATGGCTGGGGGTGGGTAACGTCGAAGCCGTGCTGTTTCACACGGATGACGAGGACAGCGCTACTGCGGAGCGCACCCTGGTGCGTGCCGGCGTCATCGGCTACCGGCTGCCCGCCCTGCGTGCTGAAGTGATTCCCCTGAAGCCGTTCGACACGTTGGTCATGGCCACCGACGGCATCACTCCGGACTTTGCGGACAGGCTCGCCGTCGGCGGCGATCCTCAGCGGATCGCGGACCACATTCTCGCAAAGCATTGGAAGGGGACCGACGACGCCTTGGTACTCGTTGCGCGGTACCTTGGAGTGCCGCTGTGAGAGATCGCGAGAGTGAACTGGCAGAGGCGTATGCCGCCGCACTTCAGTTCTACCTCTCAGACCCGGCGGAGCTCGCGCTGGCGCGCGCCCATGAGCTCGGACGTCAGGCGCTCGCCAACGGTCTGGGTGTCCTCGACATGGCAACCGTCCACTCAGGCGCATTGGCGGCGGAGCTGAAGAGGCCGGTGGCGGACCGAGAACGAGCACAGATCATCGAGGGCGCGGAAAAGTTCTTCGTCGAAGCCCTGTCGCCGTTCGAGATGGCACATCGCGGTTTCTGGGAAGCCAATGTCACGCTGCATCGGCTGAACGAGGTGCTCGAGGGGCAGGCCAAACGGATAGCGTCTGCCCTGCACAATGAAGCCGCGCAGTTGCTGGCGTCGGTGCACCTTGCGCTCGCAGACGTGGCTCTCAGGCTGCCGCCCGACAGCGCGAAAGACATCCAGGCCGCCCGGGGCCTGCTCGACCAGATCGAGGCACGCCTTCGAAATCTCGCCCACGAGCTCAGACCGCCGATCCTGGACGATCTCGGATTGATCCCGGCGCTCGAGTTTCTCGCCGAAGGCATGTCGAAGCGGTGGGGACTGTCAGTGACCGTGGAGGCCTCCATCGAGGGAAAGCTGCCTGCCATCATCGAAACCTCACTGTACCGCATCGCTCAGGAGGCGCTCACGAATGTCGGCAGACACGCGAAGGCGACTCGTGCTCAGGTTTCCTTGCACCAGCCTGCGCACCAGATCGTCTGTTCGATCCGGGATGACGGAATCGGGTTCGACGCGACTGCCATGGCACGGGGGAAGGCGTCGAGAGGACTTGGCTTGAGGGAGATCCAGGAGCGCGCCGCCGGACTGGGCGGAATTCTGCGTGTCGGTTCCAACACACCGCACGGAGGTGACGTAACCGTCGAGATTCCGTTGGAGCGCTGAGGTTCAACATGCGCGTGAGCGTGGTACTGGCCGACGATCATCCCCTCATCCGGCAGGGGGTGAGGAGGCTGCTCGAACGGGAAGAGTTCGAGGTCCTGGGTGAAGCCTCGGATGGACTCGGGGTCATTGGTCTCGCCGAGCAGCTCCATCCGGACGTCGTCGTCCTCGACCTTGCTATGCCGACGCTCAACGGAATCAGCGCCGTTCGGGAGATTGCCAAAGTCTCGCCACGAACCAAGGTGATCCTGCTGACGATGTACACGGAGGAGCACCACGTTCTCGAGGCGCTTCGCGCCGGTGTGAAAGGGTGCGTGTCCAAGACGCAGGCGCCCGAGCACCTCCTCCAGGCCATTCGCGAAGTGTGTGGCGGCGGTATCTACCTGAGCCCGAGCGTCTCAGGGGTTGTGGTGCAGGGCTACCTGGCGACGAAGGAGCCATACTCCGACCCTCTCACCAATCGCGAACGGCAGGTGCTCCAATTGATTGCCGAAGGCAAGACCACCAAGGAGGTCGCCGTCATTTTGGGCGTGGGGGTGAAAACCGCCGAATCGCACAGAAGCGCGCTGATGGGGAAGTTGGACATCCACTCCACAGCTGAACTCGTGCGCTACGCGATCCGCCGTGGTCTCGTCGAGCCCTGAACCTCCTCACCAGCAGCGCTATCTCTGAAGTCTCAGAGGGTTTCCCCGGTCTTTCTCCAACAGACCCTGGTGGGTCCCGGGATGGTTCGCATACCTTTCTCATGGAGATCCTCTCGCCGTTTGAGATGACCTACCGCGGGTACCTGGCGCTCCTGGAGAGTGAACACGCCAAGCCTCGTCAGCGAGCGGCAGTTCGCCGGGGCGCTCGCCAGCACAAGCTAGCTCCGTGAGCTTCCTGACGAGCACTCCGAAACTTTCCCCACCCGATCCCGGGAGATCACCTGATGGCAGCTCCACGGCGGATGTCTACGATCTGCTGGTAACCGTGCTGCGTCCGACAAACGAGCGTTGGTCGGCCGGCACGCGGGCTCTCGACGTCGGTCTGAGGCCCGAGGGGTTTCTGTTCGTCGGCAACGGTAGAAGCGGTGCATTTCGGAAAGAGAGCGGGATGCGCCGAAGGGGCGAAGCCTTGCTGCCAGTACCGCAAACAATGACGTGCGAATCCGCCGTCCGCCAGGGGCCGCCCATCGCGCCTCCGGGTATGGCTTCCGGCTCCTATCACATCGCCGTTGCCCGCGGTTGCGACGTAGATCAGCCGCGCCACCAGGCCAAGAATGTCACGGTGGAGTGACGTCGAACATCGAGGAGCGGTGTCTGATGACGGAAACGGTGCTGGTGGTCGACACGAACCCCACTTCGCGGGGGATCATGCTGGAGCTCCTCAAGAGCTCTCGCTACCGCACGATTGCGGCAGACGATTTTGCGCCCGCGTGCCAGCAATGTGATGGTCCGGATTGCCGATCGGCGCGCCCGGCTGCTCGACGTGAGCGACGGCGGCTTGCGGCTGGAATCAGGGTCGTTGCTCCCGGCCGCGTTTCGACTGGAGCTGCCGGCGGTTCAATTGGCAGTGAACGCCGGGCGTGTCTGGAGCCAGCGCGCCAATATCGCGGAAGTGTGGCTGGCCGGCGCCACAGCGGAATTGCAGAATCGTGGCGGGGCTTGTGCTAGTCTCCTGCACGGCGCACCTCCGTCGCCGCTGGTAACGACGATCTGTTTTAGGTCCGCAGGAGGTTACGCCATTTTTCTTTTTCCACAAGACTCGGGACACGTCCCTGGACGTCAGAGGCTCCGAGGAGGTTAGGGCGATGAAGGAGACACAGTTTATGCCACGTGACAGGAAACCGGTCCCTCAGCCGATGGACCAGCCGACGCTCGAATCCACGACGGCGCTGTTGCGCGAGTTGGTGTCGATTCTGCGGGAGAGCCGGACGGAGCTCCGGGAGGAATGGGCCAGGCGCATCACGGAGTCCCGGTTGCTCACGGCGATGACGCGAGAGGAGATTTTCGCGGAGGCCACGACCGTGTACGACAACTACGTGGCCGTGCTGGAAACTGGCAGCGTCGAGGCTCTTCAGGCGTACGCGCGTGACCTGTCCGAACGCATCATCCCGCGAGGCGTGGAGACGCAAGAGGTGCTCGGCGTCGTGCTGCTCCTCCGGGACGTGCTGGCGCGCTCGCTGTTCAAGAAGTACCAACTGGATTTTGACCTGCTTAACCGGGTTCTCGACGCATACGAACCAGCCGCGAATCGCATTGCCAACACGGTTGCGGTCGGCTTCGTCCAGGAGCGCGAACGGATCATCCGGCAGCAGCAGGAGGCGATCCGTGAACTGTCAACGCCTGTGCTCCGGGTTCGCGAGCGTCTCCTCATCTTGCCCATCATCGGGCTGATCGATCCACAGCGCGCCCGTCAGCTCACCGAGCAGTTGCTTCGAGGCATCCGCGAGAACCGTGGCAAGGTCGCGGTGATGGACATCACCGGCGTGCCCGCCATCGACTCGGCCATCGCGAACCGGTTGGTGCAGACCGTCGAAGCCGCGCGCCTGCTCGGTGCCACCGTTATCGTGACGGGCCTCTCGCCGGAGATCGCTCAGACGCTGGTCACCATTGGAGTCGACCTGAGCAAGATGAATACGGTAGGCGACCTGCAAGGAGGAATCGAGCTGGCCGAGCGCGTGCTGGGCTACAAGGTTATTCCGGTCGAGGAAGTGGCGCCACGCACCCATCAGCTAAGCTAGCCGACGGCCTCGACGTGACCGTGCGATGCCGGTGCCGACACGCGGCCATCGGCGTTCACCGGCCCGCCGCGTCCCCGCTGCCAGGACACTGAGGACAGCATGGCCGTTCCGATTCTCAAACAGAGTCAGTACCTGATCGCGAGCATCCAGTCCGCACTCAGCGACCAGGACCTGCTTGGGCTCCGAGATGATCTGGCTCGGCTGGTGGGCCAGCACCGCGCGCGCGGCGTGATCATCGACGTGACCGCGCTCGATGTCCTGGATTCCTTCGCCACGCGTACGCTGCGTGCCATCGCGTACATGACCAAGCTTCGCGGAGCCGAGACGGTGATCGTGGGCATCCAACCGGACGTCGCCTTGGCCATGGTCCAGTTGGGGATGACCCTCGAGGACGTGCTGACAGCCCTCGATCTGGAGGAAGGCCTTGCGTTCCTGAATCAGCGGCTCGAGAGCAGCCATGGCAGCCAATAGAGACAGCGAGGTGCACGTGCGGATCCAAACCTCCGCCGACATCGTGGCCGCCCGCCAACAAGGCCGGTCGTTGGCATCGCAGGCGGGGTTTTCGCATAGCAACCTCACGATCATCGCGACCGCCATCTCCGAGATCGCCCGGAACATCGTGGAATATGCGAAGGAAGGAGAAGTCATCATCACGCTCATCAACGATGGCAGCAACAAGGGCGTCGAGATCGTTGCCGCCGACCAAGGACCCGGCATTGCTGACGTCTCGACGGTGATGCGCGACGGCTATTCGACGGGCAGAGGATTGGGCATTGGCCTGCCCGGCGCGAGACGATTGATGGACGAGTTCGAGATTGCGTCCGAGATCGGCATAGGCACGACCGTGACCATGAAAAAGTGGGTGGCATGATCGACCGGACGCATGGCGCCTACGCTGAACGTTACCGGGAGGTCATAACCTGGGGCGTCGCTGATGCCCCCTTCCCGAACGAACGCGAATCGGGCGATCGGTACGTGGTCCAGCCTTCTGCCGACGGCATCCTGATTGCCGCGGTGGATGGTACCGGACACGGCACTGGGGCGGTAGCCGCCGCGAAGATCGCCGCGGCCACCCTGGAAGCGCACGCCCGGGAATCTTCGATCGCTCTCGTGCTCCGGTGTCACGAGGAGCTCAAAGGGACGAGAGGTGCGGTGATGACCCTCGTCGCACGATAACTTGGAGGCGACCGTGAGCGCTCGCCGGCGTGAACTGGCAGACGACTATGCCGTCGCGCTTCAGCACTTCCTCTCCGAACCGGAAGAGCCCGCTCTGGCGCGGGCCCATGAGCTCGGACGTCAAGCGCTCACCGATGGTCTGGGCGTGCTCGACATGGCGACCGTCCATTCACGCGCGCTGTCGGCCGCACTGAAGCAACCACTCCCGGACGGAAAACGAGCGCAGGTGCTGGAGACCCTGGAGAAGTTCTTCATCGAAGCCCTGTCGCCCTTCGAGATGGCGCATCGAGGTTTTTGGGAGGCCAACGTCGTGCTCCATCGCCTGAACGACGTGCTCGAAGGGCAGGCCAAGCAGATCGCCTCTCAGCTACACGATGAATCCGCACAGTTGCTGGCGTCGGTGCATTTTGCGCTCGCGGACGTTGCGAGTAACCTCCTGACTGACCGTGCGAACGAGATCCAGGCCGCCCGGGGCTTGCTGGAACAGATCGAGCAACGCCTGCGCAATCTCGCGCATGAGCTCCGGCAGCCGATCCTGGACGACCGCGGATTGATTCCCGCTCTCGAGTTCCTCGCCGACACCGTGTCGAAGCGGTGGGGGCTCCCCGTCACCGTGCAGGCGTCGATTGACCGAGACTTGCCGTCCACGGTGGAAGCCACCGTGTACCGCATCACCCAAGAGGCGCTCACCAACGTCGTCAAACACGCGAAGGCGACACACGCAGAGGTCTGCGTGCAGCAGGCCGCTCACCAGGTCGTCTGCTCAATTCGTGATGACGGCATGGGGTTCGACGCGACGGCCCTGGCGCCCGGGAAGGGTGCGCGGGGGCTTGGCCTGGTGGAGATTCAGGAACGGGTCGCGGCATTAGGCGGGGTTCTTCGTCTGGGCTCCAATACACCTCGCGGAACTGACCTGACCGTCGAGATTCCGCTGGAGCGTTGAGGTTCAGGATGAGTGTGACCGTGGTGTTGGCCGACGATCATCCCCTCGTCCGTCAAGGTGTGCGGAGGCTGCTCGAACGGGAGGAGTTCGAGATCCTCGGGGAGGCCTCCGACGGACTGGAGGTGATTAGTTTGGCAGAGCAATTTCGTCCGGATGTGATCCTCCTCGACCTCGCCATGCCGACGCTCAACGGGATTGGGGCAGTCCGCGAGATTGCGAGAGTGTCGCCACGGACCAAGATCATCGTGCTGACCATGCACACCGAGGAGCACCACATCCTCGAGGCGCTCCGCGCTGGCGTGAAGGGGTGCGTGTCCAAGACGCAGGCGCCTGAGCACCTGCTCCAGGCCATTCGCGAAGTCTGTGACGGCGGTGTCTATCTGAGTCCCAGCGTCTCCGGCGTCGTCGTGCAGGGCTATCTGGCCAAGACTGAACCGCCCTACGACCCTCTCACGAACCGTGAGCGACAGGTCCTGCAGTTGGTCGCCGAAGGCAAGACCACCAAGGAAGTCGCGGTCATTTTGGGCGTGTCGGTGAAGACCGCCGAATCGCACAGAAGCACGCTGATGGGAAAGCTGGACATCCACTCCACGGCCGAGCTCGTGCGCTACGCGATCCGTCGCGGTCTCGTTGAGCCCTGAACGCCGCCCAGACCTGCGTTCCACATTCCCCAGGGTTCTTCCCCAACAAAACCTGATGTTTACCGGGTGGTCGGGCTCCTCATTGCAGCCGTATGCTTGATTTGGTTCTCTGCCGGAACAATGAGCGCACAGACGGTCCTATTTTCCCGGCGGTATCGCGCGGCGCTGCTCGACTATCTCTTGGGCAGCGGCGAAACGGGGCTCTCGTACGCCTACGACCTCGGTCGAACCGCGATCGACGAGGGCCTGGGACTGCTGCAGATCTCGCGGGCCCATCAGAGGGCTCTCAACGCGATTCTGGAGTCCACGCACAACGTGAACGAGTTCCTTAAAAGGCTGAAGGCTGCGGAGGGCTTCTCGTGGAGACCCTGTCACCGTTCGAAATGGCGTATCGCGCGTACGTCGCCTTGCTCGAGGGTGACCACGAAGAGCCGCGTGAGGAGAGGTTTTCGACGTGGAACGGGACCGAACGGCGTAGAGGGAAAGATCGGCGCGCCCCTCCGTGACTTACCGGCGAGGCGCACCGAGATCTTTCCCTTTCGAGCCGGGGGATCACCTGATGGCAGGTCCACTGCCTAGGATCTACAATCTCCGTATGTTGTGATTTGCATGGCAGTCGGCAGTCTTGGCGGGCAGGCCCGGCCAGGCCGGGCGCGGAAGGGAGCGGCAGCAATGAAACAGACGCAAAAAATAGGCGAAAGACTCGGGATGTCCCGGTCCCGCTATACCGAACTCAAAGAGAGGCTCGAAGAGCGGCGGCGCGAGCTTCAGGCCGAAGTGCAGGGCAGGATGTGCGGCGTGCGCAAGGAGAACACTTGGGGCGGTAAGCTGAACGAGGTGCTCGACGCGGTCGAGAGCGCCGAAGCGGACATTCAGGAAGACATCGAATTCGCGCTGGTGCAGATGAAGTCCGAGACGCTCAACAAGGTCAACGACGCGCTCGGCCGCCTCGAGCAGGGCGATTACGGTTGCTGCTTCGAGTGCGGCGAAGACATCGCAGAGAAACGTCTACGAGCGCTGCCCTTCGCAGTTCGCTGCAAGGACTGCGAAGAAGCCCGCGAGGTTGCCGAGCAGCGCGAGCCTCAGCAGGCGGCGCGTCGCGGCGCTGCCTCGCTCTTCTTCGACATGTAAGATCCGGCGTCCTACGATGGGGCTCCGCCGGTGGCGGAGCCCAACCGGCCAAGCGCGTCACGTCGCAGCGTCGGGCCGAGGCCGCGTGAGGCGCTAGTAGTCGCAGTCGCCGCACGGCGCGGTGCATCCCCGGAAGGGACCGGGATGCACCGAAGGGGGCGAAGCCTTTGTCGCCAATGACGATCAGCGAATCGAGGTTGGAACCAGCCGCTTGTCCGGGAGATACCGCCGCCTCCGCAACGAGTTCATGGTACGCACGCTGGACGCACAGCCACTGCGAGCAACTCGCCCACGATAGCTCGTGCACAAAGGTTTTCGCGCGTTCTTGCCCAAGTTGATCTCTGGTCGCGACGACGCGGAGTCCGACGCTTCGTCAACGCGCCGATGTTTCCTGGCTACCTCTTTCTTCGTCACGCGATGGACAAGAGAGCCTGTGCCGAGGTTGGCAGTGACAGCAGAACGCGTGTGGAGTCGCCGAGTCGATTCTGAGGCGTTGTGGTGCGGCGCCGCCCTCGCCTCGATGAACCCAAAAAGTGCACAACGCTGGCGCCGACTCGTCGAGAAGCTGCGAAAGGGGTCAGAGTAGCCATGCGCAGGCACCCGGCGTTGACTTTCGGTGTGTGGATCATAAGGAAGGGCTCTTGACCGGACAGCTCGCTCTAGATGTATTTCACCGGCCCCGCATCGTCGCAATCGGTGGCGGCACCGGCCTTCCGGTCGTGCTGGAGGGCCTCCGCATCGCCCTCCGGCGAGAGGGCCTCGCGGATTCCGATTCCATCACTGAACACCTGACGGCTATCGTCACGGTGACGGACGATGGTGGAAGCTCCGGACAGCTTCGGCGCGACCTCGGCATCCTTCCCCCGGGCGACGTCCGTAACTGCTTGGCGGCACTCGCTGAGGCGCCGGTTCTGCCCAACCTCCTGCAGCATCGATTCAGCGGCGCCAACGGACTGCATGGCCACCCGGTCGGAAATCTCATGCTGGCGGCGCTCACGCAGATGACCGGCGATTTCCCGACGGCTGTTCAGCATCTCGCCGAGGTGCTGCAGGTCAGAGGCTGCGTCCTGCCATCAACGGCCGAGAACGTTCACCTCAGGGCCGAATTTATCGGCGGTGAGACCGCGGGCGGCGAGACGGCTATTGTTGCTCAGGCCAAGCGCATCAAGCGGCTCTGGCTCGAACGCGAGGTGCGTCCGCTACCGGACGCCCTTCGGGCGCTGGTCAATGCGGATGCGATCGTCATCGGCCCGGGCAGCCTTTACACGAGCATCCTGCCAAACCTGCTGGTCGGAGGTGTCGCGTCGACGATTTCAGGCGTAAACGCGGTCCGCATCTACGTAGCGAACCTGATGACCGAGCCGGGCGAGACAGACAACTACTCGCTCGAGGATCACCTGCGTGCGATTCGCGAGCACGTCCGCAGGGATCTCTTTGATTACGTCCTCGTGAACCAAACCCCAATCGATGCGGTGCTGGCGGCTCCGTATGCCCGACGCGGCTCGGTGCCTCTTGGATATGATCGCGGGTCGCCCACGACCGGGCGCGCGCATGTCATCGAGCGGGATCTCGCGTGGATCGCCGACCGGGGGAAGATTCGGCACGCACCCGAGGATCTCGCTCGAGCCATCCTGGAGCTGGTGGACCTCGGACGTCCTCAGTCACATCAGATGGCGTCCTCTCCTTGTCCGAGGCCGACCGTGGCCAGGACGTCTGTCAGCACTGTGGCCTTCCGCTCGAAAGGAGGTGAACCGTGAACGAACTCGTTCCCACCCTTCCCGGCCGTCCCCTGTTCCTTGAACGCGACGGCTGGCGCACGTGGGTCGTCATTCACGACCAGTACTTCCTCGACAAGAAAGCTCGTTTCAGACGCCGGATGCGTGCCGTGCATCCCGATGTGACTGGTTCGGTGAAGACCGCCGCCATCCGAGGGGTGCTCGCCGACTACCGGAACTGGCTGAAGTCCGAGGAGAAGTGGTACGCGCAGTTCCATCTCGTGCACCCCGAAGGATGTGAAGCGCACCGCTGGTGATCGGATACAGGCTACGCGATCCGTCGCGGTCTCGTTGAGCCCTGAACGCCGCCCAGACCTGCGTTCCACATTCCCCAGGGTTTTTCCCCAACAAAACCTGATGTTTACCGGGTGGTCGGGCTCCTCATTGCAGCCGTATGCTTGATTTGGTTCTCTGCCGGAACAATGAGCGCACAGACGGTCCTATTTTCCCGGCGGTATCGCGCGGCGCTGCTCGACTATCTCCTGGGCAGCGGCGAAACGGGGCTCTCGCACGCCTACGACCTCGGTCGAACCGCGATCGACGAGGGCCTTGGACTGTTGCAGATCTTGCGGGCCCATCAGAGGGCTGTCAACGCGGTTCTGGAGTCCACGCACAACGTGAACGAGTTCCTTAAAAGGCTGAAGGCTGCGGAGGGCTTTCTCATGGAGACCCTGTCACCGTTCGAAATGGCGTATCGCGGGTACGTCGCCTTGCTCGAGGGTGACCACGAGAAGCGGCGTGAGGAGAGGTTTTCGACGTGGAACGGGACCGAACGGCGTAGAGGGAAAGATCGTCGCGTGGCATCCGCGAACGACTAAATGAGAGACCCCCGTCCTTTTCCCGCGCGCCCCTCCGTGACTTACCGGCGAGGCGCACCGAGATCTTTCCCGTTCGATCCGGGGGATCACCTGATGCCAGATTCACTGCGTATGCCTACGATGTACGGGTCGTGCCGCTCCGTCTGAACCGAACGGGTTCAGGCGGCTCAGCGAGTCACGCCGCGACCTCGGGCTGAGGTCGCGCGGGGTCCCTCGTCGTTCGCAGTCGCTGGATAGCGGTTCATGCCGGAAGACACCGGATGCACCGAAGGGGGCGAAGCCTTGCTGCAAGTGATGACGACCAGCGAATTTAACCACGGGCCGGCGTCACGCCCGGCCGATCCGGCCACTGCTGCTGCCGCACCATGGTACGCGCTCTGGACGCACAGCCACTGCGAGCAGCTCGTCCACGACCAGCTCGTTCAGAAGGGCTTTCGCGCTTTCCTGCCGACGGTCGATCTCTGGTCGCGACGACGCGGTGTCCGACGTCTCGTTCACTCGCCGATGTTTCCTGGCTATCTCTTCCTTCACCAAGCCATGGACAAGACGGCCCACGTCGAGGTGAGGAAGGTGAGAGGCCTGGCGCGTGTGCTCGGCGAGCGATGGGACCGTTTGACGGCGATTCCTGAAGGAGAAATGGCGGCGATCGAGAAGGTGGCGGCGGCGCAGCAACCCATGCTCCCCTTTCCCTACCTGAAAGAGGGGCAGCGTGCACGCATCACCGGCGGGCCGCTCGCGGGCGTCGAAGGCATCCTGGTCGAGGCCCGGCCCCGGCAGGGGCTGCTGGTCCTTTCGATTCATCTCCTGCAGCGAAGCGTCGCAGTCGTTGTCGACGGTACTGACGTGGTGCCGGCGTGATCGCTCCCTATGAACGAACTTCCGAATGACATTAGGGCTAGCCGAGGGCCAGCCATCTTGACCGCAGAACCTTGACTCGTTCGATGCAAGTTTTGGAGGGTCAAGAAGGCTGGAGGGGCAACAACGAATGATGGATTCCCAGGCTAAGCAGCTTAACGGCTACAAGGCCATTGACATTCGCAAGGCATGCGAGAGTGCAGGTGCATGATGGTACGTATCACGCTGTCATGCATCGCAGCGCTTGTTTGCGTTTTGGTGCGGCTGCTGCTGTTCAACATATCGGTTCGATGGCGAGAATGGAGAACGCGCCCTCGGTATCAATGGCTGAACCGCTGGCCGGTGTTGCCGTGGCGGCGCGCCTGTCGAGCGGCCCTGCTGGCGATCATTGTGGTCACGCCCAAGACCGCATCGGCTCAAGGCGACACGTACGCACGAATGTCGGTCTCAACCACGCAGATGTACGACGGCAATCTGTTCGCCACTCCTGCGTCTCGCGTTCCACAGGCCGACCTCGTCTCCCGCTTCGGTCCGGCG
>Ga0326597_10009553_pt1 | contig 12989 bp, 9 predicted proteins | sample RVTome_12_FD_203789 | JGI IMG/M metagenome (GOLD analysis project Ga0326597, IMG submission 203789) | Soil microbial communities from uranium-contaminated site in the Upper Colorado River Basin, Wyoming, United States - RVT100D185 | ecosystem: Environmental > Terrestrial > Soil > Contaminated >... | reverse complement strand
GTCGTGATGCGCCCGACGCGCGTAACGCGCAATCCGTCACAATTCCAACGTTTTCTGGGTACGCCGCCCTCTCCACAATTCCCCTGGGTTCCAATCAATCCCTCATGAGCCGTCAGGCGGTGCTGGATTTGCTGATTTTTTTACCACAAATCTATGAGGAATCCGGACCTCTCCAACCCGCGGCTCCCCAACTTGTCAATGGCGTGTCTATTGAAACGGGAACTACGCGGATTCCTTTGGCTACGCCCTCCAATGGCCTTCAAACGCTTTTCCGCCTGGATGGCAGAGCCAGCGAGAGGGACTTTCTTAGCTACCGTTTTCTCTATGACAGCCGCGAAGACAAGAATGTCGCGGGAAACAGACAGTTCGGGACTCGGTTTACCGCCTCAAGCGATTCCCAATCCCAAAATCATTCAGTCGGTTTCACGCATAAGTCTGTCTCGGATTGGGTGAACCAATTCCGTTTCGCATACCTCAGGAGCAATCCCGAGTTTCCAGAAAATGATCCCGCAAGCTCCACTGTGTTCGTTTTCCAGGCCTTCACGGTCGGAGGAGCGACGGATTTCCCCCAGGGGAAGACTACAAATATTTTTCAGGTACAGGATGTGCTGACATGGATCCGCGGCCGCCACTCCTTGAAGTTCGGTGTCGACCTGCGGAGGAACTTGTTCAGTAACCGCACCTCTTTCGATGCCAAGGGAACTTGGTTCTTTCAAAGTTTAAGCGACCTTATGAACAATCAAGCGATAGCTTTCCGACAGTCGGTCACCAATCCGTCTTTTGAAGCCGGGCAAACCAGTCAATTCTATTTTGCTCAGGACGATATTAAGGCTAGCCAGGAACTTACGCTCAGCCTCGGCCTTCGTTATGAACTATCCGGCGCCCCGCTCGGTTTCTTTGGAGCCGCCACACCCGAAATCGCTTCGGCGGGAGTGCCGATGTCAGCCGATCCAGATCGGAACAACTTCGCACCGCGTGTTGGATTCGCGTACAGCCCAAATCCCAAATCTGGATGGCAACATCGCATCTTCGGGTCGCAGCAGTCTGTACTTCGTGGTGGATTCGGAGTGGCGTACGATGTCATCTTCTACAATATTCTTACGCTCACGGCAATGAACTATCCGCGGATCGTTAGGCATGAGCTGTTTCCGCCAGACACGATAAACCTATTCCCGACAATTCCCCCCAAACAAACGACGGTGCCCCCATTTGATCCGACGATTTCTTTCATCAATACTCCTGAAGATATCCAGAATCCAACGACGCACTTCTGGAGTCTTTCCATTCAGCGACAGCTAGGAAGAAACAATCTTTTCGAAATCGGGTACTCTGGCAGCCGCTCCTATCATCTTTTGAGGCTGACCGATAGAAACCCAGGAATACTTACTGAGGAACAAGCTTTGCAGGTCCGCAATAGCGGCTCGGCCTTGGCCGCTCCCCGCTTGCAGCAGCGGCGCATAAACCCATCCTGGGGTTCGCGCGCAAGCATAGAATCGACTGCCCTCAGCGAATACCATGCATCCTACCTTCGTTTTGAGCGAAAGACCAGCCAAGGCGTAATGTTCGGAATGAACTATACCTGGAGTGCAAACTTCAGCGATAATGACGAGCCACTGGCAGTGGGGGACATCGTATTGTCCAGTCCTCACACGCCACAGGACTTCTTCGATTACAAGAACGAATGGAGCCGTTCGGTGTTCGACAGGCCGCACCGACTGTCTTTATATTACCTGATCCCGATTCCGGGCTTTGACGGCGGAAGTCCCCTGATCTATCACATTACCTCCGGGTGGCAGATTGCAGGAGTCAGCGAATGGCAGTCTGGACAGCTTTTCACAGTTCGGACCGGGGTAGATACCGGTGGATCGGGTTTTCCGTTTGGATGGCGCCCTGACTACAATTCAAGGGCGCTGATACTGCAGGATCCCGTCACGGAAGATTTCAGGACTTTCACGACGCCAAATCGAGATGTCTTCCTGACCCCTCTCACAGCGGGAGGGATGCCCTTGGCCAACTCCATGCCCCATGGCGGAAACCTGGGAAGAAATACCTATCGAGGACCGGGATACATCAATTGGGATGTCAGTGTGAGCAAGTCGTTTTCGATTTCAGAAAGACTCTCGATGCGATTGAGAGCGGATCTGTTCAATGTATGGAACCACCGCAACTTCGGCAATCCCATTGCAACATTGAATAGCGCAGGGTTTGGTACAAATACAAGCGATCCCGGAGGTCGCACGATGATGGTGGCGCTCAAATTGGCTTTCTAAGCTTGTCTCTCATCCCAATCCTCAAATTCCCCCCGCGGAAAGGAAATGTGTTTGGTCCCGGATCTGCGTTTCCGAAATGCCATCGCTGTGCAGCCGTGACACTTCTTGAATTCTCGGCAGAAGAATTCCGTGGCTCTGTATCCAAGGGCAGTTGAGATCTCTTTTACGGATTTCTTGGAAGCACACAACATACTTTCTGCGAGGCGCATCGGAATCTGACGACGGAAGGCCACGTAAGTCATTCCAGTTTCCTCCACGAAGAGCTGTTCCAAACGGCGAATACTGAGTCCCCCTTTTGAAGCCAGTTCAGGCAGGCGCAGCTTGGTGGAGTAGTTCTGGGTGATCTCGTCAATTACAATCTTGAGTCGGTGATCCAATTGAGTCCGAATTCCCTTCTGGAAGCACGGTCTAAGAGCGATTGGACTATGTCCCCAAAATGCATCTTGCTGGCAGCTTGCTCGTTTTCCTGAGAGAAAAGTATAACGATGAAAAATAGGGATCGCGCTTTTTCTGATGGTCGAGAGATACCCTGCATCGTGGCCTTCTCGTGTTTAATGCATGAGCCTCTACGCACCCTTCCCGCGTTGCAGAACCACGCCCATCCTACCGCGTACGCTACCTTGATCAAGGTGGGATGGTCAAAATAATTTCCACGGATGGACCGCTAGGCCTCGGATTCGGCGATCCGCACAGGGCCGTAAATGTGACCTGTGAGCCGCGGCAGGATTGGCGTGCGGCCTGTGCCAAGAACAAGTTCATGCTCTGGCCGCCAAAGCCGCTCATGACCGTCCCTATGACCCCAGGGTATGGCATGGCCCTCCGTGAAACCTAACCTGCTTTATTTATCTCATTTTGTTCAGTTCTTTCCTCGGATTCAATAGTACCTTCGCCCTATACGCATTTGAATCATTGGCTCTATTGTGTCGTCGCCCTAGCCGCCGATAAGGTAATAGCGGTGATGTTCTACTCCAGTCCAAAGAATAGTCTCGTTCGAGAGGAGACCTCTACAACTGCCGATGACGCACGACCCTAGGAATCATTCAACTGAGAATTCAATTTCGCAGACTCAGTTCCGCCTATTTCAGCCCGGACTCGACGCGATCATCGGACTGAATGCCCAAGGTCAGATTGTCTTTCTGAATAGGACAACGGAAGAACTTTTCCAGTACCCAAGAAACGAGCTTCTCGGCCAGCCCGCGGAGAGGCTAATCCCAATTCGGCACAGAAGACGGTATCTTGAGCGCAGTCGAATAAATGCAACCAATCCGTGGAGTGCTTTCGGTGAGCCTAGCATGCCGTTTACTGCCAGGCGAAAAGGAGGAACCGAGTTTCCAGCGGAGATCGTCCCGGATGTTCTGGAAACAACTCACGGATCGATCACGCTAGTAGTTATTCGCGATTTGAGCGCCGAGCACAAGTGGATCGGTCAGACGCAGCAAGCCCAAAAGATGGAAGCCCTAGGCCGGTTGGCCAGTGGCATTGCACATGATTTCAATAATCTGTTGACCATCATCCTGGCGGATGCGGAAATGGCTCTCAAGGACCCGCAATTGAAGATTTCCACCCGGAAGTGCCTAATAGACTTGGACACTGCTGCTGCCGAGGCTGCATCTCTTGCAGGCCAGCTTTTGCAATTCGGCCGAAAGGAGATGCAAGCCCCAACGACGGTCAGTGTGAATATACTCATAGGCCAAATGACAAGGATGCTGCAGCGGCTGGTAGGAGAAAACATCGCGATAGAGATCATTCAACATGCCGAAGCCAGTCGTATCAGGTCGGAGCCCTCGCAAATAAAAAAACTGGTTTTGAACCTGGTTGCGAACGCGCGGGATGCTATGCCGAAGGGTGGACAACTTACTATTGACATTTCAAACGCCGAAATTGAATCCGGTCCAACGCACTCCTCGTCCAAACTTCCCGCTGGAAAGTTCGTAGTTCTAAAAGTGGCGGACACCGGCGTCGGGATGGATGACGAGACCATGTCACATCTATTCGAGCCTTTTTATACAACAAAACAAAGAGGAACCGGCCTTGGCCTTGCGACAGTGTATGGGATCGTGAAACAGAGTAAGGGCGAAATATTCGTTTCTAGCCTTCCGGCGGGAGGCACAACCTTTACGATCTTCCTACCACTTGTGGGGGAATCAGTTGCAGAGGCTCCCGTTGCTGTCAAGTCCAATACGAAGCTAGTGGGCAAAGGAGAAAACCTCCTTGTCGTAGAAGATACGGTTTCACTCCGGAGATGCGTTTGCGATTTCCTCAAGACTTGCGGGTTCAAAGTAACGGAGGCAAGTGACGCAGGGGTAGCCATTCGAAAAATCAAGACCTACCGCGTTCCAATTGATCTCTTACTCACAGATATCGTCATGCCAATCACAAATGGGCCTGAACTCGCAAAGCTACTGTTGCACCGGGATCCCGAAGCAAGGGTGCTCTTCATGACAGGCTACGGAGAAGAAACCCTCGGGGACACTGGTGTACAAGCAGGAATTCCTATCCTAAAGAAGCCATTTTCCATGGATGACTTGAAGCGAACTGTATTTGGGGTGCTTCACAAGAAGTCAAGTCGTTTGAGGACTACTTGACTCGTAAGCTGTAGAGTTACACTTAGTGCACCTGTTAGGACTTTGACAGCTTGCGTCTCGTGGAAGAATTTCATGTATGCTGGACCAGTACATCAGAAGTCCTTCCCCCTTTTTTATTGTCCCACTTTGGGCACACGAGTGTAGTAATGCGTACGAAGAAATCTCCAGGACCTGAACCAATGGTCAAAATGAGGCTTGGGAAAGCATCCCGAACCATTTTGGTTGTAGACGATGATAGTAGGCTTCGGAGAGTAATCAGACAATGTCTAGACTCCGAGGGGTATGCGACCCTGGAAGCCGGAAACCCGCAGACCGCGGCCGGAATTTGTCGAAAACACCGCGAATCCGTGGATCTCTTGTTGACGGATGTAGCTTTACCGGGATCAAACGGAAAGGAATTAGCCCGACGGGTGTTACCATATAACGCCAATATCAAGGTATTATTCATGTCAGGCTACGTGGATGTAGCTAATGTTCAACTCAGCCCGGAGGAGTTTCGTTGTCAGTTTATCCAAAAACCATTTCGACTAGCAGAGTTGGTGAAGAAGGTCAGACAGATATTGAGCAATAAAATGTAGTTGCCCTCTCAAATGCACTGCGGGTGACCTGAGCCCCTTCCTCCGCACACGAGGGAGTATGATTTATGGCGAAGGAAAGGGGAAGGGTTTATGTCGAAGAGCAGGCACACGGAAGTACAGATGATCGGGGTACTGAAGCAGATGGAGGCTGGGCGGAAGACCCAAGCTTCACAGTGTTTTGCGAACCTCAATAGCTACAGAAAACGAGGTGTGCTGGAGCAAGAAGCAGCATTTTCAAAGATTTAGTGCCCGGGAGGTCTCATACCAAGTGCTCCCATCGTAAATGCCAGTCCAGGTGTCGCACTTGTTAGCAGTGGTTGTCAGCGAAAAGGTCTGATCTGAAAGTCGCACGTTGGAGGGCCAGACCATCGTTCGACCTCCTATTTCGTCTTGGCATAGAATCACTGTGATCCGCTGGCCAACAGTTCCGTTAATGAAAGTCGCACCTGTAACGTTTGTAGTAAGTACCATCTTAAATGAGTTTCCATTGGACGCGTCTATGGTTGGCGTAGAGCTGGAAGCAATCAAAACTTGTCCTGCCGTAAAGCTCCTGGCGCCCTCAATGGAGTCGCCAAAGTAAACTTTTCCCGTACCCGTTTTGATCGCCCAATTTTTCATTCCGACACCTGCTTGATCAAGCACCAGGAGGCCATAATTGTCATCGACAGAAGCACCAGTATTGGTATTGGTTACGGCAACGATGGAAGCCATCCCGCCTACAGTTCCCGAAGATCCCGCATTGGCGTAGAACGACCCCGCCCAGAGGTTCCTGGTATTCCCACCGGCAGTCTTATAAGCGTCTGCAACAAGGGTCTGCGTATATGGCACTACTCCCGAGTCGTGTTCATCGGTCGCTAAGAAATAACCCGCCGCGATACTTTCTCCCGATACTGTACTTTCGTATAGGCTACCAAAACCCGTCGTATAGGGAGATGAAACTGTTTTTCGATGTGCAAATCTGTAGATTGGGAAATCGAATGCTGAACCCCAATGGGTACTTGTCCTTGGCCCCAGTTTAAGTGCGGAAGCTGTCATATCCCAATAGAAATTCGAGTTATCCTGGGACAGGACCCCGTCGGTGGCTGAAAAAAGCACGGAACCGGGGAACATTGTCAGCAAGGCAGGACTTTTGTGAGAGACAAACCTGCCTTCTGGGTTGAAGTAGCTTTGGAGAACTGGTCTATTTTGTGAATCGTAGATCTCGAAGCTGTTGTCTGACGTATTTCCCTTGATCTGAAGGGGAATGACACCTGGCTTCGAAGGTGCGTTTATGGTCTGTGTGGCTGACGGATTTGAGACTATCGCAGTGCCAGTGCTTGCAGAACTGGCGTTTGCACTACGTTTGGAATCGGCAGACGTCTCCGACAGAGAATGTTTTTCGCTTGTGGAACCTGGTTCCGTTGCGAGCACGAAAGCAGACAATGGTTTGCCTCCCAGGGTATCGGCATCTGCCGCTTTTAGCGCGTATGGTACGCTGAAAAGCTGGGATCGAGGCATCTCCCCCACTGCTTGGGACAACACGGTTATCCCAAGCCAGCGCGGTTCCCCTGTACCGAAGAGCTCTAAAGGGATTCCTTTACTATGTTCCGAACCCAAGGTTGCGCTGTATAATCCGTTATCGTCCACATGGATGTTCTGTGTTTCTAGCCACAGTGGATTTCCATCCTCTTCATTCTGATATAGGGCAAAAGTCACTCCCACTATACCGCTTAGCGGTTTGCCGGTGTCGTCTCTTAGCATGCCGCCTACGTTAATCAAAGGGGGCGGGGAGCCATTAGACAAATGCGAATCAGTCTCAGAAGAAAAAGTGGAGGGTCGCATGGTTTGAGATTTGACTTGGCTCGAGACCACGCTTGCGAACAAAAGCATGAACAGCAGAGGCCCAATGTGAAATCGCATTTGCTATATCCTCCGTTGGCAGTTACGGTGTCGCACTAGTCCTTATCGGTGAAACTTTTTGTTTCACGAGTGCCCCTGCCAGTCCCTAAGAACCTCTCGCTCTCGTTAGTTGCAGGAATCCATGGAAAAAAAGACTTCCGAAGCCCGAAAGGATTTTGACGAGATATTGAAAATAAGGCCATAATGGCCGCTACGAACCGTACGAAATGGAGTCCCGACTTCAGTACGAATGATGTCGCTCTGTATAACCGATTGAGAAGGAAGGAATTCTTTCCATGAGTGGCATCGCCGGCATTTTTAATCTGGATGGGCGCCCTGCCGATTCTAAGCTGCTAAAGCAGATGACGGACGCCATCCAGCATCGAGGGCCAGATGGTGAAGGACAGTGGACCAAAGGACCAATCGCATTGGGGCACCGAATGTTGCATACAACCCCCGAATCCCATGGTGAGGCTCAGCCCATGGCAGATGAGAGCGGCATGCTGTGCCTGACATTTGATGGTCGGGTTGATAATCGCGGCGAACTTCGGCGGGCATTGCGGCTTGACGGCATCAATTTGCGAGACGATACTGACGCCGAACTAGTATTGGGCGCGTACCAACGTTGGAGTGAAAAATGCCCGGAGAAGATTGTAGGTGATTATGCGTTTGCAGTATGGGACGACCGGGTGAAGCAGCTCTTTTGTGCCCGAGATGTGCAGGGCATAAGACCTCTGTACTACTATTCGGATGGATCGACGTTCCGGTTTGCTTCCGAACTACACCAGATATTGCTAGATCCGACCGTACCACGTCATCCGAACGAATCTTTGATTGCAGAATATCTTGTTTCGTCAACGCCCTGTCTTAACGAAACGGTCTACCATGAAATTTTTCAGCTTCCTCGTGCCCACACGCTGATCGTCCAGCCAAGCAGCATTCGAAGTAATCGTTACTGGGATATTGATTGGAGGAGAACAATCCATTATCGGACGGATGAAGAGTATGCAGAGAGTTTTTTTGATGTTTTTGCTGAAGCGGTCCGCTGCAGGTTGCGGAGCGATCGGCCGCTGGCAGCGGAGCTCAGCGGGGGCCTGGATTCCTCCGCCATCGTATCTACAGTCGAATGGCTCCGGCAGAATCGTTCGATGGAAAATGTGGATTTCTCGACATACTCGCTTTCCTTTCCTGGCTGTCCTTGGGATGAGGCTTATTACGTCGATGAAGTCGTTAGAAAGTGGGGATTGCGGTTCAATGCGGTTTCGGAATGCCTTCCGGATATCTCTTCGTATGTTCAACAGGTAAGCCATTCCGGTGACGTCCCGTATGCCCCAAGCGGTGAAATGTTCAGTAGAGAGATGGAGCTAATCCGCAAGAACGGAAATCGCGTTGTCCTCACCGGTACTGGTGGCGACTTATGGTTGGCGGGCAGTCCCTTTCACCTTGCCGATTTGCTTCGGGCTTTGAAAATACATGAAGCTTTTCGGCAGAGTTACTCGGAAACGCAGATTTTCGAAGGGTGGGGAAAGAAAATGTCCGCCCCTCAAGTCGTTATTCGCTATGGTGTTTGGCCACTACTACCGAAGATTATGCAGCAGATCATCAAGACTTGCATGCGAGGAAAGGGCGCGATGCCCGCCTGGATTGCTCCCGAATTCGCCCGACGAACTCGACTGGCAGAGCGACTCAAGGAACGGGAGGCTCATAATACGCGGTGTGAGACGATCGCCCAAAGGAGGGATATCGCCCCGCTTCTTGATTATCCGTTTTATAATCTAATAGATCATTATGCCTCCAGGTTCGGATTGGAATATCGGCACCCATTCATGGATCGAAGAGTAATTGAATACTGTTTGGCTCTGCCTCAGGAGCAACTACGGCGTCGAAACCAAACAAAGTTCGTGTTGCGTGAAGCGATGAAGGGAATCTTGCCAGAAGCCGTTCGGAAGCGCTCCACAAAGGCTGCGCTTGGATACCATGCGTTCTGGGCTGCGCTGCAGGCTTTGGGAGGAGAGCGCTTCTTCGGGAGATTAAGAGTGAGCTCAGTGGGATGGGTGGACGGGCAACATGTAAGGAGAATGTATCAGCGGACGGCCACGTATCAAGAAATGCACGACCCGCGCTATGCGGCATACATCTGGCCGCTTTGGGTGATTGCCAGCCTGGAGGTCTGGTTCAGAATTATAATTGACGGGGATGATTTCGATCGGTTAATATCCCGTGGAGCAAGTTTACGGCTAGAACTAGAGGAGAATTGATGGAAAATAACGGAAAAGATCAAGAACTACAGAGAGATGAACCTCGACTAGATACCGCTCAAAGCCCACCTATTAAAAAGTTGGAATATCATGCCCCACGGTTGATAGAATACGGGACCATTGCGAAATTAACGCAAAATGGGGGTGTCGGGGGAGCTGACGCCATGGGGTCGAGTCCATGTTTGTGAGGTTCGGGTCGGTGATGTAGTGCCGACCCGTGCATCGGAGTTGACATCTGTGGTCTGCCAACTCTTCCCCCGTACGCGAGCGATCACCACGCCGTCAAGTTGGGTGGAGTGATCGAGCGGCGGAAAATCTTCTGCTGATATCGACTGCAATCTGAATTCGCACGCGTTCCCTGTCAACGGGATTTGTACGGCCTTCGCTCAGTAGCTTATGAAATATTCCATTTGGAAGGAGCCCGTGAACGCGAAGTGTTCCTTTTGATCGTCAGCAATGCGACAGTATTGGTAGTGAAATTCATCAAACGCCCGAATTGAAGTCTGTGATGGAAGATTCTTGCAGCAGACACAAGACCAAGTTGGCGCACTCCCCGAACGACAATTCTTCTCGTATTGTCTTTATGGAATCACTTTGCGAAGTGCCTGGATGCTTCCGCACCCGGAATGCAGTGAGCCGGAACCACCATTTATCGAGCTAGTCGAAGCAGATCAGTCCTTCTTCCGAAGCTTGCCGTGCGGAAGCGCATCAGATATTGGACAGCAGGTTTCCTTTCACTATTGTTTTCTTGACGATGGTTCGCACTATTTTAGCTGGCGAGATATCTACGAATTTCTAGTTCCTCCCCATGATCTGCGTATCATTGGCCGCTTTTTCGATGGTGTCCCCGCCGAATCGTTTCTTCCGTACCTCGTAGCCGGCGGTCTATCTTTTTGCTTCCTAAAACTCGGCCTTGATCCTATCCATGCCACCGCAGTTGCTGTTGAGGGAGGGGCCATTGGTTTCCTCGGGAGCAGTGGCTACGGGAAATCGAGCTTGGCCGGAGAATTTCTTGCTGCGGGACACCTCATGTTGACGGATGACCTGCTTGTTTTGCGAAAAGAATCCAGTAAGTTTTTTGCCTACCCGGGCCCCCCGCATATCAAGCTATCGAATGAGCTTGCGCCAATTGTGTTACAGAAGGCAGCAGAAGGAGCTATTCATAATCCTCACACTCTTAAACTGACGATTCCGCTGACAACCACGCAGTGCGTCCAGGCTCCCGTCCCACTAAAGGCTCTTTACCTGCTCAACCGCCCCCGGAAACTCGAAGGGACGAACACGATCAAGATTCACCGCTTGTCTCAAACACAGGGCCTGTTAACTCTCATACGGAATTGCTTCAACGATTGGGTAACTGGTTCAAGTCGTCTCAAGCTACAGCTTGATTCGTACTCTCAGATTGCCTCCGAAGTTCCCATAAAATCGATTGTCTATCCGAGACGGCTCGATCTTCTATCCGATGTCCGCAATTCAATCCTTGAGGACCTGTGGAAACTCCACGCCGAAGAATGATACGTCAAACGGTCGGCCTCTGTACCTCGTCGAGTCACAGGGGATTAGAACCGGGCGGCAGGATACCGATGGCAATCTTTGACGAGCCCTCCAGGGAACCTCTTCCTCAGCCAACAATCGAGGACGTGCAGCATGCGGCGCGGAAGGGGCTAATCTCGATGGTCCCGTTGATCGGTGGTGCTGGGGCCGAACTGATCGGATTGCTTGGCTCACCTGTGACCACCCGCCGTGATACCTGGTTGGCAGATCTTGAACGGCGATTACGCGAGATGGAAAGTAAAATCGCCGGCTTTCATTTTGAAGAACTGAGACAGAACGAACAATTCGTTTCCTCCACGTTGCAGGCTACACAGATAGCCATCAGAACACACCAAGAAGCAAAGCGGGAGGCACTGCGTAATGCCGTCCTAAATGTTGCCGCTGGCAACGCTCCTGACGAAGACCGCCAATTGATGTTTCTAGACCTGATAGACACGTTTACGACGTGGCATTTGCGAATCCTATCATGCTTGTGTGGCATTCAGACGTTCGGCGTCGGTCGGGATCAAAACTTCTTTGATCGTCCTAGGTTCTTGGGAAGTCCTGCATCCCGACTAGAATATGTATTTCCTGAACTCCATGACCAGCGTGATTTCTTCGAACAAGTTATCAAGGATTTATTTACGCGCGGCCTCATCACTTCGGACGCTATTTACACGGACCCTGGCGGCCCGTTCGCGAAACGTACGACGCAGATGGGTGATGCATTTCTAGCCTTTATAGATTCTCCCATTTAATCGCTTTCAAGTACTGAGGAGCCACCTCCGCATTTGCATGCTGCCTACGCAAAATAATCCTTGACTTCTAAGATTGCTTGGTAAATCATGATTGTATGAGCCACGTACTGTTGAGGAATGTGCCTGAAGAATTGGTACGGCGCGTGAAATCTAGGGCCGCGCTCGAAGGTCGGACAATGCGAGAGATCGTGATTGAGGCTTTCGAGCGGTACGTGAAGGAATCGGAGCCCACGCGGGGGAAGAAGACCCGCAAAGAAACATGCACGGAGATGACTCGTGGCGTTCGGAGATCGAAGCCACGAGGGGCAGTCTCACGAAGGCAGCCGATTCACTTGTGAAAGCTCTCTTCCAGGTAACGGACGCCCTGGCGGAGTGGGGGAAAAGAAAGCAGGAGAGTGCATGACCCGCGCAGCACTGTACGCCAGAGTCAGCACGAATAACGGCCACCAGGACCCGGCCATGCAATTGCGGGAGCTTTGCGAATATTGTGCTCGCCGGGGCTGGGAGGTCGTCGGCGAGTACACCGATGCCGGGATCTCCGGGGCGAAAGAGAAGAGGCCGGAACTTGATCGCTTGATGGCCGATGCGAACCGGCGGCGATTCGATGTGGTCGTGGTCTGGAAGTTTGACCGCATGGCGCGGTCGGTATCTCACCTACTCCGGGCGCTTGAGACATTTCAGGCGCTCGGAGTGGACTTCGTTAGCTTGACCGAGGCGATTGATTCGAGCACTCCCGCCGGCAAAATGGTCTATACGGTGTTGGGAGCCGTAGCGGAACTGGAGCGCAGCCTCATAGTCGAGCGGGTCAGGGCTGGCCTGCGGAACGCCAAGGCTAAGGGGAAGCAGCTCGGGCGCCCGCGGGTCCGCGTGGACCACGAAAGAATCGCGGCGCTGCGGGAAGAAGGAGTCTCCTGGGCGAAGATCGGCGAGCAATTGGGCGTAGCTGAGGGAACGGTGCGCCGCCGAGCCAAAGTATAGGCAGTGTGGCGCGAGGCCCGTCAAAAAGCCCTGTGCGAATTATGACGGGTATCTGGGCCTGAATGGAGAACGCGGAGAAGAACCGCATGGTCGCCTGCCAAGTTTGGGATTGACAAAAAAGGTCACCGATTATCTTCATTGATGTATATTG
>Ga0326597_10009552_pt1 | contig 12991 bp, 9 predicted proteins | sample RVTome_12_FD_203789 | JGI IMG/M metagenome (GOLD analysis project Ga0326597, IMG submission 203789) | Soil microbial communities from uranium-contaminated site in the Upper Colorado River Basin, Wyoming, United States - RVT100D185 | ecosystem: Environmental > Terrestrial > Soil > Contaminated >... | reverse complement strand
CCGGTTTCTCCCTGGAGATTGGGAAATCCGATATCGATGAATACCAAAAGGGAAATATAAACCGGGATCAATTGAACGAGCGCATTGCTATGACCGAAAATGAATTCGATCCCAATGAAGAGCCGGAAATAGAAATGTTTTCGACGATTCTCAAAAGAATGTACGAAACGGATCTTTCCGATACCTACTATATGACTTCACAACCTTACTATGAGCGTATGAAAAACTTTGGAGTGACTTACTATTTAAAGTATTACTCAAGCATTATAAAGGATGACTTATATACCCTGCCAACCCTGAATAAATCCAAAATTGATAAAAAAGAACGAGATGTATTGGTAGAATCCCTCTACCCTAAATTTCTGGAAGGTTTTAAAAAAAATATCCTGGATTATGGTCATATTTTAAAAGGGCTCTCAGCCGATGAAATTATCCATTTCCAAATAAAATTGACGGAATGCAAAGGTTGTAATATGCCTCAGGACATTGAAGTGACGTTACCTGCCTCAGTTGCCCGTGATTTCAACAGCGGCAAGATCGACCTGAAAAGGGCTGTAGCCAGAATAACTGTAAAAGACGTAAAGTAAATCGGGGAGATTTAGAACCATCTGCCTATTTGCCTTTCTTTAGTCATATCTTTATCTGTAATCAAAAAGATAGATTATGAAAGGCTTCCTTTTTATTAACTGTTTAGGATTAATTGCATTTTCTCTCCAGGCACAAGACTGGAACGCAGTCACAATAAAAACCATTTCAGTAAGCGGGAACATTTATATGCTGGAGGGGTCCGGAGGGAATATTGGGTTATCTGTTGGCGACGATGGTGTACTTATGATCGACAGTCAGTTTCGTCAGCTCAGCGACAAGATCCTTTTTGCAATTAAAGGCCTCTCTGATGGCCAGGTCAAGTATTTATTAAACACCCATTGGCATGGAGATCATGTGGGGGGTAACGAAAACTTTGCTGCAGCCGGGGCAGTCATTGTAGGTCACGAAAATGTTAAGCGAAGAATGAGCGCCGCTCAGGTCAGGCCATTCATGGGAGAAACACCCGCGGCCCAGGAAGAGGCGATACCATTGGTTACATTCACCGATAGATTGGGACTGAAATTCAACGGAGAGTATCTCATTCTCGCACATGTCGGGAATGCCCACACAGATGGAGATGTTTTAATTTATTTCCCGGAATCCAATGTGCTTCATATGGGAGATATTTATTTTAAAGATCGATTTCCTTTTATCGATCTCTCGAGCGGCGGATCAATAAACGGATTTATCAAGGCTGTCGACCATGCAATCTTTTTATCCGACTCTAATACGAAGATAATTCCCGGACATGGAAGCCTTTCCAATAGGACGGAATTGCTCGATTACCGGAATATACTTCAGCGCACCAGAGACTGGGTAATGGAGGAAATCAAAGAAGGGAAGTCATTAGAAGAAATGAAAACCATGATGACTTCGGGCGATCATAGTTATGTGTGGGGCATGGGATTTGATAACCCCGATCGATTTCTGGACGCTATTTATTCCAGTTTGACAGAGAATGGCTCTCTATAGATGAAGAATTATAAGGTATGTTTGCCAAGACCTTTGCCAGTGCAGTACAGGGTGTAGACGCCCAAACCATCGTTGTTGAAGTAAATGCCGGTGGAAAAGTAGGCCCAAACCAGAAATTTTTTCATCTTGTCGGATTACCGGATAATGCGGTAAAAGAAGGGTTTCAAAGAATTTCTGCAGCAATCAACAATGTTGGGTTCTCCCTTCCAAGGTTAAAACTAACAATCAATCTTGCTCCGGCCGACTTAAGGAAAGAAGGCTCTGCCTACGACCTTCCCATTGCTCTGGCTCTTCTCAGTAGCACAAATCAGCTTCCCGGATGCGAGCTGAGCGATTATCTCATAATGGGAGAGTTAGCCCTGGATGGAGGCGTCAGGCCGATTAGGGGTGCATTACCAATTGCGATTAAGGCCCGTAAGGAAGGATTTAAGGGCATTTTAGTGCCCGTTCAAAACGCGAGAGAAGCCGCAATTGTGAACCAATTACAGGTTTATGGAATGTCTAACCTGGTTGATGCCATCAACTTTTTTCGCAATGAGAACTCTATTTCTCCAACGTTTGTGGATGCCCGCAAGGAGTTCGATTTTCATAAAAGTCATTATCAAATTGATTTTTCTGATGTCAAAGGCCAACAAAATATCAAGCGTGCACTGGAAATTGCCGCTGCGGGTGGTCATAATGTCATACTGATAGGCCCTCCGGGCGCAGGTAAAACCATGTTAGCGCGAAGATTTCCGACTATCCTGCCACCTATGGATCTTCGTGAAGCCCTGGAAACTACGAAAATACATTCAGTTGCAGGCACCCTGCCTTCTGACTCCGGCCTCATTCACATTCGTCCGTTCCGCTCCCCCCACCATACTATCAGTGATATTGCATTGGTAGGCGGGGGATCCAATCCGAGCCCGGGTGAAATTTCCCTGGCTCACAACGGAGTGCTGTTTCTCGATGAATTGCCAGAGTTCCGGAGGTCTGTGCTTGAAGTCATGCGTCAGCCTCTTGAAGCGCGAAAAGTAACCATTTCCAGGGCTAAGATTTCGGTTGACTTCCCTGCGAGTTTTACGCTCATTGCTTCAATGAATCCTTGCCCTTGCGGGTATTACAATCATCCGGAAAAGACCTGTGTTTGTGGAGCAGGTATTATAAAACGTTATCTGAATAAAATCTCAGGCCCTATGATGGACAGGATCGATTTGCATGTGGAAGTGGTACCTGTATCTTATGATGAGCTTACTGATCATTATCCAACTCCTGAAACCAGTGAGACTATCAGGGAAAGAGTAATTCAGGCGAGACAAAGACAGATCGGTAGATTTAAGGATTTGGAGAATATATACTGTAACGCTCAAATGCCAAGTAGATTAGTCCGTGAAACGTGCCAATTGAATCAGCCGGGGAAACTTTTATTGAAGAAAGCAATGGAAAGATTGCAGTTATCAGCCCGTGCTTTTGACCGTATTCTAAAAGTATCGCGTACAGCTGCTGACCTTGCGGGTTCAGATGATATTGAGATAGATCATTTAGCTGAGGCCATTCAATACAGAAGTCTTGATCGTGCTAATTGGGTAGAATAAGGCCTACATGCTTTTGATCTTATTCAATAAACTTTCGGTTTCAGAAGGATCTTCTCCGGCCGTCTTGGCAAGATTAATGGCTTTTTCAGCATATTTAGTGGCCCGTTTCTGATTTCCTAGTTTATAATACAAGGCGGCAAGAGTATCATTGTTGTAATGATTATCATTCAGCCCGATAGATTTGCGAGCCCATTTGACAGCCATCTTTAACGCAGATTGGCCGTCAATCTTTTCATAAAAAGCCCATGCGAGTTCATTTAGAGAATTCCAACTGAGTGATGGATATTTTTTGACGTAAGATTTGGCTTTCTCAATATACTGACCTGTTTTCCCAGTGCGTTCAAGATAGTTCATTTCATAATAGTCAAAAAACGGTCCTGATTTTCTACTGGGGAAGACATCTTGATATACCTGCTTTACCTCCGCAAGGTCCGCCCCATCTTCCATTTCGTTAAAATGACTCTCGATCAACTGATTGAGCCTCCCGTCAACAATCCGATCGCCGAATTCCTTAATAAACAAATATCTCTTATCGACCAGAAACCGGTAGAACCGGTCATCGTATTCCTCCACTATTCTCAAGACCATTTCCATCCGTTTACGGGTTGTCCAGGCTGGGAAACTATCCAGATATTCTCCTGCAATCTTTCTGGAAAGAGTGTCATCATTTAAAAAAAGAGCATTCGCATAATTATAAAGTACTTCTTCACTGCGATCTCCTTGTTCATATGAATTTCTGAGATTGCGAACCTGATTGTTCGGATCACTGGCTTCATTCCCTAAAGCTATTAATCGGACCGGATCGTAAACGCCTTGACTTCGGTAAATTAGTAAACCCTCGTAGCTGACAAATAAATAGGTCGGATAGGAATAGACATTGAACTTTTCTGAAACCTCTCCACCATCGAATGATTCTGCATCCAGGGCAATATTGATGAAGCGCTCATTAAAATATACTCCAGCAAGAGAGTCTTCCAATACTTCTTTGAGATTTTGGCAAGGTGTGGACAAAGTGTGGCAAAAGACGATAAAGATTATCTTATCTTCCTGCTCAGCCCGGATCAAAGCCGTAGAAAAATCTATATCCCTGAATAGAATTCCCGGAGAGTGCTGCCCCCAGAGTATTTCTGCAGAGAGTAATGAAAGAAGAATAAAGGCATGTTTGTATAAAAACATGCTTATGATCCTAATTTATCTGTAATAGCTTTTATTAATAATTCAATTGTCTGTTTCTCTGATCCTGTCTGCATTGCAAATTGGCGTGCTTTTGAGGCCATATCAAGAGCATCATCATATTGACCGTTCTTATAGAGAATTTGTGCGGTTAGATAATAATACCCGGAGGAATGATCCGGCTTATCGATTTCCAGTATCCATTTTTGAGCCCATTTCATGAGATCAGAATTATGAGCTAAATGGATATTTATGTTCTCAGCCAGTTCCATTTTTTCTTCATCGCCTATTTTGGCGTACATTTTGGCTACTTTCAAATACTCTTCATAATTCTCAGTATGAGCAAAATAAGATAACCTTGCACGGGAGGCAAATCTTTTGCCTTCTTCCGGATAGTATATTTGCATTTTGTGAATTGCTTCTTCTACCAGGTCCGCAACAGAAAACATTTTTGCCTTTTCGACTGTGGCCCAGCAAGCCTCTTCAATGCGGGACAATAGAGGTTGTGTGCCCATCAACGTCGCCACTTCATCGCGGTGATCCATCAGTAGTTCAAAAATTCTGGAATCGGCCTCTTCGGCTCCATAGTAAAGTATAGTAAGGTTGGCCGTAGTATTCATGGAGGTTTGTGACCCGATATAATCGTTGACAATGCTAATAACCGGCTTTCCGGCTTTGCTCAATGATTTAATATACCCTACTATAAATTCCGAACTTCGGTTGCCCGACTCATATTCCTGTTGAAGTTGGGTATGGTTATTATCCTTCAAAAGAGCTTTTTTCCCTGTAAGAACGAAATTTCTGGCATCCATCCCACCAATTTTCCGATATAGCTCATCTCCATTTCCGTTCAGGAATAAAAATGTCGGATAAGCAAATACACGGTATTTTTTCTGGAATTCTCTACCTTCTCCATTCTCCATGTCCAACTTGACATTGATAAAATTCTGATTATAAAATTCACCGACTTCGTCTAAAGGGAAGATGAATTTAGACATTCTTTTACACGGGCCGCACCAGGTGGTATAGGCATCTACAAAAATCATCTTGCCTTCCTCAAGAGCCAGGTCTTGAGCCTCCTTAAAACTTCCTTGAAAAAAAGCTATACCCTCTCCAAAAACCTGGTGACCAGTAAGTAAAATAATTAGGGTCAGGAAAACCAATTTTTGCATATAAAATAGTTTGGAGTACAAAAATAACGAAATAACCAAATGGATCGGTATAAGTTCATTTATTTAGAACTTTTAAAGGACGATTTATTTTCCCAAAATACCTATTTCATCCGGGGTAAATCAAATAAATTCCTGAAGACCACCTTTTATCTTTGGACTAATATAATATAAGATAAATCTTAGCTGATCTTAAATGGATAGAAGAAAGTTATTTTCAGATAATGTAGCTCATACTTCGCAGGAACCTTTAGGGCTGCAGATCGAATTCGCCAAGGGCGTATATCTGTATGATGAAAACAATAAACCTGTTTTGGATTTAATCTCCGGAATTGGAGTGAACATACTGGGCCACGGTCACCCATCGGTTGTGGCTGCTGTGAAGAAGCAAATAGACAAGTACATGCATACCATGGTTTACGGAGAATGTATTCTCGCTCCTCAGGTCGAACTTGCCCGAATGCTTTCAGAGCAATTGCCGGATCAGTTAGATAGCGTGTATTTCGCAAATAGTGGAAGCGAAGCTGTAGAGGGAGCAATAAAACTCTCCCGGAAGCTTACACGGAGGTATGAGATAGTCAGTTGTAGAAACGCCTACCATGGCAGTAGCCTGGGAGCGAATAGCTTACTAAGTGTTTCAAATTTTACCCGGGCATACCGGCCGATGGTGCCCGGCATTCGTTTCATCGATTATAACAAGTTGGAGGATTTAGAACGAATCACTAAAAAGACAGCCGCGGTAATTATGGAGACGATTCAGGGTGAAGCCGGATTGATCAACCCCGGAAGTCAATATCTAAAGGCAGTTGGAGAGAGATGTAGAGAAGTTGGAGCGCTAATGGTGTTAGACGAGATTCAATCTGGATTTGGACGTACGGGTTACTTGTTTGCTTTTGAAAAATATGGAGTCATACCAGATATTCTTCTGGTGGGCAAAGCAATGGGAGGAGGTATGCCTATAGCTGCATTTATCTCCTCTAAAGATAAGATGAAAGAGCTTGCCAGTAAGCCAGAGCTGGGGCATCTGACTACTTTCGGAGGCCATCCGGTGAACTGTGCCGCTGCACTGGCGACACTTAAATTCCTGATTGAGGAAAATCTGGTTGGAACGGTTCCTGCGAAAGCGAGGCTTCTCCAATCGTTTTTAAAACACCGGGTCATAAAACAAGTGCGTTCTTCAGGACTTTGGTTCGCTTTGGATCTTCAATCGTTTGATAAGGTGAAAAGAGTTGTAAAGGCCGGCCTTCGGGAAGGGATTCTTATTGACTGGTTCCTGTTCAATAAGGAAAGTATCAGGATTGCGCCTCCCTTGGTTATCACTGATGAAGAGATCCGGGAGGCCGGCAGAAAACTGCAAATAGCTTTGGATGATGCCATTACCTAAAATCATTTTAATTTTAGTATTTTAACTGAAATGAATTTGCATATTCCATGGAAGAAAGACCTTGGTTAAAAACTTATCCAAAGGGAGTGCCGGCCAACATTGACCCGGATGCGTACCCCAACCTGAACAGCCTTATTGAGGAGACTTTTGAAAAATATCGAAAACTACCGGCATTTTCATGCATGGGCAAGACCATGACTTTTGAAGAGATAGATCATTTATCCAGGCGTTTTGCTGCGTATCTGCATTATAGAGGGCTGGAACCTGGCGATAGAATTGCCTTGATGATGCCTAATCTTTTACAATATCCGATCGCCGTTTTCGGCGCTCTTCGCGCCGGTCTGATTATTGTGAACACCAACCCTTTATACACACCACATGAAATGCTGTATCAGTTCTCTGATTCCGGAGCTAAAGCTATTGTAATAGCTGAGAATTTCGCGGCAAACCTGGAAAAAATCCTTTCCGACACCAATATTAAATTGGTCATCACTACAAGTATTGGTGAGATGTTTGGCTTTATAAAGAAATGCATTGTAAATTTTACAGTAAGGACGTTGAAAAGAATGGTGCCAAAATATCAGATCCCTAATGCAGTAAAGTTTTCAGAAACCTTGGGGCATGGTGGAAAGTTTACGATCAAATCTTTTGAGAGTCATCCTGACGATACCATCTTTATTCAATATACAGGAGGAACAACAGGCGTATCTAAGGGAGCTATGTTGACTAACCGCAATCTTGTAGCCAACATGATGCAAGTGCGAGCTTTTATGACAACATACATGAATGAGGGCAAAGAGACGGCTGTTTGTCCATTGCCGTTATACCATATTTTTGCTTGTGTTGTTAACGCCTTAGCAGTTTTCAGCTACGGAGGGCATAATATTTTGATAATCAATGCCCGGGATCTCGATTCTGTGATAAAAGAGTTTAAGAAGAATGATGTCACCATCATTCCTGCGGTAAACACGTTGTTTAATGCATTATTACATCATAAGGATTTTGGATCGTTGGATTTCAGCAAGCTGAAGATCTCACTGGGAGGGGGAATGGCCGTTCAACAAGCTGTAGCGGAAATGTGGCAAAATATTACGGGATGCCCATTAGTAGAAGGCTACGGATTGACAGAAGCCAGTCCGGTAGTATCGGTTAACCCGTTTGATGGTTCAGGAAAGCTTGGAAGTATTGGGGTACCAGTTCCGTCCACGGAAATTAGAATTATTGATGAAGATGGAAAAGTTCTTGGAATAGAGCAACCAGGTGAATTACAGGTAAAAGGGCCGCAGGTCATGAAGGGGTATTACAACAGAGTTGAAGAAACGGACGCGGTCATACAAGGCGGGTGGCTGAGTACTGGCGATGTGGCCCAAATGGACATCGAGGGATATTTGAGAATTGTCGACCGGAAAAAAGATATGATCCTGGTTTCAGGATTTAATGTTTATCCGAATGAAATAGAAGACGTTTTGGTTCGTCATCCCAAAGTTGTGGAAGCGGCAGCCATAGGGGTTCCGGATGTCAATACGGGAGAAGCTGTTAAAGCTTTTGTCGTTAGAAAGGATAATTCGGTATCTGAAAAAGAATTAAAGGAACATTGCAAATTGTACCTCACCAATTACAAGCGACCAAAGTATATTGAATTCAGAGATAATCTTCCTAAAAGCAATGTGGGGAAAATCCTTAGAAGGTCACTTAAAGAATAGTGCCGGTCAACAAATACGCGCACTAAAATCCTGGGTTGAAAGCTGCTCCTCATTCAATGATGATTTCATCAATGAACAGCCATGATTTCTGACCGGCATTAGGATGCCATTGAGGACATTCACCCATATTCTCTACATTTATACGCACAAATTGGGTCTTCCTGCCGCGTAGATCTATTCTGTATGAAACAATCTCGTGTTTTTCATTTTTTATATGAAACACCGGATGACGATATATCTCATTAAATTTTGAGCCGTCTCTGGAAATTTCGTAAGAAACCTTCTTTGGTTCAAATATTGAATTCCCTGGGTGCTTTAGGCAATTGACCTCAATAGCATACAATTCCATTTCTTTACCCATATCAATAGTGGCGATAAGGCTTTCACCATGAAATCCTTGCCATCTACCATCCTGATAATTCAAAGTACCCCGCAGGCCGTCGATCAAAGCTTTTTCTCCGCCCCCGGTGTATTGTGAACTGAAGGATGTTTCATATTGAATTTTACGAAACGTGGCTTTACTGAAAACCAGATCCCGGGAAACCACATTATCGGCTGGTTTGTCATTGATGACGACCACAGCATTAAGTGTACAATTGTCCCTGATGAAGAACGGAGTGTTATAAATAAGACTGTATGGATTGGGTCGATCTCCGTTCAATGTATACCTGATCTCGGCTGACCTTCCGAGAGGGCTGGATAACGCGACTAAGTACGCATCGTATTCAGGTTCAAAAGATATATCTATATCAACATTCTGAACGTTAATTGGCCAATTGTCTGTCCTGAATGTGGAAGCTGGGAGACCTTCCTGGTTAAACAGATTAGGAGTTGCCGTATTTTTAAATGCAAATCGGGCAGCTACAGGAGACAACACGAAATCGGAACGAACAATTACAGTACTGTCTTCGATATCTGCGCGGGCAGGATAAAAATAATAGTCGTTGCCGGCTATTTCGAAATCCGTAAGGAGGCCATTTTTTGACATCAATCCATTTTCTGCATAATCAAAGAAAATACGAATTTGATCACCCTCGATCTCATACGAACGGTAAAGAGGACCGGATATCTGTGGCGTCTCTATGTTATAGGTTTTAGATAAAGCCCAGTTGGCCAATCTTTTACCGACTTCAATTTTGTTTCTTGGATGAATGTCATAAATATCGCCGATGTCACTGATAACAGCCATACCGGCATTTTCGGTAGCGAGGGCCATTAGTTGGGCTTCCCTTACGAGGGCTCCCACGAATGGGGTGCCATACCGGTATGGGGCTATCTGTACATAGTAAAAAGGGAAGGAATACCCCCATAGTTCTCTCCAACAGTTGATCATATCAGGGAACAACCTGCGGTAATTTACCGGATTCGCAGTGTTTGATTCGCCTTGATACCAGATGGCTCCGGCAATCCTGAACTTTCCCAGTGGGTGAATCATCGCATTGAATGTAGAACCGGGAAGGGTAGGCCAATAGGCGCTTTCCCCTAATTTTTTTGATTCCGAGATATATTGAGGATCACGGTTTATCCATTCGGCCGATGTCCAGACCTCTGCCGGAGTTCCGCCCCATGAGGTTTGGATCAACCCGATCGGAACATCCAACTTGTTGTGCAGATCTCGGCCAAAAAAATATGCTGCAGCGCTAAAATCCCTGAAAGTCATTGGACTACATATTTCCCAATTTCCGGAGCAATTATCCTGCGGAAAATCAGCTGTAGTTCGGGGCATCTTAAAAAATCTGATTTTGGGATAATTCGCACGCTGGACTTCTTCTTCAGCATGGTCGAACCCATGATTAGGTGACCAATCCATATTTGATTGACCCGAGCAAATCCAAACCTCACCGATGAGAATATCTTTAAGAATTATCGATTCTCCTGCCGTAATCTCTATTTGAAATGGTCCGCCTGCGTTTGGGGTTTGAATAACTACCTGCCATTTGGCCATATTAGTGCCCGAAGTTGAAAAGATTTTGTCAGTCCATGAAGGGCGAACTGTTACTTCCTCGCCCGGATTACACCAGCCCCAGAGGATGACATCAGACTTTTGCTGTAACACCATGTGGTCACCTACCAGGGCGGGTAATCGAACCTTACCCCATGCCGGAATAATAGTCGAGACAACGACGACTGAGAGCAGCCAGAAAATTCTCAACATATCATACGGCTTTGGATTCACCGGGTATAGGAATGGAATAATAACCATTTTTATCAGGCATTACCGGAGGGTTCGCATCCCAGGCAAATTTTGTGGGCATAATACTCGCCTCAGAATTAATTGCCTCATCCCAGGTAATCATTCTCCCGCTATATGTCGCCATCCTTCCTAAAATGGCCGTCAAAGTGCTCTTTGCACCATTTTCTGTGTCAGAGAATTTATATTCCCCTCGCGCTATGGCATCAAATAATACATCGTGCTCCACTTGATATGGATTCGCATCGTTTTTACTGTCGTGCTGGTAAATAATTCTCCCTTTATGATTTTTTAGTATCCCCGCGCCAAAATCCGCCGAACCTTTAGTTCCAATGATGATTTCATTTACACTGCTCCAGCAATTTTTAATATGTCGACATTGACTGTTCATCATGCAGCCATCAGCGAACTGGAATTCAACATAATGATGATCAAAAATTTCACCATGATCTATGTCCTTTCGAACTTCTCTTCCACCCATTCCCTGTGCTTTTACTGGATAGTTTTGAAGAGCCCAATTAGCAATATCAATATTGTGAATATGCTGTTCTACAATGTGATCTCCGCACAGCCAATTAAAATAGTACCAGTTGCGCATTTGATATTCCATTTCCGTCTGACCAGGTTTTCTTTCACGAACCCAGACTCCATCTGAGTTCCAGTAGACTTGGGCGCTCAAAATGGCTCCTATTTTCCCTCTATGGATTCGGTCCATCATTTCCAGATATTTCTGCTGGTAGTGGCGTTGAAGACCGACAATCACATTTAATCGCTTCCGGTTAGCTTCCTTTGCCGTTTCCAGAATTTTGCGAACACCGGGTCCATCGGTCGCCAAAGGTTTCTCCATGAATACATGTTTATCCTTTGCGATAGCTTCGGCAAAATGTATAGGCCGGAAGCCCGGCGGAGTAGCCAGGATCACTACATCGCAGTGAGGAATCGCCTTCAAATAGGCGTCAAATCCGACATATTTCCGTTCTTCAGGTACATCTATTCTGTCAGCAGCCACCTCCTTGAGGATCTCTTCCAGGCTTTCATCGAGATTGTCGCGGAAGGCATCAGCCATAGCAACTAATTTTACATTCTGTTTCGTCAAGAGTGCTTGCGCTGCCGCTCCTGAACCTCTTCCCCCACATCCGATGAGGGATATCTTTATCGTGTCATCAACCGAATAGTTAAAACCATTTGTTTTTTGAAACAGAGGAGACATCACTACAGCGCCCGTGGCCAAAGTGGAATGCTTGACGAAATCTCTCCTTTTAATTTTCATTTTATCTTTCATAACTGGTTTTATTTAATTGTTAATATAAATCAGCCTCCCAGAACCAAATTCCAGAAAGCTTCCTGATCTGCTTTTGTAATTTCCCGGGCCGGACGTACGATACGAAAACCGACAAATGGAGAATCGGTATTCCACCAAAAGCTCCTCGGAATCTGTGGATCTCTCCTCTTCCAATCAAGTGTGGATTCGGTCCGGTTAGAACATCTGAGGTCCTCCGCTGGGCTTAAGTAATTCCCTCCACGAACTGACCTTGGATGCAAATCTGTCGGTTGCCTCCACGGATTCTCAGTATTTGATTTTAGCTCTAAATAATAGTCTGCCTGATATTGGTCCAAAGTCCACTCGGCTACATTGCCATGGATATCATAGAGGCCCCACGGATTCGGCTCTAATTGTCCGACAGGATGAAAGCGGCTTCCACTATTCTTTTCATACCATGCATACTCTTTAAGATCTTTTTTCTTTTTGCCAAAAAAGTAGGGCGAGGCAGAACCGGCCCGACAGGCATATTCCCACTCCGCTTCTGTAGGTAACAGGTAAAAATCTCCTGTTTTATCAGATAGCCATCGGCAGAATTGGAGCGCTCCTAACTGGGTCATCCCAGCAGCCGGGTAACTCGTAGTACCCATCCCGAAAACAGGATCTTCATATGGCTGGCTTGGTCGTGTAATACCATCCACCCTGGGATTGCCTTCTTTATCCAGGTCTAACTCAGGATTTCTAAATATTAAAAAGGCGTCATGCGTGATTTCGACTGAGCTCATCCAAAAACCGTCGACAAAGACCGTCTGTATGGGTTTTTCATCGAGCTCTGAGCGCTTGTCATCGCTTCCCAATTCAAAAGTACCCTCTTGAATAGCTACCATAGGTATAACGACCTCACTTCCAGGTATTTTTAATTCGTAGGGTTGGATTCGTCCTTCAGAAGAATGGAAAAAAACGAAGAGACAAAGAA
>Ga0326597_10009551_pt1 | contig 12992 bp, 19 predicted proteins | sample RVTome_12_FD_203789 | JGI IMG/M metagenome (GOLD analysis project Ga0326597, IMG submission 203789) | Soil microbial communities from uranium-contaminated site in the Upper Colorado River Basin, Wyoming, United States - RVT100D185 | ecosystem: Environmental > Terrestrial > Soil > Contaminated >... | reverse complement strand
CGATGAGATCAATCAGCTGCAGGACATCGAGCGGCTCCTCAAACGCAAGATCGAACGCGAAGAAATCAAGGGTTTCGCACCGGGACACGCCGTACCGGAATCCAACTCCGTTAAACCGGCAAGCAACAGACAGCGACCCAAAAAAACCGGTAACAAGAGCCGCCATAGTACCGGTCAGCGGCACGCCGCTAACGAACAACAGACTCGTAACAGTCATTCACGCAAGTCGAATGGTTCAAGAAAGAGAAACAATAAACCCGGCAACCGTATCTGGCGCTCTGGATCAAACGCTGTCCCGGCAGTCTAGGGACATTGATTGAATAATCGGCAGGGCCGGATAATCACCTGTCGATTACGCATTACCAATTACGTGTCATGATTAATACTTCATGCCTCTCAGGATCGGGGGTATCTTTGTAACGGCAAAAAACATCTGGAGCTGAACCGATGCAGAAACTGAAAGTATCTCATCTGACGGAATACACGTTTGCCAATTTTGTCACGCTGGAGCCACACCGCCTGTTGCTCCGGCCCCGTGAGGGTCACGACATCCGTATCCTCTCATCGCGGCTCGATATCTCGCCTGCATACAACATCCGGTGGGAACGTGATGTTTACGATAACAACGTGGCCATGGTCAGCTTTGAGGAAGCGGCTGCCAAACTTTCGATCTTCAGTGAAATCACCCTGGAACACTACGATGAAGCGCCGCTGGATTTTGTGGTCGAAAATTATGCGGTCCATTACCCGTTTCAGTACCAGGCGCAGGAGGAAGCTGAGCTGGCACCCTACCTGCAACCAAACTACCCGGCGGACCAGTCCTTGCTACACACCTGGCTGAATCAAACCGGAATTGCGCAGGGCCCAATCGAGACCTATGTACTACTCGATCGCCTGAGCAAGTGGATCGCTCAAAACCTGAACTACATGATGCGCGAAGAACCGGGGGTGCAAATGCCCGGAACAACCATCAACAGCGGCAGCGGATCCTGTCGTGATTATGCCGCGTTATACATGGAAGTATGCCGACTACTGGGACTGGCCTGCCGGTTCGTCAGCGGCTATCTGCATGTGCCAAACGTCGATACAGGTCATGGGGCCACGCATGCCTGGGCCGAGGTCTACCTGCCGGGCCCCGGCTGGAAAGGTTTTGATCCCACCTCCGGCGAACTCACCTCAAGACTGCATATTCCCGTGGCCGTGGCGCGTCATCCGGAATGTATCCCGCCGGTGGCCGGCAGCTTTATAGGCAGTGCACAAAGACCCGCACTCACTGTCAACGTGCAGGTCAATGCGCTGTAGACATTTTAAAAAATCAATGCCCGTTAAATAACGATGGTCTGCCCGTATTACTCACAATTAAAAGATTAAGGTAAATTACACCGGCAAGTCCCCGATAAAATCCTTTTTACCCAACTCGACCCCGTTATGCCTGAGAATGTTGTACGCGGTAGTTACATGAAAATAGACATTGGGCAGGGAAAAATATAAAGCCAGATTTATACCTTTAAATTCATGGCTGGCATCCCGGAGCTTGAGCGTTATTTTTTTCTCTTCGGAATTATCAAGCTGTTCCGGTTCGATCGTTTCAAGAAAAGCGATGGTGTGATTGATACGCTCATGGAATTGGGCAAAGGTTTTTTCATTATCTTCAACACTGACGATGTCAAGCCCCGCCAGCCGCTCAACACAGCGCTTGGCCAGGTCGCAGGCAATCTGGATTTGCCTGGACAAGGGAAACATGTCCGGCGCAAGACGGCTGTTGAGCAGCACTTCAGGGTCGATCTCCCTGGCTTTTGCAAAATCCTCGCCTGTTTTCAAAATTGCATTGAGGTTATTCAGGAACCGGACAAATACTGGCACAGTCATTTGATACATGGATATTTTCATTTTTTCACTCCAATAATTATTGATATTTCAAAAGAATAGCTGTTCTCCACAAATGTCGCCCGGATTTACCTGGCAACCACTCTATCTCACCCTGATTCTTTATTTAAAGCTGTTTCCTCCTTTAATTGCGTCAGTATCAACCGGCAAACTAATAAACGTGATTACAATTACTTTCGCCAGGAGTAAAGTATCAAGCCGGTATATAGACATACATACTACTTATCCTTTACCGGAGAATGACCATGTCAAAAGAGCAGCATAGCAACAGAGAAGCCATGAAAAAACCTGCACTGTCTTTAAAAGAAAAACGTGCGGCAAAAAAAGCCAAGAAAGAAAACAAGTCACAGTTTCACATATCAGAAAAGAAATAATTTTCTAACGGGCCGGCATCTGTTGCCCGGCCCAGTTAACCATGGCCTTGAGCACCGGCCCGAGACTGCGGCCGGTATCGGTCAGGTGATAGTCGTAACGTACCGGTCGTTCCTGGTATGGCTTCCTGGTAATCAGTCCTGCTTTTTCCAGACGCTGCAATCGATTCGCCAGGATATTGGTCGGGATTTTTTCAGCGGACTCCTGCAATTCCTTATAACGGGTCTTTCCGAAAAACAGGTCCCTTATAACCAACAAGGTCCATTTATCACCGATTAAATCAAGGGTACAGGCGATTGCACAACCCGAGCGTTTGAAACTCACGGCCTTGAGACGTTGCCGTTGTTCCCGCTTACCCATGGTCCTTCCCAATGTATTCAACCTTTCACTTGCATTATAAAAGTGACTAGCTATAATTATAGCGACTTGCATAATAAAAGCCACCTGTTTAGTGGCAGGAAACTAATATGAACATGACTCTATGGTTTTTGGTACTCATTGCCTTCATCTTCGCCCCCGTTGCCTTGTCGTTCCTGATGGAAGCGGCCCGCAAGCCGCCACAAACCCCGGAATCACTGTACTGGAGCAAGGAAATTCCCATTCAGTATCTGACTATAGATGGTATGCGTCTCCGCTACATCAAGGCCGGCCAAGGCCCGGCCCTGGTCCTGTTGCATACCCTGCGCACCCAGCTCGACATATTCCAGAAAATCATACCGCAGCTGACCGGGGAATTTACTGTATACGCTGTGGATTATCCTGGCCACGGCTTTTCCGATATACCGAAAGCGGACTATAAGCCTGAATTATTTATTTCAACGATAGAAAAATTTCTGCAGGAATTAAATATAGAGAATGCCACACTTGCCGGTGTCTCCATTGGCGGGTCGATTTCCTTGCTGATCGCCGCGAGACATAACAAGCGCATAAAAAACGTCATCTCCATCAACCCGTACGACTATGGAAATGGTATGGGCATAGAACGTGGTAATTTTGTGGCCTGGTTGATTTTCACCTTGTCCCGCATTCCGGTCGTGGGCGAAACCGTCATGCGGTTCAGGAACACCATGGTGGAAAAAATAATCTTTCAGGGTGGCGTGGCGTTCCCGGATGCACTTCCAGAAGAGTATCTGCAGCAAGTCTGGGATTCAGGGGTCCGTAAAGGTCATTATCGCGCCTTCATCAACCTGATCCGTAATGCACACCTGTGGGAATCAGCAAGTCGTGACTATGCACAGATTAGAATACCAGTCCTGCTTGTCTACGGCGACAAGGACTGGTCACACGAAGACGAACGGCAACGAACACTCAATGCGGTCCCGGGCGCAAAAATGGAAATCGTCAAAAACGGCGGCCATTTCCTGTCACTCGACCAGCCTGATGCCGTGATCCAGCTGATAAAACAATACGCCAAAACATTGTCCTGATATATCTACCGGGGAGGTAGATAATATGCCTACCAAAGCTTTTTATTGGCAATTATACATTGCCACCTATACCGCCCTGCTCGGTCTGCCTTTCCTGCTCTTTCCGAAATCAGTCATCCCGTACATGGGCTTTGATCCATCCATGGTCGATGAAGGGCCGTTCGTCAGGCTTACCGGGATGTTTTTGTTGTGTCTGACCATGATCACCTTTCGTATCTGGCAAAAGAAAATTGAAGAAATGGTTCTGGGGACGGTTGTGTTAAGACTGTTTATCATCGCCGTTCTTTTAACGATGGGTCTCCGCGAAGGCTTTCCGTTTCTTTTAATTATGGTTGGTGTTGTCGGTTTCGGCGTGGCCGGGACGTTATGGACATTAAGGAATACCAATTTGAAGCAGTTTATATGAAAAATATACCCGCGTGTGTGATGAAATAAGAATCAATCTATCTCTTTAATTTAATTTTCAGTCGCTTCCCAACCCGAACTTCTCGCGTACCTGGTAACTGACCATTTCATTGTAATACTTTACCAGGTCTTCAATGGAATACCGGGCATTGGCGGGGCTGGGATTGGGTGTGACAAAAACATGGCTTTTTCCAATAGCATATTTTTGTAATCCCCAGGGAATTTCCTTTTCCACACCATCTGCGTATTTCAGATAATTCCTGTAAGTTACCTTGCCGTGAAACCAGGCGAGTCCCGGCTGATAGTTAAGTAATTTTTCCTTCAATGCCGGCGCCCCGGCCCGGTAATCGGCTGTACGTAATTCATTTCCCATTCGGGTCGGTTTTTTAACCAGGTCGGTGAAACCGATTTTGTATTTCATGAACAGGGCCTGCACGGCCGCCTCGCCGGGCTGCAATTTTCCATCCACCAGCCGTGAAGCGTTCAGGGCCTGCCAGAAACGGTTACGCGGATTGGCAAAATAATACCCGGCCTTTACAGAGACGGGCGAGGGATTCAGGCCGATCGAAACTATGTTTAAGTTGTGGTCCAGATAATCGGGCAGGGTGATCATTGATATTGCTGTCGTGTACTGTCCCTGAAATTTTTCCAGGCTGTAAGTCAGGATTCTAATCCGTGTTACATTATGTTTACAATCCATATCGGGTCTAAAATCAGCCGGACAAATCGGGACAGGGTATGGATGTTTTTCTTATACGGCGATTTCGGGGTTTATCATTCCCTGATAGTTGCAGTCGAAGCATCAACAGAACACAATATGCACCAATGAAAAATAATAAACATCTCTACACTCGCCGGGACATCCTCAAAATCGGGGCCGCGTCCACATTGATCCCATGGTTGCCACGACCAGTTTTTGCAGCTGATCCTGAAAAACTTGATTATGAGCTGACTGCCGCAAATGCAGATGTACAGCTGGTAGGAGACCCGTTTGCAAAAACAGAAATCTGGGGTTTTAACAATCAATCACCGGGTCCTTTGCTGCGTTTCCGCCAGGGAGTATCAACCAGCATCAAGGTAAAAAACGAACTGGAACAACCCATCACGGTGCACTGGCACGGGTTGCGCATCCCCAATCCCATGGATGGCGTGCCGATGCTGACACAACCACCCATACAAAAGGGTGAAGAATTCCTGTATGAATTTACACCGCCTGATGCAGGCACTTACTGGTACCACTCACATCTTAACACGGCGGAACAGGTCGACCGCGGGCTCTACGGGCCCATCATCATTGAAGAAAAAGAAGCGCCGCCGGTCGATCGTGACGAGGTCTGGGTCCTGGATGACTGGCGCCTCGACAAGCAGGCTAAAATCACCGGTGATTATGATAACCAGCGCGATCTGGCACGGGCGGGCCGGCTCGGTAACACGGTGACCATCAACGGCAAAATTCCAAAATCATTCCGCGTGCGTTCCGGCGAACGCATCCGCTTACGATTAATCAATGCGGCCAATGCACGTATCTTTGCATTGCGGTTCCAGGCACACCACACACTCGTCATTGCAAGGGATGGTCAACCATTGGAGCCTTACGAGCCGGGCGGACCGGTAGTGATCGGGCCCGCTCAACGGTTCGATTTGATTCTGGACATGACAGAGCAACCCGGTGACAGCTATTCCGTCATTGACACCTTTTACCCGCAATCACCTTCCAGGTTATTGAAAATGGTTTATAGCGATGAGCCGCCAATCAGGCGTGAGCCACTGGGAGATTATCCGGGACTGCCCAAAAATATTATTGCCGAACCTGATCTGAACGATCCGCAGGTGCAGCTTGTGGATTTAAAAGGCGGAGACCTGGGGCTGCTGAAAAATGCCCGTATGGGTGACAAACAAATTGAAATCACCCGCCTCTACCTGCTCGGGAAAATGTGGGCAATTAACGATGTTGTGAATGAAGGGTGCACGGATCCACCCATGTTTACTGTCGAACGTGGCCGGACCGTCCTGCTGGATTTCAAGAACCATTCTGCCTGGCCCCATCCCATGCACCTGCATGGCCACCATTTCAAGGTCATCGAACATTCCCGTGACAGGGAAGTAATCGGTAAAAGACTGGATACTGTCTTACTCGGGCCGGAGGAATCGGCGAAAGCGGCATTTGTGGCTGACAACCCCGGTGACTGGATGTTTCATTGCCACATTCTGGGCCATGCCATGGCCGGCATGATGGCGATTATTCGGGTAACCTGAACCTTACAGGGAAAGCTGGACTCCCAGTAACTGTAAAGCCTGCACCATCTTTTTCAACGCCTCTTCCATCTGCGCGATCGCGGCTTCATAGTCGCCCTTACCGGCCAGGTCACTGGCCTGCTGGTTAAACTGTTCACTTTTGCCCTTTAACTGATCGAACATGATCTTCCTGGATTCTTCCAGTTCACTGTTGTCCAGTACTTTCTGGCTGAGATTCACGTATTCCTGGTAGCGCTCCGTTTCGTAGCGGTATTCATCAGCCGGGGTCTGGAATTCGAGAGCATAAACGACCGTTTCATTACTGCGTATTTTTGTCAGCGCGGCAACGACCAGTTGTTTGGCCTGGTTAAGCACTGTAGTAGAAGATTGCTGATCGCCGTTTGCCTTTAATTTTTCAGCTTGCGCCAGCAAATCCGCCACCTGCTGTTGATCCAGGAGTCCGGCCATGGCCGGCCCTTTTTCAGCCAGTGCGTCCCTGAATGACTGGAGATAGCCGTCTATTTCAGTTCTTATCGCGGTGTTGTCAACGGTACTCTGTTCACTGGACTTTCCGCTTTTTGCATTGGCTGCCCCGGCCGCTGTAAATGCGCGTATACTCTGGTCGGCATTTTCTGCCGCCTGGTCCAGGTTGCCTGTTTCCAGGTCCTTGCGCGCCTGATCAAGAAACTGGTGTGCCCTGGCCAGGAATTGTCTGGCTTCTTCGCTGTTCCCTTCACTGATCTTGCTGGCGGTTTTTGAATTCAGGTAACTCTCCGCCAATTCCAGTCTTTTTTTAACCATGCCGGATTCTTTTTGGGCCTCTGCGGCGGCAGTATCAACATTGAAAGTCAAACACACCAGGCCGATAACCAGCATACTGGCACAGCACCGGAACAATGGATGAATTCGCAATCTATTCACGTCTGAAAAAGGTTATTCTCTGAAAGGTAAAGAATACCATTCCTGCTCCACATGTTGCTATGATGATGCAACCTGGCAGGCAGGATGATTGCCATCTAAAGGTTTATATAAATGGCCAGATCCAGTGTATCTTTTTTTCAACTATCATTACCAATGTATTAAAATAACAATAAGGAAGTATATGGAAAGAACCGCATATGAATGATCCTTCACCCCTGCTTGCGCTGGTGCCCGGTTACGAACTGCACTGGTACCGGATCGAACGTGTTCTCGGGCAAGGCGCCTTCGGCATTACCTATCTCGCACAGGACATTAACCTCGATCGGCGGGTGGCCATCAAGGAATACCTGCCCGGCCAATTCTCATCACGTAACAGTGATTTGACTGTCAGGCCCACCACGAACGAAATGAAAGGAGACTTCGAATGGGGCCTGAAACGTTTCATCAGCGAAGCACGGACACTGACCAAGTTCGAACATCACAACCTGGTCCGGGTATTCAATGTATTCGAGATGAACAAAACGGCCTACATGGTCATGAATTACGAGGTCGGGAAAAGCCTGCAAGAGATATTAAAAAGCAGAAAAACACTGAGTGAATCTGATTTAATCAAGATCCTGGTCCCGCTCATGAATGGACTCGAATTGATGCACTCCAAGGGATTCGTGCACCGTGACATCAAACCGGGCAACATTTTCATACGTGGTGACGGCAGCCCGGTCCTGCTCGATTTCGGTTCCGCACGGCAGACGCGAAAATCACCAGAAAGAGAAGGCGATGAAGAACCGCAGACATTGACCGCCCTGGTCTCACCGGGCTTTGCCCCGATCGAGCAATATGGTTCAAAAAGCGACCGCCAGGGACCCTGGACTGACATCTATGGCCTGGGCGCAACCCTGTACCGGGCAGTCACAGGACTCATGCCGATTGCCGCCGCGGACCGCGGTAATGCCATTGTGCATGACATGAAAGATGTTTATCTGCCCGTCAGCGAAGCCTATCAAGACCGCTATACACAGAAATTCCTGGCGGCCATCGATCATGCCATGGCCTTCAGGTCCCAGGACCGTCCGCAGAATATTGCCGAGTGGCGTAAGGAATTCGGGTTCAGTAATAATGAAACAGGTATGCTGTCCGAGCCGGGTATTCAGACAGATACCAGCGAAGCCTCGACAGTCAAACTTGATAGATCAGAACCAGCGACGTTCAAATATCCGGCAGCAGGCACCGAGAAAACAGCAAAAATAGTCAGTGAAGCGGAAACACTGCCGCAGACGCCTGCGCAAAAACTCGCTGCGCTGTTCGGTAATCGCAACCTGCTGATCGCAGGCACAGCAACGGTACTGGTTCTGATTGGTGCCTTTGTATTTATGGGCGGCAATGAGAGCGAACCTGTCACACCTGTCCCCGAAATAGGCACACCGGAAATACAACCGCAGATACCGGCACCGGTTGAAATGGAAGTTGTTGAGGAACCAGTGCCGGAAACACCGGCCGTCGATAAAATCAAGCAGCAACAGATCCAGGAATTGCTGAGGCTGGCCCAGGAAGACACCAAAGCCCTGCGCCTCACCAGTCCGAAAGACAACAATGCCTTCGACAAGTATCTGTCCATCCTGTCACTGGATGAAAATAACGAAGATGCCAGGCTGGGGATACAGGCCATCTCTGATAAATATGTATCCCTGGCCTACGGGGCCATGGACGCCAACAAGCTGGACAGTGCCGCATCCTATCTGAAAAAGGCCTCGGCCATCTCACCGGGCACACAAAAAGTAGCTACTGCTGAGGCTGCCCTGCAGGTAAAACGTGCGGAAGTGAAAGCCGCGAGCGAGCAACCGAAAACAGAGACGGTGGAAGAATCACCGCAAACGGCCAGTACACAACCCGTGGAAGAGCCGAAGGAAGAACCGAATGAAGGTTTCTGGAACAAGGTAAAGAAATGGCAGGAGGCTGATGTCGAGAAAAACAAGCAGTACGATAAGGATGCAACCATCGATAACCGGGTGAGGAAAGTCCTCGGCGGTCCATAAACTCCCTTCATCGTTACAGGTTGCAAAACCAGCAACCAGTAAAACAGGCTCCAAATATTCAATTGACGTCTTGACGTTATAACGCTAAAAGGCTAAAATTCCTGAATGAATAATATACAGAAGAGAGCCACGGTCTATTTTGAATCAGGTATCCACAGGGCTCTGCGTCTGAAGGCAGCAGAAACAGAGCGGTCGCTATCGGAATTAGTAAATGAAGCAGTTAAGTTCAGCCTGGCTGAAGATGCAGAAGATCTGGCTGCCTTCGAAGAGCGTGCAAAGGAACCCAACCTCGCATTTGAGGATGTTTTAAAGGATTTAAAACGCAGTGGAACAATTTAGAGTTTTAATTAAACCATCCGCCGTAAAGGAAATAGAGGCAATCCCGCGCAAAAAAGATCGCCAGATTATAGCTCAAAAGATCAAACACCTCTCCATCGATCCACGACCACACGGCAGTCAAAAACTGTCAGGGAATGAACGATACCGGTTAAGGCAAGGACAATACCGGATCATTTACAGCATTGAAGATAATGAACTTGTTGTTTATGTTGTCAAAGTCGGTCATCGAAAAGATGTCTACCGTTAACTCTTCCATTCACCTTCTATAATGTTCAGTTATTATCACACGTCACAAATATGACCTTGTTTGTATTTTATCCAGAATATCCATATCCATAATCCACAGACACAGCAGCAGGCTTAAACCGGGCGATTGCTTGTGCACCCATTGCCGTTGTGCTAGTGGATCATGCTTCAACGCCTTCAGTTGCCGTATACCCTCCCCGATCTTTGCCGTCACATCATCATGCAAATTCAGATCGGCTATATCAATCAAACGCGACTGCTCTACAACGTCTTCCCCGAACAGGAATGACAACTCCCGGGCCAAAGTTTCCTCCCGTGCCCGGTTATCCAGAAAATCTTCTTCGTGTTCAGGATCGATCAAAATGCCAGGCCTGACTTCAATCTTGTCCCGCACACCAGGCTAAAATGTAACAGCCTTGCAATCCGTACGTGACACGTGGGCATGATAGTCGTTCATGCCGCCGATTTTGCAATTGGCAACCAGCATTTGCTCCGTAATACCGCGGACTTCTGCACAGGGCTTGCATACAATAATTTCCGCATTGGCGTTTGCAAATACTTCATCAAACTTTTGTGGCGGACCAAACGGCACCATCTTTTGATGTGCACCCTTTACAGCGACCGTCACCGCATCATGAAACAACATGATCATCACGGTGTCACCCGCCTGTAAGGCAGATGCGGCGAAAATGAACGGTAATGAAGCCCGGGTCGTATCGGTCGGGCCCCATGTAGTAGAAATAGCGTAGTGCATAGTCTTCCTCTTATCGCTTTAATGAGATGTGAATATTATTCATATTTTAATATAAATCCTGAAACAACTTTGATAATAGTAGTGTTGAACATTATTGGTTCGCGGTCCCGATAATTTCCAGCAAAGCCGTACCATGCCGCTTCAGTAGCCGCTCATTCACTCCGTTTATCCGGGATAAATCATCCGGGCTGGCTGGTAAAGAGCGCGCCATTTCGACCAGCGTATGATCTTGCAGGATCCATTTCCTCGGCTGGTTTTCCGCGCGTGCCGTGATTTCGCGCCAGGCGGCAAGCTGCTGTAATACGTTGAGGAGTTTCCCTTCCAGTCTTTTGGCCTCACGAATCTTCTGCCACATCGTATTCGGATCGGGTTGATATATTTCCGGATTCGCCAGCGACTTGCATTCTTCCTCCAGCAAGGACAACTTCCCGGCCTCGTTCAGTCTGGACAATAAAAATTCATACACTTGCCCGAGATAAATGACATCATCCGCGGCATATTCAAGCTGGTTGTAACTCAAGGGCCGGCGTTTCCAGTTGGTACGGGTCTGGGTCTTGGCCAGTGTAACGCCCAGAATTTCATTGACCAGATTGGCATAACTTAACTGTTTGTCATACCCCAGCAACGCCACGGCAATTTGCGTATCGAACAGCGGATAAGGCAATTCGCCTTTGATATGAAAAAATATCTCCAGGTCCTGGCGGGCCGCATGAAAAACCTTGGTGATCGATGGATCGTAAAGTACATCATATAAAGGTTCGAGATGGTTTATGGCCAGCGGATCGATCACAGCGGTGGTCTTGCCGGTGCCCACTTGCACCAAACACAACTCCGGGTAATAAGTGCTCACCCGCTCAAATTCCGTATCCACCGCCAGCCATGAGCAGCCCTTTAACTGCTCACAGTGTTGAGTCAGATCCAAATCGCTATCAATAAATACTAAATTTTTATTCACAGGTATAATTAAAACACAATTATAGATTCTACATCTGATGAAATTACTGATACGCAACCTTGCCCGTACTACCACAGAGGCAGAGATCCGGGTGATGTTTGAGGCCCACGGCGCCGTGCAATCCTGCACCCTGGTACAGGACAAAACAACCGGCCTATCCAAGGGCTTTGGTTTTGTCGAGATGCCGAAACCGGGCGAAGCCAAGGCCGCAACGAAAAACCTGAACGGTAAAGAGGTCGCCGGTAACAAGATCCGCGTTAAAAAAGCAGCATTAAAGCAGAAGCCGGATAAAGAAAAAATTTAAAGGGCCGGTGACAAATGGCATTGATACTCAAATGTCCCTGGCCTGTTTATCTAGAATGACCATACTCGCGCACAACAAGATAAAGTGATGGCAGATAGCCAATCAGGACAATGATTAACAGCACAATAAACAGAGGATTGGCGGTCTTAATCAGCAAATAGATAAGGAAACCGACAGCAAAAGTCCTGGCAAGAACGGAATACCGGTAGTAATTGAAATCCCGCGCTGCCGCCATATTTGCGATCAAGCCGCCGAGGAGCAGCATGAACATGCCCACGACACGCGGCATGACATCGCCATAATCCTCATTCGACAGGAAAAGAAGGAGAGTAAGATCAGGAAGAAAAGCAAAACCGAGGCCACCGAACAATAAATAACTCGCCAAATACCAGAAAGTAATAGTTTTCATATAGATTTACCCCGTCGAAGATATTACCTGATCCGACCCCGGCGCCGGAGCACTAACCGCAGCATCAGGTCGGCACTTCTTCTTCTGGCTCGCCGGGACCAAGAGACGCCTGCCTGGCCAGTTTTATGGCATTACTTAACATGGCATGTTCCTGTGCCCCCTCACCTGAATGCAAATAAAGGTCTGCCTTATCCAATACATCTTCATAAATTTTCATGCGGTAATTCAGGTTAAGCAGGCATTTTGCAAGGTAATAGGTATCTTCACCATGCTCTCTCAACAGGGCGGCGTATTTGAGTGCTGTTTTAAGCTCTTCTTTTGTCGGAATACCCATAATTCACTCCAAATTATGATGCTGATTAGCTAGATTGTAGTCAGAACCGGATAACTTTATAAAGCGATTGCGTAAAAAGTGATCAGTCTCCATTTAACAGATTGATTAACCCTCAAAATCACCTTTTGTCCTAAGAAGAATAAATACAGAATTAATCACAATATTAACGATACCTATCCCGGCAATAATTGCCGGGGCTTCTCCCCATTCGCCGATCATTGTACTGATGAAGAGTAACAAAAACATCGAGTTCAAAATCAACACACCTATTTTCATGCTAAAGCTCCTTGACGATTAAACGGGTTCAAGATACCAAACATGCGTTAAATAAGAAGCCTTTTTCTTTCTTTAGAACCAACCCCTCATAATTT
>Ga0326597_10009550_pt1 | contig 12992 bp, 16 predicted proteins | sample RVTome_12_FD_203789 | JGI IMG/M metagenome (GOLD analysis project Ga0326597, IMG submission 203789) | Soil microbial communities from uranium-contaminated site in the Upper Colorado River Basin, Wyoming, United States - RVT100D185 | ecosystem: Environmental > Terrestrial > Soil > Contaminated >... | reverse complement strand
TCAAATGGCTGATGAAGAAGTCAACCGCCAGGGCTCTGATGTACACCTGGTCCTGGGTGACATTGATGCCATCGATGAATTCTTGCTTCACCTCACCACTGAATCGAAGCATCTCTTGGGCATCGGCATGGACCTGTTGGACGGTGCCCACTATCTCCTGTTTGGTTCCGAGGGGTAGCACAAAGATACGGAGCATGGCTTCAAAGTCCATCGAAAACGGTGAGATCGGAGTCCCGAGCCATTCTCGCAGGGCTTCCTGGCCGGCTTCGGTGATCGAATAGACGGTCCGGGACCTCTTCCCGGTGTAGTGCGTTTCGCCCGCTATCAGTCCCATTGCGGATAGCCGTTTCGCTTCGCGATAGATGGCACTCTCGGCTCGGGGCCACACGTAGCGGAAATAGCGGACTCGCTGCTGGGCCAACTCGTAGGTTGACCATGGTCGGACGGCCACCTGGGTCAGTACCGCATATGAGGTTGTGGTCAGCTGATCGGTCATCTCTTCCCTTGACATACTCCATTTTGTAGTATATATATACTCCAATATGGAGTATAGACGATCCGCCGTCTATTCCAAGGAGGCGTGACATGACCGATCGATTTGGAAACGAATACGTGGAGACGCTCGTCATCGGAGGGGGACAATCGGGACTCGCCGTGGGGTATCACCTCTCCCGGCTCGGACTCCCATATACGATCTTCGACGCCAATCAGCGTGTCGGAGACGCCTGGCGCAACCGTTGGGACTCGCTACGACTCTTCACACCGGCCCGGCTCGATGGGCTCCCGGGAATGGCGTTCCCCGGATACCGATGGGGCTTCCCGAGCAAATTCGAGATGGCCGACTATCTGGAGAACTACGCCAGGCACTTCGATATCAACGTGCAGACGGGTCTACGGGTGGAGACTTTGTCCAAAGAGGGCGCCCGCTTCGTTGCGACGTTCGGTGCTCGTCGCCTCGAGGCCGACAACGTCGTGGTCGCGATGTCGAGCTGGCAGAAACCGCGGGTTCCAGCATTCGCCGGCGAACTTGATCCCAGCACCGTCCAGCTTCATGTCAGCGAGTATCGCAATCCCGGCCAGCTCCAAGATGGCGACGTGCTTGTAGTTGGAGCAGGCAACTCCGGTGCCGAAGTTGCCAAGGAGTTGGCGAGAACCCACCGGGTTTCGCTGGCGGGACCCGACACGGGAGCCATCCCGTTCCGGCCCGAGAGTGTGGCCGGCATGATGCTCATGCCCTTCGTCGGACGGGTCATTTTTCACCGGGTGCTCACGACGAGCACGCCCATTGGACGAAAAGCTCGGCCGAAGATGAAGTTCAGCGGCGAGCCCTTGATCAGGGTCAAGCCGAAAGACCTGGCCGAAGGCGGTGTCGAACGGGTCGGACGCGTCGTCGGGATCGACCGCGGACAGCCACAACTTGAAGACGGCCGCCGGGTCGAGGTGGCCAACGTGATCTGGTGCACTGGTTTCCACCCGGGGTTTTCCTGGGTCGACCTCCCCGTCATCGACAAAGACACCGGTGAGCCGAAGCACCAACGCGGCGTCGTGGAGGACATGCCCGGGCTCTACTTCGTCGGCCTCAAATTCCTCTACTCGGTCTCGTCCGAGCAAATCCATGGCGTGGGACGAGATGCCGCCTACATCGCCAATGAGATCGCCACACGGCCCGGAAGCCGCTCCGGTGGATCAGTGGCGAGCTTGAAAGAGCAACCGGAGTCGACCCGGATACCACGCAGCTCCTGATGCCGCGAGGTGTTCGGGAACCGACCACCAACCGGCGTGACCCGCATGGCAGGCCGCCACCTTCTTCCCGTGAAGAAGTCCCAATATGCCCAAAAGAGACGACCATAACCAGGGGTGACCACGGGAGCGGTATGGGCCGCGAGTACGACCGGCCACGACCACACCCTGCCATCACCCCGACGCCCCCCGTCGCGGCTCGGAGGCGATGGGGACACGCCGCCAACCCTAGACAGACGACCACTCGATTCGGGAGTGATGTGGATCTCCTTCGACCGGGTACTTGCCTTCTTCGGCGCTATCCGGCTGACTTCCTGGTTCGGGGTCTGAGCCGGACCCGTAAAACGCTGAACATGATGTCACCCGGCAGCGCTGGTACGAACGTCTGTAGTAGGCAGGAGTGCATCGCGGGTTTGGATTGGCAGCGGTGAACTGCGACGGGTGAGATCTCGGAAGGTGACAGCGTGGCGAGGATTGTCGGAGGGGGCTCGACCGTCCCCGACGAGGTATTGGAGCGGTTTCGTGTGCTGGTGGTCGCCGGCGTCTCGATTGGCGTCCTGGTGGTGGGTGTCGGGAGTCGGCTGGCGATGTTCGTGTTGCGGTTGACATCCCCCGATCAAGTCATCGGCCTCACCAGCGACGACGGGTTCACGATTGGTCGCTTCACCTTGGGCGGCACCTACAACCTTCTGGTGTTAGGTGCCGCGGTCGGACTCATCGGAGCAGCTGCGTATCGGGCCGTGGCGCCCTGGCTGTTGGGGCCGGGTTGGTTCCGTCGCTTCACGACCGCCGCGGCGTCAGGTGCCGTCGTAGGCTCCATGTTGGTGCATGCCGACGGGATCGACTTCCGGTTGCTGAAGCCGCTCTGGCTGGCGATCGGGCTGTTCGTGGCACTGCCCGCGTTGTTCGCGGTAGCGATCGGTGTCGCCGTGGATCGCATGTCGTCGGCTGACTCATGGACCAATGTCGGCCGTCGGCGATGGGTCCTGCCGGTAATGCTCATCGCGCCGTTCCCACCGGTGCTGGTATTTGCGGTGCCCGCGTTGGTCGTCCTCACGGTGTGGGTGCCGGTGCGGCGGTGGTTGGTCGAACGCGACGTACCGTTGGTGCTGGGCTTGGCGGTTCGAGGTGCGTGGTTGGCCATTGCGGTTCTCGGCCTCGTCGCGCTGGTGGGCGACATCGCAGACCTCACGTGACGACGATCCGAGGTTGCATCATCTCATCTGGTGGCCTGGCCTGGCTCACGGGAATCGTCGTCTTGGAAACGATGTATGAGGCGTCGGACAGCTCGCTCCCGCAAGCGTTTCTCCTTCTTGCGTTGTTTGCCGGTCTCTCGGTGGCGTAGGGGCTCTGGTCAGTGGCGCGGTCGCTCGACGGCAGGTCCGCTCGCCCCGGCAGCCGGTTTGTTGGCGCGAGCGTCGGGGTGCTCGGCGTCGGATTTGGATTGGATCTCCTGGCGGGCGACACCTGGCTCGCCTTCTTGCCGGCCCATTCCGTCGGCCTCTTCGTCCTTCCCGTCGCATTCTTGGTTCTTGGGTTGGGCGCCCGGCGTTCCGGTGTCTTTCCCCGGCGGGCGAAGTGGGTTCGCTCGCGGTGACCGCGGCGGGAGCCTTCACGTACGGATTTCACCCCCTCGCCCGCGAGGTTTGGGACCCTTCAGATGCTGTCTGGTACTCCTGCATCGGCGTCGGCTGGTTTCTGCTCGGGCTCGCCTCGCTGAGTATTCCGTACCCCGTGCCGAACGTTGAAGCCGCAGGGAGTCCTTTGCGAGTTGGGGCTCAATAACTGGCAGGGGAGGATGTCGAATCCTCATGTCCGCACCACCACGAAGGATTCATTCTCGAACCACAAACCGTCGTGCTGCTGGAGTACCTTTTCGGTTGCCTCGATGTAGGCCGCCCCGGAACGCATGACCTCGCTGGTTCGGCCGTCGTCGATCTGGGCAACGTACACGGCCGCGTTCCATGCCGCGATGAGCATCGAGGTCCCGATGCTGCTTTCAGAGTGTTCGGGCAAGTGGTGAAGCCCATACGTGAACAACGAGTTGAGGTCATCGGCTCCTTCAACTCGAAGCGGAATAGGAGACCGGGCCAGCCGGTCGATGATGGCCTGACGCGGACTGGTGAACGGCTCTTCGCCTGGCCAGATCGACCGGATGATGTCCATGCCCGGATCCCGCCCGGTCGCTTGCACCACCACCATCCGGCCCCCCGGAGCCAGCGATTCGGCGAGTGGTTCGAGCACCTTGTCAACTTTGAACGCCGCGCTCGCCCGGCTCCGATATGGCTGAGCGGCGATCACGAGGTCGTATCCGCCGTCCAGGGCGCCACCTTTCGGTATGAGGTGTTCGAGGGCGAAGGCATGGTCTTGTCGATAGAGCACGAGCACGGTCGGATCGACGTAGAGCGGGTTTCCGGTCGTCGGTGATAGCTCGGTTTGCCATCCATCGGCCACCAGGTCGCCGAGGTCTCGCAGTTGGCGCCCGAACTCATGAGCAGTCGTTCCCTCCAACGGGATGTCGCGCCACTTGACCTCGCGCCCGGATTGAGGCCTCAACCAGGGAGCTTCCCGATAGTACATGTTCGTGACGACCACGACCGTCTCCGGATGCTCGGCGAACCGGGTATGAAGCTTCATGAGGCTGAGGCGGGTGTCCTCCATGCTGATTTCTTTGCCAACCACCACGAACGGGATCGTCGGGTACCGATGATGCATCTCCTCGAGCACTTGATGCAGCACAGTCGCATCGCCCATGCCAGCATCGAACAGGCGCATCGCCGGCGGCGACGGTGACAACAATTCGAGCTCACGCCCGACCCGCTGGGCGATCTTGTCCTTCTCATTCGTCGTGGTGACGAACAGCAGGTACTTTTCGCGATTGTCATAGAACCGGAACGGATGCGCTCGTGACGTCATGGACCCATTCTGACCGATCGCGCGAGTCGGTTTGATCTCTGGCGGGTTCGGTCACGTAGAGCGAGGACGCTGACGTCGAGCGCCACCCGGGAGGAACTCTCTGCCAGACTTGCCGCCGGAAGGAACCCAGCCGCCGATCGTCGTGGTGTGACAGAGATCATGAAAGTAAAAAGGGCCACTTCGGGACCGGCCGCATTACCAACTGATCCTGGTTTACGGCGGGCGGGCGGGAGCGGGTTACTCGACATCTGCAGGGCAGCCTCTGTCATTCCGTACGCTTCAACGACGGGAGCACCGAAGCCGGATTCCAGGCCTTCCATCACGGCCGGAGCCAGCGAAGCGGAGGACGATCCAATGAAGCGAAGCGTCGGTAGTTCCATATGGGGGGCAGATCTGACCCGCTCGAGGATGGATTGATGGACCGTCGGGACGGCCGTGTACCAGGTAGGCAAGGTCTCAGTCATCCAGTCGAAAAAGTGCGTCGCGATGTATCCGGGCGTTGCGATGAACGATCCACCCGAATCGGCTCCCGAATCGTTTCCGACGGCTAGCGGTTGCCGGACACCCAGGAGGCTTTCTCAAATGAAATCGCCATCGGCCCATCCCACCGGTATGACGACCGGCTAACAATCCGACCCGGTATCGTCTCGTTCATGAACGGATCAAAGATTGCGATCATCGGAGCTGGCGGGGTCGGGGCGACCATCGCCTACGCAGCCCTGCTCAACGGGATCGCCAGAGAGATTGCCCTCTACGACATCGATGCCGACAAAGTTCATGCCGAGGTCCTCGACTTGAATCACGGTCTCAGGTTCACTCCCACTGCCAGGGTGGTGGGGAGCGACCATCTCGACATCTGTGTCGACGCCGATGTGGTCGTGATCACTGCCGGTGCCAAGCAACGGCCAGGCGAAACCCGGCTTGACCTCGCCGGCCGCAATACGGACATCTTCCGCGAACTCGTTCCGGCGCTCGCCGAGCGTGCCCCCCGAGCCGTGCTTTTGATCGTCACGAACCCGGTCGATGTGCTGACCTATGTGGCGCTGCAGCTCAGCGGATTCCCGCCGTCGCGGGTCATCGGATCGGGGACGGTGCTCGACACCTCTCGCCTGCATTTCGTGCTGGCCGAGCGGTGTGGGGTGGCGGTCTCCAATGTTCACGCCACCATCGCCGGAGAGCACGGAGACTCGGAGTTTGCCCTCTGGAGCAGCGCAGCCATCGGAAACGTTCCGCTCGATCGGTGGGTTACCCCGGCCGGGACCCACCTGACCGGCGACGAACTCGACGACATTGCCGAGCGGGTCAAACACGCCGCCTACGACATCATCCGTGGCAAGGGGGCAACTACCTACGCAATCGGATTGGCCGTCACCAACATTGTCGGGGCGATTCTCAATGACGAGCACCGCATCATGCCGGTCAGCACCCTTCAGGAAGGCGAACATGGCATCTCAGATGTGTGTCTGTCGATGCCGGTGGTGGTAGGAGCCGGCGGGGTGGTGCGCAGCATGGAAGTACCGCTGACGGGCGAGGAACAACGCCGCTTGACCGCCAGCGCCGACACCATCCGCCAGACCATCCGTTCGGTAGGTTTCTAGAACCGCCCTCTCGACGGCGTCCTTGCGGCCGATCGTTAAGCCACGCCGCTCTGTCGTGGGCGGTCGAACCGTCCGAAGAGTATCGGCCGCCGAACTCCGGGGACCCAGCACCGTTCCATCCGGGGTTTCTGCACCAAAGTCGCAATATACTGGTTGCTGCGTTGAGGAAACCACACGCCCGTCTTCCGCCGTTTTTTCGACTCCAGACGACGAGCCCTTCCCATCCTCGACCGCCCAAAGTGCACTGTTTCGAAGGGATCCGACCATGAACACACCGGACGATGTGACCCCCCCGGCGTCAATCCCGACGAGGACCATCCACGGAACGCTCCTCGGAGGAATCAATCCGGCTCACAGGACACCTCGGGCGGCTACCGATGAGACCAAACCCCGCGCAATCGGCCGACCTCTGATGAAGCGTCCTTGCCGGCAGCGCAACCTGGTCCTGCCCTCGATCATGACCGGGACGTCATGAACCGCTTTCTTGGCGCATCGATCCCCTCGCCGTCGAACAATGTATTCGAGGTCGGTCCACTCACGATCCACTACTACGGGCTGATCATCGGCGTGGGGGTCGTGCTGGCGATCTCGGTCATGACCCGTCGCTACGAACGGTTTGGCGGGGACCGGGCGGCAGCCGAGAGGTTCCTGGTCTGGGCGGTCGGGTTGGGTTTTGTTGGTGCCCGGCTCGCCTACGTGCTTCCTCGTTTCGAAAGCGTGACGAAGAACGGGTTCTGGCATGTGTTTGCCATCTGGGAAGGGGGCCTGGCGCTTTATGGTGGCCTGACGGTTGGGTTTGTCGTCGCAGTGTGGATGGTTCGCCGCTACGACGGAGATGTCCCGGCGATTCTTGACGCGGCGGCGGTCGGTATTCCACTCGCTCAGGGAATTGGTCGGTGGGGGAACTATTTCAATCAGGAGTTGTTCGGAACCCCTTCAGACTTGCCCTGGGCCGTTGAGATTGCCGAACGGTTTCGACCCGTCGAGTACCTTGATTCTTCTTCGTTTCATCCGGCCTTCCTATACGAGAGCTTGTGGAATCTGGCGGTCGTCATACCACTGGTCCTGTGGATCGAACGCCGCTTCGATCTGCGGCGCGGCAGCCTATTCCTCGTGTACGTGATGCTCTACGGGTTGGCACGGTTCATGCTTGAGTTCATGAGGACTGACGACGCCACGATCATCCTTGGCGTTCGGGCCAACCAGGGATTTGCCGCCTCGTTGGTGATCGCTGCCGCGACGATCCTGGTTGTTCGAGAGTGGCCCGGCGCCTCACAACCAGTAGGCGAATGAGAACCGATCGCTGACCAGGCACCGTCGAGCGATCGAGGCGAGCTGAACATTAAATGTGAACCGAAGGATCCCGTCGGCCGTACTGCTGATAGCAATCGTTAGTTCCAACGATCCCAAGAGGAGGAGACGAAGAATGAAGCGTGCAATTCGAACAGGTGTCCTGGTCGCCGCGATGAGCCTCACCGCCATCCCCGCGTCGGCCCATGTACACGGGTTTACGCCACTCGGATGTTTGACGACGGATAATGGGAACTCCGGAGCCTCGGTAGGTTTCGTGCAAGCGGCCGATGCGGCGGCTCCGCTCAACGGGCCGACTGGCCTTATCCCGCTGAACGCCAGCGGTAATCTGCCGTCTGGCGGTCAGGGTGCTGCGAACGCCTGCCAATAGGTTGGTACCGCCGATCGAAAGCCGTGTGATCGGATACACATCCAAACCGTAATCAAGGGGACCCTGCCAGGGCGGGGTCCCCTTGCTGATTCAGGACAGGGGGCCAGACCTGCTGTGGGCAGAAGGGGGAATGACTCGGAGCGAGCGAGGAACTACCCGGTCCGGATTGATTACTTGAACTGAATCGCCTGTCGCGCAGTCCTGGATCGGGAGTACCTACCGCTATCATGTGGCCATGCAGAAGACCTTGCCAGTGTTCGGGTACCAACCCTTGGCTCTGGGTGGTCGGGGCGAAAAATGGGGCCCGACCGGGTGAGTGCTAGTGGAGTCGAGTCATCGCACAGTTCGCCGCCCAGGCCGGCCCTCTCGCCTTTCAGGGCCTACGACCCGGTTCTCATACTGCTCGTAAACGCGGTCGTGATCGCCTACATGTGGATTGTGCACGGCGGCCCAGCACGGATCCCCGATCAGGGTTGGCTCATCGCGGTTGGCCAGCTGACTGGTCTGTATGCAGCCCTGGTTTCGCTGGTGGGCATTGTCCTTATTTCGAGGACGCCGTGGCTGGAGCGACGGTATGGAATGGACCGGATGACCCACTTCCATCGGTACGTCGGGTTCACGGCCGCGGTGTTGATGGCTTCACACGTTGTGTCGATCACGATCGGTTATGCCCGGGACTCCAGTATTTCGATCTGGGACCAGATAGTCGACTCGGCCCTCAACTATCCATACGTAGCGAATGCGATGATCGGTTTTTCCCTGTTCATGCTCGTTGCCATTAGCTCCGTGCGCTGGGCCCGCAAGAGGCTGTCATACGAACACTGGTGGCTGGTACACCTCGGCAGCTACCTGGCTGTTGCACTAGCGGTAGGGCATCAGACGGCCGTCGGAACCGACTTTGTCCGCGACGGATGGGCGTTTGCCTACTGGGTCGTCCTATACGTTGCCGTGGCTCTTATGGTCTTCGGATATCGCTGGGTGACCCCATTGTTGATGGTGTTTCGTCACAGGTTCGCTGTTGTATCTGTCGAGGTTGAGGGGCCCGGGGTGGTCACGGTCGTCGTAGGAGGTCGTGATTTTGGTCGCCTCGCCGCCCAGGCAGGACAGTTCTTCGTGTTGCGATCGCTCACTCAACGGTCCTGGTGGAAAGGCCATCCCTTTTCGGTGTCAGCACCGCCGGATGGCACAACGTTGCGCTTCACGATCAAGGCGCTTGGTGATGACACCACCGAGCTGCAGACGATTCCGGTAGGGACCCGCGTTTCGATCGAAGGTCCGTATGGGGGGTTCCTTCCTTTCCGGTCGTCGGAGCGCAAGACGCTCTACATCGCCGGCGGGGTTGGTATCACCCCGTTCCGCGGACTCATCGACGACATCGATCGGCCTGACAATGTTGCGCTCCTGTATCGGAACCGCTCCCCGAAGGAAGCGGTTTTCCTTGACGAGCTCGTGGCCCTCAGTTCGGAGCGGGGGTTCGACCTTCGCCTTTCGTATAGTGCAGCCCTGAACGGTGATCGTGACGTCGACCCGTTCCACCCGGAGCAGTTGTTACGTTTTCTACCTGACCTCTCTCAACGTGAGGTCTTCGTTGTGGGGTCCCAAAGCATGATCTCCTCGGCGCGCCGTGGGTTGCGAGGCGCCGGCGTCCCGGCCGGGCAGATCCATTATGAAAGCTTCACGCTCTAGGGGGCCGGACGTGCGATACGACTCAGGAATAGCGAGATCGGGCGGTGCCGGGTGACTGTTCGACGCTGGATGGCGATGACGGCGCTGGTTGGGATGGCGCTCACGTTCGCGTCGAAGTTCCAGGCACCGAAGTTGACTGCGCTGCCCGTTGTTTCCGAACCGGTCACGGCTCCCGTCGTCCCGGGAACCACCGCGCCGGCGAGCATCCCGGTCGACGACGGGTCAACGACGACCCCGACGACTTCGACGACTTCGACGACTTCGACGACGACCACGATGGCCATCACCGCACTTCCACCGCAGGAGAGCGCCGAGGGTGAAATCTTCGAGGGAACGCGGATCTACACGAACTGGGGGTGGGTCAAAGTCGACATCGAGGTGCTTGACGGACTGATGATCGACGCTGGGATGGTGATGACGCCCAAGGCGACCAAACGATCCATCGCCCTCACCGCCGAGTACGAGCCGATCTTGCGGGAACAGGCTCTGACTGCTCAGAGTCCTGATGTGGACCTGATCACCGGAGCGACCACGATTTCCGATGGGTATCGGAGGTCGCTGGTCGGTGCCATGAAAGCGGCTGGTTTGTGGACGCCTCCCGCCGGATGATTCGGACCGAACAGTTGATGGGGACCGAGTTCACCATCACGGTGTTTGACGAGGACGCCCATGGGCCGGCCGTCAACGCGGCGATCGAGTGGTTACGAACCGTAGAGAACACTTTCTCGGTTTACCTCGTCGACAGCGAGATCTCCAGGGTTGGTGACGGACGGCTGGCCGTTGCCAATGCATCGAACGACGTCCAACGGGCCTTGGCCCGGTGCGACGAACTGGAATCGGCAACCGACGGCCGGTTCTCGATACGCCCCGGGCGGCCCGGACGGCCACGCCTTGATCCGTCGGGGTACGTAAAAGGCTGGAGCGTTGATGAGGCAGCGCAGCGTCTCCACGACGGCGGTTTGACCAGGTTCACGATTGATGCCGGTGGCGACGTCTTGTGCGTTGGGAGGTCGCCGGACGGGGACCGGTGGAAGATCGGGGTGCGCCATCCCGACCATCCCGACGAGGGAGGGGCCGTCTTGCGCATTGTCGATGGTGCAGTGGCGACGTCGGGAACGTACTTTCGGGGTGACCACATCTGGGGGGAAAGGGTCGGGCGCCGATCAATCAAGAGCGTCACCGTCGTTGGTCCACTACTGGGGGTCGCCGATGCCCTGGCGACGGCTATCTATTCGGATCAGGCGGCCTCACTCTCATGGGCTTCCAGATTCCCTGAGTATGGAATCGTCCTCATGACCGCCGATGACGAGGTGAAATGGACCGCATCGCTTGACGGTGTAATTGATGATGCGTCGTCCGGGTCGACGGTCGCTCAACCGCTTGACAATTAGCTGGTTCTCCTGGTATCAGAGGTTGACACCGGTCGCTCAGATCGGACTCTTGCCGTCCTCGGTCCCGTCTTCTCGATCGACTGCTCTCACCATTTCGGCCAGGGCGTTGGCGTCGACGATGCCGGTGTCGACGAGGAGGCGGTGTAGGGCCTTGACACCGAGTGCCAGCTCTCCAATCGCATCTGCCAGGCGGTCGCCGTCAAGCGACCCGCTCGTTGAGCGTATGGCAGCGGCTTCTTCACGGGCGGCCGCCAATTCCTCGAGAACTTCCCACCGTTCGCTGGTTTGCTTCTGGCGAACCTGGTTGATCTGATCGTGCTGGTAGATGTCGAACATCCAGTTCAAAAGTCCCATGTTTCTCTCCTCCTGGTCCGCAGACTCCTCCTGGAGTCAACTGGTTCCGGCGACTGCACGAGCCGTTTCGATCTTCTCGGTGGTGAGACGGGGGCAGCGAAGAAGAACAAGACGACCTGGAGGGCGGCGGCAACCAGCCATGGCATCCTGAGGGCAAGATCCCGGTCGTCGATCGACTCGGTTAGAGCGACGATGAGTTCACCGGCTACTTCCTGGGCGAAGAGGACAAAACGACTGTGCATCCACGATGGACTATGCGACTCGTATGCACACTCGTCCCAAGAGGCTTAGGCGAACTGCGTTACCGGCTTGTCTTCGAGGGCTCCGTCGACGTAGACGTCGACTTTCTCGTTGTAGAAGGAGACCAACCCGGCGATCTTGGCCGACTCGGCGACCGGGAACGAGTAGCCCCAGACGAGGTTCTTGTGATCGCCGAATGACCAGTAGCTGGCGTTGCCCTTGTAGGGGCAGCCGGTCGTCAACCGGGTAGGGGTCAGCAAATCCATTCGCACGTCTGCCTTCGGCAGGTAGTAGCGGGTCGGAAGGCCCGACTCAAGGAGGAGGGTCGGGTGGGTGCTGTCAGCCAACGTCACGCCGTCGAGTTCGATCCGGATGTGTTTGCTCGAATGCAGCGTTTCGATCCGATGGTATGGACTCCTCGCATGGACAAAGACCTCTTCGTCTTCTTCGAACCAGTGGTCCATCGCTCCCCACTCGAACCGGGTGGCGGTCCTTATCTCCGCGACTGGACTGTCGGGGTACTGAAGTGCTGCACCAGGAACAACTCGGTCTCCGACCCGGACGTTGAACGCTGATCCTTCGCCAAGAGCTTGGTGGTCTTCGGTATCGGTCGCCGGTTCGAGAACGTCGCCGACCACATCCCTGTTTGGGAAGTAGTACGTCGGGTAATACGGCCATTGCCACACGAGGAGCGGATGGGAATCAGCGATCCATTGCCCGTTGAACATGACACGGACTCGTTTCGGGCTTTGTTCTATTCGGACATCAGGCATACAGGCTCCTCGGACGTTGTCGTTCCTCCAACGCCTGGGACTTCTCGAAGATTCCGATCAGGTGATCGCGGCGCGGTTCATGAAACGCTCCGCCTGCCACTCGTCGTTTGCGATGACGTCGGCGAGATGTTGAACGGCATCCCAGATGTCGACATGGCGTACGTACAGCGGAGCCGTTCCGAACCTGGCGATATCCGGGTTGCGAAAGTCACCGACGACCCCGCGGGCCATCAGGGCTTGAACCACCGCGTACGCATGCGGATGACGAAAGCTCACCTGACTGCCCCGCCGACCCGGCTCTCGCGGGGTGACCACCTCTACCCCGGGAACCGCCGCGGCCAAAAGCTCCATGAACAACGAGGTCAGCGAGAGTGATTTGGCATAGAGGTTGTCCATGCTGATGCCATCGAAGACATCAAGCGCAGCATCGAGGGCGGCGAGTGATAGGACGTGCTGGGTTCCAACCCGCGCTCGTTGGATTCCGGCGTGAGGTTCGAAGGCCAGGGACATCTCAAACGGCCGTGCGTGGCCCCACCATCCGGTAATCGGATTCTTGAAGGTGGCTTGCTGGTTGGGAGACACATATACATACGCGGATGCACCCGGGCCTCCG
>Ga0326597_10009549_pt1 | contig 12992 bp, 11 predicted proteins | sample RVTome_12_FD_203789 | JGI IMG/M metagenome (GOLD analysis project Ga0326597, IMG submission 203789) | Soil microbial communities from uranium-contaminated site in the Upper Colorado River Basin, Wyoming, United States - RVT100D185 | ecosystem: Environmental > Terrestrial > Soil > Contaminated >... | reverse complement strand
GGCGTGCTGAGCCGTAGGGACATGGGTTCTACAGCGGACACACCGCTGGGTTGGAAGGCTCCCGGAAGGGCGGATAATGTGTGAGATCCGAGATCTCAATAGTAGTTATTTCTGCGCTGGCCCTAAGGCTGACGCTCGACAGAGACTTCTATCCCTATGGTCAGACAAACGCTCCGAGCCTTAAGGCTATCACCGCCTTCCAGCAGCCGATCCAGCAACTTCCACCCGGTGCGGAGATGGTGTTCGGGCTCGCGCAGGGATTTGTTGTGCTTGGAAACAACGTCGATGAGGCGGTTACTCCACCCGTCTTCTCCATCAGCGCGACATATTCGTTCGGCGAAAGAACCGTTTCTGAGACGACAACAATCGATCTCAGGCCCTATAAAGAGAGCAAGAACGAGCCCTCACCCGCGATCGACGAACTAGAAAAGATAAGAGAGGCGCTAGAGAAAATCGCGAACAAGTAGCACTAGGCCGTTCAGCGATCCGACATCACGTCACCTTCCGCACGGCTCGGTTGATCAGGCCGACATCAGCCACCGGACCGCCGCAGTCCCAGTATTGAAAGTCGCCCGCATCGAGATACGTCCACACGCGGCCGATGAACCGTTCCTGATAGCCGACCCGGCGGACGTACTCGACGCACCAGACGAAATCCTCGTCGTTGTCCCACGTGCACCGCAACGTGTACCAGTGCGGAAGTTTCGCGTACCGAGGCGAACTCGCGAACTTCCACGCGTGCGAGAGGAGCAAGTGCTCGACCCGCGCGCGTTCTTCTGGCAGCTCCACACCGGGACCGCGCAACGGCGCTTCCACCGGAGGCGGCGTCAGTCGCGCTGCATCACACTCCTCCGGGCTCAGATGTTGAGCCCCACCATCCTTCGTCCAGTCAATCTGTACTCCCTGCGGGATCACGCACCCACACCGCTTACACTTGCCCGAAAATTTCGCCGCCATCACCACCATTGTCGCCACCTCCGATTTGTCCCGAAAACAGATGATTCCGGGCCACTCCATTCAGCGTCAGAGTGGCGGCGTTTTGCCAGTAAATCAGAGAGTCGATTCGGCGGGTTTTTGGGCCAGCCACCGTTGAAGCGTTGAGCGAGGCACGCCGAGCCGTCGCGCCGCTTCTCGCGCTGGGAGTCCGGCCACTTCGCTGAGCCCTACGGCATCGATCCGTCGCCGAGGCCGACCGAGCCTCACCCCTTGCGTCCGAGCCCGCTGGAGGCCAGCCACCACGCGCGTGGGAGACACCCGATTCGCGGGCAAGGCGTTCGACGGCGTCGCCCGTGATCTTCATTGCGGCGAGCGCCGTCTCGAAGGCGTCGTGCCGAAGGAGGTCGAGCGCAATGTCGGGTTCGGAATCCACGGCATTGCGCGGCCGAACGACGATGGAATGGTGGTTGCGGTAGACGGTCACGAGCTCGCGCTCCGCTTCATCGGTTGTGACGATGGGGACAAACGGAGACGACGAGGGCGGGAGCGTTCGAAGCGTCTCTGGCGATTCAAAGACGGCGGCGAGGTCTCTGGCTTTCGATTCGACGTCCGTCTGCTCGAAGATGCGGGCGAGAAACGCGAGAGCCTCGTCACGCGAATCAGCCGTGACGACAAAAGGCTTCTCACTGTCCTTCGCAAGCCATTCCTTGAATGCCTTCGTGTGGGCCGCGATCGACGGTGCAAAGATTTCCGGCGTCATGCGAGGCTCGCTGCCGGCCACCCAACGCTCCCAACAGTGGTCCAGAGTCTCGTGGCCTGCGGTAGGCATCCCCAGCTTCTCGGCGAGCCAGATTTGCGCGGGGATTGACTCTTCAAGCCACTGCTCAAGGTCGCTGGCGTCGAGAACCCTGACGGCTTTCCATTCGTTCAACGCGTTCTTCTGTTTGAGCCAGGCGTCCTTGCCCGGCCAGTTGCGCCGTGTCACGAAGACGAACGTGGACTGTGCCCGTTCAGCGGCCGGCACTGACGCTACGCGGGCCGCGTAGTCCTTTTCGGCCTTGACCTGCGGGTTCTTGTTGACGCCGAACTCCCAGAATGACTTCCCGTCAGGAATCCACGCCGTCGGGGCATCCGATTCGATGATCCCGTCCGAACCCTTGCGCTCCGGGTTGTCGTAGCCGGCAAAGTCCACCTGACGCAGGTCATGGCCGGTCGTGTGGACGAGACGCCGCAGGAGCACCGGCAGGAGCTGGCGTGCGTCGAGGTGGTCTTCCGTCCAGGTTTCGATCTGGCGTGCCTTGATGCTGAGGAAGTTCGGAACGTACCGGCGAACCGCGACGGCTCTCTCCGCCTCACGCTGCTTTGTGCGGTCCGACGCCGCCTGCATGTCGAGGAGCTTCTGCCGGTCCACCCCGAAAGACTTTTCCAGGCGTACAGCCATGTCTGACGACAGCGCCGCATTGCCATTGAGCAGATTGAAGAGGGCCGGCCGCCCGACGCCAAGCCGGTTGGCAGCCTCTTTAACGGACATCCCAGCAGGGATGACGTGCTGTCTGGTGTATTCGCCGACCGTGAGGTCGGCAGCGGATTTCATTGCCATTCTCATCAGTGTAGCGTCGGCCCTCATGACGGTGCCTTCTGAATAATCGTTTCTCAAATCATTTCTACAATCGTTTCTGAAGCCAGCACATATCACCTAAATGAACCACAATTGTGGCATATGTTGGCAAGTCCACTGCTGTATAATCGTTTCATGACGAGCGTGTCAACTGAGCTGAGCCGTGGGGTTCTTCATGCGGCTGATCTTCGGGACAGGCTGGGTGTTTCGCCCGCGACGCTCATGCGCATGGTGCGGGAAGCTGGACTGGATGTCGCCCGAATCGGTCGCGGTCGGGCCACGCAGTATGCGCTGCGCCACCAGTGGCCAACTCTCGAGAGTTCGCGCTTTCCCTTGTTCCGGATCACTGGAACCGGCGCGGCAGTATCGGCGGGTGAACTGATGACGCTTGCAGCGCGGCAGTCCGTTTGGATGCCCGCCGGCAGGGTCTCAGACGGCCTTCCGATTGAGCTTGTGGACGCTCGACCTGCGGGATTCTTGGGGCGACACTTCGCCGCGATTCACGCCGATCTTCGGCTTCCGCCGCGACTGACCGATTGGTCTGACCATCACATCCTGACAGCAATGTCTCGTCGAGGTGAGGACTTTCCTGGGAACCTCATCGTCGGCGAGGAATCCTTTGCTCGGTGGCAAGCGCTAGAAGGTGTCGCCGCAACCCGCAATGATTACCCTGCACTGGCCAACGCCACAATCGCTGGACATCCCCCGGGTTCATCGGCGGGAGGCGAGAGGCCAAAGTTTGGTGTGCTAGTTGACGGACGCCACATGCTAGTCAAGTTTGCTGCGCGCGGAGGTGCGACCGACGTCGTTGCGCGGCGTTGGTGTGATCTGCTCGTCCTGGAGGGAGTTGCGCTTGACGTTGTTGGTTCGAGAGGGATTTCGGCCGCACGAACCAACGTGATCGAAACGTCGTCTCAATGGTTTCTCGAGAGCGAGCGTTTTGACCGCGTGGGAGTACGCGGAAGGCGTGGCGTTTTGAGTCTTGCGGGTATTCACGACGACCCCGCAGACGCTTGGGCCCGTGCCGCGACCTCGCTAAGAGAGGCTGGCCGCTTAACCGATGAAGATGCGCGACGACTTCGGTGGCTCGATGCGTTCGGCGCACTCATCGGAAATACCGATCGGCATCAATACAACATCCTCTTCTTCACGGAAGAGGGCATCCCGCGACTTGCGCCGGCCTTCGACCAAGTCTCTATGCTGTATGCGCCAACAGCCGATGGCCAAGTGCCACCTCGTGCGTTTGCGGTACCGAACGTCACATCAGACACCCTCGACGTCTGGGATGCCGCGCGGGACGCCGCGCGGCAGTTCTGGGTGCGGGGAAGCGAGGACGCACGTTTATCAGATGACGTTCGGGCCATTTGTGGAATCAACGCCCAGGTGCTCGCGAGGAACAATCACGGCATCGCGTTGGCTGAGAGCTCGCCCAGCCGCACGCCGATAACAAGATCAGGCGCAGTCCACAATGGCGACTGACGACGAGCGGGAAGACCAGCCCGGCGCATCCCCCGCGCCGAACCTAAGCACTGAGTTCACCGCCGGCGACACAGCAGCCGGTCTGGAGAATATCCGCGCGCAGCGAGATGATCTGATTTCCTCTTCGAGTTCAGCAGCACCAATGTCGCCAACGCTCGAAGAGATTTCGGCGCAAGCAGTCGCTCGTGCCCGAAAGGTGCTTCAACAACTCACGGAGGTCGTCTCGAATACTGATTCGGTCGCGCTGCTAGCGACTTTGAGCGGTCTGCGTCTGACCCACGCAGAGGGCGAGGAGATCGACGTCGATTCCTTCGCACGCTGGCAGGCGAAGCTCGAATTTCTGACGTGGCTCGCTGCTACCAGGCCTTCCGCGAACACCAATGCTGCGGTCGTCGATGCAAAGTTGATCGAACGCGTCGAGGGGCTGCTCGAAGAGTACTTCAATGATGAATCCCTTGCTGTAGCCGGTTCGGACGGAGACGCTGATCCTGAAGTTCGATCCCTCCAGCGAAGTCTGCTCGTCGAGGCGATGCACGTGCGTGGTGAAGGCACGCCCGAGATGGTGCAATTCCTGCAATTCCTCGCGCGAGGCATCTACTTTCTACACCGCGACTGGTTCACGGCCAATCTTGGCTTCACGTGCGATGACGCTATCGAGATCGCGGACCAAATCTTCGCGCTTCAGTCAGAACGACTGCGTGACGCATACGAGCGCGGCCACGCAGCAGCCGATGCGGTTCAGGCGGGATGGGAAGCGGCCGCCGAGCGCGCCGTGGAGAATCGCTCACCCGACGAGACTTCTCTCGTCGAAGCAGTTGCGGAGCGGGGTCTCGATTGGGTCACCAGCTATGTCGGTAGCAACGAGGTCGTTTCTCGAATGCGTGAGGTTCGCGGGTTCACGGTCGACGAATTGTCGGCCGCAGTACTGGACGCCTTTCGCGAGAAACTCCCTGCGTTCCTCCAATTCTTCTCTCGTGGGTTCGGGCAGTTACCTGGCTCGCCGTCGCCGATCGAATTCAATCCATTGGTCCAGACGCCGCTCCTGTTGGAGGGCAATCGGTACTTTCTGTTCGTTCCGCCGTTGTTGTGGGAGGCGATACTCAACTCGCCGCACTACGCGTTAATAGGCGATGGGCAGTATCGGACAATCTACGACGACGCCCGGGCCGATTGGCTGGAACAACAAGCTACGGAGGCGTTTCGGCGTTTGTGGCCCGACGCGCAGATCGGGTGGTCCCTCGCGTACGGCCCCAGCGCGAAGCGAGCCGAGTTGGACGGCCTGATCTTGCAAGGCAACAAGGCGATCATCATTGAATGCAAGTGGAAGTCCCGAACCCTGGTCGCGCGCCGGGGCGATTCCAACGCCCTTCGGAAGGACATTGCGCAATCGATCCTGAACGCCTTTGAGCAAGGACGCCGAGCACGCGACTACATTTGAGCCAGGGCGACGGCGGAGTTCACGGCAGGTGACGGCACCGTGCTGAAGGTTGAGTCTCAAGCAGTGAACGAGATCGTGATGCTCAGTGTGCTCGGTCGTGGCGCTCTGAGCTTGATCGCGGCGAACCCGCTAGAGGCACGAGCGCTGGGTCTGTTCAAGGACACGGAACTGCCGTGGGCGCTGTCACTCTTCGATCTTTTTGCCGTGTGCCGAACGATGGAATTTGGCGGACAATTCTTTGACTACGCTCGTCGGCGGGCGGCGGTGATCGCCGATGGCCGATTCCGTCTCCACGACGAGTGGGATCTTCTGGAGTTTTACTTCGCGGGAGCCCTCGACACCAAGGACCCCCAGTTCGCGAACCTAAACATGGTGACCTTCACGGGTTCCGGACGGGAATTGGAGCGTCTAGTTCTCGAACCCTCTGCGACGGTACCAGATAGCCTGCGCCGACGAATTCATCCCAAAGTTCGAACCCTGCTGAAGTACCTGGATGGACTGCCGGATGTGGAGGGCGACGGATGCGGCCGCCTTTCTACTTGGCCTGTCCGACCGGCAGTTGCAGCAAATGGGCGAATTTTGGTTGCAGACGGAAGAGAAGACGAAGACGGACGGACAATTTCACACGATCTCCGCGCTTCCGGCGCCGGGCGGCGGAGGTTTTACCATCCTCTGCCGCCGGGGAACCGAAGACGAAGTCCAACGGCTGCAGGTTCTCTGTCTCGTCAACAAGTACAAGCACCACGCGCCGATCTGGCCGGGAATCGGCGCAGTACCCAACGGTGAGGCGACCCCTTTTGTGGTGACCCTAGACGCCCGCCAGTGGGTTCCCGATCCCGAGCTGGACCGGTTGTTCCCGGTGTGGCCTCTTCCCGGAACCGCCGCCCAGACTCCCTAGAATCTGACGAACTGGAGAGGCCCTATGTCGGTCGGAATCGACCCCAAGTACTTGCAGGCAACCATCTACCTCTACCCGTCAGCGTCAGCTGCGCGGGACGGCGGTCTCGGTTGGAGAGTCGGGCTTCATTCTCGGCGTAATGTCATCGGACAACTCACTCATCTGTCGGTACGCTGTGACGAACAGGCGAGCACGCGAAGCCCGTCTAACTGGCGTAGCCAATGGACGAGTTGGTTCGAACTGGCGATGGTCTGGTCCACCAACTTTTAAATAGTTGCGAACAAAATGTTTAAGTCGAAATCAGCCTGAGGAAACGAACGCCTTGCGACTCAAGGTTTGGCAACGCGAGCGACAACGCGGCATCGTCGCCCACCCACAGGGTTCATAGCCGCGAAACCGGCGAGAGTCCTCACGATCCAAAGGTGGCCAAGCGATGTCCGCCAGCCGTATGATGATGGGAGTGGCCGCCCGAGTTCGGCGTACGGTGGCCCGGAGTCCCAAAGAGGGGACGGGATCATGACGAACCAGATTAGTTGGATGCGCGTGGCGTGTGCGGTCGCGTGGGTGCTGTTACTAGGATCGGTGCCCGGCTGGGCTGAAGTAACCCGCGTGGATGTCGAGCGTCGCGAGGACGTGCTCGGCGGACGGGCGTTCGGGAGCGTCGGGCCATACGAGAAAATCCTGGGCAGTGTTCAGTTCGCGATCGATCCCACGAACCCGCGCAACCAGATCATTGCTGATCTCGACAAGGCCCCGCGGAACGCACAGGGCAAGGTCGAGTTCTCGGCCGACCTCCTGATTCTCAGGCCGAAGGATCCCTCCCGCGGCAAAGGCGTCGTGTTCTTCGATGTCATTAACCGCGGACGTTTTCAACTGCTCGCCACATTCAGTGAGGCGGAGTCCTCGAACGATCCAACGACCGAAGCGCACTTTGGTGATGCCTCCTTGCTCCTCCAGGGGTACACGCTCGTCGCCGTGGGCTGGCAGTTCGATGTACCCAGGGGAGAAGGCCGGATCGGGCTCGATGTCCCAATTGCAACCGACAACGGTCAGCCGATCACTGGCTGGGTGGCTCAGTGGTTCATTCCACGTGAACCGAGCGACTCCTTCGAGTACACGGGCGGAAACAACACGCCCGCGTATCCTCCGATTGATCTCGAGGCCTCCCACTATCGCCTGACCGCCCGGGAGGGCATCTTCGCCGCGCGGCGCCTGGTCCCTCGCGAGGACTGGCAGTTCGGCCGGATGGTCGACGGCCGCGTGGTCGCCGATCCTCATTTCGTGACGCTGAAGACTGGCTTCAAGCCCGGCCTGACGTACGAGGTGATGTACGAGTCACAGAATCCGCCTGTTGCGGGACTGGGCCTCGCGGCGGTCCGGGACATGGCGTCGGCCCTCAAGTACAGCCCGGATTCGATCGCGCCGGGGCGCTTCGCATACATGTACGGTTCGTCACAGACCGGGCGCACACTCCGCCAGATCATCTACGAAGGGTTCACCATCGACGAGCAGGGCCGAAAGGTGTTTGACGCGGCCTTCGTCAAGACCGGCGGGGCCAGCATGGGCCGCTTCAACGAGCGGTTCGCGCGACCCAATTCGCTTGGCGTGTTCACCCAGACACGGTTCCCGTTTCAGTATCAGGTCACGACCGACCCTGTCACGGGCAAACAGGACGGCATGGGCGTGCGCATTCCCGCCGGCCTCGAACCTAAGATCTTCCTGTTCGACACCGCTTCAGAGTACTGGGACCGGGGTCGTCTCGGCGCGCTGCGGCACACCTCGATCGACGGGAGCCAGGACCAGCCGGATGCGCCCAACGTACGCGTGTACCTGATGGCGGGCGCGCGACATGGGTCCGGCTCGGTACCCCCGCGCGACGGCGGAGGGCAGTTCCGGGAGAACACGCTCAACTACGACTGGGCACCGCGGGGCCTGCTTGCCGCGCTCGACGCGTGGACCCGGGAGGGCACTGAGCCGCCGCCCAGCCGGCATCCGACGCTCGCAGACGGCACTCTCGTTGATCGGCGCGATCTGGAGTTCCCACGCGTCCCGGGGGTGCAGTGGCCCACGCACGTTCCAGGCGGGTACCGCTGGGACGTCCCCACTCCCGCCTCGGCCATGCCGTTCCTCTTATCCAACGTCGATGACGACGGCAACGAGGTCGGCGGTCTGCGCTTGCCCGAACAGGCGGTTCCGCTGGCGACGTTCACGGGCTGGCTGTTTCGAAGCGAGCGCATCGGCGCTCCGCACACCCTCATCAACAACGGCGGGTCCTACATTCCGTTCCCGCTCACGCGCGCCGAGCGCGAAACGACCGGGGATCCCCGTCTGTCGATCGAGGAACGCTACTCTGGCCGTGCCGACTACCTGGCCAGCGTGGAAGCCGTCGCAAACCGCCTGGCGCAGGAGCGGTACCTCCTTCAGAGCGACGTGCCGGCCATCGTCGAGGATGCGGCACGCCACTGGGACTGGCGGACGACGCAGGTGCAGTCGAGCTCTGCCCCCTAGCAACGGGTGATCCCGCCGCCCGTCCGGTCCCCCTCCGCTCGTCTGCTGGCCGAGTAAAGTGTCGGGACAGAAAACCGTGATGATGACAGCCGGATGAGCGGTCTCTCGTCAAGATGGAGGGTCCGTTCTTGGACCCTCGAGTGTCACCCTACGCTCGTCGGCACCGCCAGACACAGCGCTTGCCTATAACATGTCAGCATCCAGACCAGAGACAGAGCACAATCACGGAGCCTTGATGCAATCTTCCAACATGTCTCCAGTAATTCTCCATCTGGTTAAGACGACAGATGGAGCGTCGTGGGCCTTGAACCAGGTGCGAGAACTCAAGACACTGGGCAATGACATCCACGTAGTATTGCCAGATGATTGCGGGCATTTCATAGAACAATGGCGACAGACAGGCGCCACGATTCACATTGCCAATCTTCATTTCGACGCCGCAAGGCTATGGATGAACAAGAAGAAGATTGACTATTTGAGAAGACTTGTCGACACGCATCGATTCGATGTGATCCATTCTCATTTCGTGGGAACGACGATCACCATGCGACTGGCCTTGAATCGATATACCATCCCGAAAATATTCCAAGTGCCAGGCCCTCTTCATCTTGAACATTCCGTGTTCAGGCAATGGGAGCTTCTCGGTTCAAACAAGGATGACGTATGGGTTGGGTCCAGTCGCTATATTGTGGATTTGTACAAGGCGATTGGCATTCCAAACAATAGACTGTTTCTCTCCTATTATGGAAATGACTATTCTTCGTTTTCAACCAGTCGGAACGGTTTCTTGAGAAGCCGATATTCGCTGGATAGGGACACCGTCCTTGTCGGTAACATCAACTATATGTATCCGCCAAAATTCTACCTATTTCAGAGAATCGGCACCAAGGCTCACGAGCTTGTCATTGATGCCATTTCAGATGCCTCAAGAGTCAATAGAAACGTAAAGGGCGTTCTCGTTGGTGGCCAATGGGGGAAAGGCACAGGCTACGAAACGTCTCTCAGAAAACGAGCATTGGAGAGATCGCACGGCTCGGTGATCATGCACGGTCGAATGAAACCGGAAGATGTCGCAAAGACCTGGGGTGATTTTGATATCGCCGTTCATGCCCCTATCTCTGAAAACTGCGGAGGTGTTATTGAACCTCTCTTGTCGGGAGTTCCCACCATTGCTTCTTCGGTTGGTGGCATCCCTGAGGTCATTATTGACGGTCTAACTGGACGACTCGTTCCACCTTTGGAGAGCGATCGACTGACGGACGCGATAGTGGAGTGCGCAAACGACTTGGAAGGCCATCGTCAGATGGCGACCAATGGAAGACGATTGGTGACGCGTATGTTTGATGTCAAGAGAACGGCCAAGGAAATCCATGACATCTATAGATGTGTTCTCGGTAGAGAACAAAGACCGAGTGAATTCGATGTTCACGCCTATCTGCAAGAGATCGGAGTCTGGCAACAACCGGACGCAGGTGACGTGTCAGCCGTAGTGCGGACCTGATGAAGCTTGAGAGAATAGCGGTCGCCGTCGGTGCTTCTTCATCGCCCCTTGAAGTCTGGCGCTCGGTTCTCGTTGAAAGCCCTGGTGCCCTCGACGCGATCGTCTGTTTCGATGGTGCGTTCGTAGGCTGTCATTTCGAGCTCGTAGGCGGCCCGGAAGTTGCTCGTACGCGCTGCCTCCATCGCCTTCCGAGCCTGCCGCACAGCGACCGGTGCGTTGCTTGCAATGAGATGAGCCGTGGCGAGCGCCTCATCCATGAGTCGTTCATCCTCACACACGCGGTTGACGATGCCCCAGCGCATTGCCTCCTCAGCGTCAAACGGGCGCCCCGTGAGTATGATTTCTTTGGCGCGACCGATCCCCGTGATCCGTGGCAAGTTTTGGGTACCACCGGCGCCCGGGATGATGCCGCGCGTGACCTCTAGTAACGCAAAGCGCGCTGAACGCGCCGCGTAAATGAAGTCGGCGAGCAGTGCCAGTTCGCAGCCGCCGCCGTAGGCGGCGCCGTTCACGGCTGCGATGATCGGCACCGGAGATTCCGACATGGCGAGGACAGCGCGCTCCAGGATTGCATGCTGGCGCCTCCAGGCTTCAGTGCTGAGTCCGTCGCGTTCCTTGAGGTCTGCACCTGCCGAAAAGGCCCGCTGACCCGACCCCGTCAATACCACACAGCGAAGTGCCCCCCCGTCTTCGCTGAGGCTTGTCCACAGCCAGGCGAGTTCTTCCATCATGCGTGAATTGATGGCGTGAGCGACCCGCGGTCGGTTGAGCGTGACGACCATCACGTGCTCGGTCGGCCGGTCGAGGGTCAGTGTTTCGAGGTGATCTTGCATCGTACCAATTTCTCGGCGTTGAAACGTCAGAATAGTCGAACGCGCCTTCGTGTCTTCGGGTTCTCTTCCAGGCTGGACCCGGCCCGGGGCCAGCGTCATTCGCCCAGGTAACGCCCCAGAAAGGCCCAGACTCGCCGCCACGAGTCGAGTTGGTCGCTCGTACCCTCCGGCTGGAAGGTGAGACTATCCACTTGTCGATCGAACATGTGGCCGCCGCGCGGGTTGCGGTAGATGCGGGTTTCAGCCAGCGCTGGCTTTCGCGCGGTCAGCGCATCGATCAACTGAGTGCCCTCCTCGATAGTGACGTCTTCGTCGTTGTCGGCCATGTGCACCAACAGCGGATCCTGCAGCCGGTCCACCTGAAAGAGCGGCGAGCGATCGCGGTACACGTCGGGACGCTGCGAGGGGAGACCACCGAAGCGTCCATGCGGATCGATCACCCGCAACTGAGAGTCGACACCCTTGGCCGCGAGCCGGTGAAACAGGTTCGTGACCGGTGCGATTGCCACGGCGGCGCCGAATGTGCCCGGATATCGAAGGGTACCCAGGAGTGCGATCATCCCCCCATGGCTCCACCCGATGACGCCAACCCGCGACGTATCGACCTCCGGGTAACGTTCCGCAAGGACGGCAACGGCGGTCACGACGTCATCAACCTCGGCGCCGCCGTAGTCGATGGCATCGTAGAGCGACTGGCCATAGCCAACGCTCCCTCGATACTCAGGGGCGAGGACGACATACCCTCTTCTTGTCGCCTCACGGACGTAGGGGATGTAGTGCTCGTACAAATGGCCGCGGATGTTCTCATGCACCCAGATCAGCGCCGGCCGCTTGCTTCCACCTGCCGGTGTGAGGGGCCGGAAGACGAACGCAGGGACATCGAGGTTATCCGCGCGACTGGGATAGGAGATCCTCTCCATTCGCATGAATCCAGCGCTTGCGCCTTCCCAGGTCCTGTTCGTGGCAGCCTGACGGCGCAGCATCCGGTCAAAGTCTGGGCGGGTGATCGAAGCATTCGATTCGACCTGGGAAGTGCTGGCCTGGCCCCCTGCGGCGCCTGCTCGTGTCCAGGTGGACGGCAGCACGACCAGCGCAACGAAGGCACCAAACGCCGTTCCAAGCAGAGCTCTCTTGAGGAAAAGCGCAGATGTCGACACAGTACTTCGATCTTACGCGCTTCCGCCGGCTGGCGATCTACGGTTTGTCCGCTTGATTGCTGGCCTGACGATGAGCACGAGCCAGCCATTCGCGCAAGTGCTCCGCGGCCTCGTCTGGAGTGTGTCCGTAGAACGGCATCAACGCAGTCGGCACACCAGGGATGCGTACGATGTTGGCCCGCCAGCGGTTTCGATCGACGGCCGCTACCTCGATCAGATAAGAGTGTCCCCCAATGGATTCTTTGAAGTGATGGACGACGGAACTCAATCTCGCGGCTGCGGATGCTACATGGATCTGGGTTGGAGGAAGGCTGTGATTGTACGCGCCAGGCGCGTGCGATCAAGCGAAGCGACTGACGAAGGTCGTTCCACATGCGCGACGGACGACGATCATTCGGTGTGAATCGAAAGAAAAATTCTTGTGTCGACCCGTCCACAGGAAATGCACCGTCTGTCCACAGGTTTTCCACAACCAACGAGCGCTGGCCCCCCAGCGAGCAGGGCAATCGCATCTAATTCTTCGCGCCCATGATGACGCGGAGTAGGTAGTCATGGTCCCAGCCGGCCGCGAGGCGCTTGTTCTTGATGCCGACCTTCTTGGTGCGCTCCTGCTTGAGGAGATTG
>Ga0326597_10009548_pt1 | contig 12993 bp, 18 predicted proteins | sample RVTome_12_FD_203789 | JGI IMG/M metagenome (GOLD analysis project Ga0326597, IMG submission 203789) | Soil microbial communities from uranium-contaminated site in the Upper Colorado River Basin, Wyoming, United States - RVT100D185 | ecosystem: Environmental > Terrestrial > Soil > Contaminated >... | reverse complement strand
AACCGCGAAGCCTTCGAGCGGCTCGCGGCACCGGACAAGGAGCTCACCATCGTTCCCGGAGCGAGCCACCTATTCGAGGAGCCCGGCAAGATCGAGGAGGTGGCGGCGCGGGCCGCCGACTGGTTCGAGCGCTGGCTGGTACGCTGACGCGCGGCTCAGCGCGATAGAAGGGGATCGGGACATGCGCTCTGCGGGTTTCCCTTGCCGCCTCGCCGGGTGCGAGCGCGCGTTCCAGGTCGCCGACCAGAGCTCGATGGACGCGCTCAAGGCGGCCAGCGCGGCGCGCACCGCCCACGAGATCGCTGACCACGGCTACCACCACGTCCGCCTCGAGGAGGAGCGCCCCGCCTCGCCCTACCTCCGCGCCAGGCCGAAGGACGCGCCGGCCCGCTGAGGCTGCGGTCCCGGGCCGAGGCCCAGACGCGGGTGCATGTTCGTCCGCGGAGCTGACGATCTCCCCCGGGCTCAGGCGAGCTCACCCGCCTCGATCGCGGCGTCGAGCCGGCTCTCGGGGCCCGGCAGGGGACACGACCAGCGCGGGTCGTAATGGCACGAGGGGTTGTAGGCGAAGTTAAGGTCGAGCACGAGCTCGCCCGACGGCGTCGAGCCGAGATCCGCGCCCTTCACCGTGTCCAGCAGGTAGCGGCCGCCGCCGTAGGTCGCGCGGCCCGACGTGACGTCGCGGAAAGGCAGGAAGAGCCCGCCTCCGTAGACGTCAATCCAGAACACCGGCAGCGTGCCGAGGGGCAGCGTCACCCGGCCGACGCGGCGCAGCCACATCGCCTCGCCCGTGCTGCTGGCGATCTCGAAGCGCTCGCCCGCGGGCTCCTCGACGAGCCGCGCGCTGAAGCGGTACTCGGCGCGGTACGGGAAGTAGCGCAGGCCGGCGAAGGCCGCGCGCTCGCTCGCGGGGATCGCCGACTGCGGGTGGCGCCCGAACAGCTCGCCGCGCGTCGAGCGCCAGAGCGAGTGCGCCTTCTCCGGATCCTCTGGCCACAGCCGCCTGACGTCGTCGTAGAGCGCGAAGGTACGGCGGCGGTAGTCGAGCAGGTCACGGAACGTGCCGTCATCGGATGTGCTCGCACCGGGCTCCGGCACGATGCCCGACCATAGCAGGACACGATGAAGATCGGCGCAGTCTTCCCCCAGCTCGAGATCGGCGCGGATCCCGCGGAGATCGCGCGCTACGCGCGCGAGGTGGAGCGGATGGGCTTCGACCACTTGGTCATCTATGACCACGTGCTCGGGGCGCATCCGGACCGTCCGCCGGGGTGGTCGGGGCCGCACGCGCGCGCGCCGTACACGCACGAGTCGCTCTTCCACGAGCCCTTCGTGCTGTTCGGCTATCTCGCGGGGATCACGAGGCGGCTCGAGCTGACGACGGCCGTGATCATCCTGCCGCAGCGCCAGACCGCGCTCGTGGCCAAGCAGGCCGCGGAGGTGGACGTGCTCTCCGGTGGCCGGCTCCGGCTCGGGGTGGGCGTCGGCTGGAACGCGGTCGAGTTCGAGGCGCTCGGCATGGACTACGGCACGCGCGGGCGGCGCATCGAGGAGCAGATCCGCCTGATGCGGGCGCTGTGGACCGAACCGGTCGTGGACTTCCGCGGCAGGTGGGAACGCGTCGACCGCGCGGGCCTGAACCCCCTTCCCGTGCGGCGGCCCATCCCGGTGTGGATGGGCGGCGGCTATCTGGCCGCGAAGAAAGAGGTCGTCGAGCCGGCGCTGCGGCGCATCGCGAAGCTGGCCGATGGCTGGCTGACCCACGCGCAGCCGGGCGACGAGGCCGCGATCGAGCGCTTCCGCCAGCTCGTCCGCGAGGCGGGACGCGACCCCGCGAGCGTCGGCCTCGAGGGACGCGTCAATGCGTTCCTAGCGTCGCCCGATGACTGGCCGCGCGAGATCGAGTGGTGGCGGAAGGTGGGGGCCACGCACGTGGAGCTCAACACCATGAACGCCCGCTACTCGTCGCTCGACGAGCACCTCGCCGCGCTCGAACGTTTCGTCAGGGTCGCTCGCGCGTGACGAGGGCCGCGTCCGGCCGCGCCGTGTTAAGGTGATACTCACAGCGGTCACGAAGATCGCACCCATGAGGGCCGTCCGAGCGGAGCGTTTCCCTTCAGACCCCCACATCGGTGAGCTCGGGTATGGGCCAGCTAGCGAAATGAGGCGCCATGAGGACAGCCGGATTCCCGTGCCGCTTGCTCGGGTGCGGCGAGGTGTTCACGGTCGCCGACCAGAACTCGATGGAAGCGCTGCACGCGGCGAGCGCGCTGCGCACCGAGCACGAGGAGCGCGCTCACGACTATCACCACGTCAAGCTCGCCAACGAGTCGTGGCGCACGCCGTATCAGCGGACCACGAAGCCGAAGCGGGCATGAGGACCACGTACGCGCGGCGGTGCCGCTAGTGTCCCGCCGCAAGGGCTCACGCGCGCGTCTCAAGGCGGCTCGCCGTCGGGCGAAGTCTTCGGCCTCGAAGGGCAAGGGCCAGCGCGACAAGCGGACCGGCAAGCCGGTCGCCCGCGGCTAGCGCACCGGTCCACGGGCGGGCGCGTCAGGAGCGGAACGGAGGAGCGACATGGGACGGCGGAAGCGAGCCGGATTCGGCGATGTGACCACGAGCCACGCCGCGTTCGGGCGCCTCGAGGCGCGTTGCCCGGCGTGTCGCCGCCCTATCGGCCCTGAGGACGGCCCGACCTACGTGCGATCGTTCGGCGGCACCCCCAGCCGGCTGGCGACCATGCGCTGCCGACGCTGCAGCGCGATGCTCACCCTACGGTTCGAGGACAGCGAGCAGCCGAACGCGGCCTCCTAGGCGACCACCGCTCACACCATCACATCCACGAGCACGACCACGCGGCCATCGATCACGCGCACAGGGATCGCGAGCTCGAGACCGAGCTGCGCGAGCACAACGAGATGGCGCACACGCACTACCACGACGTCCCCGCCGGCTAGTCGGGGCGCCAGGCCGCCACCGGCGGACGAGCCGGCCTAGCGCGTGATCGCGAGGTCGCGTTCGCTCAGGTCGATCGACCGCATGTGCTGCCACCTCCACACGGCGCTTCCGGCAGTGCGCGTGCCCGCCGGCCGCAGCCGGCGGGCACCGACACTAGGCGGGTGCGGGCGCGCTCGCGGTCACCCTGGCGCCCTGCAGCCGGAACAGCAACGTGGCGATCCCCAGCAGGGCGGACAGGCCCATGATCGGCGCGGTGAAGGCGACGGGGTGACTGAACGCGGCCTTGCCTTCGCCGGAGCCGACCGTCAGCAGCACGACGATGAACGCGGCCGCTCCGAGGTTGAGCCCCCAGAAGACGACCCCGTCCGCCCAGGCCCACGGCCGCGGCTGGTCCGCGAGGAAGAGCATGATCGCGCCGAAGAGCAAGTTCGTCATCAGCCCGACGAAGTAGGAGTGATCGAGCGAGTGCAGCAGCCCGATCGACACCTTGGTGATGTCGCCCTGGGCGGCGATGAACTGCTGGACGAGGAGGAACTGGAAGACCACCGCGGCGATCAGGAACGGGATGGCCACCGCCACGAAGCGCTTGCCTCCGGACGTCCAGGAGACGCCCACTGCGGCGCGTCCAAGCCGCACCGCGACGATGATCGAGCCGGCGAGCGTGAGCAGGGTCGCGATGCCCGGCAGCGCCTGCGAGAGGTCCGGGCCCAGCTGCGCGGCCAGCAGCAAGCTCAGCGACAGCACGAGTCCGCCGGTGAAGAGCAGCGCGACCTGGACCAGGCCCGCGACGCTGCGCGTGCCGCCGCCGCGGAGCTGCCACTCGATGACCCCGGCCGCCACGAGCACGAGGTAGCCGCCCGTCTGCGCCGAAGCGTGCGCGCCGACGAGGTCGGTGCCCGTGGGGATCGTGCCGCCTGAGGCGAGGAGCACCTGCACGAAGACGCCGATGGTGGAGCCCAGCGCCAGCGTGGTCAGGCCGAACACCACCGACAGCTTGGGGATGTCCAGGCGCCCGAAGCCCTCGCTGCGCCCGCGTGAGACCACCCACCACCACCAGAAGTACACGACCAGGAGCTCGGTGACGCCGAAGGTCGCGCGCGCGAAGATGTTGTTGGACCAGAACGCCAGGACGTAGGCGGCCGTCGAGGCGGCGCTCAGCCGCACCGCCGTGCTCATACCCGACCCGGCGAACAGCCAGATGGCCAGGCCGATCACGCCCATCGTGATCCAGCCCAGGGTGCCCGAGTGCAGGTGCGTGAGCAGCGTCGCGCGGTCGAGCGCGCCGAATAGCTGGGTCGCGTTCGCCAGTCCGATGAGCGCGGTGAGCGTGAAGATCCCTAGGCCGTACTGGAACGCGGAACGGACGTCATCCTTGACCATGGCCATCCCTCCTCAGAGCAGCGGCAGGATAGCCGCTCGCCTGACGCGCTATCTTCAGCGGTCCAAGCGATCGTGACAGGGGAGGATCGAGATGCAGGGAGCCATTGTCTTGGTGCAGGTCACGGCAGGTGCCGATCTCAGCGCCGTCCACAAGGAACTGCATGGCACGCCGAACGTCAAGGAGGTCTTCTTCCTCGCGGGTCCGACCGATGCCGTCTGTCGGGTCGAGGCCGCGGACGTCGCGGACGTCGGACAGACGATCATGAAGCTGCGCGGCCTGCGCGGCGTCGCGAGCACGGACACGCGGTTCATCCTGCCCGTCTAGCGCGCCACGCCTCGCCGGCTCAGTCGCGGTCCATCGCGGTGGCGATGTCGGCCTCGTTGCCCGCGGCGTCAGCCAGCGTCCACCAGGAGGGCGCGAACTCGTCGCGCACCATCCGGCCGCCCGCGGCGAGCGCCGCCGCGATGCGCGCCTCCGCCTGCTCGTAGGGCACCCAGATCGCGAGGTGGATCGCGCCGCCGCCGTCCGGGCGCGGCTGCTCCATCTGCTCGAACCAGAAGCCTGGTCCCCGGCCGCGCTGCTTCGGGCTGATCTTGTCGGTCATGCTGCCCTCCTTGTCGCCGCATGCGTGTGGCCTACAACGCGAGGAGAGACCTCCTCGCTCTGTTCACGACTCGTTCACACGCGGGCCTCACGGTACGGCCGGGGGAAGGTGGTGAACAGATGAGTTCTGCGGCAGGGATGAAGGAGATGGCCGACAAGGCGGAGGACCGTGCCGACACGATGAAGGCGCTCGTACAGCAAGGGTACGGCTCGGCGGACGCGCTGCATGTGCGGGACATCCCGAGGCCGGAGCTGATGGAGGGTCGCGTGCTAGTGCGCATGCGCGCGGCGTCGGTGAACGCCCTCGACTGGCACACCGCTCACGGTGGGCTGCTGCTCGAGATCATCTCGAGGATCATGCGGCAGCGGGATGAGCCGGTCCGGGGCGTGGACCTCGCCGGCACCGTCGAGGCCGTCGGTCCGAATGTCACGCGCTTCAAGCCGGGCGACGCGGTCTTCGGTGGCGCGCCCGCGTCATTCGCGGAGTACGTACTGGCCCGGGAGGATCGACTCCTTCTGAAGCCGCTCGACCTGCCATTCGCGGAGGCCGCTACGGTCAGCGTCGCGGGGCGGACCGCGCTCCAGGGTCTTCGCGACCACGCGCAGGTCAAGCCGGGACAGCGGGTGCTGATCCACGGTGCGGGCGGTGGTGTCGGCACGTTCGCGGTGCAGATCGCGAAGGCGCTCGGCGCGCAGGTCACCGCGGTGACGGGTCCGCTGAATGTCGAGATCACACGGTCGCTCGGCGCGGACGAGGTCATCGACTACACGAAGGATGACTTCGCGCGGCGTCCCGAGCGCTACGACGCGGTACTGGACATCTCCGCGACCCGTTCCCTATCCGATCTGCGGCGCGTCCTGGCACCGAACGGGATATTCGTGCAGGTCGGCGCGCCGAAGGGCGGTGGATGGATCGGGATCTTCGCGCGGATCATCAATGTGATGGTGCGCGCACGGGTGCTGCGACAGCGCGTGAAGTTCTATGTCGCGCAGCCTGGCCTCGACGACCTCGTCTTCCTCAGGGACCTCATCGCGACTGGCAAGCTGCGCCCGGTGATCGATCGGACCTATCCGCTCTCCGAGGCCCGCGAGGCCGTGCGCTACGTCGGCACCGGTCAAGCGCGGGCCAAAGTCGTCATTACCGCGTAGCGGGGGTATGGGCGCGATGGCACCCGACCCGGGGGGACGGCGCTAGTAGCCCGGATGGGATCCGAACCCATGACCTTCTCCTTGAAAGGGAAGGGAGACAGATAAGCGCCCTGATCGGGCTACGGATCGCGCCGCATCCGCCGCGATACGCGCCTGAGCTCCCGTAGCATCGCCGACGCAAGGCGATGAGGTCCGCCTCACGTGCCCGACCGCGCGGGTCACATGCCGGAGATGCGCTCCTCGAGGCGACGCTGGCGTTCGATCTGCGTGCGCAGGCGCTCGCGCGAGGCCGCACGTGGCCGATACGCCCGGCCGAGCGGCGATGCGACCGCATCGAGCCGAGGGATCGCGCCGACGCGCTCCAGCGCGGCGATGGCCGCGCCGCGCGCCGAGCCCTCACCCGCCGCGCTCATCACCACGGGACGTCCGATCGCGTCGGCGCAGAGCTGCATGAGCCAAGGCGCCCCGAGCGCCGCTCCACCGGTCACGATGACGCGGTCGATACCGGGCAGAGCGTCGGCCACCAGGTCCCAGAGGCGAGCGACGCGCGCGGCGACCCCTTCGACCATCGCCTGCGCGATGTCCTCGCCGCTCGTTCCGAGGCCGATGCCCACGACCGCCGCTCGCGCCGCGTCGTTCCAGGTCGGACTGCGGTCTCCGGCAAGAAGCGGCAGAGCGGTCAGCGCGTGGACGCCGACGGGCCGGCGCGCGGCGGTGGCGACGTCTACCTGGGGGAAGGTCCGCCGCAGCCAGCTGAGCACGTTTCCGGCGTTCGACAGTGCGCCACCGGCGACGATCCGCCTGCGGTCGAGCCGGTACGTCCACCCGCCAGGCACGACCGGAGGATCCTCACCCTCGTAGCAGACTCGGATGGCCCCTGAAGTGCCGAGCATGAGCGCCGCGACATCGCGGCGGACAGCCCCGGCGCCGACATTCGAGCAGGCTCCGTCGCCGAGAGCAGGCAGCCACGGGATGCGAGCGAGGGCCGGCCAGCGCCGGGCGAATGCGGGACGGAGCCCCGCCTGCGGGGCGTCGTCGATCGGCGAGAGCGCCGTCTCGCGCAGGCCGAGGTGCTCGAGGAGCGCGCTGTCCCACGCGTGGCGGCGCTGGTCGTAGAGGCCGGTGGCCGACGCCATCCCGTGCCCGGCGCGGCGATCGCCGAAGAGCTTCCCGAACGCGTACTCCCCGAGCGACCCCCACCAGACGGTGCGGCGGCTCGCGGCCGGCTCGGAGTCGCGGAGGTAACGGAGCTTCGCCGGAAGGTACGAGGCATGGAGGCGGCACCCGGTGCGACGGTGGATGGCCTCCTCGTCGAGCTCGCTCCGCAGGGCCGCGCTCGCGGCGGCGGGCCGCGTGTCGGCCCACGTGAGGACCCGAGTCGTGGCACGGCCACGAGCTTCGACGCCCACGAGACTGTGCCAGAACGTCGAGACGCCGACCGCGACTATCTCGCCTGCGCGCCGGCCGAGCCGCGCTAGGACGGCGTCGACAGCCGTCGCGAGCGCGCGCACCCGCTCATCGGCGTCCACCGACGCTTCGCCGGCTGGCGAAGTCCGGACGGCATGGTCGACGCCGACGATGCACGAGCGGATCGGGCGCGCCCGCGAGTCGAACACGAACGCGCGCAGCCCCGAGGTCCCAACGTCGAGCGCGAGCACGAGCGGCGGCCTCGCCTCGCGGAGCGGGATGGCGAGCGGCTCAGGTACCACCGAGCTCGACCACCACCTTGATCTGCCGTGGGTCGTGCGTGACGGCCACAGCCGCGTCCGCCAGCTGCACGCGCGAGGTGATCAGCGAGCGGAGGAAGCCGGGCCAGCGTCGCTCCGCTTCGCCGAGGTCGCGCACGCCCTGCTCGAAGTCGACGCGGTTCGCGTTCACCGACCCGAAGACCGCACGGTTGCCGAGCACGAGCAGGCGGTTCGCGCGCGCGACGGGCACCTCCGCCGTGGCTTCGCCGCCGCTGACGCTGGTCAGGCCCAGGACGCCGTTCGTCCCCAGGTGCTCGATCAGCGCGAAGGCGACCGCGGCGCTGCCGGTCGCTTCGACCGCGAGGTCGATGGGGCCGGCCCCGGCGGCGATCTCGGCGAGCGGCGTCGCGGCGGTCGCCGCGTATCGCGCGCCGATCCCCGCAAGCAGCGCGCTGCGCTCGGGCTTGTGGGTACGCTCGAAGACGGTCACGTCGATGCCGCGTACACGGAGCAGCATGGCGCCGAGCATCCCGATGGGGCCAGCGCCCGCAACGAGGGCGCGCGCCGGCTCCCATCGAAGGCGGCGCTGGATCAGGAACGCGTGCCGCACGACCTTCTCGACGACCGTCAGCGGCTCGAGGAGGACGCCGACCTCGGCGAGCTCGGCGGGGACGGCGACCAGGAACTGAGCCTGGTCGACCCACCGCTCGGAGCCGAAGCCGTGGAGGCCTCCGATGCCGCGCTCGGTGAACTTCCCCCACAGGCACATGTCCGGCTCACCGGCGAGGCAGTTCGGGCAACCGTCGGGACGGCGCACGATACCGACGACGAACGAGCCCTCGGGAAGGTCGGGGGTCCCGCGCTCCACGCGGCCGAGGCTCTCGTGGCCGAGGACGAGCACGTCGCTGCCCGGTGGAGCACTGCCGTAGAGGCCTTCGTTGATCTCGTGGTCGGTACCGCAGAGTCCGATGCGCACGCCACTGACGAGCACCTCACCGCTGGTCGCGCGGGGCTCGGGCACATCGATCACCCGGGCCGACCGCGGCTGACGCGGCGTTACGACGAGCGCGCGCACGTCCGGCAGTATGGCCACCTCGGGATCGGACCCTACGCCCTCCATCATCATCACTCGACGACCGTCCAGGAGCCGAAACTCGTGCAAGTGGGATAGGTCCCAGCGAGCGAACACGCGGTCGATCGCGCTGGCAAGGTCTGCGAAAGTGTGCGCGCTGCTCATCAGCAGGTCGCGCCCCGGCGGATCGACCAGCTCCTCGCCGCCCTTGCTGGTCATGATCACACGCACGATGGACCACCGCAGCGACTGACCCGCTCGTGAGGCTGCCCGTCGAGTCTTGCGCCGGGTCGTCACCGAGCCTTGCGTCCGCCGTTCGACCATTCCCAGAACTGATCTCTCTGGTGATCTCGAGGTCGCGAAGCACGCGGCTCAGCGCCTCCGGCCACAGTCCTTGGGAGGGGTCACAGTGCACCGCGACCTTCTTGCCGGAGCGGTTCGTGACCTTGAGCTGGGGTGAGCCTTCGCCGATGAGGTCGGTGCTGAAGAACTTCAGCAGGTTGATGAGCTCCCGGTACTTGAGCTCAGGAAGGGACGGCAGCCGGTGGGGACCCTTAGAGCCTGATCAGCTCGACGCGGCGGTCTGCCGCCTGCCGTAGCTCATCCAGGAGGTCCGGATACCGCTCGAGGAGCGAGCGCAGGCACGTTGGGGCAACGACACGGCCATGCGTTCTTCTGGTCTGAAATGGGCACGTTCCGATCCCATTAGGTACCGATGCCGTTGGATGAACGCGATCTCAGGATTCGGGATTGAGCCTTGCGATCGCGCGGTTGAGGAGCGACGCGAACGTCACCCACGCGAGATAGGGCACGAAGAACGCGCCGGCGGCGAGATCGATCGACCCGAACGCAATGAGCGTTGCCGCGATCGCGAGCCAGAGGCCGATGATCACGGCGAAAGCACCGCTCACGTTCCGCTGACCGAAGAAGACGACCGACCATGCGACGTTGAGCGCGAGCTGCAGCGCGAAGAGCCCGAGCGCGACCGTGACGGGGGGTCAAGGATGCGGATGTGATAACTCGCTGCGGCTCGCCCAGGACGAGCGCGGCTGGCTGCGGTTGACGGCCTGAGGAGCAGGATCGCCGAGCCAGCAGGCTGCGGGTCCCGTTGCTCCATGCGAAGGCTAGCGCCCAGGCGCCGCGGAAGGCGGGCCGACGCGCCGGATCCGAGCGGAGTCCTCTCGCTTACGTCCTTTCGCGCCGCCGACGACCGGCCGCGCGCGTCGCGAGAGCGGCCTTGCCCGAGGCCTGCTTCGCGACGGGCCTCTTGACCGCTCTCTTTGCCGTGCCCTGCTTCGCGCCGACCTGACCTACCTGCGCCTCGCGCTTGCGCTGCGCGTTTCTCGCGCGACCGCCGACCGCCGTGACCACTGTCGTCCCTTCACGTGCCACCAGCAGCGTGATGCACCTGGAGCAACGCCCCTCGCGTTCGGCCTTGTCCTCGCTCGCGACCTCCAGCGGTCCCTTGATGTTCTCCTGGCAGTACGTGACGGTGGTGAGGCCCTTGCTCCGCGCCGCGTGCCACTCACGCGATGCGCCAGCCGAGCGGAAGAGCGGGCGGACCCAATCAGACATCAGGCCTCGATACTTTTGGTCTTGGTCTTCGCCCCACCTGGCTTGATGGCGACCTTCACCGCATCTTCCATTGGGTCTTTGAAAGGCACTTCGATCCGGAGCAATCCGTTCTCGTAGCTAGCTTCGGCTTTGTCAGGTTTCACCGGCCAACCTAAAGCCAGTGCCGAAACGTAATCGATGTCCCTTGCTGGCGCCAATAGATGGACGCTATCTTCGAGAATCTTCACGTCGATGGTTTCCGTTGGCGCTCCTGGGATGGCGAACTCCACGATTAGTTTGTGGCGCTCCCCGTCGGCATACGCTACGGTATCGGGCGCAACCTTCATCCGCACTACTGGCATCTTGATACCCTCCTCACCTATTAAAGATGTTACGTGCCTTCCGAAGCGCATGGGCGCCTGAGTGAGCGGCTTCTTACGGTCAGGCCACGATCCTCAGCTCGTTGGGCGGTGTCCCGTTCAGCGCAGGCGGTCGTGGGTTCGTGAACCGGCTCACTAACGTAGGGATTGTTCTCGGGGCCGTCGCATACGCGAGGGGCACACGGTGGGGAAGTGGCGCCACGACAGTAATGTGATAGGCGTACATGCTGCCTCCAGTCGTCGAGTGATCGACGCTCATTCCTTGGTGCTCGATTTAACGAACAGGCCGTCCGCGGTGCGTGACAGAAAGTTCTCCGTCACGAGTGCATCGAGCATCGCGGCGCACTCCGAAGGCTCTACCTCAAAGAGGCGTCGAGCCTGTGACGGCGTGAGTCTAAGGCCCGGCACTTCCCGGTATTCTCCGCGAACTCGATCCAGCACGTCGGCAAGTGCACCACGAGGGGACTCGCGCATGGAAAGCCAAACTTTCAGTTGGGAAAAGCCTTGATGAGGGGCAGGGGCCAGGACTGGAGACCGTCCAGCGATGGGGGTGGCAGCTCAGGAAAGCGTGCGTATTCGACTATACACCTTTCGGAAGGGCCGTGCTCGTCCCAATGGCCGTTTACGATGTTTCTTATCTGCCGCGTAGCCCGTCGCGTCCGCGATACAACCGGGTGTTTTCAGGGATCGCCACGAACGCAAGTCGTGAGCTGACCTCAGAACATGATCCCGTCAGGGGCCGCGTCGTCATATCGTCCGGCTTCGAGAATGCGCCGTTCACTCTCGGCCCATGCGACCGCCAAGGCCCGCGTCTGCCACATCCGGCTGATGCGGTGGTCGCCGTCGTGCAGGATTTGCGCTTCGACGCCCCACTCCCCGTGATACCGCAGCTCGCACGTCCAGGTGACGTGGTCCTTGCGAAGTTCCCAGAGCGGCTCAGCAGGCCGGGGCCGGACTCGGGGCGTCGGTGGGACGTGACCGGGGGTGTAGAAGGCGTCGTCTCCCATGCGGGGCAGTCTACCGCCTTGCGTGACAGGGCGGGTCAGACGGTTTGGCAGTTTGCGTGCAACGTGCTTCGCACGTGCGGGGAAGAAGGCTGTGGGGACATCCGGCGCCCGATCCGCCGGGGGTCCCACCGGGGGCGTATGCATGGTGCCCACTCGGAAGTGTCGCCACGTAGAAGAGCCCCACCGTCCTGGCAGGTCTCCAGAGGGGCGCGATCCTCTAAAAAGGAATCAGGATACGCACCGTCCTCGCGTTCGGGTCGGCACCAGTCAGTGCTGTCCCGGCAGACGATTCACCGGTTTCCCGTAATCGTCATAGAGCGTGAGGCAGCCAGGGCACCACGTCCAGCGGCCTCGGTCGTTCGCCAGCGCCTCACGTCGGCACGCCCCGCGTTGCGCACACATCGTCTCGTAGCGGTGCAGACGCTCGGCCTCAGCATTGACCAGTGGGTGCAACGGCGACTCGGGGGCTACGTCAAGCTGTCCGTCGAGGAACGGAAGCAGGCGGCCGCGGAACTCAAGGACGAGGGCCTGTCCCAGCGACAGATTGGGAGCGTGCTGGGCGTCACGCAGATTACAGTGAAACGTGACCTTGAACCCGAAACAAATGTTTCAGGGGATAAGCGAACACCCAACGGATCTAGCGCGAGTAGTGAAACAAATGTTTCAACCCCGCTCGACGTCATGGCCGGGCTCGCGGCCACCGACGAGGTAAAGCGGAGCGCGGACCACTGATAAGGCCGTGTTACACCGCAGGCGACCCCGGGGGGTCGCCCTTGGTTCCTCCGAGGGACAAATGGTCTGAGCGCTGCGCGTAGCCGACCTGGTGCCGGGGGCCAGATCGATCAGGCGCCTGAGGGTCGACGGGCCCAGACGGCAATCGCAACGATCAGTCCCACTCCGATCAGCAGGCGAATCTCGAGGTCGATGCCGAAAAAATGGGCCTGGATCGTGTAAGTGAGGTCTCGGAAGCCTTCCACCGCACCCGATAGCGAGCTGTACTCACCCACCGACTGAGCGAACGGAAGGACTGAGAGAGCATCGTTAGGGCCGAAAGTATCTGCGCTATTGGTTTGAGTTCCGAGTCTTGTGAAATCCCAAGACACCCGTAACAGATCCAGCTCTCTTTTCTTGGCAACAGGCCTAGAGTGGAGAGCCTATGACAAAAGCAGAGCAGACGCGGTTACGGACCTGGCGATTCAAG
>Ga0326597_10009547_pt1 | contig 12993 bp, 13 predicted proteins | sample RVTome_12_FD_203789 | JGI IMG/M metagenome (GOLD analysis project Ga0326597, IMG submission 203789) | Soil microbial communities from uranium-contaminated site in the Upper Colorado River Basin, Wyoming, United States - RVT100D185 | ecosystem: Environmental > Terrestrial > Soil > Contaminated >... | reverse complement strand
CCACACAACCGTAATGAAGTTGCCACCGCGATACGCAAACCACCACACCTTGCGCATCGTTGAGCGAGAGCGGCGTCACGTTCCCACCGCAATGTTGCGTTCGGATGTTTTCACACAGCCTCGGCCAATAGCGGACGTTTGACGCCGGACATAAGGGGGGCGGGCAAAAAGCGTAGCTTATTGGACGTTACTCTCGATGGGCTTGTATCTAACTTCCACGACAGGCCAGAATACTCACGCGGTAACGCAAAATCAGTTGTATGAAGTATTCCAAGCAATCGTCACAAGTCCGTAGTGAGGACAGACACCATGCAAAACCCGTCTTGCCGGTCATGCGTTGCTACCACTCTGAACTGATACACCCCGATCGAGGGTGATCTACTCTTCCTGTATGAGCACTTGAAAATAAGCACCATGCAGAGAACCCGTTTCGCCGGCCATAGGCTGCATTGCGAGCTGGCGGCTTATCACGAAGCGGCACACGCGGTGGTCGCGCTGCATTATGGCCGTGTGGTCATGGAGGCCCGTATCTCGCACCACTTGCCAGGCAACGGGTGGGTAAAACGGATGCGGACATGGCTCCCCGAAGCACCGGATACCCGGAATCCACAGGATGCATTGAACTACTGGACACATGTTTTTTCCGAAGTCGAGCGCGAGGTGAAGATTTTGCTCGCCGGCCCCATCGCGGAGGCGAAGCTCCTGCGCACGCCGCTACGATCCCTCGGCGCCCGGTCAGACCTACAACGGGCGTTGTCGGCCCAAGCATATCTCGACGATCTGCGCGACTCCTTGCGGGACTTCATTTTTATCCCCGACGATCAGACAGCGCATTTTCTCGAACGCATGCGCCGGCAAACCCGCCGGTTGATCGCCCAGCCTTGGTGCTGGAAAGCCATCACCGTGCTGGCAAAGGATTTGACGGGCTGGCATTGCCTTACCGGTCACGACGTGGCGGAAACGGTTCAGTGGTCAAAGAAACCGCGAAGCCAGTTGAGCCTCAGTCTTGGGATTGGCGGACAAGCTGGAACAGTATCCGAAGATAGGCGGCAGCGGCGGCATGGATTCCCGGCGCGCGGCCTTCGCGCGGTCCCGCGATATTCAGTACCCCGATATTGTTCTGCCTGATCCATTCCGTGACCTCGCGTGGTTCGGTAGGCGCCGACAGATTTACCGCATAACAAGGCTTGGCCTGTTTGCGTGCCAGGTCCGCGGTGAACGCGCTACCACCTGTTAATTGGCCCTGAAAGATAATGAGCGTCCCATCTGACTCGCGCACGTTCCATTTTGTACGCTGGCGGTAGCTGCCCGAGGGTAATTCTTGGAGAGGATATAGAGCCGGGATCGCGCCGTCTTCCGCCTTGCGTCCTTTCGGGCACCAGCCACCGCACGGAATCCCGAGTTCCAGCGCCACGTCGAGTGCCGCACGGTCAACGCCGCTTTGACCGCCGGATATGATTTTTTTAAGCATCCCGTTAAGTGTTGTAGATTCGAGGAGTGGGCCAGCGGAGGATTGCTGCGGTACTATCGAAACGAAAAAAGCCTCGCGTCTGAATTGTTACCTCACCTCAATACTACCCTGGTGGAGATGGCGCAAGACTCTAAAAATACTAAAATACTCACCGAGGCAAATGTTGTCAATCGGTCGCCAGAAACATCTGATAAAGAAGGCGGTTTACAAGAGCCCGCTCCGGAGTACACTCCCCGCGATGACCTCTTCTCCCAAGACGCCACGGAAGAACAGAAGGCGCTCGCGCGCGAGGCCCTCGCCGATCTCGGACGCCTCGGCATACACGATCGTCGAGCCAAGCCCCGTTTACTTGGTTCCCGTACCCTCGCCGAGTTCGCCGAAAAGAAGACCAGTGGTAGATGGCACGTTAGATTCTGTGTCTACGCCGATAAAAACCATCACCATCATGGCTGACTTTGGCAATGGGCCATACGCTTGGCTCAAAGACGCTTCACGCGATGGCGGGGAAGTGGGGCCAAACATCGCGGATGCCGTGTGCGGATTCGGCGCAGAATATGGTGTCCCGGCGGAATTGGAAAAACAATTTGCGGATTGGGTGATTCGCTTTGAGCGTGAGTATGAAAACCCGGGGTTTAACTGGAATGCCTTTCACCGGGACGGCATTGCTCTGTGCCGGCGTCTGAAACAGGTGTTTGGGGATGCGTACCGAGTGGTCTACGTAAAACCCCGTGAAGACCCAAATTACGGGATGAACAGAAGGACCGAAATTTTTTTATGAACGTATCTCTCGGTGATCGATAAAACCACTCAGCCAGCCAAGGCTCAGCCTTGGGATCGGCGGTCAGACTCAAGCAGCGCCCGAAGGTAGGCGGCGGCCACGAGATAGATTCCCGGCGCGCGGCGCTGACGCCAACAGTAAAGAAAATGGGGGGCGTATGCCGGCGCAAATGTTACTCGATTTTCCTCCTGCGGAAGACCTTGGACCGAAGGTCCAAAACGCGGTCACAACCCTCCTGCACACCGCCAGACCATCTGCCAAAGAACTGGTTGATTTTATCGAGGCGCAGTTAGGCTTGAAGGCGCGCTGGGATGTCCCAGCGGTAGTCATGGCGCTCAGTCAAAACAAGGATCTTACTCAGGACACACGAAGTTTTCTCGGCGAGATGATTGAGTCTGGTGAACTTTTGAAGTCGCTGCGAGGAGACGTCCAACGCGATACGGACACGCACACCGGCATTACCGAATTGCTACGGCAAGGAAAGTCTTATCGAGACTCAGGCGCGTTCGCCGAAATGATCAACTTTTGCGCCAAGTTTCGCGAGTACGCCCCATTCAACAATCTGCTGGTGAAGACGCAGAACCCCTCTTGTTCATACTACGCTACACAGGCCCACTGGCGCAAAGCGTTCAACCGGACACTCAAGGAAGATGCACGGCCGATGGTAATCCTGGCCCCGCGCCAGCCGGTGCTGCTGGTTTATGATATCGACCAGACAGAAGGACCGCTGCTTCCGAAAGAACTGGAGAATTTTGCCAAGTTCGACGGGGAATGGAATCGGGATTGGCTGGAACGGATGGTCGAGAATGCCGCCCGCCATTACCGCATTCGCATTAACTTTAAGCGCCTTTCTTCAACGAATGCGGGGTTTGCCACCATTGATCGCCTGCAACATGGCTACAAGATGCGAATCGTTATTCACGAGGAGTTGGATGATCCGAGCCGCTTCGGCGTCTTGTGCCACGAACTCGCGCACATTTTCCTAGGCCACCTTGGCAATGATGCCGATCACTGGTGGCCCAACCGCTGGAATATCGATCAGCACTCGATAGAGGTCGAGGCGGAGGCCACGGCGTTCATCGTAACCTGGAGGCTTGGGTTGCGCGGTGAAAGTGCCGCTTACGTGTCCCGACACATGCCCAACGGCGAGGTCCCCAAAGGGGTATCAGCCGACCACATAGCCAAGGTTGCCGGCCGAATCGAGCAAATGTGCCGCGAGCACCTGCCAGCCCGTTCGCCCAAGAAACAGTCTCCACACGGCGCGAGGAAAACCAGCGAAGCATGAGACACCAAAAAGGTGACATGCTGATCGCGCTCACTCCTATTCCAAGTCGGGCTCATTGTTGACTGGGCAGTTAGCGCGTTTTGACTCGCGCATTTCGCGGACCACAGCCTTGGCCAGTTCGGTTACGTCCGGTGACGCAGCATTTCGGAGGGTACCCAGCCCCCTGATGATTTCGCCTTGACGCCGATTCCCCACCTCGCCATAGCTATAGAAAGTCGTCAAGACGCCTTCATGGCCAAGATTTTGGCTCCACGCCTTGAACTGTTCCGGGGTCTGACAGAGAACCTCCCCAAGAGCACCAAGCGTTTTTCTAAAGCTATGCGGGTTGAAATAGGGCAGGCCGGCGCTGGCGAAGGCATTGCGAAAGATCACGCGAATTGGCGCAGCACTGCTCCAATGATTCGTTCCTAGCCCGGCTACCTCAAACTGGCGAGTCGCCCCCAGCGCAATGCGCGTCGCCGGGAACAGTGGATCATTATTGCCCCACAGCTTCATTTCCCGTAGGTACTTAACCCATTCTGCAACGATCTCAAGAATCTCGTCCCCGACCGGAAAGAAGAAGGTGGTGAATGTTTTGCTGTACTTCGTCCGGACCTCGCGAGCGTCTTGATGGACGCTGCCTGCGTGCAAATCGACGTGTTTCAGCTTCATCGAAGCAATGGCGCTATCCCGAGCGCCGGTAAGGAGCGCAAACGCTATAAGGGCGCGGTTCCGGCGCTCTATGTCCGTATCCGCTGGCATCGTAGTAATGACGTGCTTCACCTGTTCCAGGGTCGGTGCCGGCTGTTCCCGGTGGGCCGTGGCAACGCGCATGTCCTTGTCGGACAGGTTGAAATAGTCAGCATCCGAATACTGAAGGCGGGATTTATAGCCGGGTTGCCCCGCCAGCCATTGAAAGAACCGCTTGAGGTGTGCAAGCGTTGCGTGCAAGGTCGCCTTGCTCAACTTCTCCCCAGATTGTTGGCTCCTTTGTTCGGCAAGGTGTTTTTTGAATGCGACCGCCTGCTCGAAGTGAAACGCCTTAAAGTCACGGTATTTGGTATCCACCTCGAAGCGATCCAATGCCTTCGCCACGGCGTCCACCGTCGGCTCGCTGTGACGCTTCGCTTCTTTCAGATAGGCAAAATATCGACGCTTGATCCGTTCATTATTGGCGTTGTGCGTTGTCATGGTTTGATGCTCCCTATCGCAAGTCACTGTTCACGGAGGGTTGGGCGCTCTCTCTTATGTGTCGCAACGCTTGCGGCATCGTGATATTTATGTTCCCTCGAATCTGTTCCAGCTTGGCCAAGTTGACGCGCCGGTTCATGATCGAACCACAGTCCGGGCAGATCGCGATCAGGTTCCCCAGCGTCTCGGTCACGGTCTGGTATTCCGCCATGTCGCCGGCAGGGGCTTTCGGAGCACGGCAACGAACGCAATAGATTTCCCCAGGCTGACACGGCCGCTTGTTCTTCTTCCGCCGGGCCTGGAGGAATGCGGCCAGGTCTCGGCCAAGGATCAGCATCGGCCGCTTGTCATCGCTGGTCGGAAGCCCCCGTCTTACCCATTCCCGCACGGTATTCCTGTGAACACCTAATAAATTGGCGGTCTCCTCCACGGTGTAGTTACGATGGATTTTGGCAAGGCGGGGGTTCGGGAGGCGTGTTCCCATTGCTCAGCTCAGCCGTGATGCTTGGCAAGCCACGTTTTCAGATCGTCGCCGGCAATACTCCGCAAGCTTCGGCAGGCGGTCGCGTTTAAAGGCGAAGCTCCCTGCGCAGTTCGCCGATCTCGTTTTAACGTGCCAGCACGATAGGGCGCTTTTTGAGCGGCACTCATGCTTGCGCCCCCTGTCCGGCTTGAATTCGGGCAGCTTCTAGCTTCGTAACGAGCGCGCGAATTTCTTCGTCGGACTTGCCCGCGATGCGGGCCGCGTTCAGCGCCGCAACTTCATGGGCGGGCCAGCCGACGCAGCGCGGCCCCAAGCTCACCTGCTTTGTCCATAACCCTTGAGAAATGCGAAGGTAGATCGTGGAACGGGAGTAACCGGATTCAGACTTGACGGCAGGAAGGCGATAGATGGTTTGCAGCATGTTGGCACCCCTTTGGGTGTTATTGAACATGCCGCTAATTAGATAGTCACGACTACCGCCCGAATAGCTGGGCAGGTTGCGAAAACCTGCATTGAAAAAAGGGAAGCGGGTGGGTGGATTACGCCGATAAGGGTTGGTAGGTTTGACGCTGCACCAGCCGGCAATGCCAGCATTGGCGTGGGTTTGTGGGGGTGTGTGGATTACTCGCCAGGTGTCTTCGGTGCGCCACCCTTGTCCTTCCAGTTCGCTACCTTGGCAATCTGGTTTTTGATCGCATCGGCATTGATTTCACCGTCATCCTTCACCAAATCAAACTCAGCAGCATGGGCAGTTAGCCAGCTTTCAAGGTTCTGTTTGACGTGCTTCCCGTTATCGAGGTACTTGGGATCGGTTGTTACTGCCTGCCATGCGCGAACCGCCGCCGCCAGCTTAGGCGCATAGCTTGGATTCTTGGGGTCAAGGTAGTCAGGGGCATCGGTTACGTTCGGAAAGAAAAAGCCAGTACAGAATCCGCGATCAACAAGCCAAGTGCGAAGCGAGTTAACCGCTACTCTTGATTCCTCTATGTTTATCGAGTTATCAAACGCATCGCCGCGGTTTCCATTGATGTCGTATTCATAGGTTGGAATCAGCTTGCCATCAATTTCCCCGCGCCGCAGCGCATTTGAAATCGCAGCTTTCGCAGCCTCATAGCCCAATGGTCGTTTATGCGGCTCCCATTGCTCGGCATAGCCTTGTTCGGTCGATGGATCGCTACCAACGATCAATAGTGCCGCCTGAACCACGCTTAATTCATCGCACAATCGCCAGTAATCCAGTCCTTCCATAGATATTCCTTAATGCCTTTTGTCATGAATTGAGAGGCCGCGCCTGCCGCGCGGGGCGCCCCGGATTTTGCCCAACGGGCCAAGCGTGAAGTCTATCCATAAAATAGGACTATGCCGGATTTTACAGTACATTACAGTACATCCGCAGTATACCGTCACTGAGGGAGAGCAATGGCTACCGCCAAGACCACCACATTGACCTTTCGTATCGAACCGGGCCTGAAAGTGGCGCTACGCACGGCCGCCGACCGCGAGCACCGTTCCATCGCCAATATGGTTGAAGTGATGATCCGAGACTACTGCGGGCGGAACGGCGTCACGGTTCCTGAGCAGAGAGTGCTATTTCATGCCGGCCAGAATCCCGCGACAAGCAACAAGAAGTCAAAGCGTTGATGGTTCCTTTAGTGAGCAACAACCGAATACGAAGGAAAAACTCTATGACGACTCAGCCGAAGACTCACCTCGAACTGGCTATTGAAGACGGCCACGCTAAAATCACTGGCGAAGGCAAAGCCCAACGTATTCACTACATTGCCGCAAGCCATTCCGAACGCTGGTCCGACCCGGAAGAGAAAGTCCGTGCCGAGTTTTGGGCTGAACTTATTTACAAATACCAGTACCGCCCCGAGCGTATGCGCTTCGAAGTGAAGGTGCCGCGTCGAACGCCGCATGACTTTGCTGACATCGTGATCTACGGGGACAAAGATGACGAATTGAAATCACCCTGGTTCGTGTTTGAGTGCAAGCGCGCCGACGTTAGCGATGCCGAATTTGCGCAGGCAATCGAGCAAGCGTGCGGCAATCGTGCCAGCCTGGAGGCGAAATTCTGCGGTACTATCGCGGGCCTCACTCGCCGCCTACTGCGTTTCGACAAGTTTCCGCCGGGGGAACGCGACAAAAACATCATGACGGACATCCCTGTCCGTTATGGCAAACCGCCCGAATGGCGCTTCTACAAGAATGAAAACGGCAAAGACCTTGCCGCCGTCCCGCGCGAGGAACTGCGCTCCGCAATCCGCAAATGCCATCAGACCCTCTGGGAGGGTGGCCGTCGTGCTCCTATCGCGGCCTTTGGCGAGTTTTGCAAGATCATCTTCGTCAAGCACCGGGACGAGAAGAACCCCGATCGAGAGGACGGCAAGCCCTATGCCTTCCAGCGGCGTGACGGCGAAAGCGCGGAAGAACTTGCAGCACGGATTCACAAACTCTACAAGGCAGAGCAGGAACTGGAGCCGGATGTTTTCACCGACCAAATCAACATTGACCCGCCCATCCTCGCCCAATGCGTCGAACATCTGGAAGGCATCTCCCTCAACCGCACTGAACTGGACACCAAGGGTGTTGCCTTTGAGGAATTTATGGGCGGTTTCTTCAAGGGCGACTTCGGTCAGTATTTCACCCCGCGCGAACTTATCGCCTTTGCGGTCGAGATACTCAATCCCGAACGCAAGGACATCGTTCTTGATCCCGCTTGCGGTTCGGGCGGCTTTCTGCTTTACGCCCTTGACCATGTGCGCCGCGAAGCCGACCGACGTTTTCCTAAGCACGCCAGCGATCCCAAGCAACACACCAGCCATTTCACCTACTGGCACGACTTCGCGGAGAAGAACCTGTTCGGTCTGGAAATCAACGAGGAACTAGCCCGCGTCGCCAAGATGAACATGATCATCCATGACGATGGTCACACCAACATCGTCGGCCACGACGCCCTGGATTTTTTTGAGCGGCCAATGTCACCAGACGGCAAACCGCTTGGCCCGAACCGCGAATACATACTCGACAAGAATCAAGGACTCAAGCCCGGCAGCTTCGATCTCGTGCTGACTAATCCGCCTTTTGGGTCCGTGATCAAGCGCACCGAAAAGAGCGAGGGCTACCTTGAGCAGTTCGAACTACGCAACTTTCTTTCGAAGAGCGCCACAGGAAGCGAACCAGACGAATCGACCAATGGCGAGCAGGACGCCAAACGGGGTGCCAAAGCAGTCAAGGACCGAGTCAGTATCAAGACTGAAATTCTGTTCCTGGAGCGCGTACATTCCTTCCTTAAGCCTGGCATCGGCCGCGTCGCTATCGTCCTGCCCGACGGTATTCTGACCAATTCATCGCTGCAAGGCGTGCGCGACTGGCTGCTGGCGCACTTCCAACTCCTCGCCGTCGTCTCGCTGCCACAGTTCGCCTTTGCCCACTACGACGCGGGCGTCAAGGCCAGCATCGTCTTCATGCGTCGCCTGAAAGATAGTGAGAAGGTTGCCGATGATTACCCGATCTTCATGGCCTTAGCCGAAAACATCGGCTACGATGCGACTGGCCGCAAGACCTTCGCGGTGACAGAGGAAAACAAAACGCCAGAAAAGGAAAAGGTCGAAGTCCTGCGTAGCGACCTCTTTGACTATCGCGTCACTTACGAATGGAGTACGACTAACCCGAAGAAGCCGGACTGGAGCGAGCGGCATCGTGAAATCATTCCTGACACCGGCCTTGTGGCGCAGTGGCGCGCTTTCCAGAAGGATCCAAAACCTTTTTTCGTATAAGCCCCGCCGCTAATGGCAAACCGTTTTGGTTTGCTATACGACGGGGCGAAATCACTGGGCGATTCGACGCCAAATACTTCGCTCTTCATGAGCAGATTGCATCGGCACGTTATCCGCTGGTAGCACTTGGTGCGCTTGTCCGAGAAGAACCGGATTACGGCTCTGGAGCGCGGGCAGTTCCACGAACCAGCGCAGATCAGCCCCGATATATACGAATCACTGACTTCGGCGACGACGGCATCGAAGCTGGCCATGAGTACGTAACGGCCGATCCTATCTACTCAGACTGTGAACTCACTTTGCATGACCTTCTGTTTGCTCGTAGTGGCGCAACGGTTGGAAAAACATACCTCCACGAGGATACGACAGTACCCTCGATATTTGCTGGTTATTGCATTCGCTTTCGTCTCCGCGCAAGCGTCGCACTTCCTCGTTTTGTTTATTGGTTCACCAAGACTGAGGCTTACGCGCGTTGGGTTGCGATCGTGCAACGGCCCGCGGGACAACCGAACATCAACAAGGAAGAATACAAGACCCTTGAGGTACCGCTTCCCGACACGACCGAACAGGAAAGACTTGTTGCCGCGATGGATGCCGCGCGGGCAGAACGGCGGGCAAAACTAGTGGAGGCCGACGTACTCCTCGCTGGTCTCGACGACTACGTCCTCGCCACTCTCGGCCTCATCTCGCCGCCTAAGGACGACCGCAAGGTTTTTGGCGTAACACGGGCGGCAGCACCTGCACGGTTCGACCCGCATTTTCATCTTCCTGCCTTTGCGCAGATCCTACGCATGCTTGCCGTCAACAAGAGCGAGCCGTTGGGCAGCGTCGCCAGCTTCTCACATGAGGTATGGAACCCGGCAGAGCACAGCGGAGCGACATTCCGTTACGTCGAAATCAGCAGCGTGGACATCGAAACCGGTGAGGCGCACGCGGTAGAAACCCCTGTTGCTGAAGCCCCGAGTCGGGCAAGAATGGCAGTTCATGCCCACGACATTATTGTCAGCCTGACGAGACCGCATCACGGTGCCATCGCGCAGATCACCCCGGCGCTTGATGGTTGTGTCGCCTCAACCGGGTTTGCCGTCATTCGTGACGTGAATGAATCACGGATTTTGCGCGATTACCTTTGGTGCATCCTACGGACCAAGATGTGCCTGTCTCAAATGCTGCAAAGAGCAAGTGGCGGAAACTATCCGGCTATCACTGAGGCGGAACTTGCCAAGGTACTGATTCCGGTCCCCACGAAGGATACTCAGAAAGCCATTGCTTCCGAAGCACACCGTCGCCGGGATGAGGCGCGCCGACTGCGCGCCGAAGCGGAAGCCGCTTGGCAAACCGCAAAGCGCTGGTTCGAAGAACAACTGCTTAGCCCGGTGCAGACATGATTTTCGAGTTTCAGATTGTGTATCACCGCGCACCGCACACCGACATAGTCGGTTTCATCCGTGATGGGCTTTCCATGGTCCTGGAAGACAACCTGAATGTATTTGAGGATGAGGTGATCGAACGAATGGTTATTCCTCGTGTAGAGCGAGTGGGCGACGAATGCATGGATCGCGATGGGATCACCTGTCATCGCGTCGTCTTTGGCTTCGCCCTCGATTTGCCGGAGGAAACGGCTTCTGCGCGCATTGTCGTGGATGAGCTGGTGGAACACTTGAACACTGCTCCCGTTATTCATCTGGTGAAGTTTGAGGACCCGTTGGTGCGCGCCGACCTTGCTCGTTGGGCCGAGGAAATCACCGTCCTGGAGATGAAATTGCGGCGAGTGTTGACGCTGGTTTATCTCCACGCTTATCAAGGAAGTGAACCCTACGACTTACTGCGAGAGGAAAGCGTCCAGCCGATCAATAAGGGGCGCCTGAACCCCGAAAACATGAGAGAGCGGGCTGAGAACCAATTCTTTCATCTAACCTTCAGCCAATACATCGGGTTGAATCGGCGGCCGGATTTCAAGCTTCCCGACCTGCTGGAGTTGGTTCGTAATATGGAGGCATACGACGGTTTCCGCGAGGAACTTTCACGCGCTCCGGTCGAGGACGAAGACGACGCCGTGTTTCTCGCCGGCCTCAAGGAACGGATGGACGCCATCGAAGCTATGCGTAATTGCTGCGCCCACAACCGCAGGCCGTCGAAGAGGGTGGAGGAGAACTACATAAATGCACGCCCGCTGCTCGATGAACTTCTGAAGGACTACCTCGCGCGTTGGGAATGGCAAGAACCGGTTGAAGAAATGTTCTGGGATCGCCACGCTCGCGAGGCGGTCGAGAGCGCGCTTGAGCGTGCAGACTGGAAAGAGGACGAGCACATGATTACCTTGTACGACGTGGACGATGACCGCATCCGGAGGACCGTCGCAAATCGAGAAGAACTGGAACAGTACCTTTGCGAGCTTGCAAGAACACAGTTCTACGCGAATGCGCCGCGCGCAGACGGCGAGTTTCTGTATGAGTGCGACGATGATGGAATCGTTTCGACCGCACTCGCCCCTTATGAACAGCAACTCGAAGAGTTTTTCGGTCAAGAAAATGACGCTGATACTTGAGTTAAGGAGGTAGGCGATGGCAATTTGGCTGATCCGCGCCGGTTCTCATGGCGAATACGAGCAGAAGTTCATTCAGGAAAACAGAGTCTATGTGACTTGGGACGAGCTTGACGTGAACCTTGCCAAGCTTACCGAGCGGCCCGAATTGGTGGCTGCGCTCACGCAACACTACCCGGATACGAAACCCAGAGCGATTTCGAATTGGGCAAGCCAGATATGGCCGTTCGCGCATGAGATGAAGAAGGGCGATCTGGTTGTGTTGCCGCTGAAGTCGCAGCCAGCCATCCAGATTGGTGAGATCACCGGCGACTACCACTTCGAGCCAGCCGGGCCGGACCCATACTTTCACTGGCGGTTGGTGAAATGGATTGCCGAGGCCGTACCGCGAGCCAACTTCGGCAAGGACTTGCTTTATACCTTTGGTGCCTTTCTGACGATCTGCCGCGTACAACGTAACAATGCAGAACAACGTATCACCGCCATGCGAGCGAATGAGTGGAAAGCGGAAACTATCGAGGCCGCGACCAAGGCTACCGCGCCGGTCACCGATGAAGCTGCCGAAGACACTGACCTCGAAGAACTCGCCCGCGACCAGATAGCTCAACTCATCGCTGCTCGTTTCAAGGGCCACGGTCTGACGCGACTGGTGGAAGCCATCCTCAAGGCCCAGGGTTATACGACCTACCGCAGCCCGGAAGGCGGGGACGGTGGCGCGGACATTCTGGCCGGGGCGGGTCCACTTGGATTCGGGGCGCCACGCCTCTGTGTCGAAGTGAAATCGGAGAGCGGCCCCATCGACCGCCCGACTGTGGACAAGCTGCTGGGTGCGGTCTCCAAGTTCGGTGCGGACGAAGGTTTGTTCGTCTCTTGGAGCGGGTTCAAGAGTAACGTGCAGAAGGAACTCGCGGCCAGCTTCTTCCGGGTGCGCTTGTGGACGCAGAAGGAATTGCTGGAGCAACTCTTTGCCCTCTACGACCATCTCGACGAAGACTTGAAGGCCGAATTGCCGTTGAAGCGGATCTGGACGGTGGCCGCACAGGAAGAAGAGTAGCTTGACCGCCCGTCACGCCGCTTGCAGGTAGAGTGGCGCAAGCGTCGCGCCGGGCTACAGCGATGGCGGCCTGACACACCGGGCAATGCTCCGGCGGCTACGGCCACAAAGACGGCCTTCGCCACCTGCGCAATGCCCTCAGTGGCTTCGTTTGGCGCAGCTCCCTTCGTTGCCGCTTGCTCGGGCCACTGGCAGGCTCGGCTATCGCCCAGCCTGCCGTGTCCCTCGCATGGCGCTGCACTTTCCCGCCCGCGTGTGTCCCCGGCTTCGTTCGCCGTCGGGTGCTGCCGGCCCAGCCAGGTTCGGTGGTCGGCAACTCAACATAATGCTCGGAATTATGCGCAGCGCAAAAACGCGCTGTCCGGCTCGCGCCCGCATAATTTGCATTATGTGTAAATTGCCTCCACTTGTTTTTGATTCCCCGCCC
>Ga0326597_10009546_pt1 | contig 12994 bp, 12 predicted proteins | sample RVTome_12_FD_203789 | JGI IMG/M metagenome (GOLD analysis project Ga0326597, IMG submission 203789) | Soil microbial communities from uranium-contaminated site in the Upper Colorado River Basin, Wyoming, United States - RVT100D185 | ecosystem: Environmental > Terrestrial > Soil > Contaminated >... | reverse complement strand
GGCGACATCCATCATCAGGCTGTTGGAGAGCGCGTACAGCATGACCTCGCCGCCGAGATCCTTCACCGCGTGCGCCATCGCGGTGGACAGACCTTCGTCGTTCGCCGCCATGTTGTAGAGCGCGCCATGGCACTTGACGTGATGCAGCTTCGCCCCGGCCGCGCGCGCGAAAGCCGCCAGCGCTCCCGCCTGGTACAGCACCAGGTCGTACATCTCCTCGGGCGTGATCTTCATCGCGCGGCGCCCGAACCCCTGCAGGTCCGGGAGCGAGGGATGCGCGCCCAGCGCGACGCCGTGATCGATCGCGAGGCGCACCGTCCTGCGAAGGGTCGCCGGGTCGCCGGCGTGGAAGCCGCAGGCGATGTTCGCCGAAGTGATGAGCGGCATGATTTCCGCGTCGGCGCCCATCGTCCACGCGCCGAAGCTCTCGCCCATGTCGCAATTCAGATCGATTTTCTTCATACGCTAAGGTCCGGCTCGCCGGCTTCGAATTCGGCGCCTGGCGATGCGCTGCCGGCGCCGCCACGCCATGCATTGTAGTGCCTAGCGGCCGAACGCCCAGGCGATGGATCGCAGCGAGGCGTCGACGCGGGCCTTCGCCACCCGGCGCAGCTCGTGCGCCTCGTCGAGCGTGCAGCGTGCGAAACGCAGCGCGCCGCCGGGCGCGAGCTGCGCGACGCGCGGCACGTCCGCGAACGCGATCTCGGCGATCTTCGGGTAGCCCCCGGTAGTTTGGTGGTCCGCCATCAGCGCGATCGGCGTGCCGCTCGGCGGCACCTGCACGGTGCCGAGGCAGGTCGGCCCGGACAGGATTTCATTGGCCTTCTCGCGCGCGAGCTTCGGTCCCTTCAGGCGATAGCCCATGCGGTTCGAGTCCGGCGATACGCGCCAGGTGGCTTCGAAGAACGCGCGCTGCGAGGCGGGCTCGAAGCTGGCGAAATGCTGGCCCTCCATGGCGTGCGCCACGATCGGCTCGTGCTCCGGCGCGGTGAGCGCGGGCGCCGACCAGCGTACCGTCCTCATGCCGAAGCGCTCGGTGGCGCTCTTGGCGAGCTTCGCATAGCGCTGCGCCGCGAGGCTCGAGGCCTCGGGCGAAAGCGGCAATGCGTCGCCGCGCTTGAGGATGCGGCCCTCGTGCCCGCCGAAGGCCGCCGGGAGATAGGTGCTGCGGCTATCGAGCACCGGCTCGACCTGGACGCCGCCGGCCACCGCCAGGTACGCGCGGCTGCCGCGCAGCGCGCGCCCCGTGACCAGGCGTGCACCCGCTGCCAGGAACACCGGGCGATTCAGGGGAAAGGGCCGCCCGTCGGATTTCACCTCGAACTCGGCGCCGCAGATCGCCACCAGCACCGCTTCGTCGAACACCAGCTCGGGCCCGAGCACGGTGATCTCGAGCGTCGCCTCGTCATCGAAGTTGCCGACCATCGCGTTCGCCAGCCGGTGCGCCACCTCGTCCATCGCGCCGCCCGGCACGATCCCCAGATGCTGCATGCCGTGGCGGCCACGATCCTGCAGCGTGCTGAGCAGTCCCGGACGCAGAACCCGCAGGCTCACGAGCGCCGCCCCGCGGCGCTGCGCAGCCGCTCGAATTCCCCCCGGCTTACCGGCATGAACCGCACGCGATCGCCCGGCGCGAACAGGCTGGGCGAACGCCGGGCGGCGTCGAAAAGCGTGAGCGGCGTTCGACCAATGACGTTCCAGCCGCCCGAAATGGCGTACGGGTAGACTACCGCCTGCTTGTTGGCGATCGCCACTGAGCCGGCGGGTACCTCCTGGCGCGGCGTGGCGCGGCGCGGCACCTCGAGCTTCGGGTCCAGCCCGCCGAGGTAAGGCAGCCCCGGCGCGAAGCCGACCATCAGCACCCGGTACTCGCGCGCCGCGTGGCGCCGTACGACCTCTTCGCGCGAGAGCTTGGCGTGCTCGGCGATCTCCGCAAGGTCCGGCGCGAACTCGGGGTCGTAGCACACCGGCACGTCGATCGAGCGGCCGAGCTCGTCGCCTGGCGGCAGCCCTTCGGCGAGGCACTGCTCGACCAGCGCCGCAGCGGCCTGCAGCGGCGCCGCCGGCAGCTCGGCATGGTCGGGGTCGAAATGCAGGGCGACGCCGCCGAGGGTCGGAAGGACGTCGCGAATCCAGGACACACCGCGGCTGCGCACCGCGGCCGCGAGCCGCTGCCCGACTGCGTTCACCGCCAGGTCGAGCTCCTCTGCGAATTCAACGAACGCCGCGGTATCCCCGAGCGGGAAGACACCGAGCGGCTTGGGCGTACTTTGCCGGCGAAGCGCCATGCCGCGGTCGTGGCGCCGCTACGGCCGTTTCGGCAGCGAGACGCCGATCATGCAGTCGCGCGTCACGAGCGAGGCGAGCCGCTCTTCGCTCCAGCCCTCGGTGCCCTTCGGGCGCATCGGCAGCACGAGGTAGCGCATGTCGGCGGTCGAATCGTGCACGCGGATGCGTACGCGCTTCGGAATCTTCGTGCCGAACTCGGCGAGCACCGCGCGCGGCTCGCGCACCACGCGGCTGCGGTAGTTGCGCGACTTGTACCACTCGGGCGGGATGCCGAGCAGCATCCTCGGATAGCACGAGCACAGCGTGCAGACGATGACGTTGTGCACCGCCGGCGTGTTCTCGACCACCACGAGCTTGGTCGCCGGGAGCTCCAGGCCGAGATGCTCGACCGCGCGCGTGCCGTTTTCGAGCAGGCTCGCCTTGTATCGCGGGTCGACCCACGCGCGCGCCACGACCCGCGCGCCGCGCTCGGGCGTTCGGCTGCGCACGCTCTCGAGCGCAGTCTGCACGGCCTGCTCGGTCACCACGCCCTTCTCGACCAGCAGCTCGCGCAGGCTCACCTCCATCAGCTGGAAGTACGAAAGCGGCTGGTATTTGCCGAGCTCCCGCCTGTCACTCATCTCGCGTCCTCGTGTCCGCTTTCTCCAGCCAGTGCTGGAAGATCTCGACTTCGATCACGTCCGCAGGATGGCCGCGATATCCGTGCCAGACATTCTTCTGCAGAAAGCGCACGCGATAAAGCGGCTGCGCCGGCAGTCCGCTGCGCTGCTGCGCGAGCTCCTCCGGGTTCGGAAACGAGCCGCACAGGCGCTCGATCGTGCCGCTGCAGCCGCGGATGTAGAACGGCGTGCGGATGTGGCCGAGCGGCGCGCTCATCCTGACGCGCACCCGCTCGAGCGGCGCGAAACGCACCGGCTCCGAAGGCAGATCGTTCGGATACTGCGGCCACGGCGAGGGCGCGCCCGACCTTTTGCTCACTTGCGGCACGGGTCCTCCGTACGGGCCTTCACTTCCTCCATCTTCCGGCCGAGTTCGTCGGTGGTAATGACGCCGTGCTGGATCATGGTCTGCGTGATGGAGATCACCCAGCGCTCGTAATAGGACATGCGGTCGTACGCCTGGGGGCCGAGCGCTTCGATGTTCTTGCGCAGCTCGTCCACCGTCATCTGCCGCTTGCCGTCGAGCACCCCGGTCAGAAGCACCATCAGCGCATCGACGCGGCGCTCCCAATCCTCGGCCTCATGCTCGACGCGCTTGACCTTGCCGGCGGGCCGCCCGCCCATGTCATGGTGGCTGCGCGCGATCAGCGCCTCCGGCGCATGGCGTCTCGTCGCCATCCCATGACGTCGCTTCGTCATCTCAGGCCACCCACTCCGAGACCGGCGCTTTTGCCTCGTGCAGCGGCTGGCAGACGATATCCACGAGGCTCGGGCCGCCGTGCGCGAGCGCCGCCTTGAGCGCACTGCCGAGCGCATCGGGCGCGGTGACGCGCCAGCTCCTCACGCCGTAGGCCGAAGCGACCGCAGCATGATCGGTGGTGCTGAAGTCCACGGAAAAGTAGCGTTGCTGGAACCCGGTCTTCTGTCCCGCCTTGATCCAGCCATACACGCCATTGGAGAGGACGATGAAGGTGATCGGCAGCTTGTGGCGCACGATGGTCTCGAGCTCGCCAGCGGTGAAGCCGAAGCTGCCGTCGCCCATCACCGCCACGCACTTCACGCCCGGACGGCCGAAATGCGCGCCGACCGCCGCCGACATCGAGTAGCCGAGCGCGCCGTGTGCGCGATTCGAGATGAGCCGCCGCCCGGTGCCGCGAACGGGGAAGTAGGCCGACAGGTAGGGACAAGGCGTGCCGGGATCGGCGACCACGATTGCCTGCGGGTCCAGGGCCTTCGCCAGCTCCGCGACCACGCGCTCGGGCTTGATCGGTACGTCCTCGGAAGCTGCGAGCGCGTTGAACTTGGCGAACTTCTGCTCCTTCGCCTTCTTCACCGCGGCCGCATCGAGCGGGCGCTTCACGGGGTGCGCTGCGCCATCGAGCGATTCGTTCAGCGCGGCGAGCGCGAGCCTCGCGTCCCCGACCAGCGGCACGTCGACGCGGTAGTTGGCGCCGATCACCGCCGGATCGATATCGAGATGAACGATCTTCGCCTTTCCGGGCGCGGGATGGCGCCAGCGCTCGGTGGTCACCGAGCCGGCGCGGCAGCCGATGAAGAGCACCAGGTCGGCGCGATCGACGATCGAGCGCGTCTCGGGCGTGCCGCCGTTGGAGCCCACCACGCCGACGGCGAGCGGATGATCGTCCGGGATCGAGCCCTGGCCGCTGATGGTGGTCGCCACCGGCGCCGAGAGCCGCTCGGCGAGCTCGGCGAGCTCGCCCTCGGCGCCCGAGATCACCACGCCGCCGCCGCAGAGGAGGAGCGGGTTCTTCGCGCCGCGCAGCCGCTTCGCGGCGAGCTCGACGTAGAACGCGTCGGGGGCGACGCGGCGCGCCGGATACTGCCCGAGGCTCGGATCGCCCCACACGTCGGCGCGCTCGACGGCGCCGTTTTGCACGTCGAAGGGCAGCGCGATGTGCGCCGCGCCCGGGCGCCCAGTGGTCATCTGGTTGAACGCCGCGCGCAGCACGCGCGGAATGTCGGCGGCGCGGTGGAGCACCGCGTTCCATTTGGTGAGCGGGCGCATCAGCGCGCCCTGGTCGAGCTCGGTGAGCGTGTAGCGCCCGCGCGAGCCGACCGCGATGTCGGTGGTGATGCCGAGCACCGGCACCGAGGACTCGTTTGCCTCCACCAGTCCCGGCAGGATGTAGGTCGCACCGCCGCCCGAGGGGCCTTCGCAGACCCCGACCCTGCCCGAGACGCGGGCGTAGCCGTCGGCCATATAGGCCGCCGAGCGCTCGTCGCGCGTGAGCACGTGGCGCATGCCGTGCCGCAGGCGCGCCAGCGCATCGTAGAACGGCAGGCTGGTATCGCCGCACAGCCCGAAAATCGTCTCGACGCCGTGCGCCCTGAGCATCTCGACCACTGCTTCGGCGCCGCTGATCGTCGCGACCCGGGATTCGGAGGGTTTGTTCATGCGGTTATTATTGCACCGTCGCCCCGCCCGCAGAACAGCCTCGTGTCGAATTCGCCCGCCGAACGCCAGCGCCCGCCCGCGGGAAGCCTCTACCTGGATCACGTGTCGCATTTCGTCGAGGACGTCGAGGCCGCGGCCACGATGCTTGAGCGCCTCGGCTTCGCCGTTACGCCGCTTTCGTCGCAGGTGAACCGCGACGCCGAGGGCCGCGCGATGCCCGCGGGCGCGGAGAACCGCAACGTGATGCTCGAGCAGGGCTACCTCGAGTTCCTCAATCCGACGCTCGACACCGAGGTCTCGCGCCGCATGCGCGATCAGATGGCGCGCTACCGCGGTGTTCACCTGCTCGCGTTCGGTTCGCCGGCCGCGCAGGAGGAGCACGCCCGCCTCGCGCGCCACGGCTTCGAGCCGCTGCCCTTCGTGCGCCTGGAGCGCGAGGTCGAGCTCGAGAGCGGCGGCATGCAGCTCGCGCGCTTCGGCGTGGTGCGCGTGCCGCCGGAAAAGATGCCCGAGGCCCGCGTGCAGTTCGTCGAGCATCTGACGCCGGAGATCCTGTGGCAGCCGCGCTACGTTTCGCACCCGAACGGCGCCACCGCGCTCGCCGCCGCATTCATAGTCGCCGACGACCCGGTGGCGATCGCCGCACGTTATGCCCGCTTTGCCGGCATCCTGCCGGCGCCGGCGGGCAAGTTCGTGCGCCTCGCCACCGCGCGCGGCGCACTGCTCGTCGGCCGGCGCGAGGAATGGAAGGCGCAGCTCGGCGAGTCGCCGCCGGCGCCCGCGCTCGCCGGCTACGCGCTCGCTTGCCGCGACCCGATCGGCTTTGGCGCGATCTGCGCCGGCGAGTCGCTGGCGGTGCGTCGCGAAGCCGACTTCGCGATCGTTCGCCTGCCCGGGATGCTCGGCGGGGCGTGGCTCCTCGGCACCGAGACCGTCCTCGCGCGCTGGCCGCACTGAGCCGCGATGCAGCGAAACGGCGCGTGGCGCAGCGCCTACGCTCACCTAGAATAGCCACCCTCTCCTACTGGAGCCGAGGAATGACAACCGACCTGTGCGCCCTCTCTGCGACCGAGCTGCTGCATCTTTACCGCGCGAGGCAGGTCTCGCCGGTGGAAGTGACCAAGGCGGTGCTCGCGCGCATCGACAAGCTCAACCCGGTGCTGAACGCGTTCTGCCTCGTCGATGCGAAGGCCGCACTCGATGCGGCGAAGTTCTCGGAAGCGCGCTGGGCGAAGGGCGAGCCCAAAGGACTGCTCGATGGCGTGCCGACCTCGATCAAGGACCTGCTGCTCACCAAGGGCTGGCCGACGCTGCGCGGCTCGAAGACGATCAACGCCAAGGGGCCGTGGAAGGACGATGCGCCGTCGGTGGCGCGCCTGCGCGAGCATGGCGCGGTGCTGATCGGCAAGACCACCACGCCCGAATTCGGCTGGAAGGGCGTCACCGACAACCCGCTCACCGGGATCACGCGCAACCCGTGGGATCCGAGGGTGACTCCGGGCGGCTCTTCCGGCGGCGGTGCGGCGGCGGTGGCGGCCGGCATGGGCGCGCTAACGGTGGGCACCGACGGCGGCGGCTCGATCCGCATCCCGTGCGCGTTCACCGGCCTGTTCGGGCTCAAGCCCTCGTTCGGGCGCGTGCCGGCGTGGCCGGCCTCGCCCTTCGGTACTGTGGCGCACGTCGGACCGATGACGCGCACCGTATCGGATGCGGCGCTGATGTTGAACGTGCTGTCGCTGCCCGATGTGCGCGACTGGCTCGCGCTGCCCCACGAGGCGCGCGACTACCGCGTCGGGCTGGCGGACGGCGTAAGTGGGCTACGCGTCGCGTACTCGGCCACCCTCGGCTACGCCAAGGTCGAGCGCGAGGTCGCTGCGCTCGTCAAAGCCGCGGCGCTGCGATTCGCCGAGCTCGGCGCGCACGTCGAGGAGGTCGACCCCGGCTTCGAGAACGCCGAGCCGATCTTCCGCGCGCACTGGTTTTCGGGGGCGGCGTACCTGCTGAAGAATTTCAGCGCCGAGCAGAAGGCGAAGATGGACCCGGGGCTGGTGGAGGTCGCAGCGCAGGGCGCGAAGCTGGGCATGCTCGAGCTGGTCGAGGCGGCGCAAAAGCGCGCCGCGCTCGGCCTGCACATGAACGCGTTTCACGAGAACTACGACCTGCTGCTCACGCCGACACTGCCGCTCGCGGCGTTCGAGGCCGGCAAGGAAGTCGCCGACATGCTCAAAGAACGACGCTGGACGGATTGGTCGCCCTTCTCCTATCCGTTCAACCTGACGCAGCAGCCGGCGGCCTCGATTCCCTGTGGCCTCACCAAGGCGGGACTGCCGGTCGGCCTGCACATCGTCGGGCCGCGTTACGCCGATGCACTGGTGCTGCGCGCCGCGCGCGCCTACGAAACGCTCGCGCCGATCCGGCTGCCCGAGCTCTCGAAGCTCGCGAAGTAGCGCTGCGACAGCGCTTCAGTAGCCTTCGTCTTCGAGCGGTGCGAAGGCGCTAAGCGCATGCGCTTCGCGCACCGCGGGCGCCCCACGGTGCAGGTAGGAGCCGTCGAGCTGGCCGCAGCGCGTGACGCCGAGCAGTCCGAGGCAGACCTTCATCTCGTTCTCGAGCAGCTCGAGCGCGCGCACCAGGCCCGGCGCACCCGCCGCGGCGAGCCCGATGCAGGCGAGGCGCCCGAGGCCGACGCAGTCGGCGCCGAGCGCCATCGCTTTCACCACGTCGCTGCCGCGCAGGTAGCCGCCGTCGACCATGACCAAGGCGCGGCGCTTCACCTCGGCCACGACCTCGGGCAGCACGTCGGTCGAGCCGCGGCCGTGATCGAGCTGCCGGCCGCCGTGGTTTGACACGTACACGCCCGCCACGCCGTGCTCGATCGCCAGGCCCGCGTCCTCGGCGGTGGCGATCCCCTTCAGGATGAGCGGAACCGAGTGCTTGTCCTTGAAGCGCTTGACGTCGTCCCAGGAGAGCGCCGCCTGCCAGTCCTGGCCGATCGCGCGCACGCGCCAGGGCTTGACGAAGCGTCGCGCGAGGTCGCGCTCGCGGCGGCTGTACCAGGCCGTGTCCACCGTCAGGCAGAAGGCCGAGTAGCCGTGATCGAGCGCGCGCTTGACCTGCTCGTCGACGAACGCGGCGTCGCCGCGCACGTAGAGCTGGTAGATGCGGAAGCTCTCTGCGGCCTCGGCGGTCGCCTCGAGCCCGGGATTACAGGCCGACGACAGCATCATCGGTACGCCGAACTGCGCCGCGGCCTGCGCCACGGTGGCGCCTCCGCCCGGCGTGAAGCTCTCGATCGAGCCGATCGGCGCGAGCATTACCGGCAGGCGAACGCGCTGCCCGAGCAGCGTCGAGGAGGCATCGACGTCCTTGACGTTTCGCAGCACGCGCGGCCGGAACGCGATCGTGTCGAGCGCGAGGCGGTTGCGCCTCACAGTGGTCTCGGTCTCGGTGCCGCCGGCCATGTAGTCCCAGGCGCCCGGCGAGAGATTCTGCCGCGCCGCCTTGAGAATCTCGTGCAGAGTCTGGAAACGCTCTTCGATCTCGGAGGCCATGTCGCGCTCTCCGCTTACACGGTTGCGCCCGAGGGTGCCACGACCGCGTGCTTCATGCCGGCGCGCTCAAAGGCGCGCTGTACCGCGCCGGAGGCCTTGGCGCGCTCCACCGCCTCGCTCGCCCACGCGAGCGCCGCGGCGCGGCCCCTGGGCACCGCGACCGAGATGCCTGTCGTGTGGAAGTGCTCCTTCAGAACGTGCGCGCCTGGCATCTGGGCGGCAATGCCGTTGAGCGTCTCGCGATCAAGCGCGATCGCCTCGATTTCGCCGGCGCGCAGGCTCGCGAGCATGTCGTCGACCGAGCGCAGCTCGACAACCTCGGCGTTCTTGAGCGCGCGCCGCGCGCTGCGTACCGTCGTCGTTGCGGCGATCCCGCCGACGCGCTTTGCGCCGCGGTCGAGCTCGGCCAGGGTGCGCGCGCTCGAGCCCGGCGCGACGAGGAAGGTCGAGTCGAACAGATAGTACGCGGCGCCGAAGTCGACCACCTTCTTGCGCTCGGCGTCGACCGGCATGAAGGCGACGTCCCACTCGCCCTTCGAGCCTGCCGCGGTGAGCTCGCCCGAGTTGGGATACACCACCAGCTCGAGCGGCATGTCGAGCTCGCGCGCGAGCGCCGCGCCCAGATCGACCGGCACGCCGCGCGGCTCGCCGGATTGCTCGTCCGGCTTGCAGAAGAAGACCGAGGCCACCGGCGCGGTGGCGATGCCGACGCGCAGCTTGCCCTGCGGCGCGATGTCCTTTGCCTGAATCCTGCTCATGCGGCGTTTCCTGTCGCGAGTTCGAAACCGGATAGGTCGACGATGCCCTCGAAGCGTTCACTATACGGTGGGGCAATGGCGCGGCGCCACACCCGTTTCGGCAAGCCGCGCCTGCGGCCCGAGCGCTTAGAAGCTGAGCCGGGTCTTCACCAGGAACTGGAACGACTTGACGGTCGTATCGGGGTCCTGCGGAAACGCAAAATCCAGGTGCAAGACGTTGCCGTCAGCCGTGCGCGCCGACAGGATGCGCAGCCCGAACCCAAACCCGCGCAGCCACTTCCGATTGATCTCTGTCTGGTTTTCGCCGCCCCAGGCGCGCCCGACGTCGTAGAACACCGCGCCCCCCACGCGAAACAGCCGGAACGGGAACCAGTCGGTGAAAACCCGCTGCTCGATGGTGATCAGCGTGCGCCGGTCACCGATCTGGTAGCGCTGGGGATAGGCGCGCAGTCCCGTGGCGCCGCCCAGATACAACTGGTCCTCGGGATACGGATTGCTGACCACATCGCTCGCAAGCGATGCGTAGAACACCGAGCGCCTGCCGTTCGGAACGAAATACTTGATCGCGACGCCCAGCTTTTCGCGCTCGCCGCGGCCGTCGCCGTATTGCCCGGAGAGCGACGCCGACGCCAGCAGATCGTGGTCGTTCAGGACCTTGAACCCATCGCCGATCGCCGCGGAATAGAGCCAGAGCTCGCGGCTGGAACCGAGGCTCGTCATGGCACGACCCAGTTGCGCCACCGAGCGAAAACCGAGCGCAAAGAATTCGGTGCGACCGACGAGATTGCGGTTTCTTCTTTTTTCGGTGTCGTCCTGGACCACCTCGTAACGGATGAACGGGCCGACCAGTTTCTCGTCAACCGGAAGCTGCGCCGGCGCGATCAAGGAAGGCTCGACCTCGAAATCATCGTCGCGCTGGCTCAGGCCGATCGAAGTGCGCCGTGTCCAGCCGTCGATGAGTCCGTTCGACCACCCCCAGTAGGCTTCGGCCGCATCGCGTCGGCGGCGATACTGGGCCACGACGACCCCGCCGCTGTAGATCGATTCGATGCGGTCATCGTTCGAGAGTGTTATCCCTGCAGCCCGGCGCGTGTCGAGGGCGTAGAAAGGCCGGTTCAGTGAAAACAGCTTCGTGCTGCCATCGCTCAGCTTCGCGCGCGAATAGCCGATGGCGGTTCGCCCGCCCAGGGCGTGCGGGTGGGAAACGGAAAACTCGGTACCGCTACGGTCCGCATCGGAGGTCTTCGCGTAGCCCACCGAGACGCCCGTTCCAAAAAGATTCTTCTCCTTCAGCGTCGCCGCACTGGCATTGGATCCGCCCTGCCGGCTGAACCGGATTCCGGGCTCGAAGGTCCAGGTGTCCCGGGTCGAAACTTCGATGTCCACGACGCCGTCGCGATAGGCGAGCGGCCGGATCGCGACGTCGTAAAGATAGTGATCGGCTCTCAGCAGACGCTCCGACTCTTCGATCAACCGAGCCGACAGCGGCTCGCCGCTCCTGAAAAGCAGCTGGCGCGCGATGACGCTCGGCCGGGTGCGGATGTGCAGCCGGTTCGCCAGCCGAAAGAGCGCCAGGTTCTCCTTCGGATCGTCGAGATCGAAGATGTTGGCGTTGTCGATGCGGATTTCGCCGATCACCGCTCCGGCGGCCTCGAGCTCGGCAAATGACGGGATGGGCTTGCCGCGCCCGGCGTCCTGCGCCGTCGCCGGATGAATGGCGAGCGCAAGGCATGCGTGGCATGCCAGCAATGCGCGCCTCAGCCGCCCGGACCGGCGGCGTTCCCGCTCAGCCGTGCAGCGCAACGCTGTCTCTGGGCGCCTCGGCCCGCTCCTCGCGCGTGTAATCGCGCAGCACCTGCGCCACGCGCAACCGGTAGCTCGCGAAGATCCCGGCGCGGCCTTTCGCCTGGGCCCGGCGGTGCTTCGCGAGGTTGCGCCACTTGGCGACGCATTGCTCGTCGCGCCAGAACTGCAGCGAGACGAACTTGCCCGGCGCGCTGAGGCTCTCGAAGCGCTCGATCGAGATGAAGCCCTCGGCCCGCTCGAGCTCGGGCTTCAACTCGGCGACGAGGTCGAAGTAGTCCTGCTTGCGCCCCTCGGCGGGGGTGAATTCGAAGATGACGGCGATCATGACGAGCTCTCCTTGCCCAAACACTATACTTTGCGGCGATGGAGCCCCGCCACTATCGTTTCTGGCCGCCGGGCCTGCCGCACAACCTGAAGCCGGCAGGGGTCACACTTCACGGCGCGCTGGCCGCGAGCGCGCGGCGTTTCCCCGAAAAGCCGCTGACGCATTTCTTCGGCGCTGCGCTCGGTTATCGCGAGGCGCTCGCGCAGATCGAGCGGCTCGCGGGCTGGCTGCAGCGCGCCTGCGGCGTGCGGCGCGGCGAGCGGGTGCTCGTCGACCTGCAAAACAGCCCACAGTTCATCCTCGCCTGTGGCGCGATCCTGCGCGCCGACGCCGTGGCGGTGCCGGTCAGCCCGGCGAACCTCGCCGACGAGCTCGCGCATTACCTCGAGGACAGCGGCGCGCGCGTGGCGATCGTCGGGCAGGAGGTGTTCGCGCAGGTGGCGGGCCTCATCGGGCGCACGCCGCTCGAGCACGTGCTGGTCGCTGCCTACGTCGACTACGCCGACTTGGAAAGCGACCTGCCGCGCCCCGAGGCGGTGCGCGCGGCGCGCGAGCCGCTCGCGGGCAAGGGCGTGACCCTCTGGGCCGACGCGCTGGCCGCCGCACACGCGCCCTCGCCGAGCCTCGCGCAGCCGGCAGACCTGTGCGTCATGCCCTACACCTCGGGCAGCACCGGGCTGCCCAAGGGCTGCATGCACACGCACGCCAGCGTCATGCACAACGTGCTCGGCGCGGCGCTCTGGGAGTCGATGCACGAGGAGTCGGTGGCCCTTGGCACCGCGCCGATGTTCCACGTCACCGGCTTCGTGCACAGCTTCTTCGCCACGGTGTATGCCGGCGGCAGCATCGTGCCGCAGCCGCGCTGGGACCCGCATCTCGCCGCGCGGCTGATCGAGCGCCATCGCTGCACGCACTGGGCGAACGTGCCGACCATGGTGGTCGACCTGCTCTCGCATCCGCAGGCATTGAAGCACGACGTGTCCTCGCTCCATTGCATCTTCGGCGGCGGTGCGGCGATGCCCGAGGCGATCGCGCGCCGGCTCTTCGAGACCTGCGCCATCCACTACCTCGAGGGCTACGGTATGACCGAAACCATCTCGCAGACCCACATGAACCCGGCGAATCATCCGAAGCGCCAGTGCCTCGGCATTCCGACTTTCGACACCGGGTCGCTGGTGGTCGACCCGGAA
>Ga0326597_10009545_pt1 | contig 12994 bp, 7 predicted proteins | sample RVTome_12_FD_203789 | JGI IMG/M metagenome (GOLD analysis project Ga0326597, IMG submission 203789) | Soil microbial communities from uranium-contaminated site in the Upper Colorado River Basin, Wyoming, United States - RVT100D185 | ecosystem: Environmental > Terrestrial > Soil > Contaminated >... | reverse complement strand
CACCCCTGCCACCCCTGCCACCCCTGCCACCCCTGCCACCCCCGGCCACCCCAGCCGCCCCGGCCACCCCGGCAGCCCCGGTGTCGCGGGTCAGGGTGTCGCGGGTCAGGGTGTCAAGGTCGACGGTGACGATCACATGCGGGCGCACCCCGTGGCGTACCGGGGCGCCGCCGTCGATCGCAGCCTTCTGGTCCAGCGCGGCCCGCAGCGCCCAGACCAGGGCGTCTGCGGTGCGTTGCTCGCTGGTGCGGCGTTCCCCGTCGGTGTCGTGTCGGCGGTAGGCGTGGATCGCGGTCGCTGCGACCTCGGCCTGGATCCCGGCAAGACGGGCGTGGATGCCGGTCATCCCGTCATCGCCACGCACGACCGTGCCGGTGCGCCGGTGGTGACGCAACGCTTCGGCGCGTGACGCTGCAGCCAGGTCGAGCCGGGCGAGCAGGCGGGTGCAGGTGTCGTGGAACTCGACGGTGGACTGTGACCGGGCAGCCGCAAGCAACTCTGCTTCGGCAGCAGCACGGACGTTGCCGGTCAGGGACGCGAGGGTGCGGTCAAGGATCTGCATGTGCCGTGCCGAGATGTCTCCGGCCGTGAACGCCCCAGCGGCCTCGGGTGTGCCGGTGAGCCGGTCCCCGACGCGTTCGGCGTCACGGACCTGCCCCGGAGTGAGCTTCAGCGCGTCGGCGATCTCGTTTCGGGTTGCCCGCCGTGCCCGGTCCACTGCCCGGTCGTCGCCTCCTGCGTCAACCACGGCTGCGACCCGGCGGGCGGCCAGCGTTGCGGTTGCGCACGCCAGGCGGGCTTCGATGCGTCGTGCTGCGGTCTGCAACCCGGCCATCTCGACCATCAGCGCCGGTTCCGACAGCTGGTCGACGGCGACCTCGCCAAGACCATCCAGCGCGGCGGCCAACCCGGCCAGCGGCCGCCGACGTGACGCGGCGTTGTGCAGCACCCCACCAACGACACCGTCCCCCTCGCCGACACCGTCCCCACTGTCGTAGCCGCGCGCACGCTTGTCACCGGCCAGCACGGGCCAGGTGAGAAGGTCACGGGGTGGTGTCACAGCAGCTCCCGAGAATGCGGCCCGTGCAACACGGGCGTCAGGATGGGTGAAGTTGTCAGGGTCGTCACCCTACCACATCTGATGACAAAGTCCGAACTACTGTTCGCCAAGTGTGGACACTGTGCGCCCGGCGCCACTCCACGACTGGCGCTGCAACCTGCGCAGCGTCTCCTGGGCAGCCTTCTTTGACCTTGGTGCCGAGACTCGCAGCAGCTCGTCACCGGCCCCGGTGGCGGCCACCAGCAGGTCGATCACACCGACGCCGACCCCAACCACCGCATGGGACTTGCCCTGACACGCGGGGGGATGGCGCACCTCGATCTGGTCGTAGCTGGGCCCGGAGCTCGAACTGGCAGCACGTCCACGCAATCGCTGGTCGATCGACATCGGCAGTTCCCTTCGAAGGTCGCAGTGCTGACCCGCATGTCACGGCATCTGTCGATTCCGCCGGGCCGCGCGGCGTCGTAGCTTGATCGCACCCGGACAGGAACGGAGCGGTCATCAGTTCGTCCTTCGACGCGGTCGTCATCGGGGCCGGGATCATCGGTGCCGGGGTCGCCCTGGAGCTGGCACGCAGTGGGCGGTCGGTCGCCGTGGTCGACCGCAACTCGGCCGCCGGCGCTGGCTCCACCAGCGCCTCATCAGCGATCGTTCGCTTCAACTACTCGACCTGGGAAGGGGTCGCGATCTCCTGGGAGGCCAAGCAGTGTTGGGCCGACTGGGAGGACCACCTGGGCCACGTCGACCCCAGCGGGATGGTCCGCTACCTCCCCACCGGCGGGATGGTCTTCGACTTCCCGGGCTTCGACCTCGACCGGCTGCTCAAGCTCTACGAACGTGCCGGCATCCCGGCGGAACGCCTCTCCCCGACCCAACTGGCCGAACGCTTCCCCTACTTCGACGGGAGATCAACCCCGACAGCTCGTTCTCGGTCATGGGCTGATCCGATGGACCATCCTGCTTGGGCCGCGAAGCGGGATCGAGCACAGCCGCCTGACGAGGCGACGGAGGCGAGCATGCGGGCTCGGATCACGGTGGTGGCGGTGATCGCCGTCTTCGTCGCCACCGCCTGCGGCAGCCCCTCTGCGGCACCGGAGGCCAGCGAGGCAACCCAGGCGCCGAAGACCGCCGGCGTGACCGGCCCGGAAGTCGTCGAGACGGTCTCGCCGATGCCGTCGCCGTCCGAGACGCCGCGCGAGGCCACGGATCCGTTGGCCAGCCCGTCGACGCCCCTCCCAACCGACCAGGCGACCGACGACGGCAGCGGTCCCGTCGCCGCCGCCGACGCGCCGTCGGCCCTGGAGCCCGCCCTGCTGGTGCTCGACGACCTGCCCGACGGTTGGGAAGAGGTCGACGACGAGGAACCGGCCCCGTCCGACGACCCGACCGAGCAGACCAGCAACGCGGCCCCGCGGCAGGTGGGCGCGGCCGCGTGGCTCACGGCCTCCCAGGATGATCCGTCCCAGGACGAAGGCTCGGGCGACGGCGACGGTGGCGGGCAGTTCGCCCTCTGCGGCCGTGATGACGTCGGCCAGGGCATCGACCTGCAACAGGCGACTGACGGGGCCGCCCGCGCGTTCCGCAAGAGCTTCGTTGGGCCATACCTCGCCAATGCCGTCGGCAGCCTGCCCCAAGGCCAGGTCGAGACCCTCCTTGACGAGCTCGCTGCAGCCGGGGACTCGTGCGACGAGTGGACCGAGACCGACGAGGACGGCAACGAGGTCCAGTTCACCATCGAGCGCATCGACCTTGACGACCTGGTCGACCAGACTGTCGCGTTTCACCTCACCGCCAGCCGGGACCTGTTGCGCTTCGAGACGGACCTCGTCCTGTATCGCGTCGGCGACGCGGCCGGCATGATCATCCACGCCGGCGCCGACACCACGGTCGACGCGACCGTCACTCGTGACGCCTACACGACGGCCGCCCCGAGGCTGTCCGAGATCATCCGCGCCACATGAGCCGCTCGGACCGGCTCCGACGATGGCCGCCCCTGTCCGGGTCGCTCGTGGCGCTGGGCTTGGCCCTGTTCGTCCTGCCGAGCGCACTGAACGTGCCGCAGTCCAACCCGACGCAGACGCTGGAGTTCGCACCGATCCCGCCGCAGGACGACCAGCCTCCGCCGCCGGAGCCGGGCAACGTGGAGACGCTGAGCCTCGGGACGTCGTCGACGGCGCCGGCAGGTGACGCTGACGGTGACGCCGGCCCGGGTCTGCCACCGCCGCCGGTGCCCGACGGTGTCGGCGCGCGTCCGGTGACCAAGCGCTGCGTGGGCAACCCGCCGCGGCAGACCGAGGACCCGATGTCGCCGCCGTGCGTGGCGCACTTCGACGGTGACAACGGCGGGGCGACCCATCGCGGAGTGACCGGCGACGAAGTGCGCGTCGTCATCTACTTCGACGCGACCAGTGGCGGCAACGTCGGTGGCCGGTTCTCGGGGTCGCCGCCGCCCGGCTCGTACTGCGATCTCGATCTTCCGCGCGACGGCGGCGACCCGGGCTGCAGGGAAGCGGAGTCGCGCGCGGATCACGGCTACGTACGGTTCACGCGGGCCTACTCGAATTACTTCAACGCGAGGTTCCAGACGTTCGGCCGTCGCGTGCACTACTGGGTGTACTTCGGGTCGGGCTCGGACCCCACGGAGAAGCGCGCGAACGCGGCTGACATCCTGCAGACCGTCGACCCCTTCGCGGTGATCGACCAGAGCCTGACCAGCGGCAATGACGACGCGATGTTCGACGCCCTCGCGGCGCGTGGGGTGCTGGGCATCCCGGCGAACTACTACGGCGCCGAGCCGCACCCGGCGAGCCTCTATTGGCAACGGGCACCGCACTTGTGGAGCTTCTCGCCCGACGTCGAGCACCTCGTCGACAACTTCGTCTCGTACGTCTGCGCCCGCGTCGCACCTTTCCTGGTCACCCACACCAACGCCACGGGCATCGACGGGCAGCCCATGCGGGGCCGGGCGCGCGTCTACGCGTTCTATCTCCCGCGTGACGAGGACTACCCGGGGCTGCAGTTGTTCGGGGAGCAGGCCCGTGAACGGATCATCTCTGAGTGTGGGATCACACCCGCCGTGGAGGCGTCGTTCGCGTTCAACGGGGACAACGTGCCGTCAAATCCCAACGATGCGGCCCAGGCTCGCCAGGACGTCGCCGAGATGCAGGCTGAGGGTGTCACGACGATGCTGTGGCTCGGCGGCACCAACCACTACACGACGCCGATGATGGACTCGGCCGGTTACTACCCGGAGATCGTGATCCTGGGCGATGGTGAGTCCGACGAGCTGTTCGGCAGCCGGCTGCACCCGGCGCGGGTGTGGGAGAACGCCTGGGGGATCTCCAGCCTGGTGTTCATCGAGCGGATCGCGGGGGAACCGGGCATGGTCGCCTGCTTCGAGGGTGACCCGGGTATGAACCGCGACCAGTGCATGGTGGCCAAGAACGCCTACCGGCAGCACTTCATGCTGTTCAGGGCCATCCAGGTCGCGGGGCCGAACCTCAGTCCGACCACGGTCGACCAGGGCATGCACGCGATCCCTGCCATCCCGTCGGGTGACCCGGCCAAGCCGGCGTGCTTCTACGACCCGGGCGACTACACCTGCGTGAAGGACCTGATGGAGGAGTGGTGGGACCCCAACGGCCAGCCGGCCGACGTCACCGGCATTGGGTGCTGGCGGGTCGTCCAGGGTGGTCGCCGCCACCTCGCTGACACCTGGCCGACCGCCAACGAGGTTTTCACCGATCCCGACGCTCCGTGCAACAGCTGGACCTTCGGGTTCCCTGGCGCCTGACCGTGCGCTGCCCACCACCCGACGCCCGCACCCAGCCGTCGTCCCGCCCCCGGCCATCGTCACGCACCCCGCGCGAGAATTGCACGGTCCAGAACGTCGCATCTTGCGACGAAACCGGCACTGGCGACGGTTTCGTCCGAGAGACGAACGCAGGCTTGAGGGACGCGGCGAACGCTCCGCTCTGTCGGTGCTCATGCTTGTCCGTGCCACGGTGCGCCGGGGCAGATTTCGTGGTGGGCGACACATCTCGGCGTCCGGCCGCCGTTGAAGATGTGGCGTTTGCGACAGAAAGCAACCTGCTGACATGACGAAGCCAACGCGAGACAGCGCCGTCAGGGGCGGCCTTCCGCCGGTCGTGTCCGGCATGCTGGCGATCGTGTTGGCCCTGTTCGTCCTGCCGAGCGCACTGAACGTGCCGCAGTCCAACCCGACGCAGACGCTGGAGTTCGCACCGATCCCGCCGCAGGACGACCAGCCTCCGCCGCCGGAGCCGGGCAACGTGGAGACGTTGAGTCTGGGGACGTCGTCAACGGCGCCGGCAGGTGACGCTGACGGTGGCGCCGGCCCGGGTCTGCCACCGCCGCCGGTGCCCGACGGTGTCGGCGCGCGTCCGGTGACCAAGCGCTGCGTGGGCAACCCGCCGCGGCAGACCGAGGACCCGATGTCGCCGCGTGCGTGGCGCACTTCGACGGTGACAACGGCGGGGCGACCCATCGCGGAGTGACCGGCGACGAAGTGCGCATCCTCGTCTACTTCAACGGCTGCTGCGGGCAGGTGACCAGCCGGGGCATGGAGGACGTGCCCTTCGACGAGATCCACGACCTGGGCATTCCCTCCGACGACCCCGACGAGTTCGTGTACGACCGCATGCTGCGGGCCTACCAGCGTTGGTTCAACGCGCGTTTCCAGACCTACGGGCGCTTTGTGCACTACTGGGTGCACTACTCGGCGTTCGAGCCCACCAACACCTCGGCTGCGTACTCGCCGGAACTGCGCCGCGCGGACGCCGCCCGCGGCATCGACGAGGTCGATCCGTACGCGGTTGTCACCTTCGCCGGTGAGAACAACGACGCCTACATCGAGGCCGTGGCCAGCCAGGGCGTCGTGGTGCTGCACGGCCTGTTGTCGGGCATCAGCTCGACCGGCTTCCCGGCGGCCTTCCTCGCGACGCACCCAGGGCGCATCTGGAGCTACATCCCCTCGATCGAGCAGCGCGCCCGGCTGGTCACCTCGTACGTCTGCCAAAAGGTCGTCCCGCATCCGGTCAGCTTCAGCGGAAACGGCGACATCGGGGCGCCCCGCCAACTCGGCATCATCCGGTCGGTCGACCCCCGATTCGCCGACCGGGTCCTGTACGGGGAGCTGCTGAAGGCGGGCGTCGAGGAGTGCGGGGGCGTCTTCGTCGACGAGGTGGGCTACAACGGCAACGTCGGAACCAACGTCACCAACAACAGCGACGTCGCGGCGGGGATGGCAAGCTTCCAGCAGCGTGGCGTCACGACCGTCCTCATCGCCGTGACAAGCGCGGCGAACGACCCGCCTCCGTCGAAGTCCGCTGCGCAGATCGGCTACGTCCCCGAGTGGATCGTCGCGGGCGACTACGTCGCCGAGCGGCCCCTGCAGAGCCGCCTGCAGGACCAGGACGAGTGGGAGCACGCCCGGGCCGTGACCAACTACCCGGTCGTCCTCGACGTGGAGCGCCAGCAGTGCGTCGACGCCTACCGCGAGGTGGACGCCGACGAGCCGACCTTCCAAGTCAAGAACTACGCGTGCGAGTTCTACCCCAGCCTGCAGCAGCTGTTCACGGGCATCCAGGTCGCCGGACCCAACCTGTCGCCGGACACGATGGACCAGGGGTTCCACGCCATACCGTCCATCCGCAGCGACGACCCGCGGATGCCCGCGTGCTTCTACGACCCGGGCGACTACACGTGCGTCAAGGACGCGGTGGCAGAGTGGTGGGACCCGGCGGGGGTGACGCCCGGGTCGAGCCAGCCCGGGTGCATGCGCGTGATGGAGGGGGGCCGGCGCTACCTCGCGGGCTCCTGGCCCGACGGCGACGTCGAGGCGCAGCGGGGCACAGCGGCCACCGATCCGTGCACCGCCCAAGGGCCCGACGCCGCCTGACTGGCGGCGACATCGAACGCCTGGAGCCCGGCAACCCCTGGCGAGGTGGCGGCGCAGCCATCGCACGCCCACGTGTTGGAGTGACGGCCCGACGAGCTGTGCCACGGTGGTGCCGCTGGACAACGTGGGCGCGGGTTTGCGCCGGGAGACTCCGTCCAGCGACTCGGACGACTCTGGGAGAACGAAGTGGGCACGGTGACGATTCGGCGCGACGACTGGGGGGTTCCCCACGTTTCGGGCGAGACCGAGGCCGACGTCTTCTTCGGCAACGGGTACGCCCAGGCCGAGGACAACCTCGAGCGGATCCTGTCGAACTACCTGCTGGTCCAGGGCCGGCTCGCGTCCGTCATCGGCGTCGGTGCGGTCGAGATGGATCGGACGGCGCTGCGGTGGCGGACCCTCGAGGAGTCCCGTGCCGGGTTCGAGCGCCTGTCACCGCGGATCCAGGACTGCTACCGCGCCTTCATCGCGGGGATCCAGCGCTATATCGACGGCCATCCCGACGAGGCGCCCGCGTGGATGCCCGAGCTCGAGCCGGCCCTCCCGATCGGCCTGCTGCGCTTCATGCTGTTCTCCTACGCCTACCGCGACGCAGTCGCGAAGCTGTCGGCGAGCGGGACCGCGCTGTCGGCCCTGCCGACCGCTGAGGCGCAGGAGCCCTTCGTGCCCCGGCTGTCCAACGAGTGGGTCCTGATGCCGTGGCGCACCGCGGCCGACGCGGTCGTCCTGCTCTCGGACCCGCACGGCGACATCGACGGCCTGCGGATGTTCGAGATCGCGATGGACGGGCCGACGTTCACCAGCGTCGGCGCCGCGGTCGCCGGCAACCCCCTGCCAATCCTCGGCCACACGTCGAAGGTTGCCTGGGGGATGACGACCGGGAGCCCAGACGTGTCGGACGCCTACCGCGTCGACTGCGACCCCGACGACCCGCGTCGCTATGCCATCGACGGTGAGACGCATCAGATGGTCGCGACCGACGTGACGATCGAGGTTGCGGGGGGCGACTCCGTCACCGACACGTTCGAGTACACGCGACACAACGGCGTGCTCTGCCCAGTCGTCCAGCGCGACGGCAACGTCGCCTGGGTCATCTCGACCCCGTACATGCACGTGCCGGAACTGCAAGACGAGCAGCTCTTCCATTGGCACCTCGCCAAGGACGTCCACGAGTTCCGGGCGGCGATGGCGACCAACGGCAATTTCGCGCAGAACATCATGGCCGGCGACGTCGACGGCAACGTCTTCTACCTCCGGGCGGGGCGGACCCCGATCCGGCCCGACGGCGTCGAATGCCGCGAGGTCCTCGACGGCAACAGTTCCAAGACGGCGTGGCAGGGCATCCACCCGATCGACGACTTGGTCCAGATCCTCAACCCCGAGTCGGGCTACATGCAGAACTGCAACGTGGCCCCTGACCAGATGATGCTTGACACCTCAGGCACCTCGTTGGATCCCGAGCCCTACCCGGCCTACATCTATGGCGACACGCCTGGCCGACACAACACGCGGGGCCGACGCGCCAACGACCTGCTGTCGCGCAGCGTGGCCGCGACGATCGAAGACGCCCTGGACATCGCCCTGGACGAGCACTACCTCGATGTCGAGCACTGGCAAGCAGCGCTGCGCGACCTCTACACCGCCGCGCCGAAGCGGCTGACGACCTCGTCGCCGACCGTGCGACGGCTGGTCCACCTGCTGCTCGCGTTCGATGGTCGGGCCGCGGCCGAGTCTGCTGGCGCGACGGCGTACTGGTACTGGCGCACGGCCATCGGAACGCTCGACGGCGTCGATGTCAGCGTTCTCAAGGCTCTCATCGACCACGTGAACACCGGCGGAACGCCCGACGCTGACCAGGCTGAGTTGCTTCTGCGGGCGCTGGACGAGGCCGCGGCCGGCCTGATCCAGCGCGCTGGCCGGATCGACGTGCCGATGGGTGAGTTGTTCCGCATCGGCCGCAGCGGTGCGTCCTACCCAGGTCGGACGGCGGCCATCATGGAGCGCCGCGTCGTGGCGGAGGACATTGGGGGGCTCGCCTCGGCACCCATCGTCATGCCGCTGCGCGTCATGCTGTACGGCAACCCCGATGAGCGCGGCCAGCGCTTCCCGCTGGTCGGGGGCCGCAGCCTGCGCATGGTCTCGTTCACCGACCCGATCACGTCCTACTCGGTGATCCTGTACGGCCAGAGCGGGCACGCCGACTCGCCACACCACACCGACCAGTGCCGTCTCTACAGCGAGGGGCGGGTCCGCTCGACCTACTTCACCGAAGCCGAGTTGGCTGCCCACACCGTCAGCACGTCCATCCTGGAGTACTCACCCGCATGAATGCCCTGGCACCCGACGCCGCCGGCCAGATCGCGGAATGCCTGACCTTCCGCAACATCGGCCCGACCCGCGGCGGCCGTGTCGTCGCCGTCGCCGGCGACCCCGTCCACCGCAGCACGTTCTGGTTCGGCGCCTGTTCCGGTGGCATCTGGAAGACCGAGGACGCCGGGACACATTGGCGGTGCGTGTCCGACGGCCACCTGGGGTCGGCGGCGGTCGGGGCGTTGGCGGTCGCACCCTCGGATCCCAACGTGCTGTACGCAGGGACCGGGGAGTGCGCGGTACGCAGCAACGTCGTCCACGGTGACGGCGTCTACCGGTCCCGCGACCACGGGCGCAGCTGGCAGCACGTCGGCCTGGCCGAGACGCTGTTCGTCTCCCAGGTCCGGGTCCACCCGACCGACCCGGACCGCGTGTACGTGGCCGCCCTGGGCGACATCTGGGGCCCCAGCGAGCACCGCGGGGTATACCGCTCCCGTGATGGTGGTGACACGTGGGATCACGTGTTGCCGGGCGCCGAGCAGGCCGGTGCGGCGGACCTCGCGATGGACCCGTCCAACCCGCGGGTCCTGTTCGCGTCGATCTGGGAGGCGCAGCGAACCCCGTGGCGCATGTCGTCCGGCGGGCCTGCCAGCACGCTTTACCGGTCCGTCGACGGCGGCGACACGTGGGAGGACCTGGCCGGCCGCCCCGGCTTCCCGGACGCCCTGCGTGGCCGCATCGGCATCGCGGTCTCACCCGCCCGGCGCGGCAGGGTCTGGGCCCAGGTCGAGGCGGCCGATGGCAAGGGCGGCCTCTACCGCAGCGAGGACTATGGCGACACGTGGCACCGCATCAACACCGACGGCCGTATCCACATGCGTCCGTTCTACTTCTCCCACGTCTATGCCGACCCGCAGGATCCGCAGGTCATCTGGATCGCGAACCTGGAACTCTGGCGCTCGACTGACGGCGGCAAGTCGTTTGTCGAGATCCCGACGCCTCACCTCGACCAGCACGGCCTCTGGTTGGACCCGACCGACCCGCAGCGCCTCATCGCGTCGAACGACGGCGGTGCGGTGGTCTCCCTCAACGGGGGTGCCGCGTGGTCGAGCATCTACAACCAGCCGACGGCCCAGTTCTACCACTGCGACATCGACCCGAGGTTCCCGTACAAGGTCTTCGGGACGCAGCAGGACAACACAGCCGTGGGCGTGCCGTCTCGGACGGAGGGCATGGCGATCCTGTGGCGCGACTGCATCGTCTCGGCCCCCAGTGAGAGCGGGCACATCGTCGTGGACCCGTCCAACCCGGACGTGATCTACGCCGGCGGACACGGCCTTTCCGCCGGTGGTGGCGGCGGTCTGCTCCGGCTCGACCACGCGACCCAGGAACTCTCGTCCATCACGGTCGAACCCGAGTTCGTCATGGGTGACGGTTCGGACCCCGAGCGCTCCCGATACCAGTGGACCTACCCGATCGTCTTCTCACCGCACGACCGGACGCGGATGTACGCCTGTGGAAACCGTGTGCACGAGAGCCTCGACGGTGGACACTCGTGGACGGCCATCAGCCCAGACCTCACCCACGCTGACCCGGACAAGATCGGACCGTCGGGCGGGCCCATCACCTGGGACAACTCGGGCGCCGAGGTCTTCTGCACGGTCTTCGCCTTCGCGGAGTCCCCGGTCGAGCCGGGCCTTCTGTGGGCCGGCACCGACGACGGCCGGGTCTGGTTGCGGCGCTCGGAAGGGGCGCAGTGGGGCGAGATCACACCCCCCGACCTCCAGCAGTGGTCGACGGTCGCGACCATCGAACCGAGCCGCAGTGAGGCGGGGACGGCCTACCTCACCGCACACCGCTACCGGCTGCAGGATCACACGCCCTACGTGGCCCGCACCAAGGACTTCGGTGCCACGTGGGAACGCATCGACGGGCTGGCGACACCGCACGGCCTGCGCGACGGCGAGATCACCCGTGTCGTTCGGTGCGACCCGATCCACGACGGGATGCTGTGGGTGGGCACCGAGCGTGGCGTTGCGGTCAGCATCGACGGTGGTTCTTGGCACCGTGTCGCGGGCGGGCTGCCGGTCGTCCCCGTGCACGACCTCAAGATCGTCGGTGATGCACTCGTTGTCGGGACCCACGGCCGCGGCTTCTGGATCTGTGACGACGTGGGCCCGTTGCGTCAGACCGCGACTTCGGCTCCTGCGGGGTTGCACCTGTTCCAGCCCGCGCCCGCCTTCCGCTTCGGCCTGCCGCCCAAGGACATGCCGCTCGGTTTCGGTGACCCACAGCACGGGGCGCTCTACCCGGTCAGCCAGGACGAGACGGCGATCATGCGCCACGTCGATCCCGACGGCGAGATCCACCAGTACGTCGTGGGTGGCGGGACCAACCCGTCCTTCGGGGCCGACCTGCACTACGTCGTGCCGGACGATCTCGTCCCCGCCACCGCCACCGCCACCGCTGCTGCCACCGCCACCGCTGCCGCCACCGCTGCCGCCACCGCCGCCGGCGCGGCCCCAGACCCGGGGAATGCGCCCGTCGCCGATGGGGAACCCGTGGCCACCCTGCGGGTCCTCGACCAGGGGGGCGCCGAGGTCGTCGCCTTCACGTCCAGTCCCCCCGGCAAGAAGGGCTGGCCGACCGTTCCCGTCCGGCCCGGACTCAACACGTTCAACTGGAAGCTGCAGTCGTCGGGCGGGCGGGCGATCGTGCCCCCGACGGGCGATGTTTCCTACGCCGCGGGTCCACTGGTGCCGCCGGGGACCTACACGATCGAGTTGAAGGTCGCCGACCAGGGGGCGACCACCACGGTCGAGGTCCGCGATGACCCCCGGCTGGGGGACACGACGCTGGCTTCCCGTGCTCGGTACGAGCTGCTGCGTGAGTTGCAGGAGCTGATGAGCCAGGTCAACGACCGGGTCGTTCGGCTGCGGTCGATCCGGGCGCAGGTCGAGGCGTGGCAGGACCGGGTCGAACCGGGCGAGGCGCTCGACGATGTTGCTCGGGTCGTGCGCGACGAGATCACCGGGCTGGCCGGCATGCTGGTCGAGGAGAAGGTCAAGGCCGTCCACGACCTGTTGCAGTACCCGCCGAGCCTGGCTGCCAAGATCGATGGCCTCAAGACGTTCGTCTCGACGGGCGTCGCAACACCTCCCACTGCGTCGGCACTGGCCCTGTTCGAGGAGTTGCAGGGCCGGGCCCGCGAGGCGTTCGACGCGGTCGACATCGGCATCGCCGACATCGTCGCCCGCGTGACCGGGGCCATCGAGAAGCAGGGTCTGACCCTGGTCGACCCGTCCTGGTCGGGACGCCGCCGTGACCGCACCACGGATAGGACCACCGCATGAGCGCCACGTCCGAGTTCGGCACCTACGACTTCGGCCTCACCGACGACGACGAACGGCGAGCGCGCCAGTTGCACGACCGCAGCATCATCGTGGACATGCTGCACCAAGGCCCCTGCGGCCATCGCGCCTTCGCCGACCATGAGGAAGAGCTGCGTCGCCAGTACGCGGAGCACGGCGACCGCTCCCGCCTGTACAGCGACGCGGGTCGGCTGCTGCTCGACCTCGAACTGCGCGGCGAGTCCAAGGCTCTCGAGACGACCCTCGGGGAAGCCGGGATCACAAGCATCACGCGCGAGGTGGACTTCTTCGGCTCAACGCCGGCGGAGGTGCTCGGCACGTTCGCGCGCGTCC
>Ga0326597_10009544_pt1 | contig 12994 bp, 21 predicted proteins | sample RVTome_12_FD_203789 | JGI IMG/M metagenome (GOLD analysis project Ga0326597, IMG submission 203789) | Soil microbial communities from uranium-contaminated site in the Upper Colorado River Basin, Wyoming, United States - RVT100D185 | ecosystem: Environmental > Terrestrial > Soil > Contaminated >... | reverse complement strand
CGCTCCCGCCTCGAACGTCTCCGGCAATGCAAGTGCTGCGAGCGGTTTTTCTTTCACTCCCAGAAGCGACGCAACACAACCGGGTATTGGTGCTCGTCCGTTTGCAAGAAGGCCCTCGATCGTGAGACCGAGCGCGAGGAACAAAAAGCCGACCCCGGAACCGCCGCGCTGAGACGCTCGCTCGCTCGGGGGTAAATCCCGCCCCAAAACTCGCAGATACCGCCCCTCGGATTTTCCGGCCCGCGCGTTGTTCAATCCCTGAAAAGGAGTTGAGCGCAGATGCGAACAATCGATAGGGCCGGACTCATGGCGCTGCTCGGCTATCGGAGCCCTGTCAGCATCGACAACCTCGAGCGCCGCGGCTTGCTCCCTCCCAGGATCCGCACAGGCCCGAACAAGGTGCGATGGGATCTCGACGCCGTCGAGGCGATGGTCCGTGCAAGGCCGGTAGGGATCGGAGCGGAGATCGTAGTGGCGGAAAAAACTTGAGCCTCGCCGGTGGTCGCCGAGGCTCGTTTCACGAGAGAGGAAAGTGTCATGGGTATTCTAGTACGAAAGAGCGACAGTTTCGAACTTCCTTCGAGAGGCTGGCATCAAGCGGTGCTCGCCCAAGTCGAGGACATGGGACTCATCAAGACCCAGTTCGGAGAGAACTGGAAGCTGAAGCTCATCTTCGATCTCGACGAGAAAGGGACCAACGGTGAACGCTTCCAGTCCTCGATCATGGTTACGAGGAGCCTCCACGAGAAAAGCAAGCTCCATTCCGTGATCCTGAGCTGGCTCGGAGAAGTTCCTGAGGAGCTCGATCTCGAGGCGCTTTGCGGACGGCGAGCCAGGGTCCACGTCGACCACAACACCGGGAGCAAGGGTGGGATCTTCGCGAACGTGACCGCGGTCATGCCGTCGGGCAACGAGAAGCCGAAGCCGACGAGCCAGGAAGCGCCGTTCGAAGCAACCGAAGACGACATCCCGTTCTAGCGCTGAGCTTCGGCCACCATGAGCATCAGCGCCGAGAACATCCCAACTCTTCTCCGCGAGCTTCCCTTCTGGGTCGGATGGAAGCTTGAGGAGCGCGAAGGAAAGCTCACCAAGCCTCCCTACCAGCTCGACGGAGAAACCAAGGCGAGCACCACGGATCCTGACACGTGGTGCTCGTTCCCGGAGGCCCTCGCCGCGGCGGAAGGTGGCGCCGTCGCCGGCGTGGGCTTCGTCTTTCCATCCGACTCCATCTTCGTTGGGATCGACCTCGACAAGGTGCGGCACCCAGACACCGGCGAGATCGCGCCCTACTACCTCGAGCTCGTTCGATCGATACCTACCTACTGGGAAGTCTCCCCTTCCGGAACCGGGCTCCACGGCATCCTCAAAGGATCGCTTCCGGAGGGCTGGCGCCGAAAGACGCACCTCGGAATCGAGATGTATCAGACGGGCCGTTATTTCACGATGACGGGCGAGCGCATCGACGGAGCTCGACCTGAGATCGAGCGATGCGACCAGGCCCTCGAACGCTTCCGGCACCAGGTGGATCTCGACGAAGCATGCCTCAAGCGATGCATGCCGATCTCCAAATTCAAGCGCCTGTTCTCGGGCGACATCGCCGGGTATCCATCCCACTCAGAAGCCGATCAGGCTTTTGCAAACATCGTCGCCTTGCACACGACCGACCAGGACCGAACCGCACAGGTTCACCGGATTATGAGGCTCTCGAAACTCTACCGGCCGAAGTGGAACGAGCTCCATGGGCGCGGAACCTATGGGGCGATGACTGTCGAGAAGGCCCTCTCGTGGGCGACGACTCAGGAAATCGCTCCCCGGGCGGAAGAGACTTCACTCACTTGGGAATCGACAGAACGTGAACCCCGCTTCTTCATCGAAGTCTTTGCCGACTTCGAGCGCCGCGTCGAGACGAAGCCGAAACCGAAAGCACTCATGGGTGACCTCATCGTCGAGAAAGCCCACGTGCTCGTGCATGGCCAGCCGCGCGAGGGAAAGACCCTCACGATGGAGGAGATTGCGACGTCGCTGACTACCGCGACCGACGCTTTCGAGCTCGAGAGGTTCCACGTAAGCGAGCCAGTGCCGACCCTCTTTGTGCACGAAGAGGATCCGGAGGAGCGCGTCCTCGAGCGCTTCCAGTGGTTTCTCGCCGGCCGCGGCATCACCAAGCGGCCGGATGCTCTCCACATGGCAGTGCAGAGGCGTCTCGACCTCGACGACCCCGAATGGTGGCAGGCGCTCACCGAAGCCTCCCTCCGCCTCGGAATCAAGGCGACGTGTTTCGACCCCCTCCGAGCTCTCTCTGGATGTGTGGACGGAACACCAAAGGAACTGAAACCGCTCGGCGACTTCTTCCGTCACTACGTCCAGGACACTGGCTCCGCCATCCTGGCCGTACACCACGACACGAAGCCCAAGGTGGGCGTCGAAGACACGCGAAAGAAGCCTCAGCGCGCCTCTGGCGGCGGAATCTTCAGCATCATGGACTCGCCGATCCACGTCGCGAAGTTCGGGTACAACCAATCCCTCGCACTACCGAGCGGCTTCAAGCACTCCGCCGACCCGCAGCCCTTCAGCTTTCAGATGGCGTTCGTCGGAGACCCAGTGGTGACCCTGCGACTTATCGGGAAAAGCACTCACGAGGAGAGCGCCGAGATGCTTGAGGCGGAAGAGAAAATCCGACGCCACCTCACCGAGCACCCTGACTCCTCGACCAACTCTATCGCCAAGGCGATCGGCAAGAAGTGGGACCAGGCGAAAGCTCTGCTCGACTTCATGGCCAGGAAAGGCATCGTCACCTCACGTCCCGGAGCCCGCAGGGGCGAGAACTGGAGTCTATCGGAATGACTTCTCCCCACTTCTCCCCCACTTCTCCCGGAGAAGTCGATTTCCACTTCTCCCACTTCTCCCCACCTTTAGTGGGGAGAAGAAGTGGAAGAGGAGAACTCATCGGCTCAACCAGATCGTCCTCTCCCGTCTCGTGGGGAGAAGTCGAGCGCGGTTGGGAACCTATGACGGGACAGAAAACCGTAAATCCAATGGAATCAGTAAATTACATGTCTAACTCATTGACCCATAAGGACTTATACGTCGAACTCCAACAGGTTGGATCGTGCTTAAAGGATGCTACATCCTTGCGTCTTGCTAATATCGTCTGTTGACTTAGTGTATACAATGAGTTAGAGATAGCATGATGGAACGTGGGGACAGCGTGGGGACGGACTCGATCGTGGAACCGGAGACCGAAGCAGAGACCAGGCGGAACCGAGACGAGGGCGGAAGGTTCGTCCCCGGGCGTACCGGACTCCCCGATTCCTGCCGTCATGGTCACCACGGGAAGAAGGCGCTCCTCGGAACGATGCGCGAGCTCGCACGCGAGGAGAACTGGCTCGAGTCCCTCGGTGAGCTCGGCGACATCGCGCGCGGAAAGCTCGGTGCGCTCGTCTCGGACGCCGGCGGCGAGGAGCAAATCACCGAGGCGCGCGCCGTGCTCATCAAGCTCATCGTTCTGCGTGAGCTGACGATGGAAGCGGGATGGCGCTTCCTGCTCTCGCAGGGCGGGCCCGTCGACCGCAGGAAGAAGCGCTTCCGTCCCCTCGTCCTCGAGCTCGAGAAGCTCGCGGTAGGGCAGACAAAGGCGCTCGCCGCCCTCGGCCTCGAGCGGAGGGCGAAGAGCATCCCGAACGCCATCGACATCATCCGCGGGAACGGGAACGGAGACGCGCCGTGAACCCTGATGTGCTGGTGTGCGCCCTCGGTGCGGTGCGCTTCCCGCGTGAGAGCCACGAGCAAAGCGTCCCAAAGCGTTCCACGGCGACTTGTGAACGCTGCCCTGCTCCTTTGCCTCCCGGGCTTCGGCGAGGCTCTACGCGGCGATTCTGTTCTCCGCGTTGTCGGCGGCTTGCCTGGAGAGCGAGGCGCGCATCGTGAACATCGTCGAGGCGCTCTCTTCACCGAGCCTCTTCGGCTCGCTCTTCGAGCCAATCAAGACATGGTATCGCTGGCTCGTTTTCGCGAAAGCGGTTTACGGGCTTGCACTCGACGCTGAGGAGCTCGAGACCTTCCGCCGTTTCACTGGACGTACGACACCGCGGGAAGGTGGATACCCGGAGGCCTGCGCAATCACCGGGCGTCAGTCCGGGAAGACGCGGTTTGCTTCATCGATCGCTTCTTTCGAGGCGCTCTGTGCTACCCGCAGAAGGGGTGAACCTCCGCCGTACGCGCTCATCGTGGCGCAGGATATGAGAGGCGCTCTTCGTGCGAGCTTCTCCTATGCTGCGGAAGCCTTCGAGGCGGTTCCCTCCCTCGCTCGCTCCGTGGTCTCGAAGAAGGGGGACACCATCGAGCTCGAGAACGGGTGCATTCTCGGGGCGTACCCTTGCCGTCCCCAGGCGACGCGGGGAATCCGTGCCGTGGTGGTGGTGGCCGATGAGCTGGCGTTCTTCCGCTCGAGTGAGGGCTTCCCCACGGATACGGAGATGCTTCGAGCTGTGAGGCCAACGCTCGCGACGACTGGCGGGAAGCTCTTCGTTCTCTCGTCTCCATACGGCCAATCCGGTGCGCTCTGGGATCTCTACCGTCGACACTACGGGAAGGACGGGAGCGAGGTCCTGGTGTGGCAGGCGAGCGCCCCCGACATGAACCCGACGCTGCCAACGAACTACCTCGAGAGGATGCGGGAGGAGGACCCGGAGGCGGCCGCGGCGGAGATTGACGGTGAATTCAGGAAGGGGCTCGCCATGCTCTTCGATCCGATGGCGATCGAGGAGTGTCTCATCGAAGAGCGGGAGCTCGAGCCAGTCGCGGGCATTCCCTACGTGGGGTTCGTCGACGTCTCCGGAGGCCGGCGCGATGCCTTCACCGCAGCGATAGCACACCGGAACGCGGACAACACCGTGACGTGCGATGCGCTTCGCGCGTGGGACCCGCCATTCAGTCCCGAGAGCACGGTCGAGGAGTGCTCGGCGTTCTTCAAGCGCTATGGCCTCCGCCTTGTGGAGTCCGACCGCTACGGTGGAGAGTGGCCGGCGCATGCGTTCCGCCGGTACGGCATGACGTGTCGGCAGTCGGCGGCGCCGAAGGCGGATATCTATCTCGCGCTCCTTCCGTTGGTGAATTCGGGGACCGTGGACATCCCGAACATCCCTGAGCTCGTCCGGGAGCTGCGAGGGCTCGAGCGACGGCAAGGGGCGACGAAAGATCGAGTGGATCATGCTCCGGGATCGAGAGATGACCGGGCGAATAGTTTTGCTGGCGCCGTGGTGATGGCGGCCTCGAAGCGTATGCGCGCCCCCGGCGACAAGCTGGTCTGGTTATGAAGCTCCTCCGGTGGCTCTTCGCCCTCGAGCCGGCGTCCGGCGCTGACGAGAGAGCCGGCGCCGTCCGCGGGGTATTGGTGCTCTTGTGCGGAGGCGTTCCGATTGGCTCGCGAGCGCAGCACGGTTGCACTCAGTGCGCGGACTATCTCGCGTTCGTAGAGTCCGAGGAGCGCGGGATCTTCGGGCGTCTCCGGCGCGGGACTCGTAAGCGGAAGAGGTGATTCATGGCTATTGCTGACGGACTCCATTCCCAGGAAGCGAACGCGCTCCGCGAGCTCGGCTTCCTACCGGGGAACGAGCCTCGTCGGCAAGAAGTCGGCCCGACCGTCGACGTCCATCGCGAGCAGCAGACGCGCGCGCGAGCGGAGGCCAGGGCGCGACTCGCGGCATCCTACGGCGGGGCGATACCGTCGACGCTTCCGGGACGGTGTGATCCGTCGTGAAAGAACTCCGACTGCTCGGCTCAGCAATCGTTCTCACGGATCACGTGAGCATTGGCAAATCGCAGCGACTCGAGGGGGAGGTCGTGGTCTATGACCATTGGATATCGGTCCGTGACCATGGAGGCCGCGTAACGATCATCCCCCGCGAGCGCGTCGTTTCCGTTGAGGTGAGCCGTTGAGCCTCTTCGACTACAAGCGCTCAAGCGAGCTCCAGGTGCACAGCTTCTACAGCCTCCTCATGGCGGCGATGAGGAAGGCCGACACCGACAACCTCCGGAAGCTGCAGCGGGCGTTCCCGGAGGTCTGGCAGGAATTGCAGACCCGCTACAACTCACCCGGCGGCCTGACGCCGTCAGAACAGGACCTCGAGGAGTTCGAGGCACCAAGGAGAAAGCAACCATGACGGAAAAACAGGTTCGATGGTTTGACCGTCCGGAGCTGAAGAAGCTCGAGGCCGCGCTCGCGAAAAAGCGCGCGAGTATCGCAGAGTCGCGCTCGCGTGAAGAGGAGGTCGAATCGCGGCTTGCCCAAGCGCGAGAGGTGCTCACCGATTCCCGCGCGCTTTCCTCGATCGGGAAAACTCCATCGCCAACGGTGACGGCGGCGGAGGACGCGGTCTCCGAGCTTGAGGGGATTCTCTCGCGGCTTCGTGGCGAGCAGCTTGCCCTCGAGGCGGAGCTTCCCGCGGACGTGCGCGCGCTCGAGCATCTGCGGGCGGAGATCGCGCGGGAGACGTGCGCCTCCATCCAGGACGAGGTCGAGGCCCTCTGCACAGAGCAGGAGACACTCTTCGCCCGGGCGGTCGCCATCAACACGCGTTTGGACGAGCTCCGGATTCTCGCGATGACGTCCTTCGAGAGCGAGGGCGCCCACGCGGAGGTCACGCGTGCCGCGGGCATTCCGCGGGCGGCGGGCTTCGATGAGTTCGTGCGTCTCGGGGCATACGCTGCGACTCCGAGCGGGTTCGCGGAATGGCGCGAGCGGTGGCGCTCCGCGGTCGCGAGCGCACGTCGCCAGTTCGAGACGAGACAACGCGGTCTCGCGGGTAAGGTCGCGTGATTACCGAGCGCTTCCTTCTCGAGCGTGAGCGGTCGTTCGCCGCGCTCGAGCTCGCCGAAGCGGAATTCCGCTTTACCGTCGATTGCATCGCCCGCGATCGCGACCTCGCGGAGTTCCGGCTCGAGGAGCGCGAGCGGGAGCTCGAGCGCGAGCGGGGCGAGCTCTGGCGGGACGGGGTGCTCCTCATTCGAGGCGAAGTGCTCGAGGCCGTGGCCGTGAGCGAGAACCGGCGACTCTTCGCTCAAGTCGTCCTGGGGATCGCATGCCGCGAGCTCTCGATCGAGGAGCCCGCGCAGCTCGTGTTCTTCAGGAACGCCGGCGCGATCAACGGATGTTGCCAATGGTGGCTTTCCTCGATCGGGATCCGGGCGGATCTCGAAGCGGGCGAGTTCGCCCGCATTCTCGCCCATGAGTGCTTTCATCTATGGGCGCGCAACCGTGAGTCCGAAGCCGTGGAAGAGGCCGGAGCGCGCGCTTGGGATAGAGAATTCGCAGTGCGCCACGCGCTCGAGCTCGAGAGCGCGGCGCGGTTTCTTCAACAGGAGTAGAGCCATGCCAAAACATCAGATCACGATCGAGAGATTCGCGACACAGTTTCAGCTCGCGGAAAAACAGCCCACCGAAGCCGGCCGCTTCCGTGGGCTCGCTTCCGTTTTCGGATCGCCCGTCGATACCGTGGGGATGCTCGGCGTCCGGACTCGGTTTCGCCCGGGCGCGTTCAAGAAGACGCTCGCCGACCGCGCCATGCGCGTGAAGATCCTTTCGGCGCATGACCAGGGCGCCGTCCCGATCGGACTTCCCGTGTCGCTTCAAGAGACGAGCGAGGGTTTGGAGATCGTGGGATCCCTGAATCAGACCGCGCTTGGACAGGACTGGGCGGCGATGATTCAACACGCGAAAGAGCTCGGCCAGCTCGACGCCGTCGAGATGTCGATCGGCTTCGATTCGATTCAGGATGCGATGGTCGAGGACGAGGACGACGGCGAGATGTTCCGCGAGATCATCGAGGCGCGTTTGTGGGAGGTCTCGCTGGTTTCTGCGGGCGCCGATCGCCACACGCGTGTTCTCGAGGCCGCGAGTCTCGAGGCCATGCGCGGGCTTTCCCTCGAAGCCTTCGAGGCCGAGCGTCAGCGCCAGCTCGCGGAGATCGAGCGCTTCGAGAAGCAATACGGCGTCGAGGTCGAGGACGAGTGGCGGCGGATTCAGCGGACCTACTTTCCGGCGCCGTGGATCCGATGACCGCCCGCGAGATCATCGAGCAGCACTTCCGCGCATCGGGCGCCTACGTCATGCGCTCCGAGCTCGAGCGGCTCGCCGTCGAGGCGGAGTTCACGGTCGCGGTCATGCGCCCGCTGCTCGAGCTCTACGTCGGCGCGACGTCGTCGAGGATGCCGGCGGATCTACGCCGTGAGATATGGACGCGCATCGTCGAGGACGCGCTCGACGACCTCGAGCGGAAGGAAGAGGAAGCGGCCGAGGTCGAAGACGTTCTGCAGCAGATCGAAAACGCTACGATGACACAGGAGGATTTATGAGCTTGAAAGATTCAATCTCGAAAGGCGTTTCGGACACGCGGGGCAGCGCGGCGCCGAATGTTTCACCGGTATCCGGCGCGGGAGTTCCAGCGCAGTTGTATCCGCCCGGCTCCCATCCGCCCTCGGGCGTGAAGGTCGTCGGGCAGCCGCCCCCGGTCTCGGCGCCAGCAAAGAAATAGCTTCTCGTCCATTCCCGGGAGGTGAGCTCACCCGCGCGCCGGATACCGGGATGGACTCGAGACGGGCGAGGGCGCGACTGCTCTCCTATGCGATCTGGCGACTCGCGCCCTCGCCCGAAAAGAAAAAGGGTGGTGATGGTGGTGAAGAGAGGCGACTGGAAACGAGAGCGGCTCGAGGTGACGGTCACCAGGGGCGAGCTCCGAGCGCTTCGGCAGGTTGCGCGAGCGCGTGGTCTCGACGCCGGGAGCTTCCTGGTTGAGTCGGGACTATGCGCGGTCGCCGAGACCCGGAGGGCGGCGCTCCACGAGAAGCCTCCGCCGAATCCGAAGCGCATCGAACCCCTACATCTCGAGGGCCGGTACGTGATCCACCGTTGAACACGAAGGCGAAGGGAAAGCCCCGGGACCCGGCTCAAACCGCCCCCGCTGGCGGCGCCGACTCCAAGCGGCTCGCTCACGAGCTCGGCCGGCGCGATTGCCGCGGTCTCCATCAGGAGCGGACCATACACGCGAGCCCGGGGGGTGAGCTCCTCGCGTGCATTCGGTGCGGAAGGATTCGGCGGGTGAGACGGTGATCGATCGCGATCTCTCCGCCCTCGTCGCGCACGGTCTCGGCGATCCCCGGGGAGAGTGCTTCCGCCATTCGGTCGCGGCGCTCGATCTCGAGATCCAGGAGCTCGAGGGCGCCGTCTACGTCGAGGGCTACGCTGGCGAGGACGTGACGCGCTTTCCCCACGGTTGGCTTGAGCTCCCGGGCGGGCGCATCGTCGACCCCACCATGCGGCTTTCCGCCTACCGGGCCGTCGCTCGGTTCTCGCGGGAAGAGATTCGCCGGCGTCGGCGCTTCGGGCTCGAGCTCCCGATCACAGAGACTCTCCGCGTCCGAGTCACGCGGCGGGACGATTCCCGGTAGGGGTGTAGCCGCGCCCCCCCTCGAGAGATGGGCTCCTGGGGCAACGTCGCGGGGAGTTTTCGGCGCCCGGGCGAAAAAAGAGCCCGGAGCCCCCCATCGGGAACCCCGGGCACAAACTGATATCGGGAATTGGTCTACGCGCTCTTACGCTTCATCTCGATCCTCTTCCAGTCGATCTCTGGAAACGCTTCCTCGAACGTCTTCCCCATCGTTTTCGCCCGGGCGCCGAGGATTCGGGCGACTCGACGATCGAGCCGGTTGATCGCTACCTCGAGAGCCCGGAAGGCACCGAGGCAGCGACGGACCTCGGCATCTCGCAGGAGCTCAGTAAAGAGCTCCTCGGCTTCCACCGGCTCCGGCGTGCGCTCGTACTTGAGCATCGCCTCGGCGATCGAGGACCAAAGCGCTTCGGCTTCATTGGATGTTGAGTTGAGTTTCATTCATTCCTCCTCTTTTTTGGCCTTCTCCTCGAGATAGGCGTCTAGCTTGTCGATGGCACCGCCGAGCTCGTCTTCGCTCACGATGTTGTATCGCTCGAACACCGCGCGCGTTCGGTGACCGCTTATCGCCATGGCGACGCGCTCGGGAACTCCGGCGCGAACGAAATTCCGTATCGCCGTCCGCCGGCAATCGTGCAACCCGATCACGTTGGGCCGGCCGGCGATCTGACACGCGAGCTTGAAGTGCTTCTGATAGTTGAGCGCTTTGATTTGACGGCCCTCGCGAGTGAAGACCCATTCGAGATTGACGACGCGCGCGGCTGCGCACCGCTTGATTACCCCTGCGATTTCTCCGCGGATCGGGAGAACCCTGCTGCTTTCCGTCTTCGAGCGGCCTGGGTCGAGGCGAATCACTCGGCCCGGCATATCGACCTCGGTCCAGCGAAGCGTAAAGATCTCGGACCGTCGCCAGGCGCTCGCGTAAGCGAAGGTGAACGGGTCGCGCGCCCACTCCGGAAGCTCGGCCAGGATGGCAACGTAATCCGAGTGCTCGAGGAATCCCTGTCGGGGCGGGTTCTCCCGGAGCTTCCTCGGAAACTCCGGCGCGTACTGGATCATCCCCATCCTTGCAGCGTGTCGAAAGGACGCCCGGAGAATCGACAGGGAGTAGTTCACCGTCGCCGCGGAAAACTCGCGGCGTAGCGACTTCTGGAAGTCCATAAGCTTCCGGGGGTCGAGCGTCCTCGCGACCTCGGCGCCGAGCACCGGGAGGATTTTCCGCGTCGCCCGCTCGATGGCATCTTGGGCGCGGAGCTGACGGTGTTGCGCGTCGACCATGTACTCGTCGAGCAGCTCCGCCACGGTGAGTTTGGGCCAGTCCCGTCTCCTCATTTCGCACCGTCCTTTTCGCGTTTCTCCGAGTGCCAGCGCGGGACCAACGGGACGGCGTCGAGCCACGCTCGAAGCTTCGGAGCTGAAACGCGACAACCCCCGTCCGGCTGGATGACCACGAACGGGAGTCGCTCTTTGTACTCGTAGACCCATCGCGCGGTACGCCCGCAGAGCTTGGCCGCTTCGCGGACGGAGATGAGCTCGCGCGACGGATCATCAATTGGCGATGGTGTTGGCTCTGGAGGGCGTTTCATCGGTGGCGCCTCCATGCTCCCTTCCAGGTAGTCGAGAATCGCGAGGACCGCCGAGACGACTCGCTCGGCGACCTCTTCCCTGGTGATCGTGTTCGTCGTCATGAATCCCTCCTATTCGGACTTGAGGCGCTGGAATGCGACGAGAAACCAGACGAGCCCCGCGATGAGGTTCGAGGCCTCGACGGCGTCGGCCTCCGAGAGGCCGGCAAGAATCAGGCGGGAAAGCAGCGCTGACTTGAGGCGGTCGTCGGCGACGGATTGATCGGAGAGAGAGGCGGGTGCTGGCATGGCTGATTCTCCATTGCCTGTGATTCTTGTGAAGCCGCCGGCAACGAGGAATCAGCTCGCTGTCCCCGGGTTTATAAGGCCCGGGTAAGCCGACGGCGCCGGCGATCCTACATCGGGGCGCCGTGCGGTAGGTGCTTCCATCATTTCGATCTTCTCGCTGGTTGCTTTCGACGCCCACCGGCGCCGGGTAGGGCTTGCGGTCCCACGCCTACCACGCGCGGGTGGTATCCACTTCCCCGGAGAAAGTAGAGCTGCTTTGGGGAGCCGGGAAAGTGGCCGTCGCCGCTCACGGTTTTAGACACCCTCCCCAAATCTTCGTCCTACGGTACCGGGTCAGCGACCTCAACAGGCCATCGCCGAAGCTGCCGGAGAACCCCGTCGTTCTTGAGGCGGTAAACCGCCATGGTCCCGCGGACGTTTTGCAGCACCACGTACCATCGCCCTTCGTGGTGTGTCACGCAGGACGTATTGGCTGGCTGGTCGATAGCGCCGCTACGAAACCACGCGGCGAGGGCACGACTGAGGAGCTTTTCCTCCGTCGTATCGAAGCTTCCAAGACTACGCTTTGCCATGAGTGCTTCCTTATGGTGTGCATCATAGCATCACAAGCTTAGATTGTCAATGCGAGAGTGAGACGCTGGAATGGCTTCTCAGCCGAAGGGAGGATCCCGGGGCGGGATCTCGTCTCTATTCGGTGTGAGGGCAGGGCCGGGCGAGTGAGGGCGCCCGGCTAGTCGATGTGGCTCTCCGTCAATATCTTCATTCCCTTCGCGATGAGCTCGCTATTGTCCTTTCTCGCAGACTCCACGTTTTCAATCCACTTGATTTCGGTGAGCCCCCGCCCCCTGCCTGCAGCGATGACCTGTTTCTCTATCTCCTCAACTGAGTGGTACAGCCGGAGAAATTTCGCCCACTCCCCAACATCCGGGGCTATCTCAAGCATCCTTGTCCATTCAAACTTGGGGACTTCGACGCGTAGTGCCTGAAGTGCCGGAAGATTCTCTCCGTCCTTCTTGAGTGGCAAGACCTGCAGGTACATTCGCACGTCTGCGAGTGGGCGCATGAGGGGAGCCCAGAGTCTACGTTCCTCCCGTGCAAAGAGCGCTCTGGAGATCGTGAGCGATTTCTCGGCGTTTTCGGCGAGTTCGTGCGTGAAGCGTGTGTACCAGATGACCACGATGAGCGTAAGAGTTAAGACCGCGAGTGAGCCATCGAATCCGTCCTTCCACATGTCCGCGGCGGCGAGGGCAACGGCCACAGCGGACGCGCCGATGGTGACTCGCCCTTGCAGTGTTTGGCCTTGAGCGCGGATCCATGCCTCGAAATCTGTCCCCAAGTTGTCCCCAAATCGCCTGGTTCGCGTCTCGGGTTATTCCTCTAACTGATTGATTCTCTTGGTGCCGGGGGACGGAATTGAACCGCCGACGCAAGGATTTTCAGTCCTTCGCTCTACCGACTGAGCTACCCCGGCACGAGGAGAGCGCGCTATTTTAGCGGAGGGTCTGGAAAAGTCAAAACCTACTCGAAGATCTCGTCGACGGGCATTCGGAACCCGGGAAGAGCGGGCTCAGCTCCTCGCTTCCACCCCGCGGCGGGTTCCGGCGACTTTGACCTCGCGCGGTCCGCTTCTCGTCGTCTTCGTCGAGCTCGACCCGTCTTCCTCCTCGCTGTCCGGAG
>Ga0326597_10009543_pt1 | contig 12995 bp, 11 predicted proteins | sample RVTome_12_FD_203789 | JGI IMG/M metagenome (GOLD analysis project Ga0326597, IMG submission 203789) | Soil microbial communities from uranium-contaminated site in the Upper Colorado River Basin, Wyoming, United States - RVT100D185 | ecosystem: Environmental > Terrestrial > Soil > Contaminated >... | reverse complement strand
TCGTCGACGGGTTGGCCGATGCGCCCATCACCACCAGCTGGTGGTTGCTCGACTCGCGAAGGATGGCGGCACGGACCGATGCCGCCTCGCGCAGCAGCCCGGTCACCCTGCGTCCGCCGCGATGCTCCGCCACGAAGCGGTCGAGCGCGGCCTGCTCGCGATTTCGCGCCCGCTCGCCGATCCCCTTGGGGACCACGTGCATGACCACCACCTGCGCGCCGAAGCGCCTGCCGAGGTCTCGTGCCAGGCGCATCGCCAGCTCGGCGTGGGGGCCGCCGCGCACGGGGACCAGGATCGAGCTGACGTGGTCGAGGCCGCGCTGCTTCACGACCGCGATGTCGGACGGCGACTCCCGCACCACGGCATCGATCGTCGGCGAGAAGACGGCAGGTTCGCGCGGCTCGCCGCGCGCCGCGGTCGATCGAGCCGCTGCGGCCGCGGAGGGCGGCCCGCCCCAGCCGAAGATCACCAGGTCCGCGTTCTCCTCGCCGACCGCCTCGATCACGCCGTCGGCGGCGCGTCGGCCGATCCGGACCATCGTCCGGATCTCGACCTCCTCCTCGTCTCCGAAGTCCAGGACCCGCTGCAGCAGGCGCCGCGCGGTTCGCGCACGGGTCGCCCCCTCGCTCAGCGACACGCCCTCGGGGACCTCGACGATCCCCAGCGCGGTGATCTCGGTCCGACGACCGTGGCCGACGCCAGCGCCGATCCGCACCAGGTCGCGGGCCGTGCGCGGGTTGGCGAGGGGCAGCAGGATGCGGTACGGCTTGCGTCGGCCGGACGCCATCAGCCGGCCACCTCGGCGCGCATCTCGCGCCAGCGCGTGACGAGGTAGGGCTTGAGCTCCTCGAACTCACGCGCGACGGCTTCGATCACGCGCTCCGCCTGGTCGGTCGTCATCTCGATCGTCTCGGCGATGAAGCCCGCCGTCCGCCCGAAGTAGAGCGGGGTGAGCGCGGCGAGCAGGCGCTCGCGGTCGGTCCCTGGCCGGTTGTACGCGACAAGTGCGTCGTAGAGGCATCGGATCCACAGCTCCGCCGGGAAGTGGAAGGCAACCGGTGAGTCCGGGATCTCGACCGACATGATCCGCGCGAGCTGCTCGGGGGCGAGGATCTGCTCCCAGGCGTCGGCCTGCGAGAGGCGGGCCGTCTCGAACGTGTCGATCAGCTTCGCGTGGTTCACCTCCACCAGCTCCGGGGCGATCACCCGCTCAAAGCCGTATTCAGGGATCGGGTGGGAGCCGTGAACCTTGAGCCAGCGGTCCTCGTAGCGCCCGGCAAGTCCAAAGAGGGTCCCGACCACCTGGCGGAACATTGGCCCCAGGTCTGAGGCGGGGTCCTTGGCGTCGTGGATCTTCGCTCCGAGCCGCGTCTGGCAGACGGCGAATCCCTCGTTGATGGCGGAGTGCGTCATCCAGATGTCGATCCCGAAGCGCGCGGTCAGGTCGTCGAAGCTGTCGAGCTCCAGGTAGCGCTGCACCAGGTCGCCGCTCACCGCGAACTCGCCGCCGATCGGCTGGCGGATGCGGGCTCCGTACAGCGCGCGGGTGAGTGGGTAGGCGATGGCGTTGGTGATCGTCCCGTCGTACTTGTAACGCGCGTAGAGGGGCGCGACGAAGTCGTAGCCGCCCTTGAGGATCGGCCCGGCCAGGAGCTCGATCCATTCCGGCGCAATGCTGCGCAGATCGGAGTCGACCATCACCATCGCCTTCACGCCCAGCTCGCGCGCGACCTCGAAGAGGGCCCGCACCGCGGTCCCCTTCCCGCTCAGGCCGTGGTAGGTGAAGGTGATCCGCTGCAGCTTGTGGCGAGGGCTGACCAGGATGATCTTTTCGATGTATTCGGGGCTCTCCGCCGTGATCGCGACGCGCGGCGTGTGGTCCGGCGAGCCCCCGTCGGAGTTGACCAGGATCGGCTTGAGGTCGGGGAAGTACTGGACCATGCCGGCGGTCGCGGCGCGCACCACGAAGCCGATGGTGTCGGCGTTGGCGTAGCTGGGGATGCCGACCATCAGGTCGGCCTGGCCCACCCGGCGTACCTCGGCGAGGCCGCTCTTGTCGAGCGCCGAAGGGGTCGGCGCGGTTCGATTGGTCGTCAGCGGTGAGACCTCCTCGGGCGCCCCAAGCCTAGCATGAGCGTCTTCCGCGGCTCGACCGAGACGATCAGCCAGTCATCGACCTGCTCCCCGGGCCGGTAGCGCGAGTTCATGTGCTTGGCGACGTAGTGCGTGAAGCCGCTGGAGCGCCAGGCGTGCAGCCACGGCTCGAGCGGGAGCCTCACCGCGGGCGAGACCCGCACCCGCGCGCTCTGCTCGAGGACAGACGTCAGCAGGCGACGGCGCTCCTGGTACGGCACGTCGGTGAGCGACTCTCCTTCGAGCTCGACCAGGTCGAGTGCCACGAAGGCGCGACGCCGCTCCGGCCAAACAGATTCGGGCAGCTCGCCGCCGAACGGCTGCCCGGTCCAGACGCCGTCGATCACCGCGGCGTCGGCATCGACCGCCCGCAGGATCGCGTCGGCAGCCTCGGCGCATTCGGGGCCTGCGGGCCCACCGGACCGATCGGACAGCGTCACCCGGCCGGCATCGAGTCGTGCAATCAGTCGATCGCCGGACCAGTAGGGCTCGAAGAGCCAGTCCACGCCGCTGATGAACGCGTCGACCGGGGTCGCTCGCTGGGGCAGGATGGGATCGGGTGACGTCATCCGCGCCAAGGTTAGCCGCGCGTCAACGTCGGGTCCTGGGTCAGGCTCGGTTGTAGAGCTTCAGCTCGCCCTCTTCGACCTCGACCCCGACCTCCTTGCGGATCTGCTCCCAGGCATCGAGGTCCCACTCGCCGACGAGCGTGATGGCGGTCCCTTCGCGACCGGCCCGCGCGGTGCGCCCGACGCGATGCACGTAGGTGTCGGCGTCCTCGGGGATGTCGTAGTTGAGCACGAACGGCAGGTCGGTGATGTCAAGCCCGCGCGACGCGACGTTCGTGGCGATCAGGAACTGGATCTTGCCGGAACGAAAGTCGGCGAGCGTCTTGTCGCGCTCGCGCTGCGAGAGGCCTCCGTGCAGGGCGGCGACGTTGCGGCCGCGGCGGGCCAGGATCGCGGTGAGGCGATCGACCCCGATCTGGGTGTGGCGGAAGACGAGGAGCCGATCGAACCCGAACTGGTCGGTCAGCTCGGTGAGCGCCGCGACCTTGTCCTGCTCGGCGACGAAGTAGACCAGCTGGCGCACGGTCTCGACGGTGCGCATCTCCGGCCGCACGATGATGTGCTCCGCCTGCTTGTCCATGAACCGATCGCAGATGCGCAGGATCGCGTAAGGCATGGTGGCCGAGAAGAGCGCCGTCTGGCGTTGGCGCGGGCAGCGCGACAGGATCGTCTCGACGTCCACGATGAATCCCATGTCGAGCATCCGATCGGCCTCGTCGAGGATGACCGTGTGCACCCGGTCGAGGCGCAGCTCGCCGCGGCGGATGAGGTCGAGCACGCGCCCCGGCGTTCCGACCACCACCGGCACGCCGCGCTTCAGGGCGGTCACCTGGCGGTCCATGCTCGAGCCGCCGTAGATCGCGACCGCGGCGACGTTGCGGAAGACGCCGATGCGGCGAATCTCCTCGGTCACCTGCACGCACAGCTCGCGGGTGGGGGTCAGCACCAGGGCCTGCACGAACCTGCCGGCGGGATCGACCTTCTCGACGATCGGGATGCCGAAGGCGGCGGTCTTGCCGGTCCCGGTCTGCGCCTGGCCGATCAGGTCCTTGCCGGCGCGCAACGGGCCGATGGCGCGGGCCTGCACTTCGGTCGGGGCGGTGAAGCCCATCTTCTCGATGGCCCGGGCGATCGTGACCGGCAGCTCGATCTCGCCGAAGCGATGGGAACGCTGCGCCGCCAGGACGGCGGCCATCAGGGGAGAGGATTCGAGATCGTCGGGCGAGGGATTGCCGTTGGGTGCTGGTGGAGGCGGCGGTGCCGCTCGGCGAGGCGCGCGCGCGCGTCGCGGAGGGGCGGGTGATGTGGTCTCAGGCAAACGGGGGCTCCGAGGGAGGGTGACTTGACCTCGATCGTACCACGCGACGCCCTAGGCCGATGCCGGGGCACCAGGTCGGGCAACCTGGCGATCGACACGGCCATCGGTCGGCTGGCGGTCAATCGCCGCGCCGTCGGTTCGCGGACCCCGGGAGTAGCCATTCGGGTGGGTCAGCCGCCAGGCCCAGGCGTCGGCCAGCATCTGCTCGAGCTTGGAATGCTCGGGGTGCCAGCCCAGGGCCAGCCGAGCCCGTCGGGAGGAGGCGACGAGCACTGGCGGGTCGCCGGTGCGGCGCTTGACGACGCGGGCGGGGATGGCGCGACCGGTCACCTTGCGGGCCGCCTCCACCACCTCGCGGACGCTGAAGCCGGCGGCTGAGCCGAGGTTGTAGACCTCGAACGATGAGTCGCCCTCGCCGGTCGCCTCGAGCGCAAGCAGGTGCGCGGCGGCCAGGTCCCGGACATGGATGAAGTCGCGAATGCAGGTCCCGTCCGGCGTCGAGTAGTCCTGCCCGAAGATCTGGACGTGGGTCGCCTCCCCGGCCGCCACCCGCAGGATCAGCGGCATGAGGTGCGTCTCCGGCTCGTGATCCTCGCCGTTCCGCTCGGTCGCGCCAGCCACGTTGAAGTAGCGCAGGCTGATCGCCTGGAAGTCGTGGCTCGCCGCGAACCACCGCATCGCACCCTCGAAGGCGAGCTTTGTGGCGCCGTACGGGTTGATCGGCTCCGTTCGGTCCGCCTCGGCGATCGGCACACGACGTGGCTCGCCATAGACCGCGGCGGTCGACGAGAAGACCAGCCGATTGACCCCGACCGTCCGCATCGCGTCGAGGAGGGCTACCCCGCCACCGACGTTGTTGCGGTAGTAGAGGCCCGGGTCGGCCATGCTCTCGCCGACGAGTGACTTGGCGGCGCAGTGGAGGACCGCGTCGATCCGCTCCTCGCGCAGGACGTGCTCGAGGCGCCCCTGGTCCTCGATCTGCCCGCGCACCAGGCGCGCGGGGCGGACCACCGCGGAGGCGTGTCCGCTCGACAGGTCGTCGTAGACCACGACGTCATGCCCGGCATCGACGAAGGTCTCGACGCTCGTCGAGCCGACGAATCCGGCGCCGCCGACTGCCAGGATGCGCACGGGTTACCTCGCCTCCTCGATCCGGGTCAGCGGGCCGCCGCGCCAACGTCGGCGCGCGATCCCGCGGTGCCTGAGACCGGCTGCCGCTGCCAGGCCAGCGCCTCGGCGGCCAGCTCCGGAGTGAACCTTGTCGAGATCCGGTCGGCCCCGGCCGCAAGTGCCTCGGCGACCTGTGAGAGCTCCGTGAACTCGCCGGCCGCCTTCACCTGGAGGTGGCCTCCCACCACCCCGTGCAGGAACCGCGCCAGCTCCACCGCGGCGGCGGCAGGCTCGTCTCCCCCGGAGGTGACCACGTACGCCGCGCCAGAGCGGGCCGCCAGGCGGCAGGCGCGTCGCAGCAGCTCCTCGCTGACCGGGCCCGCCTTGACGATCACCCCGCAGGTGGCCAGGGCCGAGTGGGCCATCTCGACCACCGCCAGCATGTCGTTCAGGACCGCCTCGTCGTCCCCCGAGACGAGCGCGCCGGCGTTGAGCACGACATCGAGCTCGGTCGCGCCGTGCTCGAGCGCCGTCGAAGCCTCGAACGCCTTCACCGCCACGACCTGTCCGCCGTGCGGATAGCCGATCACCGTTGCCAAGCGGACGGGGGTCCGTGCCAGGAGCCGAGCCGCCGGCTTCACCAACCAGGGACTGACCAGGAGCGTCGCCAGCTCATGCTCAAGGGCGAGACCGGCGGCGGCATGCAGCTCCGCCAGTGAGGCCGTCGGCTGGGTCAACCGATGCTCAAGCCGCACCGTGCGCGCCAGGGCGGTCATCGCGGGGATGGGAACCTCCGCTCCAGGTCATCGGCGCGTGGGCACGCGCTCCGGATGGCCGATTGTAGCAGCGCCCTAACCGCTGGCCATCGCCCGCGCCAGGTCCAGCAGCCGATCGCGCGAGTTGAGGGCTGGATCCTCCAGGACTGCCTCGAGGAGACCCGCCAGCAGACGCCCGATCCGCGGTCCGGGCGGGATCCCCAGCTCCGTGACCAGATCCTCCCCGGTGACCGCCAGATGGTGCGCCTCGAGCGGATCGTGGGCGACGGCCGCCACGCGCTCGCGCAGCTGCCTCCAGCCGCCCGGCGGCTCCTCGACGCCGGACGCCATGTCGTCGGCGGCGCGCAGCGCGAAGAGGTCCGCCAGCAGGTCCACCCCCACCCTGCGCACGAACCGCCGCACGGCCGCATCGGTCCAGTCGGGGGTGTAGGCGAACATGTGGTGGCGCACCAGCCGGCCGACACGCGTCGCCTCGGCGCGCGGCGCCCGGAGCCGAAGCAGGATCTGCTCGGCCAGCAGGGCGCCGTCGCGGTCGTGGTGCAGAAAGTGCCCATCTGCCAGCGTCGTAGCCTTCCCGACGTCGTGCAGGAGCCCGGCGAGGCGCAGCACGGGGTCGCCGGCCGGCAGCGCGTCGGCCGCGCGCAGCGAGTGGTCGAGGGCATCGCCCGCCAGCGGCTTCGCCTGCGGCACGCCCCGAAGTGCCGCAAGCTCCGGGAGCAGGACGCCGAGGAGCCCCAGCCGCTCCATCAGGTCGAACGCGCGAGACGGGGGCGCGGCGCCGGCCAGGATGCGCATCAGCTCGTCGCGCACGCGCTCCCCGGAGAGGCCGGCCGCCGCCGGCGCATTGGCACGGATCGCCGCCTCGGTTGCGGGATCGAGCCGCAGGCCGAAGCGGGTGGCGAGCCGAACCGCGCGGAGCAGCCGCAGCGCATCCTCGTGGAAGCGCGCCTCCGGATCGCCCACGGCTCGCAGGAGCCCGTCCTCCAGGTCCGCCGCCCCGCCATACGGGTCGACGAGCCGGCCGCTGCCGTCAGCGTCGCTCTCCGGCAACCAGGCCATGGCGTTGATGGTGAAGTCGCGTCGCGCCAGGTCGTCGCCCAGCGACCGGCCCCAACGGACCTCGTCCGGCCGCCGCTGGTCCCGATAGCCAGCCTCGACCCGGTAGGTGGTGACCTCGATCCCCCGGCCGCCCCCCGGATCGCGCACGGTCACCGTGCCGAACGGATTCTCCCAGGTGGCGCCCGGAAAGCGGTTCGCGACCGTCTCGGGCGGCGCGGAGGTCGCCACGTCCCAGTCGGCTGGCGCGTGGCCGAGCACCACGTCGCGGACGCAGCCGCCGACCAGAACCGCCTCGTCGCCGCCCTCGCGGAGGGTGTCAAGGACGGCGGCCACGGCTGGCGGAAGGTCGATCCGGAGGGGATCGCCATCGCGCATCGGTCTCCTCCTGGCCGGATGGCCTAGGTGCGCGCGCCCGGGGAGTCGCTCAGGAAGAGATAGGATCGCCAGGCGTCGTTCTGCTCGTCGGCGAGGTAGGTGCCGTAGAGGTAGCGCACGTCGGCCCGTGGCGCGCGGGGCTCGCGGCGCAGCAGCATCCGCGCCTCTGCCAGCGTCTTGCTCCCCTTGCGATGGTTGCAGGCGCGGCAGGCGGCGACCAGGTTCTCCCATTCGTGACGGCCGCCGCGGTGCTTGGGGACCACGTGATCGATGGTGAGGTCGCGGGTCGACGCCCCGCAGTACTGGCAGGTGTGCGAGTCGCGGGCGAAGACCTCGCGCCGGCTCAGCTTGACTCGCGGGCGGGGGCGACGGACCAGGTAGACGAGGCGAATCACCGATGGCGCCGGGATCGCCAGCGTGGGCGTGTGGATCACCTGGTGGTTGCGCTCCAGCAGCTCGGCCTTCTCGGAGCCGAGCAGGTTGAAGGCACGCCTGATGTCGCAGACGTTGAGCGGTTCGTAATTCTGGTTGAGTACCAGGACCGGTGCGTTGAGCAAAACGGCCTCCTGGCGCGGATGATAGCAAGCACGGGCCGATCGGCCTCAGGCGGCGCCCGGTCCGGCACCCCTCTGGGACCGTCGCACGCTCGCGAGTACAATGCATGGCCGAGCGCGGCGCGGCAGCGCCGCCATCGGTTTCAAGCACGAAGTCGACACGAAGAGGCCCCCATGGCCAGCATCGAAACCAGCACCTGGACTACCAAGGTCGGGCTTGCCCGCATGCTCTCCGGCGGGGTCATCATGGACGTCGTCACGGCCGATCACGCCAAGATCGCCGAGGAGGCGGGGGCGGTCGCGGTCATGGCCCTGGAGCGCGTCCCGTCCGACATCCGCAAATTCGGCGGCGTGGCCCGCATGTCCGACCCAAAGCTGATCGAGGAGATCAAGGCCGCGGTCAGCATCCCGGTCATGGCCAAGTGCCGGATCGGGCATATCGCCGAGGCGCAGATCCTCCAGCAGCTGGAGGTCGACTTCATCGACGAGTCCGAGGTGCTGACCCCGGCCGACGAGGAGCACCACATCGACAAGCACGAGTTCCGAGTGCCGTTCGTCTGTGGCTGCCGCGACCTGGGCGAGGCCCTACGCCGGATCGGTGAGGGGGCGGCCATGATCCGGACCAAGGGCGAGGCCGGGACGGGGAACATCGTCGAGGCGGTGCGCCACATGCGAGCCGTGATGCGCGGGATCCGCGAGCTGGCCGGCATGCGCGAGGACGAGCTGTACGCTTCCGCGAAGGAGCTGCAAGCGCCGCTCGACGTGGTCCGCCAGACGGCGACCCTCGGCGAGCTGCCGGTCCCCAACTTCTCGGCCGGCGGCGTCGCCACGCCGGCCGACGCTAGCCTCATGCGCCAGCTCGGCGCGCAGGCCGTCTTCGTTGGGAGCGGCATCTTCAAGAGCGAGAACCCCGAGCGCGTGGCCCGCGCGATCGTGATGGCCACCACCCATTGGGACAACCCGGAGATCCTGGTCGAGGTGAGCACCGGTCTGGGTGAGCCGATGCATGGGCTGGAGCTCTCCGAGATTCCGGCGGAGGAACGCCTGGCCGTCCGCGGCTGGTAGGGGAGGGCCCAGTACCGATGGCGCAGACGATGCCTGCCGCCACGCCCGCCGGCGCCGCAGCGGCGCGCCGACCACGGATCGGCGTCCTGGGCCTGCAGGGCGACGTTCGTGAGCACGTCGCTGCGCTCCGCGACGTCGGCGCGGAGCCTATCGAGGTGCGGCTGCCCCGTGACCTGGTCGGGCTCGACGGCCTCATCCTGCCCGGCGGCGAATCGACGGCGATGCGGAAGCTGATCGACCTGTACGGGCTTCGCGAGCCCATCGTGGCTCTGGCTCGTGCCGGCGCACCGGTCTACGGCACATGTGCCGGCATGATCCTGCTGGCCGACCGGATCGCCGACGGCGACGAGCCAGTCCTGCGGCTGCTCGACATCACCGTCGAGCGCAACGCCTACGGGCGCCAGCTCGACTCCTTCGAGGCCGATATCGCCATCCCCTCGCTCGGCGAGGAGCCGCTCCACGGCATCTTCATCCGCGCTCCCGTGGTGAGCGAGGTGGGGGCGGAGGTGGAGGTGCTGGCCCGGGACCCCGACGGGCGCCCGGTCGCCGTGCAGCAGGGCCGCGTCCTGGCGACCGCCTTTCACCCGGAGCTGACCAGGGACCGGCGGCTGCATCGGCTCATGCTGGAGCTCATCGCGCCGTGAACGACCCGGCCGGCTCGATCAGGCCTGCGCGGCTCACCGACCGCCCGGCGCTCGTCGCCCTGTCGCGCCAGGTGCACGAGGGGACCGAGGGGTTCCGCCGCTCCCTGGGCGTCCCCGCCCACTCGTCCGCCCCCCCGCGGATCAGCCTGGCCGCCCTGATGCCGTCCTGGCTCCCGCTGCGGTCGCCCTCTGTCCACATGGTCGCCGAGTGGGAAGGGCGGCTGGTGGGGAGCTGCCGCGCCATCGAGGAGCCCCATCGCGACGACTGGGTGATCACCGAGCTCGACGCCGCCGACTCGCCGATGGCGAGCGAGGTCCGCTTCGCCCTGCTGCGTTCGGTGATCGAGGAGGGCGGCCGGCGTGACGTGGCCCGCTATCACGCCGCGTGCGCCGACGTCCCGGAGAACATGGAGCTCTTCGGGCAGCTGAACTTCATGGCGTATGCCAACGAGGAGATCTGGTACCGCGCTCCGGACGGCGTCCAGGGAGGGCAGCCAGACGATCTCCTCCCCGCCACGCCCTCCGACGCGTGGCACCTCTTCGACCTGTGGACCCACACCACGCCCCCGACGATCGCGCGCATCGAGGGATACGGGGCGCAGGACTGGGAGCCGGTCGGCCACGAGGGGGTCGTCCCCCGCAGCGCCCTGAATCCGCTCCTCCATTTCAGCGCCGTCAACGCCTGGCTCCTCCCGGACGGCCAGCGGGTCGCCGGGTTTGCGCAGCACGGCGCATGCCGGGCCGGGCCGCACTACCTGCGCTTCCTGGTGCGCGACGGCGCGGACGGCGCGGCCTTCCTGGGCGCGGTGCTGAAGGCCGCCGGCAGCGAGGCGCTCGCTGCAGGGATCCTGGCTCCGGTGCGAACATACGAGTCGACCGGGAGGCAGGCCGCGGAGGCCGCCGGGTTCGAGCCGGTCGGCCAGGTCAGCATGCTGGTGCGCGAGGTCCTGGCCAGCGCTCGGCAGCCGGCGATGGTCCCGGCGGTCTAGACGAAGGTGAGCAAGACGACGAAGACGATGAACGGACAGGCGACGACCGACGACCTGGACGCGCTGCTCGAGGCGCTGCCGCCCGAGATCGTTGCGCGCCTGCGCGGCTTCGCGAACCGGGCGGACCTGCTGGAGGTCGTGCTCGACCTCGGGCGCCGCCCGGAGGCGCGCTTCACGCACGGCGAGGAGGTGCTCCTCGAGCGAGAGATCGTCGAGGCCGATATCGCCCACGTCATCGACCACATCGGCGCCTTCGGGGGCGACAACCGCGCCGGCATCGAGCGCACCCTGCACAGGATCAGCGCCATCCGCAACCGGGCCGGCAAGGTGGTGGGGCTGACCTGCCGGATCGGGCGGGCCGTCTTCGGCACGATCGACATCATCCGCGACATCGTCGAGGGCGGGCAGAGCGTCGTGCTGCTGGGGCGCCCGGGGATCGGCAAGACGACGATGCTGCGCGAGGTCGCGCGGGTTCTCGCCGACGACCTCGGCAAGCGCGTGATCGTGGTCGACACCAGCAACGAGATCGCCGGCGACGGCGACATCCCGCACCCGGGGATCGGCGACGCGCGGCGGATGCAGGTGCGGATCCCGGCGGAGCAGCACGCGGTGATGATCGAGGCGGTCGAGAACCACATGCCCGAGGTGATCGTCATCGACGAGATCGGGACCGAGCTCGAGGCTGCCGCGGCCCGGACGATCGCCGAGCGCGGCGTGCAGCTGGTCGGAACCGCCCACGGCAACACGCTCGACAACCTGATGCTGAACCCGACCCTCTCCGACCTCGTCGGCGGGATCCAGACCGTGACCCTGGGCGACGAAGAGGCGCGCCGGCGAGGGACGCAGAAGACGGTGCTCGAGCGCAAGGCGCCGCCCACCTTCGACGTGGTGGTGGAGATCGTCGAGCGCGACAGCGTGATCGTGCACCGCAACGTGTCCGAGACTGTGGACGCGATCCTGCGCGGCCACATGGTCCCGCCGGAGTCGCGATGGCGCGAGGGCGGCGAGCTGCGCGCCGCGACCAAGTACGACTACAAGATCACCGAGTCGCCGACCGGCACCCCGACCTTCGCCGCGCTCGATCCGCTCGGTGGCCTAGGCGCATTCGGACGCGGCCGCGGCAACGGGGGCGGCGGGCTGGGGCTGCGACCGCTCCCCGGCCGGGGCGGGCGCGAGGCGGGTCGCGGCCGCGCCATCGCCGGCGAGCCGTCCGAATCGTCCGATCCGCGCCGGCACCTGGAGGTGGCGATGCGCGAATCGTCCGCGCCGGAGACGGCCGGCGTCGGAACGACACCGGTCCGCTCCCATCGGCCCCTGAGCCTCTTCGGCTTCGGGGTCAGCCGCAAGCACCTGGAGCAGGCGGTCCGCGAGCTGGGCGTGCCGGTGCACGTGGCGCGTGAGCTCGACGAGGCCGATGCCGTCGTCACCCTGCGCAACTACTACCGGCGCAAGCCGTCCGCGCTGCGCGACGCCGAGTCGGGCGGGATCCCGATCTACGTCCTCAAGACGAACACGATCATCCAGATGGAGAACCTGCTCGCCAGCCTCTTCGACCTTGAGGCCGATCCCTCCGAGGCCGCGCTGCACGAGACGGCCGAGGCGATCGGGCTGGTGCAGGCGAGCGGCAACCCAATGGAGCTCGCGCCGCAGAACGCCTATGTGCGGCGGCTCCAGCACCAGATGGCCGAGCGAAACAACCTGATGAGCCGTTCACGAGGGACCGAGCCGAACCGCCGGGTCGAGCTCCTCCCCGACGAGGGGCGCGCGTGGCGGTGAGGCGGTGAGCGGCACCCGTCGCGGCCGCTTTATCACCCTGGAGGGACCCGACGGGAGCGGCAAGACGACCGCTGCGCGCCACCTGGCCGAATGGCTCCGCTCGCGCGCTGAGCCGACCATCCTGACCGGGGAGCCGGGCGGCACTCCGCTCGGCGAGGAGGTGCGGCGCCTCGTCCTGCATGAGCGCGACGTCTCCGACGACCTCGATCCGCGGGCCGACGCCCTCCTCTTCGCGGCGGCCCGTGCCCAGCACACTGTCCGGGTGATCCTGCCCGCGTTGAAGCGCGGCGACAACGTGGTCTGCGCCCGCTACCTCGACTCGTCGCTCGCCTACCAGGGCGCCGCCTATGGGATCGACGCCGATGCGATCCGCCAGCTGCAGCGCTTCGCCACCTACGACACGCTGCCGGACATGACGATCCTGGTCGACGTCCCGGTGGAGGTGGGGCTCGCGCGCAAACGGCGCGGCCCCTGGAACCGCTTCGAGGACACCAAGGGCGAGCGCTTCTTCGAGGCGGTGCGCCAGGCGTACCTCGAGCTCGCCGCCGCCGAGCCGGAGCGCTATCGCGTCGTCGACGGATCGGGTAGCGTGGAGGCCACCGACGCGGCCATCCGCGCCACCGTCGG
>Ga0326597_10009542_pt1 | contig 12996 bp, 15 predicted proteins | sample RVTome_12_FD_203789 | JGI IMG/M metagenome (GOLD analysis project Ga0326597, IMG submission 203789) | Soil microbial communities from uranium-contaminated site in the Upper Colorado River Basin, Wyoming, United States - RVT100D185 | ecosystem: Environmental > Terrestrial > Soil > Contaminated >... | reverse complement strand
CTTGCGCAGTTGCGGCACCAAGGGCGGCATCAGCTTTTCAGCACTGGACTCCCGCAGAGCCTCATCCGCCGGAAACCAGCGGATGGCCGGGTCGAGGATGGCATAGGGCGATTCGGGGAAGGTGGGATGGAGGGCCACTATTTGTCCCCTGCTTCGAGGCGCTTGATTCCTGTGTCGTCCGTCAGAAGTCTCATCTGCTGGATAGCGATCTGGTTCAACTTGCGAAGCCGCTCTGCCTGTGGTGTCTTCTCCTGGATGAAAAGGGCATTGAGATTTTCCAGATTGGACAGGCACACGAGCTGCGACACATTCGCGTAGTCTCGAATATTGCCCTTCTCGCCCGGATGGCTGTCGCGCCATTCCCTGGCGGTCATGCCAAATAAAGCCATATTCAGGACATCCGCCTCCGAGGCATAAATCAGGTTTGTCTGGCGCGGAGTCAGTGCTGGCGGGATCAGGTTCTCTTTGACGGCGTCGGTATGAATCCGGTAGTTGATTTTGGTCAGATTCCGCCGGATATCCCAGCCGAGCTGCTTCCGTTCCCTGTCCTTGAGTCGTTGGAACTCCTTGATGAGATAGAGTTTGAACTCGACCGATATCCAGGACGCGAACTCAAAGGCGATGTCCTTGTGCGCGAACGTGCCGCCGTACCGTCCCTGTTTGGAAATGATGCCGGTAGCGTTCGTCTTCTCGATCCACTGTTTGGGAGTCAGAGTAAAGCTGTTGAGGCCCGCCTGTTTTCTAAACCCGTCGAATTCGACGGGTTTAAAACCTGGGTTGTTCAACTGTTCCCAAATACCAAGAAATTCAATGGTATTACGATTCCGGAGCCAATTTCGGATCAGATCATCAGTCCGCTCGGCGTCTTGGTACCGGGCAATGTCCGTAAGGCTGATGTAGTCCACATCGTTCCGAGACTGCACCGTGATTTCCTTGCTCAGCACTTTGATCTTCGCCATTACTTCTTCCCTCCGACGTTGACCTCAACGATGGTCATGGTGTCGTTGCCGAAGATGTCGACCACCTTGACCGCCAGCTTGTGCCGCCCCGGAGCGCATTCGTGATAGACACTGGTGAGTTCCAGTGAGCGGTCTTTCTTGGTGCGGAAGGATTGCCACTCGTTTTCAAAGATGTAATCTCCGGTCCAGCGCTCTTCCCATTCGCCGCTTTCTTCGTTCTTCACGCGGACAATCTCGCGCTTGCTCTCAAAATCAAAGTCCACCGACCAATAATCAATCCAGTCCGTCCACTTTTTGGTGAGCACCTCGCGACTGACGATACCCTTCGCACTCTTGCTCACCTTCACGATCTGCCCCTTCTCCACCACGATCTTGCTGGCTTTGTCCTTGAGCGTCGCCTCCGCGTTGGCGATCGAATCCTGCGAATAAAAGACCGAAAAGTCCGTCAGCTCCATCGCCACGCTGTTCTTCTTGACGTGCGGTTTGACCTCGATAGCCGCCACATCGTGAAAGACCACCTGGTTCTTTTCCACTGCCCGCTTGTCGAAGACCTCGGCGGGGATGTACTTGGGGGCGATGTCGATGCCCTTGGCGCGGGCTTCGTCCAGCACGTTGGGGAACAAGCCCATCTCGAACTCAAAGCCCAGAATGTCCACGCGGGTGATGTGCTTCTGGCGGCATTCCAGGATGACTTCTTCCACGAACAGGCGCGTCACCGGCAGGTTGACCGGCCCCACCGCTACCAGCCGCCCGGCTTTTTTGCCGTGGAAGGTGGCAAAGCCGTCGGTCTTTTCGGCGCGGTAGGCGCGCAGGATGAGGTCAACAAAGGCGGCTTCCTTTTCCGCCAGTTGCTTGTGCTGTTCCGCCTCGCGCAGGTTGGGGTTGACGCCGATGTAGTGCTGGCGCTCGTACTTGCCCAGGTTGAGGATTTCAAAGGCGCGATAGTCTTTACCTTCCGTCTTGAGTTCGCGCTGTACGCCTATCATGCGCTTGCGCGTGGTATGGATGGCAAACTTCCCGAGGTCGCAAACGATCCACTTCCGGCCAAGTTTCTCCGCTACCGCCGCGGTTGTACCGGACCCGCAGAAAAAGTCCGCGACTAAGTCGCCTTCGTTGGAAGAAACTTCGATAATGCGTTTGAGAAGGGCTTCGGGCTTCTGAGTGGGATAACCAGCGGCCTCTCCACTCCAAGAATCAATAAATTTTATATCGGTCCACAAAGTATTGATTGAAACCCCAGGCATCTCATCTAGGTACTGCTTGTACCTAGGCATTCCATTCTCCGTGTAAAAAAGCCGTCCGGAATCGTGTAGTCGTTGCATTTCCTCTTTGCTGTAGCGCCAAATTCGCCTTACCCCATTCCATTCATAGATCGCTCCAGTCTTACGAGGCGCAGTTGTTGAGCGAGACAACCATCTGCGGCCATCTTCATCTTTGTACCGATAATAGGTTTCAATGTACTCTTCTGTGTAATCGGTATAGGTCGGATTCCAAGCGAACGAGGGTGATTTCGAGAAGAAAAAAATCGAATCGTGAATTTTTCCAAGGGTCGTTGCGTCACTGTGCCCATGCCTTCTTTTGAAAATAATTTCGGCTTGGAGGTTTTCATTTCCAAAAATCTCGTCCAAGACGGCCCGTATTAGAAAATTCACACGATAATCACAGTGCACGTAAATGCTCCCACTCTCAGCCATCAGGTCGCGTATGAGGATGAGGCGTTCGTAGATCATGGCGATAAAGGAATCAGCGCCTTTACCCCAGGTGTCGCGATAGGCAATCTCTTCCAATATGTTCGGCTTCTTGGTGAAGGTGTCGCTACCAATCTCGATGTCCATTGAGAAATCCGCACCCACGTCAAACGGCGGATCAATGTAGATCAGCTTGAGGCCGCCCTGCTTTTCAATTTCCTCACGGAGCGGGCCGTTCTTCAGGGATGAGAGGATCAGCTTGTTGTCGCCCCAGATGAGCTTGTTGGTCCAGCCCTTGAGCTGGCGGCCGCGGGAGTCAAAAAGACCTGGTTGCAATGCCGTGTCTGCCGGCTTTTCGGCGCGGGGCTCGTCCACCTGCTCGATGACCTGAAAGGGCAGGACGATGCTGCTGACCTCGCTGCTCTTGCCGTTCCAGACCAATTCGACCTCACGCTTGTCCTCGAAGAGCAGAAAGCGGTACTTGTCCGGCAGGGGCTTGCCGGCTTCCAGAAAGCGGAGGATCTCTTGTTGTTCTTGTTCGGTTAGTCGTGGCATGGAAATACTCTTCTTCTCGATGTTCTACCCGGTGTCAGACCGAGTGGCGTGATGGAAAATATAAAACGTCTTAATCAGACGACACTTTGGCGGTCGTCTGGATTGATTCGTTAACATTTTTATTCCACTTCGCCAAAGTCAGATGTCGGCCAAGAGCAATCATTCGTATAGGGCGATCTTGGCTTCCGAGCCTGAGCCTTTTCCCGCATCGTTCCCATCTGCTGTCACAATTCCAAGAGTCCGGAGCATTTTAATCAACTCGGCGTCGGGCTCTTTCAGGCAAGCTATACAGAGCATCTCTTTCGGTCGAGTGAAAGCCACATATCCGAGTCTGCATTTGTCTTGCTTGTCTGCCACACGAACTAAACGATCGGTCTGCAGCCATTTCTTTAGCTCTGCAAGGCCTTTCGCAACTACAAGAACCGCGTCGGCTTGCAGCCCTTTAGCCTTGCGAATCGAGGCGCACAGCTCGGTCCTCTGTGCCGGCGTCCCCCAGTAAAGTTCAGGGCTCAGAAGTCTCAAGCCGTCATCAACCAGCTTGATTCGGGACTGAGAAATGTTATAGTCGAACTCATCGGCAACAAACATGACGAGTTGGTCAATGCCATACTTTCCTGCATGAAGGTTCCTGAGTAGCCGGACGCCAACGGCACGCCACTGAAGACGGGACAGTCCAAATTCCTCACAGATTCTTCGTTGACTGCGATCCAGCGCGATAGACAAAAGTTCAAGTGCGTCTCCGAGTATCGTATTGCTCCTTCGTCCGTCGTTTGAGAGTGCTGTCAACTGAAACTGATCACGAACTGAATCGAAGGTCGCGTTCTCCTCCGAGAGATACAACCTTGTTCGGGGCTCGTCTTCGGTTTCCACATTTGCACTCAAAGCCTGATAACGCCGAACGATTTCCTCAAGAGACGTGGCCGGGATGAAAAGAACTCTGGGTTCGTTCCGCTTAGGTTTGACCTCATGTTGCTTCAAATCTTCGCGGAACTGATTCGCGAACGTGACGATTTCTCCATTTGAGCGATGGTTCTCGGTGATTGGACCAAATTGGGCCAGTTTCTTGAATTGGAAGAACGGAATTTTGTCGAATCTCGGCGGCTTCCGGCCTCGATACGTAAAGCTCATCACATACTGTTCTGGATCACCAACTACATACAATATGGTCTTCCCAGTCTTGCGGAAATGCTCGAAGACCTCAAACATTCCATTGTCCACATCTTGGAACTCGTCAACAAAGATGTAAGAGAGTCGTTCGCAAATGCGATCCGGCATACCCGGCGCCTTTAGAATCTTTCGGGTGATCGGGATCATCTCATCATATGGGACGATTCCCTTCTTGATCAGATTCTCTGCGTATCTAGCTGCGCCTCGTCCCTTCTCATGCACATCCACTGGCGCATAGATGCGATCTCCTGGGAGGAATGACAACAGTTCCGCGCACGGAGCCAAAACGAAGCGATTCACGAACGAGTGGGTAGTTCCAACGAAAACGTTACGCCTGAGCCGGACCCTCCTGGAGAGCCGCTCCCGAATCGTGTTTGCGGCTGCGTTAGTATAGGTGATGGCTGCAAGAAACCGGTGGGGCGGAAGCAAATGAATCATGGCGACAATTTCGTCGACCATCGATTCCGTTTTCCCGGCTCCTGGACCGGCCTCGGCGAGCTTCGGTTTAGTTAACGTTTTTGCCATCGCTACCCCTTGATGAAGTCGAGCGCTTGAGAAATGTAGTTGGGAATGGCCAACTTCTTGGGCGAGCGGCTGTCTTTCCTTGCCGCTTGGCGCTCATCCTCAAGAGCTGACATGAGGCTGAATGCAAACTCGGCCTTGTAGTTCTTGATCTGCTCGAAGAAAGCCTCGACATCAATGTCATTTTCTCCTGTCGCAGTCTTGATCTTTGGGCCATTGTTTGGTTTCGTCACGGTGAGTGCACGAAACAAAAGCTCCTTTCCGTCACCAGACTTGTTCGCTGAAACAAGGTCCTTTTCAAATGTACTTTCGGTTGTGACCTGAATGTCGATGTGTGGATCCTTGAAGTCGGCCCGTAATGATTCGGCCCGGTTCTCGGTTTTTGTCCCTGCATCGCTGTCAGTGAGCACCACACACTTCTTGAAGAACCCGTTTTTCACGATCGTCAGAAAGTGGCGGAAAGCAACGCCGTTCACGTTAATGACGGTGCAACCGATGCTTTCGAGTGATTGATCTGTGCCCTGTTCGAAGAGCCTGGGAATAACAATTTGTTCCGCGATGCCCTCAACGAGAATGAGCCGCCGTGCGAAGAACATCCGAGACTTCGTCGCATCGAGATACAGACTCAAAAACCGAACGGCGTCCTTGTCCTTAACAGGATCGATGCCATCGAGGACGTAGTGTGCGGCAATGGCACCATCTGAGTCGCGGCGAAATAGCACGGCTGTATTCTCAAGGGAAAGCTTCGCCGCCACATGGGTGGAGTGTGAGGTGAGGATCAACTGCAACGAATTGGAATGTTCTTTCCTGATAACCTCAATGTTTCGGGAGAGGTGGTCCTCAAGATGTGGATGCAGATGGGCTTCCGGTTCCTCGATTCCAACAAGGCGAAAACAGACGAAGGCATCATCTCCTGCAGAGATATCCGGTGCTTTGGCCAACTGCGATAACACAAGTGCCACATAGAGGAGATTGTTCCGACCGAGGCCATTGCGAGCGACTGTAATGGGGTTTGCGCCATAGGTCATACCGATCTTCTTCAAGATCTCGACTGCTTCGGGAGCCGCAAATTGCAGTCCGATGGAATGGTCTTCACCAGGAGTGTCAAGCGACACAAGTTTAAGCACCTTTTGAACTTCTTTCTTGATCTTCGCGAGTGATGGATCAAGATCAATCGCGCGCTTGAGGTTCTCGAGAAGCCTTTTGACATCTGTGTATCGAGTATCGCCACTCTGCCGAAGCACTCGAAACAATAAACGTTGATCGCCGCCGGCGACCAGTTCTCGTTCGGCGTCACGAAGTGCATCGAGAATCTCAACACGAAGCATTCGCAGCAGCCAGGATTCGCATTCATTCGAAGGACGTCCGCCTCCGTAGATCGTGTGGCGGTATTCTCCAATCGGGAAGTCGACATACCGGCTGTAATCCGGCTTCTCTGAACCAACACCGGACTCAGGATTCGCTTCCTCGTCTTTCGCCTTTCTGCCAGCGATTGCCTCGCGTTGTTCCTCGATCCATTTGTCACGTTTGAAGTTTCCTCGCACTGAGAACCGATACGTCACGCACGCCTCGGTCAAGTCCGTGTTACTGTACCAGTCACCGACGACTGGATGTTGCTCGTCTTGAATGTCGCTCAGCGTTGCATGGATCTCGACCTCTGGGAACACGACCTTATCAGCTTCAATGGAATGATCGGCGACCTGCTTCTTGAAAAAGGGGTCAAATCTGCTCTTGGCTCATCTTGTCTTTCGCTTGTTCCCTGCCTGTACATACGCCGCGACCACAACCCGTTCCCCATGTCCCTGCGTCGGATTAAGGTTGCAACTTGTAACGTTAAGATTCTGATTCGCTATCCATCGGTCGGCCTCCTGCCTGCCGGCAGTTCGGGGTTTGTGAGGAAATCTGGTGACAAGGAAATCTGGTGACACCATACTTAATTGGCCTTCTGTCCCGCCTTACGACGTCTGTGAAAACAGAGGCCGCTCAGACCCCGTTTCTTTCACCAGGTTAGTCCTTCGATAACCGCCTTTCCATTTTCAGTGGTTGGCACTGAGTTGTTTGGCGTTTGCCGATTAAAAGTCTTCTGCCCTGTATAGCGTCAATCCATGGGATTAATTTGCTCTTGAAATCTTCATTGCCTTTTGTTGATTCAACCAATCGCTCAACCCATTTTTCAGTTGCTTCTGGTCTTGCCTCAATATCCGAAGAAAATACACTTCGTAAGAAATCAAAGCCATCAGGTGGTTTAACAAATCTTAACGGACTCCCATTCACAGCAATAAGTCTATCTTGCTGGATCTGAGACTCATTAATAATTGATTCGTCAATATATACACCCATGGGCAACCCTTTTAGGGTTTTGTCCATCTCCACAATCGCAGAACCGCCAGCTAAACTGAAGTTTGAAAAAACATCCTCTATACTGGTCTGAAACTCATGAAAGATCATTCCGTAATATTGGCCTCTCTTTATCAATACCCGGCTTAGCGTAGGCATGTAGAGGTGCTGATCAGACCCTACAACTTCTTTATTTCCAAGAGATTCACTGTCATTGAGGATTTGATGCTGAACTTTGAACATTAACCCAAGAAATTTTCTGGCACAATCTTCAATCGCGCCTTCTTGTTTCTCGACGATAACAAAGGAGTCACCATACATGTGGACATAGAGGGATTGCTTACTGTCATTAAAGACTTCTTTGATCTCGGAATAGACAATGCTGACAACCTGTTCTATTCGTTCGATCTGTTGCTCCAACTCAAACTTGGAATAAAAATCCTTTGTCCCGCACAGATCAAGATGGGCGATGAGAAGGTCCTCTCCACATATTTTCTTAGCACTTAATGGCTTCTCCATAAATTCTCCGAAGCAGCTAAAAGAGGATTTTCAATTTCTCAAAGACGGGTTTAGACACCATTCCCTTTCTTCCCTCCCTCTCGCCGCACGCGGGCGGGCGAAAGTTCAGCCCTCTACGGGTCCGCTCTTGGCAATCATTAAATGCTGCGCTTGGAGCATTTATTTACCTTGACCCCCTGTAAATGCTTCATTTCGACGTGCGATGGTTACTGTCGGCGGGGAGAAGATGGGCTCCGCGCCCTTTTCCGGAAAAACGCACTTTTCCTTCCGTTTCCAATGTTTTAACCAAGCGGTAGACCTGGGTGCGGTTGAATCCGGAAAATTTTCAGATTTCCTCGTTGGACAGTTTCCCGCACTCGCGCAAAAGCGCAAGAATTCGCAGTCGCACGGCCTCCTCTTCAAACGGGAGGGAAGCATCCACGGCCGCCTGCCAGAGCGCTTCCTTAACGAAATTTTGAGGCAGGCAAATCCATAAGATACAGAGATTTCAAAAAGAAGGCAAGCAGAACAATGGGTTAGATCATAATACGCGGGCAAGGCAGGGGCAGTTTAATCTTTTCTACGGGTCTAATTCCCCGCAGCTTGCTGCGCAAGAATTATTTCATTACCGAAGTCCGCCTGTCCGGCAGGCAGGAATCCAGGCGAAACTTAGGACTGGACCCCCGATAAAAGCATTCGGGGGTGACGCCTTTGGGAAAATTCTTATCAATGTCCTTTGATACCCCGCAGCTTGCTGCGGGGTAGTTCATTGGGTCGTCAGCGGTGGGGAATCCACGGCCCACGGCATCGAATGGACTGCGGTCAAAGCTTTTGTTGATAAGAGCGGCATGCATCCAAGGTCTGCACATTGCCCATGATTGCTTTAGGACAGCAACCGTGAATTTTCGGTTAATATTGTCACAGTCAGCCACTTAAGGTCTCCATCGTCCGTTACGAAAGAAAGCCCTTTCACCCTGCACAATTCAGCCAACACATAGTCATTGAAGTCTACGCGCCCTCTTTCATAGCCTCTCAGGACAGCCTCGACATCTACCGAAGAAAACTCGCTCTCTATACGAGAGGCGTGCCCCAGAATTCTCCGGCAAGCGTCGGCAATGTCTTTACTAACTTGCTTGAAGGCTGCACTGGTTCGGTAGGCTTTGAAGCCTTTTGTTTTTGTCGAAGCCGGCATCTTGTTAAATTCAAAACGGGCCGTGCTGTTGATCACTTCAGACAGGACGAGCGCATCAATAAAGACGCGACTGCCCGCGTCCAGAATCCGTTTGAGCGCCGCCGAGTAAATGCGGACACGGGAATCGGTGGGACCGTACTGCCGACCGTAAAGAAACAACCAGACGTTGGCATTAAAGAACAGTTGATCCGTGCTGCGAAAGCGGTAAGTGCTGAGGCGATGGATCTCGCCGGGCATCAGCTTTCCCTCGATGTCGCTCGCTCCGCTTTCTTAAACCGACCGGGATCCTTGAAATACTCCTTGGCCGTATCAACCACCCGCTTGAGCAATGCAAGATCATCGGGTTGAAGATCCGTGACTTTGAGTTTTGACCGAATTTGGTCCTCACGGAATGAGCCGTACAGTTGCCCGATGGCAGCGTTCAAAAAGGCCGATGTCAGACTGGTCACGTTCAAGAACGACACCGTGACGACTTGCCCCTCTTTGAACGCAGCGACGATCCGGTCATAAACTTTTTGACCGTCGTCTGAAGCGACACAGAGTGGACTCCCAACGATTTCAAAAATAGAAAGCTCAATATTTTTGCTCATGGAGGCTTCCTTTCAATTGAACCTTAAAAGATGTCGGATTCCCTCAATTCAGAAGACAATACGTACGATTGTGTGTCGGAAGTATTGATTTCAAGACTAACAGCAGTTCCGGGAAAAGGCATGCCTAAACGAGCCATACGAACCTGATCTTTTTGCAGACACCAGTAGCCCGCATCCGAGACAATTTGCAGGCGCCCCCCATTGAGACCGACGAATTCCTTCAGCAACTTCAGGCCCAATCCGCCGGGAATTGAACCACGCCTGGTGGTGTTTCTCCCTTCCGTGGCCCAGACGATCGCTTTTTCGGCCGGCAGGTTGAGTCCAGCGCGGTCTTGCACATTCTGTCTGATCCCAATCCCCAAATCAGTGACGGAAAAATCGAGCCGGTGCCTCTTGGGGAAAAATTGCCCGCAACTGAAAATTCCAAGTTTGGTCCCGGAGTGCAGCACGGCATTGCTGAAAATTTCGTAGACGCTCTCCCGGAATTTCTTGATTAGCCCGTGTGACATTCTGGGCATCTCGGGCCGGTTGACGAACTCACGTTCAATATACTCCGCGAAGTAACGATCGTCCTTGACGTTGAAGCGTTGATAGGGGATCGTCGTGCCCCATGTATCGGGCAGGTTGGCCCGGCCATAGTTGCTCAAAAACCCGTTCTTGGAAAGAATCTTTTCGAGGCCTTGGGGAATGTTGGCCAACTCGATTGTATTCAAGCGGCTTCCCAGAAGAGAGAGAATCGCGCCAAAGGCCGCGCACATATCCGCATCCAACCAATCTGTCGCCGCCATATCGATGACAATGCGGGTGAGGCGACAATCCTTCGTCTGAGCATGGACCTGAACCAATGCCTCGAAGCCGGTCTGATCGTGACGGACCTGGTGTAACGCGATCTTCACAGCTTAATCTCCACAATCTTCGTGCTCGAGTTTCCAATGGATCTCGTATTGTAATATTACGTGTTATATCGGAGGGGCGGTTCGCGAACCGCCCTACGGGTTTCGGGCAGGCACGGGGGCCTGCCCCGACAAATTCGGGCGAACACATGGGTTCGCCCCTTATATGCTTCCGGGCAGGGCTGCCCAGCCCCTACAGCTAACGCCCAGCGGTCTTTTGCCTTCGCAAACGGCCGAATTTCGCGCGAAGCTCTTCCAACTCGGCCTTGCGGGATTTTGCGTATTTTTCGCTTAATTTGGCCCGAATGGCCCGCTGTAATTGAACAGCGTCAACCTTCTTTTTCACGAACAACCTCCCTTGGGCTGCGAATCTCAAGCATGGGATAGCCCTTCTTCAGGTTCACTGCATTAAACGCGTGAACACGATCAAGGTTCACAATCTGTTTAAAATTCCAACTGACGAGGACATCCACCCGCTCGACAGTTGCAACCGCGATATGCTGTGCGTCGACAAGATGTCTTATACCGACCACACCATCGTTTATATAGGCATCCGCCAGCGCGAAAGCTTCCTCATCAAGAAATACATCGTCCACGTATTCTTCCGGGATAGAAGATAAAACATCCCTTACGTTCTGCGGCGCCTCTTCCAGTTCCATACGAGTTAAGTCCGAAACTACCGCCACCTTTGTGCCTGCACGGAACTCGTCAAACAGAAGATTCGACCAGTCGGCGAACTCCTCATCCAAGCAACCGCCTATGACCGATGTATCTATATAAACACGCGGTCTCATATTATTTTACTCAATCGAAATTCCTTTTCCATCTGGCCGCCTGCCAGAGCACTCTATCAACGAAATATTGGGACAGGTCAACGTATACGATACAGAGATTTCAAAAAGAAGGCAAGCAGAACAATGGGTTAGATCATATACGCGGGCAAGGCAGGGGCAGTTTAACGGATCATGTCACCAGTCATGAGAAAATGTACCAAAAGTGGTCATGAAAAGTGTTCCAGTGATTAAGGGGCATTTCTCGTAATAAACCCGTAACATCGATCCGTCACATGAAACCGGAAGGGAATCGATGGTATGGAACTGGGGCATAAGACAAGACCGGGCTACACCATCGGACCAAGATCATCGAGTCTCTGGGCCCTTACCGGGATGATCTCGTGGTATCAACGACCCTCTTTATCAACCACTCCACACCCATTGACTGCCATCCCAAAACCTATTCATGTTGCTTCTTTCATAATTTGTATGCCCGATGACAGTCCACGCAGGCTTTCATGGTTTGATCGAGTTGTCGTAGGATCGGCTTCATCTCCTTTTTGGAGATGACCTGAGCCAGGTCCTCCGCCGCCTGATGATGGGCGATTGCCAGTTCCTGATACTTCTTGGGGAACGTCGTTCCACGCTCCCGCTGCATCACTTCATGGTGCTTCGGAAAGCCGAGTTCCTCATGGGCAACCGCTGATCCCTTTTCATAATCTTCCCGAGAGAGCGCCGCGACGATGGCCTGGAGAGCCATCAGATGTTCCTGCATGGTTTGCTTCAGAATAGATTGCACAGCCGGTTCGAGATTGAGTGAGATGCGGGAATCAGACGCCGCAGGAGATGCTTCGACCTTTTGGTCGGTGGAAGGCAGATGTCCGGGCTGGGCCATCACACTCCCCATCACGATCAAGATCATCAGCACGGTGGTGATCACCGTAAATCGTGTACATTTCATGAGGCAGACTTTCTATAAAATGTCCCGTTTCTTTTCTTCAAACTCTTCTTTGGAGATCTCACCCCGGGCATACCGCTTTTTTAAAATCTCCAGTGCTGATTCATGAGAGTGTTGGGGCGGCCTTCTGAGAGGCCCCCAAACCACCCAAACCACGAAAAAAACGATTCCCACCAGCAGGATGATCCAAAAAACCATTCCAAAAAGCATTCCAAAACCCATTCCGTTACCGATCATTCCATCCGACATCATGAACGGTCCTCCTCAAAACCAACGGTTTAACCACCATTTTTCAAATAAAACTTTTCCCCAGTGCAAATGGTAACCCGGCCTACGCATTTTCACTTGAGGTTCCGGGGTGGCATAGAAATTCCCACTGGCAAAACCGGCCCGTCCGGAGCCTGTCTCCAGGAAACAGTAGCCATGGCCATTAAAGGCATGAGTGGGTTTATTTCCTTCCAGCTCGTCCGCAATATTTTTCGCAACCACCTCGGCCTCATAATGAGCAAAGACGCCTGCCTTTGGGAGGGGTTTTCCGACAGGTAACATGATTCCGGTACCATCCCCTATGGCATAAACCCCTTCATATCGGGTCTTCAGGGTTTGCGAATCTACCGGAATCCAACCGGATTCTCCAACCAATCCCGCTTCCCTGACCACCTGAGGAGATTGATGGGGTGGAATAACAATGAGAAGATCGTACCTCTTTCGGTGATTTTTTTCAAAAACGAGTTCTTTGGCCTGGGCATTCACGGAAGTTACTTTCATCATGGGGTGGAATCCGATCCCTTTTTCTTCAACCATCTGTCGAACGGCATTTCCCACCACCGATCCGGCCACCGGAAGCGGCAGCGGTTCCGGGGT
>Ga0326597_10009541_pt1 | contig 12996 bp, 10 predicted proteins | sample RVTome_12_FD_203789 | JGI IMG/M metagenome (GOLD analysis project Ga0326597, IMG submission 203789) | Soil microbial communities from uranium-contaminated site in the Upper Colorado River Basin, Wyoming, United States - RVT100D185 | ecosystem: Environmental > Terrestrial > Soil > Contaminated >... | reverse complement strand
CAGCTCGGCCCGGATGTCGGCCGGGTAAAACGGGCGCCGGGCGTGCAGCGCGAACCCGCCCTGCATCGGCGTCAGCACGGTGGCCTCGAGCCCGAACACATGCTGTGGCGGGACCGTGCCGATCAGGGACATGCCCGGGCGCGTGCGCAGGCTAAGTATCTCGATCTCCGCGGCGGCGACCCGCGCGAGGCTCCCCCAGGTCTTGCGATACGGCACCGGCTCGCCGGTGGAGCCGGATGTGAAGACGATGGCCGCGATCTGAGTCTCGGGGACATCGGGCACCGGCGGCGCCGGCGACCCGGGATCGTCCAGCTCCGGAAAGAGCATCGTCTCGAGCGACGCGAGCCCGGGCGCCCGGTCGCTCAGGCAATGGACTCCCGGAAACTGGGCGACCAGCCGCTCGATCAGATCGGGCGTCTCGTTGGGCGGCAGCAGGTTGACCTGCCGGCGGAGCAACGCTGCCGCAAATCCCACCGCGAAATGATAACGATCGGTGCAGAGATTGAGCAGGTAGCGCCGGTCGGGGAGCGCCGCAGCGAAGCGTGTTGCGTCCGACAGGAAGCGCTCAATGCTGATGCAGCATCCCTTGCGGTACGCGAACGCCGCCCCGGCGCCAAATCCGCGAACCAGAGGTGCAGTAGCCATGGACCTATGCTAACGCAACCCGGCGCTTTTTGAGAGAGAAGTATCCTTGGTAAATGACTCGATCGCCTGCCAGATCGACGCGCGCGGGCAGTCGGGATAGCAGACATTGCGGTAGATCCACTGCCCCGCAAACATCAAGGCCAGCAACGGCAGATTGAGAAGGTTGACGAACAGGGACCATGCTTCAAGCGGGGCGAACGCAAACAGCAGCACCGAGGCGATCACCTGCGCGGCGAAGAACACGCACCAGGCGAATGTCAGCCTGCGGGTTAGCTGCTCGATGTCGGGCTGCAGCGCGCCATGCACCCGGCGGGCAAACCGCGTGATGATGGGTTCCGCTCCGGGCGTCAGGGTGCGCCCGAAATACCACAACAGGAACAAATAGGCCGCGGCGTGGGACATGCCGCTGGCCGCCGCTACACCCAGTTGCTCCTGATGCTCCAGCAGATAGATAACGCTGCCCATCGCCAGCAGCACCGCCAGCCATAACCGCCTGTTGCGGGAGCGCGCCAGGACCCAGCAGGCGAGCGCCGCGAGAGGCAACCACATCAATACCAGGTGAACCGGGCCGGGTTGCGCGTTACTGACTGAGAAATGGACCAGGGTTTGGTAGGCGACGCACGCCAGAACGATGAACGCTTTCCACGTCCATCCCAGGGCACGCCGCATCTACTTTGCCCGCAACTGCTGGATGTGCTGGCTCAGGCTGCGCAGCGAACTGAAGATTTTGTGGTTGTTCTCGTCGTCCGACCGCAGCCGGATGCCGTAGGCCTTCGAGACCGCCAGCGCGATTTCCAGTATGTCGATCGAGTCGAGCCCGAGCCCCGCGCCGTAGAGCGGAGCGTCGGGGTTGATTCCGGCTGGGCGTGTCTCCAGATTGAGCGACGTGACGATCAACTCGGCCAGCGCCAGTTCCTGCGGGCTGAGCGCGCCGCCTTCCGGCAGTAGTTCTACCGCTGTTCCTTGCATGTCTCCCCTGCGATCTCGCCCGGACGTCTCATCGGCCGCGTTCTGCGCCTCCAACCTCCGTGACCCTGCGCTGCGCGGGCTACAGAGCGCTCAACTGGGCGCGTATTCCCTTGTCCAGGTTCTGGACCCAGCCGTTGTAGTTCGGGTGGATGTTCGAGCCGTCGTAGTTCAATTCCGTGCTGTCCTTGTAGTTGATGCTGTAGGACTTCGCGCTGTAGTTCACGTCCACCACCGCCACGTGCTTGCGCAGTATTAGCGTACCGGCGATGTGTCCGGGCTTCGTTTGCTTCATCTGCCAGCCCAGGGCCACGCCGGCGCGCTGTATGGCATTGCCGACCTCATCGAGGCTCGGGTTCGACTTCGTAGCGACGATCGGGGCGTCCATAACGTTGTAGACCGGCGTCGCGGTCCTGCACCCGGCCGCAATCAACACCACGGCCGATACGACGATTGCTGTCCATCTCGTGGCACGCATAGTGATCTCCCTGTTCTGGATTCGGGGCCCCGGTCGACGACTTCCGCATCCGCTCGCCGTTCCCTGGTCCAGCAAATTATAGAGCCAGCCCACGCCTGCCCGCCAGCCCTTGCCGGTCGCCTGCTGTCGTGTTGAAAGCCGGGGCTTCCGCACAGGTACCGCCTGACCCATTTCCTGCAGGAAGCTGGCCGGTGGGGTAAGGTCAGGGGCGTATCTGCGACCAGAGCTTGTCGAGCCGCTTGAAGGACACTGGGTACGGGGTCTTCAGCTCCTGGGCGTAGAGCGACACCCGCAACTCCTCGATGCGCCAGCGAAAATCCTCGAGCCGGGCGTCGGTTGCGCCCGCCCGGGCAAGCTTCACCGCGCGCTCCTCGTAGCGGCGCCACAGCTCCGCGAGGTTCCCGGCATGGCGCTGGTCGCGCTCCGGGTCGCCGGCAAGCCGGTCGAGCCGCAGCTGCGCCGCCTTCAGGTAGCGCGGCAGCTCCTGCAGCCGCTGCCAGGGGGTCGTGCTCATGAATCCCTTGAATACCAGGCGCGCGATCTGGGCGCGGACATCCGCCACGGGTTGGGGGAACGACTTTGGGACAGCGGCAAGCTTCTGCTGCGCGCGCTGGTACTCGTCCGCGATGGATGCAAACAGCCGGCAGGCCGCCTCGCGCACCGCGGGCAGCCGCGTCCGCGCCCGCTGCTTGAGCGCTTCGAATGCATTCGCGCCCCGCGGCAGCTCGTCTTCGCCGACAAAAGCGCGGTCTGCGATAGCCGTAACGAGGTCCTCCTTCCAATCATCCGCGGATGCCAGTCCGCGCATCGAAAGCGCCGCCGGCGCAAAGCCAGGAAGATTTCTTTCGAGCTGCTTCATCTGCTCCTTCAGCGCGAGCCGCAGCAGGCGCCGCACCCCTCCGCGCATCGCTGCGTCCGCCGCGGCGCGCGTATCGAACAGCCGAATGGCGACGCTTTCGCCCTCGTCCGCCAGCGCCGGGTAGCCGGTCAGCCGGCGACCGCCGCGCGTGAACGCGATGCTCGGCGGCAGCTCGCCGAAGTCCCAGGCGCGGATGCCGCTCTTTTCGATGCCCGTTTCGGCGCTCGAGAACGTCAACTGCGCGGCCTCGCCCAGCTGCGCCTTGAGCGCCGCAAGATCGCGCCCGGCCGCAAGCTCCCGCCCGGCCTCGTCCACCACCCTGAAGTTCATCCTGAGATGGGCCGGCAGTTCCACGCCGTCCCAGGTATCGGGCGATATCGGCTCACCCACCACGCGCTGCGCATATCGCGCCAGCGCCGCGGTAAGCGAAGGGGTGGTTCCTGAATCCTGAATCCCGGATCCAGAATCCTGCTGTTCCAGGAAAGCCGTGACATGCTGCGGCACTGGAACGAAGTGGCGCCGGAGCGATTTCGGCAGCGCCTTGAAGCTCTGCGCGATTCTCTCCCGGATGAGCCCCGGCACCAGCCAGTCGAATGGCTCCGCCTCCAGTTGATTGAGCAAATGCAGCGGCACCGTGGCCGTCACGCCGTCGAGAGGATGTCCGGGCTCGAATCGGTAGGCGAGCTTCAACGCGGCACCGCCCGCCTCCACGCGGTCCGGAAATTGCGCCTCGGTGATTTCGGCCGCGGCATGGCGCATGAGGTACTCCCGCGTCATGTGGAGGAGCCGTGGATTCTTCCGCTCGGCCTCCGCCCGCCACGTCTCGAATCCCGCGCCGTTGACGATCCCCTCCGGCACCGCCGCGTCGTAAAAGGCGTATAGGGCCTCCTCGTTCACCAGCACGTCGCGCCGGCGCGCCTTGTGCTCGAGCGCCTCGATCTCCTTCATGAGCCCCCGGTTGTGCGCGAGAAACGGCGCGCGGGTGTCGTACTCGCCCGCCACCAGCGCGCCGCGGATGAAGATTTCCCGCGCCTCTCTGGGATTGATCGGGCCGTAGTGCACGCGCCGCCGCGGCACGAGCGTCAGCCCGTACAGGGTTACGCGCTCGTAGGCGGAGACCTGGGCGCGTTCCTTCTCCCAATGAGGATCGAAATAATGCTTCTGCACGAGGTCGCCGGCCGCGGCTTCCACCCATTCCGGCTCGATGCGGGCGACACAGCGGGCATAGAGCCGGGTGGTCTCGACGAGCTCCGCGGCCACGACCCACTTCGGCTGCTTCCGGCGCAGCCCGGAACCGGGAAAGATCGCGAAGCGGATGCCGCGCGCGCCCAGGTACTCGCCCACCTCCTCGCCCTTGCAGCCGATGTTGCCCAGCAGCCCGGCGATGAGCGCGCGGTGCAACTGCTCGTGGGTCGCGGGTTGCTGATTGACGCGCAGTCCCATTTCGCCGGCCAGCGCGGCGAGCTGCCGGTGCACGTCGCGCCACTCGCGGAGCCTCCGTTGCGAGAGGAACTCACCGTGCAGCGCCTGCGCGAGCTTGCGATTCGACTTGCGATGCTCGATGGCGTCCTCGAAATACGCCCACAGCTTGAGCAGCGCGAGGAAGTCCGACTGCTCGTCGTGAAATTGCTCGTGGGCCTTGTCCGCGGCCCCGGCGCGCTCGAACGGCCGCTCGCGCGGATCGCCCACCTCCAGCGCCGCCGCGATGATCAGGATCTCGGCGAGGCATTGCTCGCGCCCGCCGGCGAGGATCATGCGCGCGACGCGGGGATCGATGGGAAAGCGAGCGAGCCGCCGCCCCATCTCCGTCAGCGCGTTGGCCTCGTCCACCGCGCCCAGCTCGGCGAGCAGCTGGTAGCCGTCCGCGATCATGCGCGGCGCCGGCGGATCGAGGAACGGAAAACGCTCGACGTCGGGAAGCCCGAGCGCCTTCATGCGCAGGATGACCGCCGCGAGCGAGCAGCGCAGGATCTCGGGGTCGGTATATTGCGGCCGGGACCGGTAGTCCTCCTCGGCGTAGAGCCGGATGCATACGCCCGCCGCGACGCGCCCGCAGCGCCCGGCCCGCTGATTGGCGGATGCCTGTGACACGGGCTCGACTTGCAGCTGCTCGACCTTGTTGCGGGTGCTGTACCGACGGATTCTCGCGAGCCCGGTGTCCACCACGTAGCGGATGCCGGGGACCGTGAGCGAGGTCTCGGCGACGTTGGTCGCGAGCACGATGCGGCGCGCGCCGCCCGGGCGAAACACGCGCTGCTGTTCCTCGAAGGATAGCCGGGCATAGAGCGGGAGCAATTCCACGCCGCCAGGATGGTGCCGGTGCAATGCGTCGGTCGCCTCTCGGATTTCGCGCTCCCCGGGCAGGAACACCAGGATGTCGCCGCCCCCCGGCTCGCGGGCGAGCTCGTCGACCGCGCCGATCATGCCGTCGACCAGGTCCTGGTCGTTGTCGCCGTCCACTCGAGTTTCCGTTCCCGCGCCCTGGACCGGGCCAAGGGAACGCTCGAAACTCCCCTCTCCGCTCGGGAGAGGGGCGGGGGTGAGGGACGAGCGCAGCGGCCGGTACCGTACCTCCACAGGGTAGAGCCGACCGGACACCTCGATCACCGGCGCGCCGTCAAAATGCCGGGAGAAGCGCTCGGCGTCTATCGTCGCGGAGGTGACAATGAGCTTCAGCTCCGGGCGCCGCGGCAGGAGCTCCTTCACGTAGCCCAGCAGGAAATCGATGTTGAGGCTGCGCTCGTGGGCTTCGTCGATGATGAGGGTGTCGTAGGCGCGAAGCTGCCGGTCGCCCTGAGTCTCGGCCAGCAGGATGCCGTCGGTCATCACCTTGATATAAGTGTCGGGCGAGACGCGGTCCGAAAAGCGTACCTTGTAGCCGACCGCGTGCCCGAGCGGGCTCGCGAGCTCGGAGGCGATGCGCGCGGCGACGGAGCGCGCGGCGATGCGCCGCGGCTGTGTGTGGCCGATCATGCCCGCGACGCCGCGGCCCAGCTCGAGAAGGATCTTGGGCAGCTGCGTGGTCTTGCCCGAGCCGGTCTCGCCGCACACGATGACGACCGGGTGCTCGGAGACGACTTCGAGTATCTCCTCGCGCCGGGCGACGACCGGCAGCGCCTCCGGGTAGGTCGGCCGCGGCAGGTTGGCCCGCCGCCGCTCCAGGTCGAATTTCACTCCCGTCATTCCCGCGCCAGAGGTACACCCCCGAGTGTCGTTGTCGGGGGCGGGAATCTAGAGGCCCCGGATCTCCGGCGTGGAGTGCTTGCCTGGACTCCCGCCTTCGCGGGAGTGACGGACGGGGACTCGCATCCCGCTGCTAGATCTTGAGACTGGGATTGAGCGTGTAGAGGCCGCTGATCGACGCCTGGGCGATGATGTGGCCCTTGATCGCGGCAAGTACCTCCGGCCCCTTGAAGGCGCCGGCGACGGAGCAGCGCGCCAAGTCGAGCGCATAGATCGTGAAAATGTAATGGTGGGGAATGGTGTCGTTCCACGGCGGGCACGGCCCGTCGTATCCGAAGTAGTTGCCCGCCATTTCCTTGTCCGACGCAAACCACGCGGTGTAGTCGTTCAGGCCCTGGCGTGAGCCGTACAGGCTTTCCGGACCCGGCTTGCCGCGCGGCTTGACGCCGCTCGAGAACTCGCCCGGCCTGACCTGGACCGTCGCCGCCGGCAGGTCGACTAGCACCCAGTGGAAGAAATCCACGCGTGGCAACTGGGCGGAAATGGTGCGGCCTTCCTGGTTCACGTCGTCCGGCTTGCTGGGCGCATCGGGATCATGGGAGATCAGCACGAGCGACTTGGTGTTCGTGGGCAGATCCTGCCACTGCAGGTGGGGATTGACGTTCTTCGAGGACGTCGCGTGCGACTTGGGATCCGGCGCGCAAAATGCGAACTCGGCCGGGATCTTCTTGTTGTGCATGAACGACTTACTGGCAATTCTCATTAACGTCTCCTCCGGATCAAGCGGGGGAATTATAACCCGGGTGAACGGGGCGAAAGACCGTGCAATTTCGAATCCCGCTCCGCTTTGGGCAGCGCCGCAAGCTCCCGCACCGCCGCGTAAAAGCCCGAAAGACTGCCGCCCTCGCGCGCGAGCAGCGACTCGAATGCCGTCACCAGCTGCGAGTAGGCGACGACCGATGCCAGCTGCGCGTTGTTGGGCGTGCGGGCGAACCACGGGTCGTAGCCGGTGAAGCCGCCCCATCCCGCCTTGAGCGATCCATACTCGGACTCGAGCTCCGAAAAGATCGCGTGCTTGCGGTCGCGCATCGCGTCCGGCGCGAGCCGTGAGCGGTAGAGCGTTGCGAGCCGTCCGCGGTGCTTCTGTATCAGGCCCACAAACTCCGCGCGGACGCGCCGGCCGTGCTCGAACTGCTCCTGCTGCCTGGCATCGCCGACGTGCGCGAGCCAGCGCCGCACCCCTTCCTGCTCCACCGCGACCGCGAAGGACTCGTTGAACACGGTGTCGTCGCGCACGTAGGCGATCTGGTGCGCCAGCTCGTGGAAGATCAGGCGCGCGATCTCCGGTTCCGGGTAATGGATGAAGGTGTTGAGCACGGGATCGGCAAACCAGCCCAGCGTCGAATAGGCAGGCACGCCGCCGATGTAGGTGTCGTTCCCCTGCCCGGCCAGTGCCACCGCATACGACTCCGCATCCGTCCTGGAAAAGTAGCCCCGGTAGCTCACGCAACCCGCGAACAGGAAGCACGACTGGAGCGGCTCGACCGAGAACTCGGGCGCGGCGAACACGTTCCACACCACGAACGGGCGTCCGAGGTCCGCATAGCGCCGGTAGCTGGCGTTGTCGGGAAGGCCCAGTTCCCGGCTCGCAAACGCCCGGATCTCGAGCACGCGCGCGAGCCGGTCTTTCAACGCCTGCGGACTCGCGGGATCGGCAATCACCGCGTCGACCGGCCGTTCGCGCTGCCAGATGTCGAGCTGCCCGCTGACGGACTGCCAGTAATAACTGACATTCGCGCACCCGCTCATGAGCAGCGCGAAGCATGCGGCAACGACGAGCATTCCGGTTCTTCCGGCGTCCGGGCGGTTCATGGATGGGCAAATGTCCCGTCGCGCAGGAAGGCGCAGATCTGACGGACGACGGCGCGCGAGATCAGCATGCCGAAGTGGTTGATGTTCAGGACGATGTGATCGCGCATCACCGGCAACCGCGTCTCCGCGACGCTTACCACGCCGTCGCTCGGCGGCGGCAGGTCCGGCGCGACGACGCGGCCGATGCCCACCGCAAGACGGCCCGCAATGACACCGATGTCGCGCGTGGTGTCGGGACCCGTGGGCGCCGCCGCATGCCACTCCGGCGCGCTGCGGCCAAGCGCCGCGCGTCCGCCGGGCAGCCGCGCGAGCCGCCGTGCCGCGAGGCTGCCCGCCGCAGGCGAACCGAGCAGCACGGCGCGCCCCGGTGGAAGGCCCGGCGCGCGCTCCAGCATGCGCAGGATGACCAGCCCTCCCAGGCTGTGGCCGACGAAGTGCAGCCGCGGCGCGGCGATGCCGCGACAGAAGCGCGCGAGGCGCTCCGCGTTTTCCGCGAGGGTAAGCCGCATCGAAGGATACGAATAGGCGAGCGCGCGGTAGCCGCAGCGCGCCACCCGCCGCCGCATGAGCTCCATGACAATGCCGTGCACCCACAGGCCATGGACGAGCACCACCGTGTCCAGGCTCTGGCTCATTCCCCCTCCGAGCCTGGACCGTGACTCGCGACTCGTGACGCGTGACCGGGCACGATCAAAAAAACCGGCATTGGCTTGTTTTTCGAGCCGCGAACCGTGCTTCTCAAGCGCCGGCGCCGCGATAAACCGTCACCTGGTCCGCGGCGAGGTGGCTGATATCGCCCCACAGCTCGAGCCGCCATGCGCCGCCCTCATAGCCGAAGACATTCACGCTGGCGTTGATCAGCGGGACCGGCCGCCGCGCGCCGTGATCGAGACCGTGCGCCGCGCGGTAAAGCGAATCGAGTACCAGGCCGTGCGTGACGATCACGACTTCATGGCCGGGGTGCCGGCCGGCGATCTCCGCGAGGCACCCGATGCAGCGCTCCGTGAAGCTGCGCGCGCTCTCGCCTCCCGGGACCGCGTAATCGGGGTCCCGGCTCGCGAAGCGGGCGTGCTCGTCGGGATAGCGCGCGACGATCTCCTCGACCGTGAGGCCCTCGAATATGCCGAACCGGCGCTCCTGCAGCCGCGGATCCGTCACGATATCGCGGTCCGCGTGCTCGGCGATCGTGCGCGCCGTGTCCCGGGCGCGCGCGAGATCGCTCGCATAGAGCGCCGCAAATCCGCGGCCCGCCAGCCGCCGGCCCAGTGCCCGCGCCTGCTCGCGGCCCACGTCCGAGAGCTGCGTGTCGGTGGTCCCTTGCATGCGCCGCTCGCGGTTCCACGCGGTCTCGCCGTGACGAATCACGATGAGGGTGCACTCATCCATGCATCGGCCTGACGATGGTGTCGGGTGTGAACGCAAACATGACTGGACGGTGATTCATCGTCCATGATTCGACCGTTCGGAGTATATCGGCGTTCATTGGCGTTTTGGAAACAGCCGGGGTACGGGAAAGCGCTTGCCGCGCTCCGGCGGTTGGAATAGATTGCGCGGTAATTACGGCGATGAATACGGCCCACGCGCAAGAGACCGGCCCGGGAACGACCCCGCCCCATGCCCCGGAGAAGGGCTGGGCGGCGCGACTGCTCGGCGACTTTCACGTCACCGGCCTGTTCTGGTATCGATTCCATCGTTGGGCCGTGGCAAGCCTGCCCGAGTGGGCGCTCGTGCCTCTCATCGCGATCTTCACTGCGTTTTTCTTCGTCACGATCCTGAAGATCCGGCGCGCGATCGCGTCGAACCTCGTCCCCGTGCTCGGTCCCGCGCGCTGGATCGAGCGGCAGCGCCGGATCTTTCGCACCATGCACGCGTTCGCGTGGTGCCTGACCGAGCGCTACGAGCGTCTCGTCACCGACCGTCCGTTCGAGGTCGAGGTCGAGTCAATGGAGCACTGGAACGCTGTCGCGCACGCGGGACGCGGGATCGTCATGGTCACCGCGCATCTGGGGCTCTACGAGGTCGGCTCCATAGCCGCTTCGAAGCAGGAGGCGCGCCACGTGCATCTCGTGCGTGAGCCCGAGGTCGATCCCCGGGCCCAGGAGTTCTTCAAGCAGTGCGTCGCCTCCGTCCAGGGCGCGCACTACACGATGCATTTCCAGAACGGGGACCCGCTGCAGGGCGTGGCGCTCGCCGAGGCGCTGGCCCGAGGCGAGATCGTGGCGATCCAGGCCGACCGGCCGCGCCGCGGCGGCAGGACCATCGAGGCGACCCTGTTCGGGCGGCCGTTCTCCCTTCCGGCGGGCCCCGCCGCGCTGGCGCGCACCGCCGGCGTGCCGATGCTGCCGGTGTTCGCGATCCGCGAGCGCCGGCGCGGCGTGCGCATCGTGATCCGCCCGCCGATCGAGGTCCCGCGCACTGCAAATCGTGCCGCCGACCTCGCGGCCGCGATGCACCGTGTCGCCGGCGAGATCGAGGCGGGGATCCGGCGCGCGCCCCACCAGTGGTTCGTGTTCCGCGAGCTCTGGCCGAAGTCCCAGCCCCCGGAGTGACCGCGCTCACGGCATTCAGGCGCGCCGCGCCGAGATTGCCGCGACGACGAACTGCGGAATGTCCTGCCGGATCGCCGCGATGTCGGGGAACACCCGGACCTCCGCGAAGCCGTTCGCCGCGAGCGCGGAGGCCCACTGTTCGGGCGTCAGGAACCCGCCGTTCGGGCGCCAGTCCGGCACCAGCACCACGTCGCGGAACGTGCCGAGCAGATTGAAGGCGAACTCGACGTAGATCGGCCGCCCCGGGAACGGCCGCACGCACTCCGCGAGCACGAGCGCGCCGCCCTCGGCAAGCGCCGCGCGAATTTCGCCGAGGGTCGCGGCGAGGTCATGCGCAATGTGCACCACGTTGACGCCATACACCAGCGCCACCGAGCCCGGCGCGACGCCACCTTCCGCGAACGGCCGGTTGATGTCGAGCGCTCCGAACGCGAGCGGCCGTCCGGGGAAGCGCGCGCGCAGCGCCTTTTCCGCCCGCCGGAGGAACATTGCGACGAGCTCCGTCAGCCGGTACGACGAGACCTCGGCGCCGCGCCCGCTGGCCTCGAGGCGCGCGAGCAGCGCTTCCGCGCCGCTGCCGAAGCCGCCGCCCAACTCGAGCACCGCACCGCCTCCCGGCGGCAGGGCGCGTTCGGCGGCGATCGCCCCGATCGCATTCGACACCGCGTAGAGCGGATTCGCGTTCGAGAAGTATTTCAGCCACGCGCTGATGCCTTCGGGGTCGAACAGCGCCTGCTCGCCGGTGATCTCGCCGCGCAGGACCGCCGGGTAGCGCTCGGCCGCGAGCGCCGCGATCCGGTAGGAGGGCAGGCACCTTGCGTCGAGCTCGGCCTGCGCGGCAAGGATCTCGTCTGCGTCGAGCGCCGGAGCAGGCCGCAGTGCCCGGTAGCGAGCACGCCCGCCGCCGGCGGGGACGCTATCGATCCAGCCGCGCGAGGCGAGCGTGGCGAGCAGCCACGCTGCGGGCACGCGCGCGATCGCAGGATCGAGGCCGGCGCGCGCAATCGCTTCATCGACGGTCACGGCGTCCGCGCACGAGCGCTCGAGCCCCGTCGACCGGAACGCCGCGGCCGCGAGGCGCGCGACGTATTCTTCGAGCAGCCCGCACGAACGGACGAAGGCGTCGTCGAAGAGCGGCAGGATCTCGCCGGGAATCAGTGCCGCCCGCACTTTCGCTCCGGCGCGTTGGGATTCCGTCGTCATCCGGGAAGTGGTCACGGTCAATTCGAGTCCGGCACTTGGCTCGGTTCTGGTTTTATTGTCGTCCTCGGCAATCTTAGCCGTTCAGGTTTTTCTCAGGAAGTCGGCGATGCGCGCGACGCCCTCCTGCAGCCGCTCGATCGAATTGGTGTAGGCGAAGCGCACGTGCCGCTCCGGCGCGTTGGCGCCGAAATCCACCCCTGGCGTGATCGCGACGCCGGCCCGTTCCAGCAGGTCGCGCGCGAAGCCGAAGCTGTCGCGCGTGAGCCTGCCGCAGCCTGCGTAGATGTAGAACGCGCCCTGCGGCATCACCGGGATCTCGAATCCCAGAGCGCGCAGGGCCGGCACCAGGTAATCGCGCCGCGCCCGGAATTCCTGCCTGCGTGCCTCCAGTATCGCGAGCGTCTCCGGCTCGAACGCGGCAAGCGCCGCGTGCTGCGCCGGCGTCGGCGCGGCAAGGTAGAGGTTCTGCGCCAGCTTGTCGAGCTCGCCCACCGCGCGCTCCGGCGCCACCATCCAGCCGAGCCGCCAGCCGGTCATGTTGAAGTACTTGGAGAAGCTGTTGATGACGAATACGTCGTCGGCGAGCGCGGCCGCAGTGGTGTACTCGCCCTCGTACACGAGGCCGTGGTAGATCTCGTCGACGATCAGCGCCCCGCCCCTGGCACGTGCGATCTCCGCCATTTCCGCGAGCCATTCGGTCGAGATCAGCGTCCCGGTGGGATTGGACGGCGAGGCGACGAGCGCCGCCGCGGTGCGCGGGCCCCATCGTCGCTCGAGGTGCGCCGGCGCCAGCTGATAGCCGCTCGCCGCGTCTACCGGCACCGGGCGCGGGATGCCCTCGACCACGCGCACGAAGTGCCGGTTGGCGGGGTAACCCGGGTCGGCCAGCAGCACCTCGTCGCCCGGGTCGATCAGCGCGGCGCAAACCAGCATCAGCGCCGCCGAGGCGCCGGTGGTAACGAGAATGCGCGCGGGTGACAGCTCGACACCGTAACGCGAGCGGTAGTAGCCGGCGATCGCATCCCGCAGCTGCGGCAATCCCGGCGTGGGCGTGTAGAAGAGCTCACCCTTTTCCAGCGCCCGCACGCCGGCGCGGATGATGGGCTCCGGCGTCGGGAAATCCGGTTCGCCGATCTCCATGTGGATGACGGAGCGGCCCTGCGCTTCCAGCTCGCGCGCCCGCGCGAGCAGCGCCATCACGTGAAACGGCTCGATCTCCGCCATCCGCCGCGCAAGGCGCA
>Ga0326597_10009540_pt1 | contig 12999 bp, 12 predicted proteins | sample RVTome_12_FD_203789 | JGI IMG/M metagenome (GOLD analysis project Ga0326597, IMG submission 203789) | Soil microbial communities from uranium-contaminated site in the Upper Colorado River Basin, Wyoming, United States - RVT100D185 | ecosystem: Environmental > Terrestrial > Soil > Contaminated >... | reverse complement strand
GTCATCGATTCGGCCCGTGGCGCGGGACTCCCGGTCGAGTCCCTCGTGGACCGGGCCCTGGAGGGCGCATCGAAGCACGCCGTTCCGGCACGCATCGTCGCAGCGGTTCGCAGGCTCGCCGCCGAGCTGGGTAGCGCGCGCGCCGCCCTCGGCACGGCCTCCTCGTCGGCCGAGCTGGAGGCGGGCGCGAGCGCGCTGCGTGCCGGCGTCCGACCAGCGGATCTGACTTTGCTGCGCCGCCGGCGGCCTCGATCCCTCACCGTTGCACTCGCGGCGCTCACCGATCTGGTGGCCAGCGGTGTGCCGGCAGACTCTGCAACAGTCGCCGTTCTCGCCCTTGCCCCCTCCGCCCGCGACGACCAGATCGTGGATTTCCGTCGCGTCGTCGAGCGCGACATTGCCCTCGGCGCCCCGCCGGCCGCGGCTGCAGCGGTACGGGTCAACGCCGCTTTGCGAGACGCAGGCAGAGGTCGGAGACCGTAGGCCGTGGCCTCCGGCCAATGAGGTCTGGTCGGCCCACGCGGGCCACCGCGTGCGTGGCGGTAACGTTCGCTATTACTCCCGGCCTTCTGGCGCAGGCCGTGGGTGCCGTGGATGTCGGCGTCACCGACGTGCGCTACGACGGATTCCTCCCGAGTACCGCCGGATCTATCTCCCCAGCGTTCCGACTCGAACGCCCCTGGGCGCTCGTCTCTGCACGTGGCACCTATCTGCACTTCGAAAGCGGCCGACACAGTCTTCAGGGCAATCTCACAGCGTCGCTCTTCACCCGCCCAGCCGGCCGTTTGCGCGGTGAAGTGTCGGGCAGCGTGGGCGCGAGCCGCTACGCCGCGTTCGCGAGCTTCTCCCATGCCCTGTTCGGCCCGAGGGTGCATCTGGCAGGCGAGCGCGAGGGTGTCTGGGTTGGCGGTATGGCCGGAAAGTCGTCATTCGGGCAGAGCCCGCGACCCGTGACGGCCTTCTCGGTCGGCACGTGGGCCGAACGTCTCGTGGCCACTTGGTTGGTCAGCGCAACGGTCACACACGTCGGCGATACTGCCTACGCGGACATCGAGGGAGCGGCGCATTGGCAGCACGGGCGGGTGATGTTCGATGGGGTGTTCGGGGTGCGCGGCTGGAGCCGGGGCGCCGGGCACGGCGTCTACGGAGAAGCGAGCGCGGCCTTCGCCGTCAGCGCCTGGCTCGCCCTAGTCGTGAGCGGCGGGCGGTATCCGACGGATCCCACGCGGGGGAGCGTTTCGGGCCGCTATCTCGGCGCGACCTTCCGCATGACCGCCCTGCCGCGGCGGGCTCCGCGACCGCAGTTCACACCGCGCGTCGTCCCGCGGTGGCATTCCCCGGCAAACGGCAGCGCCCCCGCCCCTGTGACGATCGAGGTGCTCGACTGCCGCTGCAGGGAGCAAGGGCAGACCCTGCTCGTCCGCGCCGGCGATGCATCCCATGTCGAGGTTGCCGGCGATTTCACCGACTGGGAGCCGGTTTCACTCACACCTGGCAAGGCCTCGAGCTGGACGGTGACGCTCCCGATTGCGCCCGGGACCTATCGATTCAACATTCGCATCGACGGGGGAGAATGGCTGGTTCCGGCGGGCCTGCTTCGCCTCATCGATGAATTCGGTGGAGAGGTGGGGTTGTTGACGGTACGGTAACGTCGCTAGCGCAGCCCTCCCGCCAGCCGTTGCGCTTCCGGACGCCGCCGCAACACTTGCATCGCCCACACACCCAACGCGGGTCCGATCGCCAACACACTCATGCTCCAGCGCCACCCGATCGTGGCCGCCGCGGCTGGGAGCAATGAGATCGTCACCGCCGTCAGAAGAAACCCGAGACTCGTCTGCAATGTCAGCGCCGTGCCGACGTATTGGGTCGGCGCGAGCTCGCTGACCGCAGTCGAGAACTGAGCGGAGTCCGCGACCACCGCAATTCCCCAGATGGCCAGCAGCGGCAGCAGCACCCACAGCGGTTGGCCAAACAAGAGTCCAACGACCAGGCAGCAACATCCCGACACCGCCATGGCGGCGCTGGTCACGAGCGTGCGGCCCCAGCGGTCGGCGTACTTTCCCCCAAGCCAACACCCCACCGCCCCGATTCCTACGACCCCGAACGTCACCAGGGCGGCGACGGCCCGCACGTCGCCGCCGTTCCCCGGCCGCGCCGTCTCACTCGCCGCCACGAACGCGGCCATCCAGGTCCACATGGCGTATAGTTCCCACATGTGACCGAGATAGCCCAAGTTCGCGAGCAGTACCGCACGATCGCGCAGCAGTTGCGGCGTGGCGGACCACGAGAACGGCGGTGAGGGAGCCGCAAACGGGCCGTCGTGCGGGACGCGGAGCACGATCGCCCCGCCGAGCAGGGCGGATGCGGCGGCCACCGCGAGAACGGTGCGCCAGGCGTCGGCGGGCACCACCCAGCGGACCAGGTGCGGCACGGCCGAGCCGAGGGTCAATGCCCCCACGAGGATGCCGATCGCCCAGCCGCGGGCCTCCCGGAACCAGCCGGCCGCGATCTTCATCCCTGGCGGGTACACCCCCGCGAGCGCCGCGCCGGTGAGGAAACGCCAGCCGAACCCGACCACCGGTCCGGTGGAGAGTGCGACCCCGATGGTGGCAAGGCCAGCGGCGACGGCCGAACCCGCCACCAGGCGGCGCGCGGACCAGATGTCGGCGAGCGTCAGGATAGAAGAGACCAGCGCACCGGCGACGAACCCGAGCTGGACGGAGATCGTGAGCCCGGCGGTGCCACTCGGCCCGAGGTGCCACGCGGCGGCGAGCGACGGTGCCACCGCTGAGGCGCTGAACCACGGCGCCATTGCGCACAGCTCCGCCACCGCGAGGATCGCGAGGACTCGGGCAGCGCTCACATTCCGGTGGGGTGATCGAGGAATGCCCACGGCAGACCGAATTTCGCGGCGAGGTGCTCGGCCAGCGCCTTGACGCCGAATGTCTCCGTGGCGTAATGACCGCCATAGTAGACGTTGAGGTGGAGTTCTTCGGCATCGAAATACGTGTGGTGCGCCCCTTCCCCCGTCACGAAGGTGTCGAGCCCAGCGGCCACCGCCTGGGTGATCATCGATCCGCCGCCTCCGGTCGCGATGCCCACGCGACGCACGATCGGCGGGCCGAACAACAACGCCCGGGGCGCGGCGCCGAGCACCTCGGTCAAGCGCCCCATCCATCGCTCCCGGCTCACCTCGAGCTCGCCCCACACACCGCAGATCTGCTCGCGCCAGGTACCGAACCCGCCCCGGATCGTGACCCCCAGCTTCCGGGCGAGGACCGCGGCGTTTCCGACGTCGGCATGGCCGTCGAGCGGGAGGTGAGCGCTGTAGAGGGCGATGTTGTGGTGTATCAGCCCGGCCACCCGATCGAACTGTGTGCCGACGAGCGGCCGCAGCCCACCCCAGAACAGTCCATGGTGCACCAGGAGCAGGTCGGCGTGTTGCTCGGCTGCCATCCGCACCGTAGCGGAGCACAAGTCGACGGCCGCGGCGATCCGCGTCACTTCGCCGCCGTTGGCGACTTGGAGGCCGTTCAGCGCTTCCGGAGCATCGCCCACCGCGAGGATGGTGAGGTAGGCGTCACAGTAGCGGACGAGGTCTTCGAGGCGCATGCTGGAATGAGCGGAGAGTGAGATTCGAGGCTTTGACAGTATTACAACAATATCAAGACATCATCGGTGCATTTAGGTCTGGTGCATGCCGCTGGTGTGATGCCAAGCTACAGTGCAACATCACTTAATGTAATCCACACTGTAACGTAGACAAGCTGTGGGAAACCTTGAACACGTCAGCGCGTAGCCACCGGTCGAGCGCTCTCGAGCGATGCCTCCCCCATTCGCAGCACGCCGTTGATTTCGCCACCCTCCTGCACCAACAGGCGCTGGGTCACGATGTCTCCATGCACGACGCTGGTCGTTTGCAGCTCAACCCGTTCCGAGGCCTGAATCCCGCCGCGCACTTCCCCGCCGATGATCGCCTCGCGCGTCACCACGTCTCCTTCGACCAGGCCCCCTTTCGCCACCAGCACCTGCCGGCCGGCCTGAACTGTTCCTACGACCGCCCCCTCGATCTTGACGACCCCTTCGGCACTGATATCGCCAACCACCCGCATCCCCGAACCGATGATCGACAAACCGGCTTCCGCCGTCAGCGCGCCGGTTTTCTCGGTGAACAAGGCCATAATTAGTTCTCCTCCTTGACGAACGCGAGCGGGTCCAGAGATTGCCCTTGCCGGCGAATCTCGAAGTGCAGGTGCGGCGCTGTAGAGCGGCCCGAGTTCCCCGTGAGCGCGATTACCTGGCCCGCCGACACTTGCTCGCCCGCGTGCACGAGGAGTCGCGAGGCGTGTCCGTACATGGTTTCATACCCGCCGGGATGCCGCAAGAGGGTGAACAGACCGTAATCGGGATCGGTGCCGGCGGAATCGACCGTCCCGCCGCCTGACGCCCGAACCGGGGTACCGATCGGCACGGCGATGTCGATCCCTTCGTGAGTCTCCCCGCCCTCCCCCCCTGCCCCATTCCCCACTTGGCCGCGCGTCACGAAGCCCTGCACGTCGAGCGGCCAATGACTTGGCGGTGAGGCGCCGGTCTCGTAGCGCCGAGCCCCGCTCGGGGCGCCGACGCGCACCGGAGCGGCCCGCATCAGCTCCGGCGATCCTCTCACGACACTGGAATCGCGTGGCGCTCGGCCGCCGAGCATCTGGCGCAACGACTGGTAGTTGGCTTCCGCGCGGTCGAGCGCGGCCGCGAGCTGCTGCACGCGACCATTGTCGTCGCGCAGCCGCGCCACCTCGCGCTCGAGCCCCGGCACGCGGGCCGCGGCGCGGAAGATCGGTCCCGCGAACGCGAAGAACAACACGATCAGCAGGCCCACGACGAGGGCGCCCCACTTCCCTGCTTGCACCGCCAACAGCGGAAAGCGGTACTGCTTCGAATCGACGTCGCCGTCGGTGTGGACGACGATGGTGACGCCGCGCGGCTTCATCCGTCGAACGGCGCGCCCAGGATGAGCTCCAGAACCCGGGCGAGATCCTCGTTCGAATAGAACGCGATGTGGATCTGGCCTTTGCCCTTCGCCCGCAGCGACACGCGCACGTCGGTCCCGAGGCGTCGCCGCAACGTGTCTTCGACGCGCCGCACTTCGGGAGCCGGCGCGAGACCGCGTTTCATGCGTGGACGGCGCTCGGGCGCGCGCCCGCCCCGCACCCGGTCCTCCACGTCGCGCACCGAGAATCCTTGGGCCACCGCTTCGCGCGCGAGATTGGTGACGGTGCGCGCGTCGTCGAGCGCCAGCAGCGCGCGGGCGTGACCCACGCTCAACTGCCCATCGTGCAACATCAGCAGCACAGCATCCGGTAGTTTCAGCAGTCGCAACGCGTTCGCCACGGTCGAGCGATCACGCCCCACCGCGTCCGCTACGTCTTGTTGCGTGAGCTGGAACTCGGCGATGAGGCGCTCGTAGCCGCGGGCCTCGTCCACCGGCGACAGATCGTCCCGCTGGAGATTCTCGATCAGCGCGAGCGTCAGCACGGTGCGATCGTCGACAACGCGCTTGACGGCCGGGATTTTCTCCCATCCGAGCGCTTCGCAAGCGCGCAGCCGGCGCTCCCCGGCGATCAGCTCGAACCCACCACGGTCGCCCGGCTCCGGCCGCACCACCACGGGTTGCAGGAGGCCCGCCTGCCTGATCGAGGATTTCAGCTCCTCGAGCGCCGCCGGGTCCACGCCGCGGCGTGGCTGAAACGGATTGGGGTGGATGTCCCGGATCGGCAACTCGACGAGGCTCCCTTCGCGTTCGGCCTCCTCCCGAGTGGGGCCGAGTAGCGCTTCGAGCCCTCGGCCGAGGCGGCGGCGACCAGCAGCGGTTTCCGTCATGCGGGCACCTCCGGTTCAGATGTCGGTTCGGGCAGGGCGGGGGAGGGGGAGGGGGAGGGGGAGGGGGCCTCGCCGCGCTCCACCCGGCGGATCAGCTCTTGAGCGACTGCGAGGTAGCTCTTGGCCCCGACGGACTGCACGTCGTAAAGCAGGATCGGTTTCCCGAAGCTCGGCGCCTCGGCCAGGCGGACGTTGCGCGGAATGGTCACGGTGAACATCCGGGGGCCGAAGTATTCCTTCGCTTCCTCGGCGACCTGCCGGGAGAGATTGAGCCGGGAGTCGTACATCGTCAGCAGCACGCCGTCGATCGCGAGGGCCGGGTTGAAATTGCGCTGGACCAGCTTGATGGTGTTCAGCAGCTGTGAGAGTCCCTCGAGGGCGTAGTACTCACACTGGATCGGGATCAGCACGCCGTCGGCCGCGGTGAGGACGTTCAGCGTCAGGAGGCCGAGCGAGGGCGGGCAGTCAACCACGACGAATTGGTACTCGTCGCGCAGCGCGCGCAACGCGCCGCGCAGCGCGGTCTCCCGGCCCTTGCGGTTCACGAGTTCGAGTTCGGCGCCCACGAGATCCTGCGTCGCGGGCACGACGTCAAGGTAAGGGAAGTGCACCGCCCGGACGCGCGTGTCGCCGAGTGGACGGCCGTCGAGCAGCGCGTCGTAGAGCGAGTGCTCGAGGGTCACGCGATCGATTCCGACGCCGCTCGTCGCGTTGCCCTGCGGATCGGCATCGACGAGGAGCGTCTTGCGCTCCGCCGTCGCCAACGACGCAGCCAGGTTCACCGCCGTCGTCGTCTTGCCGACGCCCCCCTTCTGGTTTGCAATCGCTATGACCCGAGATGGCATGTTAACTCGTTGTATTACATTAAGTTACAAGACTGGCCCGTAACGTGTTGCCGCCTAATCTAATACGCCGATGGCCTGCGCGAAAGCAATGAGTTTCACGTGAAACTGTGGCGGTTTCACGTGAAACATCCTTCGCTTTCTGGAATGCACTGCTTGGCTTTGGCTTACGCGATACGCCGCCGCCAGCGAACCGTCTCCATCACGAGGTTGTGGAGATCGCTGGGCGAGATACCCGGGACCCGGGATGCCTGGGAAAGAGACAGCGGACGAATTCTGTCGAGCTTCTGGCGCGCCTCCGTCGAGAGACTCATCAAGTCGAGGTAGGGAATATCGAGCGGCAAGGCGAACGACGCCAACTCCGCCAGTCGCTCCGCCGCCTCCCGCTCGCGCGCCAGGTAGCCATCGTACTTCAGCTCGATCTCGGCGGCGACGAGCGCGGTTCCGCCTGTGCCCGCAAGGGCGCCGGCGGCTTCGAGCAGCGCACGCAGCGACACGCGTGGACGCTTCGCGACCGTCGCAATACGCTCGGCTGCGGTGAGCACGCTGCCGGACTCGGCGAGTACCGCCGCGGCCTGTCGCGGCGTGATGGTCGTCGCTCGGGCCAGCTCGAGCACCCGCTCTTCCTCTTCGAGCCGACATTCCGCGATGCGGCATTCCCGTTCAGTGAGGAGGCCGAGCCGCTGCGCAAGCGGGAAGAGCCGACGCAGCGCATTGTCCTGCCGCAACAACAGCCGGAACTCGGCCCGCGATGTAAACAGCCGGTACGGCTCGTCGACGCCCCGGGTGACCAGATCGTCGACGAGCACGCCGATGTAGGCATCATCCCGGCCGAATACCACCGGCTCCTCCCCACGCAGCCTGCGGACGGCGTTGATACCGGCGACCACGCCCTGACCAGCGGCCTCCTCGTAGCCCGTCGTCCCGTTGATCTGGCCGGCGAAGAACAGCCGCTCGACCGCCTTCGTCTCGAGCCACGGCGTGAGCTGGTCAGGAGGATAGTAGTCGTACTCGATCGCATACCCGGGTCGCGTCATCTTCACCGTTTCGAGTCCCGGGACGGCGCGCAAGAACTCGAGCTGCACGTGGACGGGCAGGGAAGTGGACAAGCCGTTCACGTATAACTCGTGAGTGTCGAGACCCTCGGGCTCGAGGAAAACCTGGTGCCGATCGGCATCGGGGAACTTCACGATCTTGTCTTCGACCGACGGGCAGTAGCGCGGGCCCCGACCGCTGATCGCACCGCCGTACAACGCCGACTCCTGAAGATGGGAGCGGATGATCTCCTTCACTTCCACACCCGCCCAGGTGATCCAGCACGGCACTTGACGAGGCAGCTCGACCGTTTCGTAGAAGGAGAATCGATAGCCATCGCTTTCCCCATCTTGCCGCACGACCTTGGACCAGTTGACTGTACGGCCATCCACTCGTGGCGGCGTCCCAGTCTTGAAGCGTGCTGACGTAAGTCCAAGCGCAGTAATGGCTTGTGCCATTTCTACAGACGGCTGCTCACCGGCGCGACCGGCCGGAATCTGCGTATCGGTCCCGAGGTGGATCTTGCCGCGCAGAAAAGTGCCCGCAGTGATCACGACGGCGCGAGCGGAGAAGTGCCGGCCGTCGCTCGTTTCCACGCCGCGCACCTGGTCGCCCGCGAGCAGCAGGCTCGCGGCCATGCCCTGGGTCAGGTCGAGGGTGGGCAGCTCCTCGAGCAACGCGCGCACGGCTCGCTTGTACAGCGTGCGGTCGCACTGGGCGCGGGGCGCCCACACCGCTGGGCCCTTGGACCGGTTCAGCATCCGGAATTGGATCGTCGCGCGGTCGGCGGCGCGACCCATGATGCCGCCGAGGGCGTCCACTTCCCGCACGACAGTGCCCTTGGCGATGCCGCCGATGGCGGGATTACAGGACATGTGGCCGATGGTATCGAGATTGGCGGTGAGCAGCAGTGTGCGCACGCCGAGCCGGGCGGCCATGGCAGCGGCTTCGGCGCCGGCGTGACCGCCGCCAATAACGACGACGTCGTAGTCCAAGCTCATCGCATCAAGATAGACACGACGACGCAGAGACGACTAGGGAGACGCCAAGCCGCCGAGCCGCCGGGTGGACGTCGAGGACCTAGGGGGAAGGGACCCGCCCGGCGGCACCACTGATCTTCTTTAGGAGTCCATACAGCGTCTTGCCGGTCTCCGTGGAGAGCGCTTCAAGCCGACCGAACTCGACGGGGGTGATGTACGCCAACTCTCTCGCCATTTCGATGATCGTCTCGACCTCGGCCAGCGAGCTCCGTGCCGTATCCAAGTACCGACGGCACTCCCGCGCAGCGAGCCGCGTGTTCCCTTCGGCGATGTTCAGCGGAACACTGTAACAGGCCCGTCGGAACTGGTCCGCTAGGGCAGTCTGTTCGTAGTCCGGGAAGTTGCGGGACGCCCTTGAGCATTCGATCGCGAGCCGGCGAGCATGCTGCCACGCCTTCAGAGTCTTGTAGTGGGCCATCCGGCTAAGGTAGGAATCAAAGCGAAAGGCACGGTACCGTAACTACGCAGCCCGTGCCTTTTCTACCCACTCACGCCTGACACCCACTCAGCGGCTCGGCGGCTCCCTCTGCGTCTGTCGCGTCTGCGCGTCTAGCCATTAGCCGGCTCTCACCCATCTCACCAGCTCCCGGATGCTCGGCCGCTTCCCGGTCATCAGGATCCCCACCCGATAGATCCGCGACGCCATCCATGTCACGAGCACGATCGCGATGACCAGCAGGCCCAGCGAGAGCGCGATTTCCCGGGCGGGCAGGCTGCCCGCGGCCCACCGAACCGGCATCGCGATGGGAGAGGTGAACGGGATGAGCGAGAGGGTCACGGCCAGCTTCGAGCCCGGGTCGTTTAGCAGCGCGAACATCGCCATGAACGCGATGACCAGCGTGAAGTTGACGGGCTGCTGCGCCTGCCGGGCTTCCTGCTCGTTGGACGAGATGGCCCCGACCGCGGCGTACATCGAGGAATACAGCAGGAACCCACCGAGGAAGTAGGCGATGAAGATCGCCGCCGTCTCCAGTGTGACGGCGGGGATCTGGAACACCTGCCCCGCGTCCTGCAGACCCTGCTGGCCCACGAGGCGTGAACGCTGGCTGATCAACAGCCGGGCCGATACCCCCCAGATCACGAACTGGAACAGGGAAACAGCTCCCACGCCCAGCACCTTCCCGAGCATCAGCTCGAATGGTCGTAGCGACGAAACGAGGACCTCGACGATGCGGGTCGTCTTCTCCTCGAGCACCGAGCTCATGACGTTCACGCCGTACAAGAGGATCGCCATGTAGAGGATGATGGCCATGAAGTAGGCCAGCGAGAACGACTGCGCCGCGTTCTCGCCCGTCGTCTTTGAGCCCGAGATCTTCTTCGTCGCGAGGTCGATCCGGATCTGGGCCTGCGCGACCACGGCGGGGTTCACCCCCGCGCGCTCGAGCCGTGCGGCGTTGGCGATCCGGCTCAGGGCGCTCTCGATGGTCGCATTGGTGGCGAAGGAGGACACGTTCGAGGCCCGGTACTCCGCCTTGCCGGAATCCACCAGCGCTTCGGTGAGGATGAGGAAGCCGTCCAGCCGCTTGGCTCCCACTTCCCGCGTGAGGGAGTCCACGACTCCCGGGCCGGTGGCAATGCGGTCCGGGTTCACGAACTTGGTCCGTTGCAGGGCGTCCACGACCTGTGCCCCGATCGCACCGGCCGTGCCGTCCACCACGACGATGCGCTTCACGCCACCGGCGCGGGAGAACAGAATGGGGAGGAAGACCAGGGCGGCGAAGAACACCGGACCGAGGACCGCCATGACCCAGAACATCTTGGTCCGCACCCGCTCCACAAACTCCCGTCGGATGACCGCGAGCACCTTACGCATGGACGGCCCCCTGGTTCGGTACGGCTTCGGGTCGCGCCGCCGCCGGTCCCACCAAGTCGATGAAGATCTTGTGCAGCGATGGGGCGGTGAGCTCAAAGCGCGACAGCCGAGCGCCGGAGCCCACCAGCGCCTTGAGGATGTCCTGAGCGTCCGCGTTCGGCGCCAGCTCCAGCTCGGCATACTGCCCGAAATCCGTGGCCTTCGCGACCAACCGTCGATCGGCAAACACCTGCGGGGCATTCCCCTGAGTGCCGTCGAACGCCACCGTCACGTGCCGGCCACCATGGGTTTCCTTGACCCGGCCCAGGGTGTCGTCGATGAGCTTCTTTCCCTTGGCGATGATGCAGACGTGATCGCACAGTTTCTCGGCCTGCTCCATGATGTGCGTCGAAAACACAATGGTCTTGCCGTGCCGCCGCAGGTCGAGCACTGTCTCCCGCATCACCTCGGCGTTCACTGGATCGAGCCCCGCAAACGGCTCGTCCAGCAGCACCAGGTCCGGCTCGTGCAGCAGCGTGGAGATGAATTGCACCTTCTGCTGCATCCCCTTGGAGAGATCCGAGACCTTCCGCATCCGCCAGTCCGTGAGGCCGAGCCGCTCGAGCCAATCCAGCGCCTTGGGTCGGGCCGAGCGCCGGTCCACCCCTTTCGTCTCCGCGAGGAAGAGCAGCACGTCCAGCACGCGCATCTTGGGATAGAGCCCGCGCTCTTCGGGGAGGAACCCGATGCGCCCGGAGTAATCCCGCGCCGTCCCCGTGCCCCCGAACAGTTGGACGGAGCCCTCGTCGGGGACGAGGATGTTCATGATCATGCGGATAGTGGTCGTTTTGCCCGCGCCGTTGGGCCCGAGCAGGCCGTAGATGGCGCCCGGAATGACGCTGAGCGACAGGCCGTCCACCGCGGTATGACCCGCGAAGCGTTTGGTCACGCGATCGACGACGAGTATGGGTGTGGTCATAGGTCCCGCGGGGAAACGGAGGTCGAGACTGCGAGTTTCAGCGGGGAGTAAACTACTCCGTCGAGACCGGCTGCGCTGCCGCCTGCAGGGCCGCGTGGAGAGTGTGCCAGGAGAGGCTCGCGCACTTGACGCGCATCGGGAACCGCCGCACCCCGGCCAGCGCCGCGAGCTTGCCCACCGACGACGGTTCCACCGGGGCGGTGGCGGGCGCTGTCAGCATCTCGTGAACCTGGCCAAACAGCGCCTCGGCCTCCCGCTTCGTCTTCCCCTGCACGGCGGACGTCATCAGCGAGGCCGATGCCTGGGAAATGGCGCACCCCGACCCCTGGAATCCGATGTCCGTGATCACGTCGCCGTCGAGCTGGACTTCGAGCGTGATCTTGTCGCCGCAGAGGGGGTTGTCCCCCTCGGCTCGTCGATTCGGTGCGCTGAGTTTCTTGAAGTTCCTGGGACTGCGGTTGTGCTCGATGATGACCTGCTGATACAGCTCGGTGAGATCGGCCATCAGCTGAATACTTTCCGGACCCGGTGGATCGCCGCGACGAGGGCATCGACGTCCGCTCGAGTATTGTAGAATGCGAACGACGCCCGCGCCGTCGCGGGAACGCCGAAGAAATCCATCACGGGCTGGGTGCAGTGGTGGCCGGTACGGATCGCCACCCCTTCCTGGTCGGCGATGGTACCGACGTCGTGGGGATGCACTCCCTCCAGCACGAACGACACCACACTCGCCTTGTGGGCCGCGGTGCCGATGAGCTGCACGCCGGGAATTTCGGCGAGGCGGGCATTGGCGTACTCGAGCAGGTCCTGCTCGTGCGCCGCCACGAGGCTCCAGTCGAGCGCGGTGAGGTACTCGATGGCCGCGCCGAGGCCGATGCCGCCCGCGATGTGCGGCGTCCCCGCCTCGAACTTGGCGGGGAGGTCCGCGTACGTCGTCCGGGCGAAGGTCACCGACTTGATCATGTCGCCGCCGCCCTGATAGGGCGGCATCGCCTCGAGGCGCTCGGCCCGGCCGTAGAGCAGTCCAATCCCCGTGGGCCCGAACATCTTGTGGCTCGAGACCGTGTAGAAGTCGCACCCCAGCTGCTGCACGTCGATCTTCATGTGCGGCGCCGCCTGGGCGCCGTCCACGAGCACCGGGATCCCGCGCGCGTGCGCCAAGCGGACAATGTCGGGAATCGGGTTGATCGTCCCGAGCGAGTTCGACACGTGGGCGACCGCGACGATCTTGGTTCGATCCCCCAGGAGTCGCGCGTACTCGTCGAGCAGCAGCTCACCACGGCGGTTCATGGGCATCACCCGCAGCGCGGCCCCGCGTTCTTCGCAGATCAACTGCCAGGGCACGATGTTCGAATGGTGCTCCATCGCCGAGATCAGCACCTCGTCGCCCGGCTGGAGATTGCGCCGGCCCCAGCTCGACGCGACCAGGTTGAT
>Ga0326597_10009539_pt1 | contig 12999 bp, 12 predicted proteins | sample RVTome_12_FD_203789 | JGI IMG/M metagenome (GOLD analysis project Ga0326597, IMG submission 203789) | Soil microbial communities from uranium-contaminated site in the Upper Colorado River Basin, Wyoming, United States - RVT100D185 | ecosystem: Environmental > Terrestrial > Soil > Contaminated >... | reverse complement strand
AATCGCTGCCCATTCTCAAATTCCGCGATTGACCACTCGCCGGACCGGCGATATAGTTCGCAACAGCAAACAAGGGATTTTGAATTTCCTGTCCCCCGATCGGCGGCACAGCGCGGGGATGCCCTCGGGGAATGTCTGCCGGGGCGCAACCGAGTTCATCGAAGAGGTATACTCCAATCGCAAACTATGTGCTCGTTCACGGGGCGTACCAAGGCGGATGGATCTGGAAGCCGGTTGCCGCAAGGCTGCGCGCCGCCGGCCACACCGTTCACGCGCCGACGCTCGACGGCTGCGCCGAGCGTCATGCCCAGGTGCGCCGCGGCATCACGCTGGAAACGCATGCGCAGGAATTGGCGCAGGTGTTGTTTTACGAGGATCTCGAGCAGGTTGTGTTCGTTGGAACCAGTCTCGGGGGCATGGTGATGTGCCGGGCGGCGGAATTGGTGCGCGAACGTATCTCGAGGCTCGTCTTCGTCGATGCGCTTGCGCTGCTCAGCGGCGAGCGCCTTACCGACATCATCGGCACGCGGCGGCCGGGAGCGTATGAGGAAACGGATGTGACGATCGGGCGCACAAAAACGCATGCCGAAACGCAGCTTTTCATTGACCTCGATGCGGCGACTCGACGCTGGGCAGTCGAACGTTACACGCCGCATCCGATCGCTGTGCATGAAGACCCGGTCGAGCTTGCCACGTTCTGGACGCTGCCGTGGTCGGCAACGGTGATCCGCTGCCGGCGCAGCAAGAACCCGCCGGAATCGCACCAGCGCCGCACCGCCGCGCGGCTCAACGCCGTTTGGCACGAGCTCGATGCCGGCCACTATCCGATGCTCAGTCATCCCGCGGAACTGACGGACCTGCTTGCATGAATCTGCCTGCCGGTACATTTCAAAATTGATGAGCGCAACACGAGACAGGTACCGATAACTTAAGAGGAGAAAACGACATGAGACAAATTCATCGTTTCGTAATGTCAGCCGCAGTAATTGGCACGGCCGTCCTAGGGGCGCTCGCCACGAGCCCTGGCCAGGCCGCAGAAGTCCAGGCTCACCATTTCAAAGGCGTCGCGAGCTTCTCATCGAGCCCGGTCTATAAAACGCGCGCAGTCCCTTACTGGGAGGCGATCCAGAAGGAGACCAAGGGGAAGATCACCGTCGATCTGCTTACGATCGATCAACTCGGCTTCAAGGGCGACGAGGTCTTCCGCATGCTCAAGATGGGTCTGTTCGATTTCGTCACCAACGTGATGAGCTTCGCGGCCGGCGATGATGCGCGCAACGAGTCGCTCGATCTCGCGGGCATCACACAGGACATCCCCGAGCTGCACAAGATGGCTGACGCGTACCGGCCCATCCTCGTCGATCTTTATCAGAAAAAGTACAACCTCAAACTCATGGGCATGTGGCCGATCGGACCGGTCGTCGTGTGGTGCAACAAGCCGGCCTCCTCGCTCGCCGATCTCAACGGGCTGAAGATCCGTGGCTTCAACAAGACCATGTCCGACTTCCTCAAGAGCGCCGGCGCAGTGCCGGTGGCGATGTCCTTCGGCGATATCGTGACCGCTCTCAGCCGCGGCACCATCGACTGCGCCATCACCTCGACGCGCTCGGGGCTGAAGATGGGCTTGGCCGAGGTGACGACTCACATCGTGCCGATCACCCTCGGCTGGGCCACTGTGATCGAGGCCTTCAACGCGAAGACCTGGGCCCGGCTCGACAAGGCGACCCAGGACTATCTCGCCGCCAAGTACGCCGAGCATGAAAAGCACGTCTACGGCATCGTGCAGGAGGAAACCGCGGACGCCTATCGTTGCCTCACCGGCAAGAAGCCCTGCAACGATCCCGGTGCGATGAAGAATCCGCTGACCGTCGCCACCGTGTCGGACGCCGACAAGAATAAGATTCGCGAGATCGTCAAGAACGCCGTCTTGCCGGGCTGGGCCAAGCGGTGCGGCGCTGACTGCGTCGCGCAGTGGAACCAGACCGTCGGCAAGCAGGCCGATATAGTCATCGGCAAATAGGCGGGCGCTGCGCCGCCAGATTCAGCCGGGACGGGAGAGAGATGATCCGGCTTACGCGTCGTCTCACCACCATCGGCGTCCTGATTGGCGGGGTCTTCCTGGTCGGGGTCTCGATCGTCATTTTCATTGAGGTCCTGCTCCGGAAATTCGCGAACATGTCGCTGGAGGGGCTGCATGAGATCAGCGGCTTTGCGATGGCGGTGACTTTCGCCTGGGCGATGCCGTTTACCATCCTCACCCGGGGACATATTCGCGTCGACATCGTTTACGGCCGGCTGTCGCCGCCGCTGAGGCTCGGTCTGGATATTTTCTCCGCGCTCGCGTTCAGCTTCTATCTGGTGGTGCTGGCCGTCCACGCCTACACCCTCACCGCCGCTTCCTGGACTGCAGGCACAATTGCCGATGGGATACTCGGTATTCCGCTCGCCATCCCTCAAGCCTTGTGGGCGCTGGGACTCATCGTTGCGTGCCTTGTCCTCATCGTGGCGGTTGCGGCCGCCGCCCGCGCGCTCCTCCGCGGGCAGATCGAAGCCGCCGCCAAGTCGCTCGCCCCCTACAGCGCGCAGGAGGATGAAGCACCGGCCGACGACCTGGAAGCTGGCGCCCGCACGCAACCTTCGACGACCCGGCACGAATGATCTGGTTCGTCCTCGCCGTCCTGATCGCACTGTTGTTGATGGCCGTTCCGGTCGGTGCGGTCATGGGTCTGCTCGGTCTCGCGGCCGATCAGATTTTCTCGCCGGTGCCGCTGTCCCGTGCCATGGGACAAATCATGTGGAACAGCAGCCAGAAGTACGAGCTGCTGGCCGTGCCGCTGTTCGTGATGATGGGCGAATTGTTCATGCGCACCGGGGTTGCTCAACAGATGTATGGATGCCTGCGGCAGTGGCTGTCCTGGCTTCCCGGCGGGCTCATGCACTCCAATATCGGTGCCTGCGCGCTGTTCGCGTCAACGTCGGGATCCAGCGTCGCGACCGCAGCCACCATCGGCACCCTCGCTCTGCCCGAGCAGAAGGGGCAGGATTACAATGAGCGCCTCTTTCTCGGCACGCTCGCTGCCGGCGGAACGCTCGGGATTCTTATTCCGCCTTCGGTTAACATGATCGTGTTCGGCGTGATGACCGACACGTCGATCCCGCAGCTTTACATGGCCGGCATTTTTCCCGGCATCATCCTCACCCTGCTTTTCATGGCCGTGGTGGTGACGGCATGCCTTGCCGTGCCGCGCTGGGGCGGGGGGCCGGTTGAGACGTCGTGGCATGAGCGATGGAAGGGTCTCAAGTACGTGCTGCCGCCGTTGTCGCTGTTCATCATCGTCATCGGCTCGATCTATGCCGGTTTCGCGACACCGACCGAAGCCGCTGCGATCGGCGTCGTATGTACGCTTGCCATCGCGGTGATGCGCCGAAGGTTCAATCTGGCGATGTTGCGCGCATCGATTGAAGGCGCGCTCAGGACCACCACCATGGTGCTGTTCATCGTCATCGGCGCCTTTTTTCTCAACTTTATCATGGTGGCGACCGGCGCCATGGCCCGGATTACCGCGCTGATTACAGACAACGGGCTGAGCCCGACTGCGGTGATGGCCATCATCGTCGTCGTCTACGTCGTTCTCGGCTGCTTCATGGACTCGTTGGCCATGGTGATCACCACGGTGCCGATCGTCACGCCGGTGGTGGTCGGCCTCGGCTACGATCCGGTCTGGTTCGGCATCTTGATCGTTCTGCTGACGGAAGCTTCGCTGATCACGCCTCCCGTCGGAATCAATCTCTATGTTCTTCAGAACGTGCGTCGAAACGGACCGATCATGGATGTTATTGTTGGCAGCTCGCCCTTTCTCATCGCGATCGCGATCATGATGGCCTTGCTTTTCATCTTCCCCTCGCTGGCACTTTACTTGCCCACTCTGCTTTACCGGTAACCAAATGAACCGCCTCGCAGCAAGCTGCGGGGTATGCACCCTGGGAGAGAATCAAATGATAGAACGCCGCGTCGATATCGCGACCCCGAGCGGGGCCATGGAAACGTTCGTTGTCCACCCCAGCGCGGGCGGGCCGTTTCCGGCCGTGATCATATACATGGATGTCTGGGGCATACGCGAAGAGCTGCTCGACATCTCGCGCCGGATCGCGACGGTCGGCTATTACTGCATGGTTCCGGATTTCTACTACCGGCAGGGCAAGGTCCGCAACGAATTCCGCAACGAAGAAAACCGGATGATCTCAATCGATCGGCTGGACGAGCAAAAAAAGCAGCTCGTCCTCGCTCCCTTGGCCAAACTCACTGACGCGATGATCGTCGAGGACACCGATTACGTGCTCCGCTTCATCGACCGTGGCGAACCCGTGCGGCCCGGCCCGATGGGGGTGATCGGATACTGCATGGGCGGACGGCACGTCTTTCGCGTCATGGGACAGTTTCCGCAGCGATTCAGGGCGTCGGCCAGCCTCCACGGCTCATTGATCGTCACCGATGGCGGCGATTCGCCCCATTTGTCGGCAAGAAACGGCGCCGGCGAGTTGTACTGCGGGCTCGCGGAAAAGGACAGGCACGCTCAGATTTCGACGATCAAGGCGCTGAACGAGACCTCGTGGAACTTGAATTACCGGTACGAGCTGCACAAGGGCGCGCACCATGGCTATGCCCTTCCCGATCGTGATGTCTTCGACAAACACGCGGCAAATCGCGATTGGGAGCTGATTTTCGCCATGTTTCACCGCCAGATTCCGCTGTCGCCCTCATCGCGAAGTGAAAATCAAGCGGTGCCCGGAATGCAAGCGCATGGTTGACGCTACGACAATGCGACCATTATCTCGCACGCGCATTCAGCTCAGCTTGGCATAAGCTCACATGTGCGACGGCAGCCACAGCACAATCTTGGGGAATACCATCAGCACAACCATGAAAGCAATCATGATGCCCACAAAGGGAATCGTACCCGCGATAATCGTGCCGTAGCTCGAGCGTGATATTCCTTGCACCACGAACAGATTGAGGCCAAAGGGCGGCGTCAGCATTCCGATCTCGAGCATGACCACCACAAAAATTCCGAACCAGATGAGATCGATGCCGAGGGCCGTCAACACCGGTTCCAGCAGCGGAACGGTCAGCACTATCATGCCGGCGCCATCGAGAAAGCAGCCAAGGATTACATAGACCCCCATCAGAAGCAGCAGGAACGAAAAGGGGGTCAGCCCAAGGCCGGTGATAAAGGAAACAAGGGCTGAGCCGACCCCTCCGAGTTCGATACCATACCCGAAGAAGAAGGCGCCGAGGATAATGAAGAGCAGCGTCGCGCTGGTCTCGACCGTTCGCTGCATGGCCCGGCCAAACGCCTTTCTGTCCAGGCGGCCAAAAACCCGCGCGATCACGAGCGCGAGGATACAGCCGAGCGCAGCCGATTCCGTCGGTGTTGCAATGCCAAAATAGATGGTGCCCAGCACGATGATCATCAGCACCACGAACGGCAGAATCTGGATTGCGGCGTAAACGAATTCACCGAGGCTGCTCTGTTTATCGTCAACGGGCGCAAGGTCCGGGTTGAGCATCGCGCGCACCCCGACATAAAGTGAGAACAACGCAGCCATCAGTACCCCGGGTACGACGCCCGCCATAAACAGTTTGGCGATCGACGTCTCGGTGATGGTACCGTAGATGATCATGGTCAGGCTCGGCGGGATGAGGATCCCGAGCGTGCCGCCAGCCGCAAGCGAGCCGCAGGAAATCGCAGCGTCATAATTGCGCTTTTCGAGCTGCGGCAGTGCGACGGTCCCGAGCGAAGCGGCGGTCGCCGCGCTCGACCCGCAGATCGAGGCGAACACCGCGCACCCCAGCACGTTGGTTTGCAGGAGCCCGCCGGGCAGGCGGCGGACGAGCACAGCCATTCCGCCAAAGAACCGGCCACCGATGCCGGCCTGGGTCAGGATCTCGGCCATGAGCACAAAGAGCGGCAGGGCTGTCAGCGTGAAGCTCGACAGCGTGCTCCATGTGATGAGCCCGAGCGCACGAAAACCCGTCGTCCCTGCCTCGAAAAAGATCAGGATGAGCCCGGCGAGCCCGACCGCGAACGGAATCCACATGCCGGTGAGCATCAGCCCAAGGACTACGATGCTCGATATCAGGAGCTCGATCGACCACATGTGCGAATGCGCCTCTCGCCCGAACGGGCCATCAATCGGATTCGGCCATCGCCGCCCTGGCGAAAACCCGGTATCCCTGCTGCAGGATCGCATTGATGACCGTCGCGGTCAGGAGCACGCCCCCTGCCGCCACCAACGCCTGGGGCACCCACACCGGAAAGGCAACTAATGTCACCGATACAATCTCGCGCGTATAGGAAGTGAAAACGAGACGGACGAGCTGATGCTCGAGAATAAGCATGTAGACGAGCGCGACAACATTAAACAGGAGGTCCGCGCGGTCGCGGCCCCTGGGCGACAACCGGGTGAAGAGCACCTCAACCCGAAGAATGTTGCCCGACCACAAAGTATGAGCGAGACCGAACATGGTGAAGGCGGCGAGCAAATAGCCCACCGCCTCCTCGATGACGTACAGAGACGTCGCAAACAAGGTTCGGCAAATCACTTCCGCGCCGACCACCGCGACGATGGTGAGCGCAATTCCCGCGCTCACCCACAGGCTGATCCTGCACAGGAAGCCGATCGCAGCGTCAATCGCTTTGAGCATCGCGGCCGGCCGCCGGCCTAAAGCGCCGGGGACGAGGTCACTTGCCGGCCATCTGTTGTTTCAGCTTTTCGAGCGCAGCGATGCCTTTCGGTCCGACTTTTTTCGCCTCGATCTCCCACAATTTTTTCGCGCTTTCAAACCCCGCCTTACGCGCCGCTTGATCGGGCTCAACTACCTCGACCAGTTTCTCGGCCTGAAATTTCTTGAACAGCCCGGCCTCCTGCGACGCCAGCGTCGTCGTTACCCAATTGCACCCTTCTTTCGCCGCGACTGACAGCTTTTGCTGCTGGTCCTTGGGCAAGGCTGCAAACGCCTGCTTGTTGGCGAGCACGAACGAAGTGCCGAAATTGAGCAGCAGCTTGTAGTTATAGTCGAAGTTTTCGACCCACAACCGCGCCCCCGCCGCCGAGGTGAGCACGCCGTCGACCACGCCCTGCTGGAGGGCAGGCGCGACTTCCGCAGTCGCGATCGTGACCGGAATCGCACCGAACACCTTCACGAAGGCTCCCTGCTGCGGCGACGTGACCCTGAGTTTCATGCCTTCCAAATCAGCGAGGCTGTTAATCTTCTTTTTTACCGACCAGATTGAGTGTGGCGGATACCACCACATGCAAAGCACCTTCACGTCTTTGCGGTTGAGTTCATCCTCGATAGCCGGCTCGAGCACGTCGTTGAGTCCCTTGCGCAGGGACGCCTCGTCCGGAAACAGCATCGGCAGGCGCGTCATGCCGTAGATCGGCACCAGCGACACGGTCCCGCTGGTCGCGCCCGCAAACTGGATAATGTTGTCGGCGACGGCATTGGCCACGTCGTTGCCTTTAATCGGCAAAGTACCGGCTGGCACGACGCTGATTTTCAGCGCGCCGTTGGTCGCCTTTTCAACGTTATTGGCAATGCGCGGCAAGAAGTCGTACTCGGGCACTCCCATTTTCGGTTGATAGGTATATCCCTGCCACTTCACCTCCGCGGCAGATGCTGCAACGAGTCCAGCGGCGGAAATGGACACGAAGGCGACGCTCGCGATCACGCGAAACCATTTACGATTCATGAGTTTACTCCTTAAGATAGAAAAATTAAGAAAGATGACCTGGACCCGAGCAAGTCTTGAGCGGGATTATTGATCGGTTGCCTATTAATTTATTCCAACCGCCAGAGCAAGGCAAGCTCTCTTTCCCGCACTGTTGCAAGCAAATGATCTGTCCGGTTGTCAGCCGTGATCCCAAAAGGGGACGCAATGGGAACAATGTCGGGACAGAAATTTTCTGCAGTTCGCGCGATAGCGCAGGCCGCTTCTTGCGGGGCGGGCCTGGAATGTATAATCAATGAATTCATCTTGAGATATCGAGCTTGCCGTGCCGGTCGACCTGAAAAACATTCCGACGTTCCGGGGCTTGCGGGAAGATAAACTGCGCGCCCTCGCGGCGAAAGCGGTGATGAAATCCGTCCCCAAGAACGTGGTTGTTATTACCGAAGGGGAGTTCACGCAGTCACTTTACGTGATTCTTTCCGGCAAAGTTAAGGTGTACCTGAGTGATCGAAGCGGCAAAGAACTTGTGCTCGACGTCAAAGGACCCGGGGAATACTTCGGCGAGATGGCGCTCGATGAAGGACCCAGGTCTGCGTCGGTAATAACGACCGAACCCTGTCAGTTCGCGGTCATCTCAATGGATGATTTCAAGGCCGTCCTGATCGAGGAGCCGGAAATAGCGCTGCAGGTGATCAACAACCTGATTCATATGACGCGCGGGCTCAATCAAAATGTCAGGAGCCTCGCCTTGCTGGACGTCTACGGCAGGGTGGCGAGAATGCTGCTCGATTCTGCGGTTGAACAAGGGGGAAACCATGTCATTCCCGAGAAGCTGACGCAGCAGGAAATGGCCAGCAAACTGGGGACATCCCGCGAGGTGATCAATCGGATTCTCAGAGACCTCACCACCGGTGGCTACATCAAGGTCGAAGACAAAAAAATAACCATCATCAAGCGCCTGCCTTCCAAGTATTAACCTAGAAAAAGATATTTCAACGCAAAGGCGCAAAGTTTGCAAAGAAAGTCAAAGCCTTAATGAAAAACGAAGATCACCAATTCGGTGAGTATCTTTGTTCAATATTATCCTTTGCGTTCCACCTCTCCCCCGACCCCTCTCCGCCCCGCGGAGAAGGGAGCAGATGGTTCCTCTCTCCCATGATGGGAGAGAGGCTAGGAGAGAGGGTTGGCGCTCTTGGCGTCTTTGCGTTTGATCGCCGTTTTTTGGATTAACGGAAACTCTCCAGAGAGATCAGCTAATTCCCGCGATGAAGGTTCACCCGGCGACAACGAGGATGGTACTGAGTATTACGAAACCGGACGACAGGCCCGTTTCGCTCGGCGCTCCCCTCGCCCTCCGGCATTTCGCAACAAGCTAGATCAGCTGATTTTGCGCAACCAGTGTTGTTTGAAGCTCGGCGACACTGATTGCTCTGGGCTCCACTCCCGCCCGTACCGCCAACGCCGCTGCCGTGCCCGTGGCCTGACCCGTCATCATGCAGGCGGCCTGCGAACGCGTGCAGCCCTGGGCCACATAATCCGCCGAGATGCACCTGCCGGCCACCAGGAGGTTCTTCAGCCCGCTGGGAATGAGCACGCGGTAGGGAATATGGAACCACCCGGACCCGCCGACTTCGGCCAGCAGCAGAGATTCCTTGCCGTCTTTGTCGTGCACATCCACCACACTGCCGTATCTGCCGATTCCGTCCGCGAACTTTCTGCCTGAAAGAACGTCCTGTTTGGTGAGGGTATAGTCGCCCACGATACGCCGGGAATCCCTTATTCCCACGCTTTGCGCGGTATGCACCAGATAGGAATCCTCGTAACCGGGGATGTATTTGCGATAAAAGGCGGCCATTCTGACCGCCATGTCCCGCATGGCTATGGTCGCCCTGGTGAGTTCCTTGCGGTTGGTGGCATCAACGTTATAAGCCATATCCATGTTGTGAGACATGAGGTCGTAGCGGAATTTGCCATTCCTGAACATGGGTCTGGCCATGTAGGTGACCGTTTCCGGATTCACCTGATCGATGCCGTAGGGGATGGGATAATCGCCGTTCGCCAACCCCTCTTTGATTTTGCCTTTGAACGGCAGCACCGTAAACGGCTTGCCTTCCGCTCGCATGCTCAACACGGTGTCGACATATTGCTCGCCGAATTCAGCGGGGTTGTCCCTGATATAGGCCAGCGTCCGCTCCAGGTCCACGCCCCCCATGACGAAGTAAAGCGTCATGGGCTGGCAGTTGCCGTCGTGCGGATCGCCCGTTTCAAAGCGCGCACCGGCGGCCGCGCACACGTCCCCGTTGCCCGTCGCATCGATGGTGACCTTGGCGCTGATCTCGATTCGATCCTGCAGATTCTCGATCACCGCGCCGTTGACGGACCCGCCGGACAGCAGCAGCTCCGTGGTTTGAGAATAAAACCATACATCCACGCCCGCATCGAGAACCATCCGCTCGATGACCCATTTGGCGATTTCCGGATCGAATAACTGGCGCGCGGTCGCCTGGCCCTTGGTTCCCCAGGCCGCACCGATCTCCAGCATGCGGTCGATGTACTCCTGCGCGATCGAGAACACGACCTGCTCGTCGTCGTAGGAACTTTCGTAACTCGTGATCAGCACTTTCTTGTGATCCGCTCCGCGCGGCGCCCGCATGTGCCGCATTGAACGTATCATCATCACCATGCCCCCGGAGTGGGTGCCACCCAGGTGATCGCGCTGCTCGACCAGAATTACCCTGGCGCCGTTTCTTGCTGCCGCGATTGCGGCTGCAAAACCCGCAGTGCCGCCGCCCGCCACCAGGACATCGGTTTGAACTTTCTTATGCTCTTTTTTTGCCATCAAGCTCATTGCTCACTCCTATGCTGTCCCGCACACTTGCGGCAACTCGGCGCTGATCGAACCATTCAGCACCGCGTCAGCAATTTCGTCAAACTGCGTCGGCTCGGCATTCATGATCACGATGCGCGCGCCGGCGGCTCGGGCGATGGGCACTGCGTTGGCCACCGGAAAAACTCTGAGGCTCGTTCCCACCGCGAGCAGGAGATCTGCCTCCTGCGCTGCCTGCATAGCGCGCTCGATGACTGCGGGCACCAGCGCCTGGCCGAACGAGATCGTTTCGCTCTTGAGTATTCCTCCGCAACTCTCGCAGTCCGGGTCCTCATTGCCCGCGCGCACGCGTTCCAGCACCGCCTGCATTGGCCCCTTCCAGCTGCACGCGAGGCACACCGCCTGATGCAGGTTGCCGTGCACTTCGATTACGCGTTCGGGCGAATTACCCGCCCTGAGATGCAAGCCGTCGATGTTCTGCGTGATGAGGGCCCGCAGCGTGCCGCGCCGCTCGAGCGCGGCCAGCGCAACGTGCCCTGCGTTGGGCGTCGCATTCCATGCGGGATGCTCGAGGCGCGCGCGCCACGATGCCTTGCGCACTTCGGGGTCGGCGGTGTAATGCCGGATGTCCGATAGCCGCTCGGCCGCGGGGTTGCGAGTCCACACGCCGTTCGGACCGCGAAAGTCCGGAATTCCCGAATCCGTTGAAATCCCTGCGCCGGTCAGCGCGACCACTCGCCGGGCCGAAGCTATCCAGGCGCGTACCGCCTCGATGGTTGCAGCGGGTTTCATTGCATTCTTCCGCTCATTTGAGCAGGGTTGCGACTGCTCTCAGGCGTTGCACCGCATCCCCGGCAATGTGCGTCCAGATGATGGCATCGCGCACGAGCTTGTCCGCACCCGCGCTCATCGTCCCGTTGACGGTGCGGCCGTGGATATCCATATTGAGGTAGCACACCCGCTGAATGGCGTCGGTCGCAAAATTCATGAGGAAGTGGCTGTGGGCCGAAAGCGGCGCGGCCGTGTCCTCGCTTTCCGCCGCAACCCGCATCACGAACGAGCGCAATGCCTCGGTCAGCATGTGCATCTCGGATAACTTGAGCTGGATGACCTGGTTCCCGCTGATATAGGTGGCTCCCGGCCAACGCGTCCGGCCGCTCTGCATGGCCATTTCGATTGCGGCGTCGCAAACCCCCACCGCGTTGGCCGCATATTCGATCTCGCCGAATTTCGAGAATTTCCCGCCGCGCACCTTCAGCCCGCCGTTCACCTCGCCCAGCACATTGGCGTGGGGCACGCGCGCGTTCTCGAAAATCAGTTCCGCATTCTGGTAAAAACGCCAGCCGCTCTTGTTGAATACCTTGCCCACGCGCAGGCCGGGGGTATCAATCGGCACCGCAAAGATGGTCGTCCCCGCGCCGATCGCGACGTTCGGATTGGTGCGCGTGAATACGAAAAACAGCCTGCCCACGTTGGCGTGCGCGATGAAGCATTTCTCGCCGTTCAAAATCCACTCGTCGCCGTCGCGTTCCGCCCTGAGCCGGAGGCCGGCTTTCGGATCATCGTCAGGGGGCAGGCGGTTGTCGGAACCGGCATTCGGCTCGGTAATGCCCCCGCCCAGCACGAATGTATCGTCAGCCAGGAACGGCTTCAGGAAACGCTCGCACTGTTCCGCATTACCGCGATCCGCGATCAGATGACTCCACTTCCAGCACTGGCTGAAGGTCTTCGCGATGGCGCTGTCGCCCCTGGCGAGTTCCATTATCACCAGCGCCTGGGTCACGAAATCAAGGCCGCCCCCGCCCCACTCGCCGGGTACTCCGGCAGTTCGAAATCCCAGTCTCGAACCCTTCGTGATGATTTCCCAGTCGAACGTTGCGCGCGGGTCGCCGATCTGGTCGCGCTGCAGGGACAGGGGACGAATCTCCTCGGCCGCGAATTTTCGCGCCTTCAACTGCCACGCGCGCTGCGCTTCGTTCAACGAAAAGTCCATGCCTCCTCCTCAACGGGAATGATAACGGCTAATTGATAATTACGAAACCGGACGACAGTCCTGTTTCGCTCGACGCTCCCCTCGCCCTCCGGGAGAGGGGTTGGGGGTGAGGGATCGAGCGATGTTAAATGTATATGTAAAGCTCGATGGGAATATCCAAATCACGCGCGGGTTGCCCCGGCGCCGCAGATGGCCTAATGTTGCCGTGTGCGGCCCGCGCACGCGCCGATTCCTGCGCGCCGGAGTGCCGTCATTGACTGGCGTCAACCATGCATATAGACCGCGAAATCAAGCTCGACTTCAAGGACGTGCTGATCCGCCCGAAGCGCTCGGCGCTGCCCTCGCGCGCGGAAGTCGACATTACGCGCGAGCTCACCTTCAAGCATTCGGGCAGCCACTATCGCGGCGTGCCGATCATCGCCGCCAACATGGACACGGTCGGCACC
>Ga0326597_10009538_pt1 | contig 13000 bp, 14 predicted proteins | sample RVTome_12_FD_203789 | JGI IMG/M metagenome (GOLD analysis project Ga0326597, IMG submission 203789) | Soil microbial communities from uranium-contaminated site in the Upper Colorado River Basin, Wyoming, United States - RVT100D185 | ecosystem: Environmental > Terrestrial > Soil > Contaminated >... | reverse complement strand
AGCCCCCCGGTTGCTACGACCGCCACGATCGAAGAGTTCGATCGAGCCCCGGCGAGGGACAAAGAGATCGAGGTCGCCATGAGGTGATCCATGGAAGATCACTTGACGACGACGGGTGAGCCATTCGACAAACCGATGGCGGGGCCAGGGCAGGTCCCAGGTGATCCACCCTCCATCGGATCGTCTTCGAATCTCCGCCCACAGTTGCTGGTAGGCGGCCTCTTCCTCTTGCGTGAGATCCGGCTCGGCCAGGGTAAGACCCTTTGCCGGTGGGCCACGGGGGTGGATCCGATCGTTCGATGCGCTCAATGGGGACGATGCCGCCGATGACTCCACCTGACTCGTTGAAGGAGATCTCGGCGCCCGCCATGTTGCCTGTCTCGACAACGAAGGAGTTGTCACCCGTGGGTGTCAGCGTTGGAGCGAAACGATCCGGCACCGACTCGAAGCGGATGACGAAGCGGCCATCGATCGCGACCACCTCGGCGATGTAACCGGTTAGGTCATAGAAGCCTGCGACCTTGGTCATAGCCGCCATGGGGCACGGCCGTCGATGTCACCGACGAAATCGGGCAGACCTTCGTGGCCGAGTTGCTGTCTGACCGCCAAACCCTCACCCAGGTGATACCAGTAGTGATAGGTGGTCCGGAGCACGAAGGTCCCGACATTTGAGTAACCCTCAGACAACGGCGCCGACATGCGTTCTTCATTGAGGGCGTCGAGCCACGGATCGGCCGCCTTTGTGACTTCATCCCATGCCGCCCACATCTCGCCGATCGAAGGTGTGCTCGCCGGCTTCCCATACGCGAGTTCCTCGTGCAGACGCGGGATGAGGATGACGCCCTGTGCCCGGCGGAGCCAATACCGCTCCTCCTGCCAGGCGAGGTGACCGACCATCCACGAGATCGAGTTCATCGGATCGATCCGCTTGGATCCGTCTTCCTCGGATACCTTGCGCAGGCCGCGCTTGAACTCGGACCTTGTGAAACGAAGCTGATCGACGAGGGGGTGTGCCATTGGGGGTTAGGTTGGCAGGCTTCGTGTGATTAGGTCCAGGGCCTTAGCTTGCCCGCTGCAAGGATGGCCTGGGCAGCATCGATCGCATCTCGAGCAAAGTCGATCATCTCAGCGGCATCGTTTTCCGTCGCCGTTGGCGAGTCGAGTGTCGGGTACTCCTGTTGATGGCGTCGGCGCCGCATGCGCCCGAATCGATCGAACGGACTACCGAATTGGGCTCGAACTGCACGCTGGACCGCCACATGCCCTCCTGCGGTTGTCGCTCTTAGACCCTGTGCCGCTAGAAGACTTGTGGCTGCTTTGCGAGCAGAGTCGTACGCGAGCTGGAGTGCGCCACCAGGGTCAATGGCTTGCACGGTCTGGGCAGATGCAAGATTCGCTTGCGCTTCGTTCAATAGCCGGTTGGCCAACTCGACCGAAGGTGCCACCTGGTCGAGATCGCCGTCGCTGAGCAAAGTTCGGATTTCAACTTTGCCACCGTCGCGACGAGTCACGAGTCGGCACTGTCTTCGCGGAACAAAGCAACCATTGGCCGTGACCGAACGGTGGTGACAAAGGGATCTTCCGGGTTATCCCATTCTTGGCGGGTCCGGAAAGTCACCTGGATCGGACGTCCGAGCTCTAGTTCGAGCGGCTCAATAACTGCGTATGCATCGGATCTGTCCGGGGTGCCCACCACCAGCACGTCGATGTCTTTGGGCGCCGCTCCTTCGGTACCCATGTACCTATCTGCCCAGGACCCAAATAGGTAAGCCTCCTCAATGCCAGACACGCCAGACAGCGTCTCGGCGAGTCGTTGCCGTGGACCGAAGCTCAACAGGAGGAGCCGCGCCAGAGGCGCGAAGTATTCACTAGAGGTCTCAGCCGACACCAGCTTGGTGCGACCGACCTCGGCAACTCTCACGAGGCCCGCTTGCGCAGCCCTCTCCACCTCCCTTCCAACGGTGGCGGCTGAGGAACCGAGGGCATTGGCGAGTTCGGTAAGCGACCACTCACCGGTGGGATCACCTAGGACAAAGGCCAACAGCTCCGCCTGGATCCTGCTCCGAAGGATGGGGATCAACGGTGGTGGAGAGGTACGCATCGGGTGGATACTACCGTATGGTGCAAGATATCTTGCGGTTTATGAAAATGACAGTCGCAACTCAGTCGAGGTCCGTCGATCCCGCCATATGTAGTTCTCGCAGTTTGTGCCAAAAGAACGCTGGATCGTCCACGTACGACATGCAGCCGGCAAGTTTCGCCAAGCCCCTAGACGCAAGTTCGAATGAGGACTCGGTCGGGAACCCATAGATGACTGGTGTGAGCGGCTGGAGATCGCCGAAGATTTGGAGGCCGCCCTGGCCCAGTTCGCCGAGATCGCGACAAGCCTCAACGGTTTCGAAGAAGACCGAGCTTGACAGTTCGCGCCCTGGCTGCAGCCCGAGGTAGCCTGCTGTCCCACTGACCCGGTCACAGGGTTAGCGCCACTCTCGGAGGTGTTCGATGGAAGATCGGCCATCCATTTGGTATCGAGGTCTGATCGCTGCTGGAGCTGCGGTTGCTCTCAACGTGGTGCTGTTCTTTGCCTACGACGCCTTGGGGTGACGTTGAGGGTTCCGGTCGAGATGGGTTCTACAGAGTTGGCCGACATGACTCTTGTTCCAGTGTTGGTGTTCACCGCCGTGCCATCAGTACTCGCTGTCGTCTTCGCGGTAGTCCTCAATAGGTCTACCGCGAAGGCCAGAACAGTCTTCAGCAGCGTGGTGGTCCTGGTGGCGTTCCTGAGCCTGCTAGCAGTCCTCACCCTGGACAGCCCGACGATCGATCGGGTGTGGCAGGGTCTGATGCATCTCGTGCCCGCCGCCGCTTTGGTGGCGATGGTCAGTCCGGTGCTTCGCTCGGAATAGACGGCCGGGTCGACAGAATTGGTCACAACCAGCGTCTAGCTTCGAAAATTGAGGTGTCCGATCGAACATACCGATAGCCAGGTCGTCGACTCCCTAAGTGGATACCTCTACGAAGTCAGCGTGAAGAACGGCAGCCTCCGCGTGCAGGACGATTTGGGCAGGAGTCACTATGTGGACTTCGACATGTCCGGCAATCGATTCGACCTCGTCCGAGACTTAATAGGGCAGCGAGTTGTGGTTCACGGGACGATCTGGTCAGAACCTGGTCATCAAGACCGATTTCGGGCGCTCAACCTTTCTCCTGCTCAGTCGCTTCCACAGGACCAGTTCTTCGAATTCGACGTCCAAGTGGTTCTTCGCCAGATTCGGCCCATCCAGTCTGTCTCAGATCTCCGAATTGACGACTTCGACGAAAAGGAAGCGGAGCTGTTCTGGAACGCGATCACGAAGTGAGAGTATTTAGGACGCGTCTGTTTTTTTCTTGGTCCGCGAGACCAAGAAGGCGATTCTGTCACACCCCCCTTGTACCTTGAACTTCACTTCCCCATTCCGTCGAGCAAGGTGTCGGAATGGCTCTGACAATCGAGAAAGAAGCTGCCCAGACGCCGGCCGGTCTCACCGATGAGATGGATGCCTGGCAGGCTGCCAACAACACCAGCCTTGCCAATCTGCTCGGCCTAGTCGTCGAATACGACAGGCAGGAGCTCTGGGCAGCGGATGGCGCGACTTCGATGGCAGCCTGGCTGACCTTCCAATATGGCCTTACTCCACGATCTGCCAAAGACTGGATGGAGGTTGCCCACGGATTGGTCGACTTGCCGGCGGTGCGGGCCGAGTTCGCCGAAGGCCGGTTGTCGTTCGACCAGGTGAGGTTTGTCTGCCGCCTGGCCGACCAAGAGACCGATGAACATTGGGCCAACGAAGCCAGCAAACATTCAGCCTCCCGTCTCGAGGTGATGGCTCGTCGTAAGCGTGAGATCACCGCCGCGGAGAGCAACGAGGCCCATCGGCAACGGTTCCTACGGATGCGCTGGGATACCGACAATCGGCTGCTGCGATACCGGGGGTGTCTTCCTGAGGAGCAAGGCGCGCTCTTCGAGGCAGCGATCAACCGGCTGGTCGATCAGATGGGTAAGGATCCGCTGACCGGCGTTTACAACGACTTTGAGACCCGGGCGGCCGATGCTCTCGTCCAACTGGCATCTCAAAGCCTCGGGTCAGACTCCGATCCAGATCGGGCGACCGTCGTGGTCCACGTCTCCGCGGAGGCGTTGGCTAGGGGCGCGGGCTCGGGTGACGTCGAGAACGGTCCGGGTCTATCCATCGAGACCGTGCGGCGTCTCTGCTGTGACGGACGGGTCGAGGTCGTGGCTGAGAACAGCAACGGTGTGATCGTCGGGATCGGCCGGGCCAGTCGGACCATCCCCGCCTGGATGGCTCGCAGCCTGAGGAGGCGAGATCAGGGATGCCGGTTCCCCGGGTGTCATCGTCGACGCTGGGTTCATGGCCACCACATGAACTACTGGTCGTGTGGGGGACGTACCGACCTGGATAATCTGATCAGTCTGTGCCAATTCCACCATCGAATGGTGCATGAAGAAGGCTGGAAGATCGAGGGAAACCCCAACGGTCCGGTCGTCTGGATCAGACCCGATGGGCGCCAGTTCCAGCATGTGCAAGAGTGAAGGCTACGGGGTATAAGAAGGCAGCCGAAATGGTTCAACAGGTCACTCCATATTTGCTCTACGAGGACGCCGAGTCGGCGGTTGAGTTCGCGACTCAGGCTTTTGGCTTCCGGGAAATGAGTCGCGCCACGGGTTCGGCCGGTGGGCTGCACGCCGAATTGGAGTTGCCGGACGGAGGGCAGATCTACCTCGGCCAGCCGCCGCGCGGATATCGAAACCCCGTTCTTGTGGGCCGGACGTCCCAGGTTTACGTCATCGTCGACGACGTTGATGCGCATCACGCTCAGGCGAAGGCTGCGGGCGCCAGGATCATCGAGGCGCCCAATGATCTGCCCTTCGGTCAGCGCCGATACGGTTGCGCCGACCCCCAGGGCCATGAGTGGTACTTCGCCGAGCCAATCGCTCAGTGAGCCAGACAGCCACGGCTCAGCACTCCCGCCGCCTCACCATCGTCCTGGTGATGCTGGTCGCGTTCATCGGGGTCGAACTGGTGACCGGTCTACTGACAGGTTCATTGTCGCTCATATCCGATGCCGCTCATATGGGGACCGACGCCCTTGGAGTGGGGATGGCCCTGGCCGCGGTGGTGGCCGCTCGCGGGAGCGTCAGGGGTGCCCGCACATACGGCCTCTACCGGCTCGAGATACTGGCAGCACTTGCCAACACTGTCCTGCTGTTCGTGGTGGCCGGATACGTGGTTTGGGAGGCGATCGGGCGTTGGAGCGATCCGCCCCCCATTTCGACCGGTCCGATGCTCATCGTCGCGGCCGTAGGTCTGTTGATCAATCTGATCGGGTTTCGTCTAATCAAGGTGGAAGACGAATCCCTCAACCTGCGGGGAGCCCGCCTCGAGCTGGTCGCCGACCTACTCGGGTCGATCGGAGTCATCGCCGCTGCCGTCATCGTCCGGAGCACCGGCTGGCTTATCGCCGACCCCATCATCGCCACCGCCCTCGGAGTCTTCGTTTTACCCCGAGCGTTCAAACTGGGTCGAGAGGCGGTGCGTATCCTGGTTCAAGCAGCGCCGAGCCATCTGGATGTTGGTCGCATCAATGAGAGCCTGGCTTCCCTCCCGCGGGTCGTTGACGTTCACGATCTCCACGTGTGGACGTTGACCTCGGGGATGGAGGTGTTTTCGGCCCATCTGATGATCGAGGACGATGCCGATCCACACTCGACCCTCGACTCGGCTCGGTTCATGCTCCAAGAGGACTTCAAAATTAGACACGCCACCCTGCAAGTTGAACCCAGAGCTCACACTGGTTGCACTGAGCTGAGTTGGTGATGCCCGCGCCACTGTCAACGTATCTTGAGCGGTGGCGGGGCCAGACCCTTCCATCGCGTCGGTGGGTGGTTGGCCAGGGTGCCCGGGCCTTCGCCCTGGCGGGTTTGGCGCGCGACCGTCAGGTGTTTGCGGTCGTGCCATCAGAACACGACGCCGAGGAATTGGTCGCCGATCTCCGTCTCTTCACCGAGGCCCACCTCATCCCCGCCTGGGAGACCCTGCCGTTTGAGCACATCTCGCCCAATCTCGGGACGATGGCCCGCCGGGCCCAGGGGCGCCACCTACTCGGCGGTCCCATACCGGGGAGGGTCCTGGTGGCTCCGGTGCGGGCGGCCATCCAGCGACTGAGCCCCTCCTTCCCGTATCCGGTTGTGATCCGGCGCGGCGACGATGTGGCACTTCCCGAGCTGGCGCAGACTCTGGCCGACCTTGGTTACGAGCGCACGGATCGGGTCGAGTCGCGAGGCGAGTTCGCGGTTCGAGGGGGAATCCTCGACGTGTTTCCGGCTCAAGCCGACGAGGCGGTCCGCATCGACCTCTTCGGTGACGCCGTCGAGGATCTTCGATCGTTTTCTGTGTCGAGCCAGCGTTCGCTGGACGAGATCGACACCGCCACGGCCTATCCAGCAAGGGAGTTTCGCCCCGACCGGGGAGTTCGGGAGAAAGCCCGTCAACTCCTGAAGACCGATCCCTGGGCGGCATCAACCTGGGACCGGCTGGCCGAAGGTCAGATGTTCTCCGGGATGGAGTCTTGGTTGCCGTGGCTGGCCTCACCCACCAACCTCCTGAATGAAGCGGAAGCATCGCTCGTGGTCCTGGTCGAACCGGCTCGCACCCAGGACCGGGCTCGGGAGCTCCTTAAAGAGGAGCAGGAACTGGCAGCCGCTCTCGCCTCGACCTGGGGCAGCGGTGCGCCCACCGCGGGTCAACACCCGGCCCTCCATCTGGATCTCGATACCACGCTTGGACCACATCTGGAAATGCCGACCATGGCCGCGACTCCGGATGATCCGGTTTTCGAGGTAGCCGGGTTCGATGCCAACCCCGGCGATCAGGCATCGGTCGCAAAAGCGATCAGCAGGTTGCAAGCGCAAAAGGTCGAGGTAGTGGTGGCGATGGACGGCGACCATGCCGCCAACCGGGTCGGTCGCCTCCTCTCCGAAGAGGGTGTGTCTCCGCGGGTTATCAGCACGGGGATCCATCGAGGGTTCGTGGCTCCCCGTCTGGGGCTGGCGGTGCTCGGGGAACAGGAAGTGGCGGGTCGACGCCGAGCGCATCGCAGTCCCAGTCGTCGCCGGGCGGAGAGCGGCCTCAACTATGCAGACCTGACGCTGGGCGATTACGTCGTCCACCACCGCCACGGGATCGGTCGTTTCGAGGGGCTGGTTTCGATCTCGATGGCCGGCGTCGAGCGGGACTATCTCATCATCGGTTACGCCTCCGAAGACCGGCTCTACGTCCCCACGGACCAGTTGGCCGCCGTCCGCAAGTACACCGGCGGAGAGGCTCCGCGGGTTTCCCGGATGGGGGGGAAGGATTGGGGAGAGACCAAAGAACGGGTCCGCAAGGCCGTGGCGGCGGTGGCTGAGCAGGTGGTCCGCTTGCACCGGGCTCGAGCCCGGGCCCGCGGCTTCGCATTTCCCGCCGACAGTCCCTGGCAAAGCGAAGTGGAAGCAGCGTTTCCGTTCGAGGAGACCCCCGACCAGCTCACGGCCATCGCTGACGTGAAAGAAGACATGGAGGCCGAGCTACCGATGGATCGGCTGATCTTCGGCGATGTCGGGTACGGGAAAACGGAGGTGGCGCTGAGGGCGGCCTTCAAGGCGGCAAGCGCCGGCAAACAGGTAGCAGTGCTGGTCCCCACGACCCTGCTGGCTCAGCAGCATCACCAGACATTTAGCGAACGTCTCGAGCCCTATCCCGTCCGGGTCGAGGTGCTGTCACGGTTCTTGACCCCGCGCCAGCAGCAGACGGTGATCGAAGGAGTCACTACCGGCGCCGTCGACATCGTGATCGGGACCCATCGCCTGCTCTCCGAAGACGTTCGATGGAAGAACCTCGGGTTGGTCGTAGTCGACGAGGAGCAGCGATTCGGGGTGACCGCCAAAGACCAGTTGAAACAGTTGAAGGTGGGAGTGGACGTCCTCACCTTGACGGCGACACCGATACCCCGAACCCTGGAGATGGCTTTGACCGGGATTCGCCAGGTGAGCCACATCCGCACCGCTCCCGAGGATCGTCACCCCATCCTCACCTATGTTGGGGTCTATGACACCCAGTCCGTCTCGGCCGCCATCCGGCGTGAGCTGCTCAGGGACGGTCAGGTCTTTTACGTCCACAACCGGGTCGCCTCAATCGATGAAGCCGTCGCCCGGCTTCGAAATCTCGTGCCCGACGCCCGCTTTGTCGTTGCCCACGGCCAGATGTCGGAGGGTCAGCTCGAACAGGTAATGCTCGACTTCTGGAATCGCGAGTACGACGTGATGGTCGCTACCACCATCATCGAGTCGGGTCTCGACCTTCCCCAAGTCAACACCTTGATAGTCGAGCGGGCGGATCTTCTCGGACTGGCGCAGCTCTATCAGCTACGGGGCCGTGTGGGACGGTCCAGTCAACGAGCCTATGCCTACCTGTTCCATCCTTCTGATCGGACGATGACTGAGGAGGCTTATCGACGTCTCGAAGCGATCGGGGAAGCGACCGACCTCGGTTCCGGATTTCATCTCGCCTTGCGGGACCTGGAAATTCGGGGAGCCGGCTCGATCCTGGGAGAGGTGCAATCCGGCCACATCTCTGCGGTCGGCTTTGACCTCTACGCCGAGCTGGTGGCCGAGGCGGTTTCCCGCTTGGAGGGCACCCAGCTCGCCCCGAGCGAGGTCAAGGAAGTCCGCATCGAGCTCCCGCTGGATGCGCACCTGCCCGACGACTATGTGCCTGAACAAAGCCTCCGGCTTGAGGCCTACCGGCGGCTCGCCATGGCTTCGGATCAAGCGGCAGTCGACGACGTCGGAGCCGAGTGGGCGGATCGCTTTGGGCCACTTCCTGGTGCCGCCACGGCGCTATTGGACATTGCCCGGCTCAGAGTCGAGGCGCTGCGGGTGGGGCTCAATGAAGTGGTGACCCTCAAGTCGGAGGTACGAATGTCACCGGTCGATCTCACCACCAGCCAGGAGGTACGCCTCCAGCGGCTCGCTCCCAAGGCGATCCTTCGCGAGGACGTGTTGTTTCTCCCAGCTCCCCGCGACTTGGTCAACGGTTTGCGCGCATTCCTTATAGATATGTGGCCGAATTAGCATGCCGACCTTGCGAAAACCCCTGAGACTCCTTGCGATCGCCCTTCTTGTGGCCGCCTGTGGTGGCGGCGGCGCGGGTCAGGTGGCCGCCACTGTCAACGGCACTGACATCACGGTCGCTGAGATCCAGGCCATGCGAATAGCCACCGATGACGGCGAGGACACGATCGACAAGGAGGTCTTCGCCACCGACCTCACAGGCGCCATCATCGACCGCGTAGTTGTTGAGTCGGTCCTAACCGAATTCGCCATCGAACCCAGCGATGCGGAGATCGAAGCCAAGATCGCACAGATGACAGAGTTGATCAGCACGGCCCAGGGGATCACCCTCGCCGACTTTCTCCAGAACGAGGGCCTCACCGACGACCAGTTCCTGGTTATCGCCAACCAGCAAGTGATTCGCGACAAGCTGATGGAACACTTCCGCCCTGACGTCCTGCCAGGGTCTGACGCCGATGCGCAATTACTGCGGACCGCCGAGGGATTCGGACTCGTCAATGCCTGTGTGAGCCACATCCTGGTGGCGACGGAGGAAGAGGCCGTAGCGGCCAAGGGCCGGATCGACGCCGGGGAGGATTTCGCTACGGTCGCCATGGAACTTGGTACCGACGGAACCGCTGCCACGGGCGGCGACCTCGGGTGTGCAGCATTGAGCCGATATGTACCGGAGTTCGCGCAGGCGGCGGCCGAAGCCAGGCTCGGTGCGGTCACCAGCCCGGTGGAGTCAGAGTTCGGATGGCACCTGATCCTTGTGAGGGAGCGCGATGAGCCAACGCTCACAGAACTCAAGGATCGCATCACGGGCGATCGCATCAACCAACTCGTGGATGCGTGGCTACTGGATACTTTGCAGGCTGCCGAAGTCGTGGTCAACGCTGAATTCGGGACCTGGCAGCTGCAGCCGTTTCCGAAGGTTGTCCCTCCGACGAGTTGACCGCCAGCCTCACAGTGGCCGGCCTTGGTCCTGGCTCCTGGACCCGGGTCGACCCGACCACCCAGCAAGCCCTTCTCGACGAGGCCAACAGCGTCATCGTCCGCACGCTCGAACATCCAGCCGCGGCTGAGCTGGCACGGCGTCGACCGGTCCTCTCCTGCGATGACCTCTACCGGTCGGGGGACACCTTCGAGGACGTGTACTCGGCGATAACCGAGCGGGTCATTGCGAGCGCCCAACTGGGGCCGACTATTTACGCGGTCCCGGGAAGTCCCGTCGTCGGTGAGTTTGCCGTGGTGCGAATCAAAGAGGCTGCCGGTGCAGCAGGACTCGAATACCGGGTGATGGCCGCCGAGTCCTTTATCGACGCCCTTCTAACGGCCGTCGGATACGACCCTCTCGATCGGGGTCTTCGGGTTCTCAACGGTCATGCCTTGCCGTCTCCACTGCTCATTAACTCACCGACCGTGATTGCCCAACTCGATCAGCCGATGGTGATGGCCGACACACTTGCCGCTCTTCAGCGCGTTTTGCCGGAGGAGACACGTGCGACCGTCGTGGTCGAGGCCGGGGGAGACGAGCAACGGCTTGTGGTGGAAGCGCTCGACAAGATCGACCCGGCCCTCGCCGGGTTGCGCACGTCGCTGTTCATCGACGCCGAACCGGGTGGGTTGGTGGGTGTGGTTCAGACCATGTGGCGGCTCCGTCATGAATGTCCCTGGGATCGACGCCAGACCCCCGAGAGCCTGGTGAAGAACCTGGTCGAGGAATGCTTCGAACTGATCGAGGCCATTGCGGGCAACGCCGATGGGACTCAATACGGGGCCGTCGAGGATGAACTCGGGGATGTTCTGCTCCAAGTCCTTTTTCACGCTGCGATCGCCCGTCAGGAGGGCGCGTTCGACATCGAGGACGTTGCCGAAAACCTCCGCCAGAAGCTGGTACGTAGGCATCCGCACGTATTCGGGACAGTGGCGGCCGACACTGCTGAGGAGGTCAAGGCCAATTGGGATCGGATCAAAGAGGCGGAGAAGGGCGGCGCAGTCAGGGCGTCGCTGCTTGATGGGGTGCCGGTCGGCATGCCCGGATTGGAGCGGGCCGCCAAACTTCAGCGCCGAGCCGCCGAGGTTGGGTTCGACTGGACTGACGTCTCGAGTGTGATGGAAAAGCTCCGCGAGGAAGTTGGTGAACTCGAGCAGGCCCTCGGTGATCCGGACCGGATCGATGACGAGATCGGAGACCTCCTCTTCACCGTGGTCAATGTCTCTCGACATCTGGCGGTTGACCCCGAACTTGCTCTCAGGAGGACCATTGACCGTTTTAGCAAGCGGTTTCGGGCCATGGAAGCCATGGGCCCTCTCGACGGCGCGACCGCGGGCGAGCTGGACGAGCGGTGGGAAAAGGTCAAGTCGTATGAGTGACTCCCGCTAGGTTGGATCGTCCGTGACCACCGTGATAACTCGCATTCGTGCCCGCGAGATCCTCGACTCCCGGGGCAATCCCACCGTGGAGGCTGAGGTCCACCTCAGCGGGGGCGGGTTTGGAAGGTCGGCGGTTCCATCAGGCGCGTCCACCGGCTCCGGGGAAGCCGTGGAGCTGCGTGATGGTGGCGATCGCTTCGGCGGCAAAGGTGTCATCACAGCCGTTAACAACGTTAACAACGTGATCGCCGACGCCCTGATCGGCCTGGACGCGCTAAACCAGGACTCGATCGACCAGACGATGCTCGATCTGGATGCTTCGGCCGACAAGGCGCGTCTGGGTGCCAATGCGATCTTGGCCGTATCCCTCGCCGTCGCAAGGGCGGGGGCCTGGGCAACCGGGGTGCCGCTCTTTCGCTACCTAGGTGGCCCGTGGGCCAGGGTGCTGCCGGTGCCCTGCCTCAACGTCCTCAACGGTGGCGCCCACGCCTCCAACTCTGTCGACATCCAGGAGTTCATGCTCGTCCCGGGAGGGTTCGATACCTACCGCGACGCCCTGCGGGCGGGGGTCGAGTGTTACCACGCTCTCAAGAAGGTCCTGGCTGGCCGCGGCCTCGCCACCAATGTCGGAGACGAAGGAGGGTTTGCTCCCAACCTCGCCACCAACCGGGCCGCTCTGGTTCTGCTGGCGGAGGCAGTGGAGGTAGCAGGCTATCGCCTTGGTGAGGAGATCGGCCTGGCCCTCGATGTTGCCGCCACAGAGCTGTTCTCGAGTGGCCGCTATCACCTCGAAGGGGGAGAGCTCACCTCCGCCGAGATGGTCGATTACCTCGCTGCTCTGGTCGACGAGTTTCCGCTGGTGTCGGTCGAAGACGGAATGGCCGAGTCCGATTGGGATGGTTGGCAACTGCTCACCAAGCAGCTGGGGTCCCGGGTGCAACTCGTCGGCGACGACCTGTTCGTCACCAACGAGGATCTGCTGCGTCAGGGCATTGCCAACGGCGCTGCCAACGCCATTCTCATCAAGGTCAATCAGATCGGTTCGCTCTCAGAGACAATCCGCACGATGGACATCGCGGCTCGCGCCGGCTTTGGTCGGATGATCAGCCATCGCTCAGGAGAAACCGAGGACTCTTTCATTTCGCATCTGGCGGTTGCAACCAACGCCGGCCAGATGAAGTCGGGCGCCCCGGCCCGGGGGGAGCGGACCGCCAAGTACAACCAACTTCTCCGCATTGAAGAGGCGCTGGCTAGCGAGGCACGTTATGGAGGGTGGGAGACCTTCAGGAGGTACCGATGACCCGTCTCTCCAAGCCCGCTCTGTGGACTGCAACCCTGGCGCTACTCGTCCTCGGCGTCGCGTTGATGACGGCCGTGATTCCCTTCCGGCAGATCATCGACCAACAGAGGAGGGTTGAGGGCGCGGCAGTCGAGTTGGCCGCCATCACCGCCGAGAACGGGATCCTCGAAGCTGAA
>Ga0326597_10009537_pt1 | contig 13000 bp, 6 predicted proteins | sample RVTome_12_FD_203789 | JGI IMG/M metagenome (GOLD analysis project Ga0326597, IMG submission 203789) | Soil microbial communities from uranium-contaminated site in the Upper Colorado River Basin, Wyoming, United States - RVT100D185 | ecosystem: Environmental > Terrestrial > Soil > Contaminated >... | reverse complement strand
CCTCGTCGGCGGGGACATGATCGGCGACCCGGATATTGGGAATCGGAATGCCGGGAAACTGGCTCGCAAGACTAACTGCATTGATGCTCTGGCCTTCGTCGCTGGGCACGGGGATCACTGCCGGCCGACTCGCACGGAATTTGCGGATTGCAATCTGATCCCAGAATCGTTTTCGAACTGGCCAGAGATCCATTACGGTTTTCCCCTTTTAAATGCGGCGTCGGGTTCCGCTCCCTTCCGCGCCTTCCATTCCAATGAGTAGTATTCGCCGCGGTCCCGCGCCCAGGGGTCGAAGGCATTCACAACCTGATCGAGCTCCGGTTTCAGCTCGGGGATCGTGCGGAGGAGCACCCGCTTTAGCGGGGAGACTTCCACATCGCGACCGTTTGAGCGCTGCTTCTCCTTCATCTCGCCGTCTGGGCCGTTGTTGATAACCCACTCTACGCCGAGATGAGTATAAAACTCGGGGCGAAAGCTCGAAGTAAAAAAACGGTCGCTATACAGTCGGCGCGAGGCATTCAATATGAAGACCTGAAACTGGGTTTCGGAAATGGCGAAGCCATGAGGACGGGGGAATTCCGCGAGCCAGCCGACCACGGTATCGACATCCTCGATGTTGTCCACCGTACTGCCGTTGGGATGCCCCAGGCAGTCGTTGATGGGCGTACCGTCGTTGTTCTTCTGCGCGGCGGTAATGACCTTCGAGGCGTCGCACTTGTGCTTCCCGTAGATTTCACGAAGGATCTTAACTAGCCGCTCCTGCTCTTTTCGCTCCGGTGAGTCCTTGACCAGACGCTGATCTACGAAGTCGTCGAAGCTCCTCAATTGCTTGAGCCCGTACTGACGGCGGAATTCGTTGAACCGCGGCACGCCTCTCTCCCGGTCGCGGATGATATCGAGCGCCGCCACGTCGATCTTCCCTGTCGCCGTGCCCAGTCGAGGCAGCTCGAGATTCTGCAGAAAGCGCGGATGATTCTGAAGGGTCAACAAGCCCACGCGCTGGCGCCCCATGGAAAGCGCCCAGTTGGCAAGCCCCTGCTGTCGCATGGCTTCCGTCGCACGACCACGGAAAGTTTCCACCACCGGGATCTTGTTGCGAATGACATTAGGATCCTTATCCCACTCACGATATTCGACGAGATCGGGAACCAGCGGGTGCAGCCTGTACACGGTGACGAACTCCTCGGGAAAATTGAAAGGAGATCCGAAGTGATTGATACCGCCGTTCACGTGGTCTGGGTTTTTGAGGCTCCAGATATCGGTTTTTTTAGGATCATATTTGGCGAATATCGCGTCATCCTTGTACACCTTGTTGCCTAATCCGAAGATTCCCGGACCGGTTGCAAAAACGGAGTACCACTGGCCAGCCTTCTTAGCGTCCGTAGACTTGCCGAATTTATTGACTACGACTTTCTCCATGGCGGCTTCCACCAAAGGATGGCCGCGAAACAGGCCGTGCCAGTTGGAGTTCAAGCCGAGATAGAGCGGCTCATCGTAGAGCAGTTGAGGGGTCCATTCGATGGTATGGATCTTGGCGATCTCAGCCGAGACCACGAGCCTGGCGGCTTCGAACAGCTCGTCGGCGCTAACCTCTTTATTGCGAATCACTGCGTCCGGGCGCGCGGGATTGCGCAGCCCCGAGTCCTCATCGGGTTTGGCCGCTGCACGCTTTCTGAATTCATCGACGAACAGGTTATGCTCGCGGGCAAAGACGTTGTGATAAAAGCTCATGCCGATGGTCCAGTTGTCCGGGAAGGCGGTGGCCTCCTGTCCGGCCCATTGGGGATTCATTGGATCGGAGGATTCGAACAGGGGGAGGTATCCGAGCCGCTCGCCGTTGCCCGCGCGCTGGCTAGCCGGGACTAACAAGAGCTTTGCTGGATTTTTCGGATCGCGCTTGACGCGCCGGCGAGACGTTTCGTTGTAGCCGTAGAGCTGCGAAGCGTCCCACCATGCGGTGACCGTGTTGCGAGTCGTCTTGTAGGATCGCGTCAAATGCGTTTTGCCCTTATGGCTGAATGTCGGCGGTTCGCTATCTTCCGCGATAAAGCTCTTGTCAATCTTATCGGCGGGACGGCAGCCGAGCTTTGCGATCTCATCCGGAGCCAGCGGCTTTTCAACTCCGCTAATCATTTGCGCCGCGCAGCCGACGCTCGTCATTTCCGCAGAGTTGTGCCCCTCCTCCAGGTGAGAGAACCAGTCGTGAGTCATGAATTGAATCCAGAAAGCCGCCAGAACGTTGAAGAACGGGGCATTCTTGTAATCGCACTCGGCGTCGGCTGAATAACCTGGCATCCCGTGGCCGTCGCGGCATTTGTCGGGCGCAGTCTGCCCGCGCGTGAAAAGCTTTCGGCTAATCACCTGCGGATCCGGCTTCAAGAGCCCCAAACGATCGCCGTGCCGGTTCTGCGCCAGATCGTTTTTACCTAGGTCGGGAAACGTCACCTCGAACGGAACATTGCGCGCGAAGAGTTGACCGCTTGAGCCCATCAGAGGGTTGCGCAGATCGTTGCAAATGCCGCTCACCGTGCGAAATCGGATCAGTTCGCCTTGGCACAGTTGCGTTCCATCGCCGCCGACGGCTTGGAACTGAGGATCGCTTTTGGGCAACCGCATCTCGCTCCAAACCTTCAAGGCGCCTCCATCAATGCCCTTGCGACCTAAAACGTAATCTTTGTAGGTCCCACCATTGTCGAACAGATTGAACTTGAGCAGCTCGATGCGTTGATATTCGATATCCAGGAGGGCGCCGTCGATGCCCCGGCCATTGGGATTGAGGTGTTTGAATCTCCAGAAAGATTCCGGTCCTTTGGTGCCGCCGTCACCCGTCGCCCAATAGTTTTGCCAGTCGGTCCAAGGATTGGCGCGCACCGCAACGGCCTTTTCGCTCCCTCGGCAGCGAGCGGTATCTTCTTGCACCTTCCCCTGGAATCTTTCCGTTCGCTCGTCAGCCACCTTGCGCAACCCTTTCCACGCGACCTTGGCGCAGGCAATCAGATCCCCCGGCTCACCCGCGCAACCTGAGACCAGGAGCAATGCTCCAACCAAAAGCCAACAGATATTTGTTTTCATGACTCTAGGAGTCTGTCGGAGAAAGATGTAAGTGCTTGAAATTACGTTGGTGACAATGTTCGTCATGTCGTATCATTTCCACCACTTAGACGATTCAGAAAGTTATATCCCGACAGGCTCCTAGCTCCTTTCCGACTCCGTCGAAAATAAAAAGCTGAGAAACAAAGAGGCGGATGCCGGGTGAGGATGTTTTTGAATCAGGCCGGTCGGATAGGAATAGGCGATGACCGGTTCGGGCGGATACCAATCAATCGCCCTCACTTTCTGGCCGGCTGCAAGCCGTGCGAAAGTGAGTCCTACTTTGATTTTTCCCGAGGCAAGCATCTTGGCGGTAGTTGTTCTATTTTCGGTGATGGACGGCTGCTGGGCCTGGGCTGCCCGCGGATTGCAGAAGAACCATCAACTTTAGGATCATAAAAAAACCAAAAAGCCCGATGCCGTAGAGCAGTAGCCTCTGTTGGAGGTACAGGTTCATGCTGAGGCCCGGATCGGTATAGACATAAGAAGCGCTGGAAACGAGATCCAGCAAAGTGGAAGAACAAAAAGCACCGCTAGACTCTCCAGCTTCGAGATCATCGAATGCATCCCTTCTCGTTGAGACGAAGCCTGCAGACTTTCCACGTCATCTTCATCCTCTTTGCCACTCATGATAACTCGAGCGTCAGACGCAGCCTCTTGTCGTCGCCGAACTCTCGAATGAAGCCGTGTTTGCCGTACAGCTGCAGCCACCTCGCCTTTCTTTGTTGATGGCTCGGGTTGCCGGGGTTCTCTTCTCCGAGATCGACCGATATTTTCCCTTTAAAGCCTTTTATTTTTAGTTCCGAGAGCGCTCGGTCGAGTAATTTTCCGCCCATACCGAGGTTTCTGTAGGCGCCGCGCACCCAGACGAATAGCTGACAATCGTGCCCCGCAGAATCTTTATTCGCAATGGCCACGCCCCAGGCTTCCGTGAACGACGCATCGCCCTCGGGCACCGCGAACAACGCTGGGATGTTGGGGGTTGCCAAGAGGTCTGGAAACTGCGGCGATATTTCTGCGCTCAATTGGTCGCGCTTGAATTCATCGACAAGCCGCTGCGCGAGACCCGGCCGTATTCCCTCGACGATTTTGAACGGTGCACACGGTACAAAATGCCCCTCGACAAACTCGTCAAATTGCCTGCTATAGCCGCCGCGCAGACCCGGCCAGAGTTTTTGAAAGGTCTGCGTCATCGCCCAGCGGCGGAACAGATTCATCCAGCCTCGATTCATCTCGAACGCGTGATACTTCTCGAGCTCCAGGGCGAGGAAAACATTTTCCATGAGATCGAGCTGCATATTGCAAAAGTGGAGCGCGGCGCGCGGATCCGGCGATCCTTTCGACGATGGTCCGGCTCCCAGGAGCGTTTCGATCTCGGGATAGATTTTCCGGTCGTAATCCGCCAATTCAGGATCATCGCCTAGTTTGGCTTCGAGGCGCACGAGGGCCTCTTGTTGGCCGAGAAAGGAGTCCCGGAGCCTAGGGGGCAAAGAAACCCAGTGGTGGCGCAGGAGATTGAAAACTGAGTCGGCGCCGTTTCTCACTTCCGCTTGCGCGCAGCGAAAAACCTCCCAGCCGACGTGCTCGCCGAGTTTGCGATAGGACTCGAACTGCGATTCGTCGAAGAACTGATCCACCGTGGTATCGTGGGGAAAGGCGGGATGCCGGCTGGCGTGTTCCAGGACGTCACCCGATTCGTCGCCCGTCAGGGAGGATTTGATATACACAAGCATGCCTACCGACTCGTTGGAATCGACTTGGTCGTAGCGGATGGTTCCGATCGCCTGGTGCCAGCGGCTGAAGCGCTGACCGGCTTGCGGCCGGAACATATCCAGGTCGATCTCGATGTTGACGCCGAGATCCGAGCGGATTTTTCGTATCGCGTTGCCGAGATCTTCGAACTCGGCCAGCGAATCCGCGCCGCCGTCGCAGCAAACGATATACTTGCACCTGCGGCGGACCAGCTCGTAGATGCCAAGATTTTCAAAGTGGCCGCCGTCCGAGAGATAAACGTATGACGAATCCGCCGTCGTCTGGCCCAACAATTCCGTTACGAGGTAGGGAAATCCAAGCTTGGGTCCGCGGTTTTTGTATTTGTCTTCTTTTTTCGGATTGCCGACCCACCAGCCGAGACGCACGTTGAAAAGCGTCAGCAAAAAGGCCATCGGCCCGCTGCTGTGGTAACCCATGTTCGGGGAAGCGGCGGCGCCGGAAATGGCGAAAGCTGTCCCCAGCTCCACGCTGCCGCAAAAATCTCCCGTCTCCCGGTAGTCGGTTTCTCCACTACCGCAAAAGCGCGGCGTCAAAACGAAAGAGGTCGCTTTGCGCTGCTGCCAGGCTAGTTCTTTTCCGGCCATCTGGTTGAGCGCCGTATTGATGATGGTATAGGGACCATCGTACACACACGTGCCTTCGGGACGGAAAGTTTCTCGATAATCGGGGCCGGGACGAAGATTCGACAGCGCGAAATCGTCTTTGGGATCGAAACCCGTTATCGGATCGAAGTCCCTATCTCTATCTCTTCCCCTGGAAGCTCCCAGATAGCAGCGCACCAGACGGTTTCGGTAAAACGCGTGGAGAGAAAATTCGTTGACGTCGACCCTGAAGGCCAGGATCACAACGATCACACAACACAGGACGATTAATGCGAAGATCATTCCCTTTTCCGCGTTGTCAATAGTAGTCCAGTACTCGTCGGTTATGTCGCGTCTCCTGGGGGTTTCGCCAAGCTTCAGGTTTACGTCGATCTTTGTCGGCTCTGCGTTGAGCTGCACCGTGCCGGCAAATTCCGCCTGTATAGCCTTTGGCGGCATTGCTACCGGCGGCGGCTTTTTGGAGTGAGCTTCCGTGAATTGAGCTTCTTTCGTTGGCGGCGACCAATCGGTCACAATTTTGTGCGACACGGTCGCCACGGCGATCAAAAGCCCGAGCACCGCTATGACGGGGCCGATCTTGATGACCCATTCAAGCTTCGACGGCTTCCCGGGAGCTCCCGTGCTCGGGCTCTTTCCGGCGAAAACCGCCGCCAGCGTGCTGCCGAGCCAGGCCGTGATGAGTGTGGTTTTAGTCTTGGCCCATTCCCCCAAGATCTCCCAACCTAACGGCCCGTAAAAAGAGATGGTAAAAAGCCCGGCCCAGAACAAAGCCCAAATGAGCAGCCATGCCCCCATGCTCGCGCGCCACTCGCGGGCGGCATCGGTCTCGGTTACGCTTCGGAGACCGACTTGGACGGTCACGGCGAGTAAGAAGGCGATCAAAAACAACGGCGGCCCAAAGCTCACAATGTCTACTAGACGCCACCTCCACAGACCAAAATGGAGCAGCGCATAAAGAAGAACTCCCCCGATCAATCCTGAAAGAAAATCGCTGAAAATCCGCACGCCGCGAAATTCGCCTTCGTGGCACAACACGCATATGAGATAAACTGTGACGTTCAGCAGACCGAGCGCCAACCCCCAGTAAGCGGAGGCATACACGTTTACGTCAGGCAGCACTTGCAGAAACCAACTCGCCGGTTCGAGTAGCTTCGGAAGATGGTTTTTCTGCGCGCCAAAAAGCCAGGAAAAAATCAGCGAGGCCACTATGGCCGGCGCCAAAATCAGAAATTGCAAGCGCAGGAGTCGAAAGTGTTCCCGCTGCGGTTTTTTAAGACGATTCAAAGCGGAAGAAATAGAAACCAGCATGATGAGCACGGCAACCAACAGCGCCAGCGCGGGGATCCAAAGGTAAAACTCGGGGGAAACTTCGAAAAAGGCATTGCCGAGAATTCTCGGAAGCAAGAGCACAACGGCTAAAGCCGGGATCAGCATGAGCTGGATGAGAAGAAGATTCCGGATGTAAATCGCTATGGCGGACCAGGTGTCTTGCGAGAACGCGCCGAGGCGCGGCGTCAGGTAATTGCTGTAGCGGCGCAGGTGAAAGATCGGATCGGGACCGCACTGGGGAGGATACTGTCCGACCGTCGCGACCGAAGGGCACTTTTCTTCCCCTCTCTGGCGCGCCGATAGAGCCGGTTTGAGTTGCGTTTCGACGGCGCCAAACCCTCCGCACCGACTCTTCCGCTCGTTCCAGATCCACGCGCTAAACCAGCTCCCTATGTATCCCCCGCCCGATACGGTCGAGAGATAATCGAAGGAACGGAGAATCCCCAAGTCGGCGAGGCTTTGGAGAATGCCTAAATTGAAGGTGGCGCTGCGAATGCCGCCGCCCGAAAACGCCAAGCCGACCAGACCGTTGCGAACCGAAGGCGGGCACTGCTCCGCCAGCGCTCGCCGCTTGTTCTCCACATCGGCCCGGATATCTTTAATGCTCACGTCCGGGCTCACATCCCGGATGTCTTCACCGCTCGTTACCTTCTGTTCAATTTTCCCTTTCGGCAAGATGGCGCGAGCCCAGCCGAGGATCGCATCCATGACTCCGGTCAAAGGGACCGCCTTCTCCGCGTCATGGAGCTTTTTTTCCGCTTCGTCGAACGCTTTGACCTGCGCCGGAAGGTCCTGCGGTTTGCAGTCTTCCAACGGATAATCGCGCGATATTTTCCACCGGCGCCGGTATATTTCCGTCAACTCCGCTGGAAATACATCCTTGTCGAATTTTAGTGGGTCATCTGCCGGCATGGTTCACCTCGCTTACGTTCCTCTTGTGCGCCGCTCAAAAGGGTTGCCATCATCCAAGGCTTCGTGTCAGGTATTCGTATTGACTTATTCGCATGGATCTCTACGATGCCGATCCCAAATTTACCGGTCTTCCGCGCTTCATGAACTGGTACTCCCTATATTTCAAAACTCGGAGTTATCCCTTTTAGGCCCTCCGCTGTTGCGAAAAACCCCCTTGCGGCCTCGCTCATGACGGGCAGACCTTGGCGCGGAGCGCTGGGTCGATCTGAACAGCGGGCGGCTGCCAGGCGCGGTCGAGCTCGCGCATAATTTTCCCGAAGTCCGCGGACTGCATGAGCAGCAGGCGCGCGACCTGGCGAAGCAAGGTTACCGTGTCCTCCGGCAGGTAAAACGAAGTCGGCAGGTTTTCCATGCAGTGACGGAGGTCCTCGTCGTCGAGGCTGTCGAACGACAGTTCCGAGGCGTAGAAATCTACGGGGGACAGAACACCCGGCATCTTTCCCGAGCATTGATCCTGGAGCAACTGCTTGCAGTCGGCCCAGGCATTCTCCTCGTCCTTCAGTCTATCGAAAATATCGCGAACCAGTTGCACGGTCTCGAAGGAGTAGTTGTCCATGGGTCCACCGGTAACCAACGACAGCACGTCGAGAATGCCCGGCGCGGACTGCTTGTGGTCCCAGTCTTTGCTAGGGTTGGTCTTGGCGTTAGCGCTGATGACCACGATGTGACGGACCTTTCGCTCGTTGATCTTGTCGTAGAGGCTCCAGGTGCTGTCGTTACCGCTCAGAGACACGTACGGGCCGCGCAGGCCGATATTGTCGCCGAGACCGCCGTCGAGGAGATGGATGTAGTCGCGCTTCAGCTTCGGGTCCTGATAGGACCAGAGATCGCGCGCGTGGGCGTAGCGCCGGAGCGGATTGTTGGGGTCGAGCGCGTCGGTCAGCCATTGCGGACGTTCGTACTTGCATCCTTCGCCGGCGAAATTCTTGACCGTGAGCGGGCTCAACAAGCCGGGGAATGCGGATGACGCGGCGACCGCCGTCGCCACCGTCACGCTCGCGAGATCTGAGCACAATAGATCGAACTGATCCTGGGTGAACTCGAAGCGCCGGCCGAGAGTCATATCGGTCGCGTTGAGAATGATGTACGGTTTGCGTCGCTTTGCGATCAGCTCGGTGAAGGTTTTGTGCTTGAAAATAGTTTCGTCATAGTACTCGGCGGCGAGATGGATGCGATCGAAGTCGGCAGCCGCGAGGCGGAACCAATTGGGCGGCCAGAGAACGCGGCGGATCAGATCGCCCTGAACGTTGCGATGAAGAAAAGCGGAAGGAAACTCGGTGAAGAACTTTTCCGGAAACAAAGCGTAGTACGCGGCAGTGAAGCTACCGCCGGAGACCGAGGAGATCACATCGACGTCGTCGAGAAACCGCCGGCTGCCGCCGGCTGCGTTGTATACCGCATCCCGCAGTCCCTCCATTACGCCGAATGAAAACGCCGCCGCGCGGGTGCCACCGCCGGAGAAGGCAAGAATCACGAAGATATTGTCACTGTTGCCCTCACCGGACAATTTGTCGTAGCGGTAGCCGGCGTCCTTGTCGAAGTTGTCGAGCTTGCCGTTGACGAAATGAGGGCTGCACGCGCCCAGGAGCGCGCCAAGAGCCAAAACGAACAGCAGTCGGGGCAGCGTCATCATGCGCTCCTGTGAAATACGACACGTTGCGGCAGGATCACGCTGCCGGAGCCGACCTGGACCGACTGCGAAAGGGGAGTGTAGTTTTTTTCGCCACCGAGGCGGAAAGTTTGAAGCCCGTCACCGATCAACAAGATCAGGTATTCGCCCTGTTCGTTTCGATTGTTTCCTTGACCCTTGTCGCCGACAAACACCTCGCGGCACTCAGGAAACTCGACGATTACGCGTCCCATGGACTGTCCTCCTTAGGATTGAGAGCGCGGAAACTAGCCGACCCATCATTATGTCCAACGAGACCAACTACGTGCGCTCTTGAGCTTTTCCTGCCTGATCGCTGTCCATCGCCGCTTTTCTCCTAGAGAAGGCTATTCCCCCTGTTGAACGCGTCCTCGAACCTATCCAATCCGTGGCTACCGCCATTGACAAGTCGTCGGGCGGTCCCAAGATCGTGTTCAACTAAGGCTTCCTTGATCTGCCGTTCTTTGTCCTTTAAGAATGTCGCCAGAAGCTGGCCGGCGATTGTTGGATCGTTGGCAAGAGCTAGGTTGTTGATCAGATCTTTGCCTAGTGCTTGGCTATATTTTTGGTAGTTCGCGCGACCGGTGAGCTGAATGTATCCGCCTCCGCGGAATTTCGCGCCGTCGCCGGTACCCTGATTACCCAGGTCTTTGCGGTTGTCGTACAAGTTGAAAGGTTGACCGCCGGGAGACGTATTAGGCTTTAATAGTTCTTCGCTGATTGGTTCAAAACTTACTGTTTCCGCGCGGATAGTGGCGAGCGCCATCAGCCAAGCTGTGCGATCGCTGTAGGCCGCACGCGCGACAGGAAGTTCGAGCAGTTCTTTACGCTTATAAGGCATAGGCTAGCTCCACGGGGCGATCACAAGATAGCGATTGCCAGCCAGCTGGGACTAAACAATTGCCGCTTGACCTTCCATGGCCGGGACATCTTCTTTCTTTGTCTGCGGTTGTTTTCCCTCTACGGGCTTGGTACGCGTGAATGGGAACGACGCTATTTGCCTAGTGAGAACACTTATTTCCCGCCAATTCCTTTCTTAAGTTCTTCGATCTGTTTTGCGGCTTTATTGATGGTATCAGTGGCAACTTCCAAATCCTGGCCAAGCGCAGCCTCATACCGTTTGTGCGAGGCTTTAATTAGGGCATCCACCCGCTCACCTTGCTTTTGAATTACGGCTTGAAGAAATTTTGGGCATTCCGTTTGAAGAGTTGTTGTTGCCCGAGCGGAATCCCGATCTAGCGCAACCAGGCAAGCGACGACCAGCGCATCCGTGTTTATGTTCTCAATATACTTGCGTTGTATCTCTGCTACCGTATTCGCGACGTCCTTATCCTGCAGACGAGTAATCGAGCCTGCGGCAGTCGCCGACGCCTTTGAAGTGGCGGCAACCTCGGCGCTAAGTTTTCTATTGACCTCTTCTTGTAACCGTGAAATCTCCTTCTCTTTTTGACTCAGGGATGCTTCCAACTGTTGGGAATCTTTTTGGGATTGGTGTGTTTCGCTCTCAAGCTTGGTTACGGATTTCAAGGCTTCCGATCTATCGGTCTCTAGCTTTTTTGTTTCCTTTTGCGTTTGTTCAAGCTCTGATTTTTGGGACGCAACGGCGCTTGGATTAGCAGGAGGCGTACTAGCAGCGGCGATTGAGCGTTCTAAGTTGCCTTCTTTCAGTTTTGAGGAGGTTAGTTTGCGGTCGATGTCATTCAACTCTGACCGCTTTGCGCTGAGTTGTTTTTCTGATTCGCGTAATTCTGCTCGTTTCTCGTCGAATTTCCGTTCGGTATCGCGCTTTTCACTTTGTTTGGTATCGAGCTGTCTTTCGACATCCCTGGTCTGTTCCCGCTTTTCAGCTACATCGAGAGATGATTTTGCTGTCCCTCCGGCTTCACTGCTCAGCGTTGCTAAACTCCGACCGAAAGCGCCTGCAGCGAGTTCGCTGGCGAGCAAGGTCACCATGGTGTCGTCGTAGCGGCTCAACAATACCGCGTAGCTAATGTCGGATAATGCTCCATTGGCGTAAGCTTCGCAGGCCCTGAACAAACCGTCCCGCAGTAATTGAATCGTTGCCAGCCGTTCGCCCAATTGCGCTAGAGAGGCGGCGGTTGCACTGGTGATGGCGGCAGCTACGTTCGGCTCAATTCCTTGCGGTAACTTTGCGGAGAGCGCGCCGCTGATACTGAGTGAATCGCCAATTACTTTGGCAACGTCCGCACTAGGCTCGGAACAGGAGATAAAGTTTGGCGTCACTTGACCATGTCTAGTGCCAACGCCCACCGGCATTTGCCAGACTGTGCGAAGATCGGGGGTGTTTAACAGAACCCTGCTTCCGTTGAGCCGTCTAATTTCGGTATGGGTGCCGGTCTTTTCAGCTGTTGAACATGCAGCCAACGATAGAATCATAGGAAAAACAAGGACTCCGCCAATTGTTCCGTGGGTCATTTTACCTCCACCGAGAATCTTGACAAAAAGCAGTTTCTGTTCAACTTGTGCCCGACTTTTAATTCTAAGTGTGCTCACTCATAGACTCACCCCATACGCTTCCGTAAACGCTGCCTGAGCCATAGCGCACAGACGCGCAGGCGAAGCTTTTATCTGCCCAGTTTGTCCTTCCCCAACTTGTAGCCTTGGCGTTGTTTCAAGTCGTACTCGGTGTCAGATTTGAGTCGTTGCATAGTGTTCTTGCATTCATCTGAAGCCGATCGATTACGCCAATTAATTCTGATCGCTTTCCCGTCGCTGATTGGTTTCGGCCAAAGTTAAATTTGGATGAAACTCGAAGTGGGGTTTGTCTTTAAAGCTCTGAAAGTCTCCACCCCAGACTAATCCCACTTGTTTCCCAAGCTCTCCGATGCGGTTCCAAAAGGGTTATCCTAGACGGCTTTTCCGTTCACGAGCGGCACGACATCGAAGGCTAAACCGAAGTTGTGCCACGACTTGCCCGGTTCGGCGTTCGTTACCTTTTCCCCGGGCTTTGGGGTTAGCTTCAGGGTCGGGCCGTTACATTCTAACGATCTATTCACGTTGACCTCCAAGTAAGAGTCGTGTCTTGGGACTTCTACGACTAACAATTACCCTCTTGGCACTGCTTTTTTTAACTTAGCGAGACGCCTAGGCTCCACATTTTCAACGAGAAAAAACTTTCAATCATTTTCCCTTTGGGTTCCGGAGATAAGATAAAGCTCAACGCCGCCGCTTTTTGCCGTAACACCTTCGTGAACGCTTGATGAGTTAACCCGCGCAACTCTCTGACTAACCACTGGCGCGGTGTTTCGAAGGTGAGACCTATCTGTTTGCCGTCTCTTTCGTCTGACGGTGCCTCATTAGCCTCACCGTAAATCCGTCTCCAGCCCCCCCCACATCAAACCGGACTTGATCCTTTCGGTCATCCGGCTTCCTGAGCCCTTCACCGTAAGGCGCTATACGCCTGTTCTGCTGGGAGCACTTTCACAGAATCTGCTACTCCGCCGCTTCCGGCCAACTCAGCATTCGCCTTACGGTATATCCTTCGCCTCAGTTCTTGCAGATTAACGGAAGGTTTTATCATGCCTCCCCTGCCTCACCTAGCGGTCGAAGAAATCAAACTCAGCAT
>Ga0326597_10009536_pt1 | contig 13000 bp, 8 predicted proteins | sample RVTome_12_FD_203789 | JGI IMG/M metagenome (GOLD analysis project Ga0326597, IMG submission 203789) | Soil microbial communities from uranium-contaminated site in the Upper Colorado River Basin, Wyoming, United States - RVT100D185 | ecosystem: Environmental > Terrestrial > Soil > Contaminated >... | reverse complement strand
GCGCACGCAATTCTCGCGATTGCCACAGCTCTCGGAGACGATCCCGCCCACAGGGATGCAGCGTTGGCGGCGGCGAATTTGGCCTACGACCACTCAACGGACAATGCAGAGATTCGAAGGGCCGCCGGCGATGCCATCGCCCACATCGATCGCAACGTCGGGTTCATTCAGCACTGGCGCATCGCAGGCCCGTTTACCGTGAATGAAGGCGGCACCACGCGACTGTTTGACGAAGCGTTTCCGCCTGAGCTTGTGGGCCCGGCCAATGTGGTCGAGTGGAAGTCGGTCGATCCGACCGGCCTCGAACCCCCCGGCATCGTCAACCTCTCTCGCGAGATCGGTGGCGACGAGCGAGTCGCCTACCTTTCAGCCACAATTCGATCCGACCGGGATCAGCAGGCTCGGCTCGAGATCGGCTCCGACGATGCGGTCAAAGCGTGGGTCAATGGCGAATTGGTGCACTCAAACAACGTCACGCGCGGTCTCACGCTCAATTCCGACATCGTTCCGGTCGCTCTGCGGCGAGGGGAGAACACCATCCTGCTCAAGATCATCCAGGGTGGCGGCGACTGGAAGGCGGCTGCCCGTATCCGGACGGATGATGGCACGCGAGCTCAGGGAATCACCTTCGAATGATTGGGCTCATCGCTCGGTGAAAGGCGGCCGCGAATGGTCGGCCGCGAATTCGACGCGCTCGATGGAAACCGCCGTTCCCGTGTCCTCGTTGATGTGGACGACCGCGCCGCACAGGCGCGCGTCATCCTCTGCAACCGGATAGGGGACGTGTTGGGCCGTCGTCATGTGGCGGACAACCGCTTCGGTGTCGCGCCCAATGACGGATTGATATGGCCCGCACATGCCCACATCGGTGATGAAGGCCGTGCCTCCCGCCAGTACGCGTGCATCGGCGGTCGGCACATGTGTATGGCTTCCAAGCACGGCAGCGACTCGGCCGCGGAGGTACTGCGCGAGGGCGATCTTCTCGCTCGTGGCCTCCATGTGGGCCTCGATGATGGTGATCATCCCCCGGCCGCGGGATTGCTCGAGCAGTTCATCCACGCAGGCGAACGGGTCATCCGCGGGAAGCGGGAAATAGATTCGGCCAAGCACCGTAAGAATCATCAACTCACGCTCGAACCCGGGTGGGGGTGAAACACGTATAAATCTCTTGCCGGGGGCCTTTTTCGAAAGGTTGGCCGGGCGGCAGATCGGCTCGGCGGGGGCTTCGAGGATCGGCAGAATCCGCGGCTCGCGAAAGGCGTGATCGCCCAGCGTGATTGCGTGAATGCCGTATTCGCGGAGCTTCTCATAGACTGAAGGGGTCAGCCCTGAGCCCGAGCGGGCATTCTCGGCGTTGGCGATGATCACATCCGGGCGATATTCAGCGAGGAGGGCCGGTAGCTGCTGTTCCACAGCGCGGCGGCCAGGGCGGCCGACAATGTCCCCCAGGAAGGCAATGGTACGAATGGCCATTCCCGACTCCCCCCAGACCCCCATGATGGTGATTCGGACTCGAAACTGTGGAGAAGCTGCCTGATCAATTCACGCAGCCGATCCGATAGGTTATACTGGAGAAGTCATCGGCAGGCATCGAAGCATCGCCGCCGCCCTGTTCACAAACGCATGGTGCGAATGAAGCCCTCAACCGGCTTCAGAGGTGGCACGGCGAGTTCGTGGAAGCTTCGGAATCATGCACTGCCGTCAATGGCGAAACGCCGCGCATGGAGTTGGCCGTGCGGCAGCGCCGAAGGCCACGATTAGGCGAGCAAGCCCCGTGGCGGAGGTTTGAATGCACGACATTCGATTCAAGGCCGGGGACAAGGTCCGTCACGACAAGCGGCCGGAATGGGGAATCGGCCAGGTCCAACGCGTGGAGGCCATGCAGGTCGCCGGTCAGCCGGCCCAGCGTCTGGTCATCCGTTTCTCCAACGGCGGACTCAAGACAATTTCGTCGGTGGGGGGGGCCATTACTCCACTCGAGGTGGGCGCCGGTCACCTGAACGGCTCGCGACGCATGGACAGCGCGCCGATCGGTCCCGATGGCGACACTCTGATCAATCGCGAGAGCGAGGGAGAGACGGGTTGGCTCGCCGCCATCAGCAAACAGAAGCCCGAAAGCGCCATGATCGATCTCCCCATCGAGGCGACAGACCCCTTCCTTCCCCGCGAAGCGCGGCTGAAGGCCACGCTCGACCTCTTCCGCTTCCAGCCGACGGGGCGCAGCTTGGTCGATTGGGCAGTGGCACGCTCAGGCTTGGATGATCCCCTCAGCCGCTTCACGCGCCACGAGCTTGAGCAGTTCTTTGAGCGATGGAGCTTTCTCCGCCACAAGCACCTTGCGAAGCTGGTGGAGGAATTGAAGCATGAGCCGGGCACCCTGGAGGCCGCCATGCGTAACGCGCCGCCTGCGGCACGCCGCGCTGTGTCGCAACTCAACACGCGACGTTGAGCTCCAGCAACATCCTGCACAGGTCGCTGTTTCGGGTGCGCCGGCGCGTCCGCAAAAAACTCTGTTCGAGTCTCGAGAAAGCAGTTCAATCCGCTGAACGCACCGGGCGCCGCGGTTGGCGCATGGGTTGTTTCCCTCCTTGCGGGGCATTCCCCCCTCCGGACCGGGACGTACAACCCAAGATATGAAGCGAGTGCAAGAAATGGACGAGCAGGCCTTTCAGGAGAAGTTCACCGAACTGATGAGCCGCATCCGCGACCTCCCCCCCGAGGAGCGGAACCGCCTCAAGCTGCTCGCAGACGCCACCCGCCAGCGACGCGAACGGCTGCATGGCTCCATCAATGAGCTTCAGGAGTCGCTCGATCACCTGCGCCTGACGGTCAAGTACCTCGTCTTCGACCTGGAGGCAACCCGGCGCGAGAACACCTACTTGCGCCGAATGCTCGAACAGGCCAACAGGGGTCGCGAGCAGCGCCCCGCGCGTGAAGACGACGACCAGCATCCCGATCCCTACGAACAGGAATGACCGGCTCGGCGTTGCCCTGTAAAGTTGTCGCTCGCCGCAGGTGGGGCGGATTTGACGCTGCCGATGCCGCCGTCAATGATGCTGTTCGGAAATCCCTCGATTCATCCGGACAGGTGGCCGAGCGGCTGAAGGCACCGGTTTGCTAAACCGGCATAGGGGGTATTCCCTCTATCTCGGGTTCGAATCCCGACCTGTCCGCTTTGAGAAGCCCACGTCGGTTGAACGTGGGCTTCACGCGTAACTGTGCAGCCCAGCGATCTTGAAGTTGATGAAGATCCAGTTGAAGAGCATGACGATGCAGCCCGCAACCACGAGCAGACTCGTCCACAGCCCCTTGTCCTTCACCTTCAAGCGCACGTGGACGAGAATCGCGAACACGATGAAAGTGTTGAGCGCGAAGACCTCCTTGGGGTCCCAGCCCCACGGCCGGCCCCAGGAGTGATCGGCCCACATGGCACCCATCACAATCCCCGTCCACAGGAGCACGAAGGAAAGCTCCATGAGGATCATGGTCGCCCCGTCGAGGACCTGACCCACCGTTGTGCGATGTTCGTTTACAGGTGGCCCAAAGCCCACGGCGTGCACGCTGTGGGCTTTCGCGCTTTGGAGAATGAGACTTCCCGCGCCGCCCACTCGCGCAAACTGATGCACTCCTGGAATGCCGCGTGCCCACAATCCGGCGCGATATCCCAGGTACAGCAATGCCACCATGGCTGCCATGAAGATCAGGCAATACGAAAAGATGATGACATTCGTGTGAATGTACAGCCAGATGTCATCGAGAACCGGCATTTTGTTGGTGATGCCGGCATTGAGGTACTGAGGCAGGAAATGGGCCGCCATGAGTGCCGTCATCGAGGCCGCCGCGCTCCCCAGCGCGAAGAGGTTGCGCATGGCGGTGCGGCGGGCGATGACCTCGATGATCAGGGCCGCGCATCCGCCGAACCACGCGGCCGTCGTCACCGCCTCGAACATATTCGAGTTCGGCCATCGGTCGGCGACGTACCACCGCAATAGCAGGGCCCCGGTATGCAGCGCGAACGCCGCACCAAAAGTCGAAAGTCCAATGATTCGCGCTGCGCTCCAACGATACACCCAGGCCATCAGAAGAAAGATCATGCTCAGCATGTACACCAGCCAGATCATCGTGAACCACTGGTGATTGTTGAAATAGAAGCTCTCGAGCGCCAGCCAATTCACGCGGCCGAGCAGAAGAGCCCCGATGTGCATGGCGGCCAGCAGGGTCGCTGCAAGCCCCAGAACCTGGGCCAGCCGCAATCGCCCTGCCGCTGAAGCCGTGAACATTCCGAGCAATGCCACGCCGAGCAACCCAAGGCTGCTCAACCACGCGACAAGTCCGCCATCACGCTCGAGAGACCACGGCCAGCCCGAGCGATACGCCGTGGGATAAAGCAATGCGTTCACAGCCGGCAGCAATCGAACAAGCAGGTCCGCCGCCCGGTTCACTCTGTCTGGATCTTGGGCCCTCCATCCCTCGGTGAAATCGATCCAGGCGCTTTGCAGCGACGAGCGGAGTTGCGATTCCAGGGCGGATCCATCAGTGCTCGCCATGAATGTCAGCTCGTCGAGCGTGAACCAGGGATCGGTGATCGACCCCCGCGCGGGCGGCACCAGTCGCAGGCCGCTTCGGAGATTGATGGGATGCGCCGCAAGTCGAGCGAAATCGATCTCCTCTACGAATTTCGCCGTGCGGATGAGGTCCGCGCGCATGATCTCCAGGGCACGAACCACTTCCGGCATCCGCAGCAACCGATCCGCGATCAGCCCGGTTGCCATGAACGCCTCGACGCGCGGCGCGATGTCCTGCGGCAGGCCATCGTCGAACGCACTGAGAATCGCGCTCGCAATCTTCTCGCGAACCGGCTTCTTGTGGACGTAGATCACATCGCGGTCCACATATTCACCAGGGCGAAGCATCATGTCGAGGTAGGTGAACGTGGCCGATTGGCCGTCGATCCGGTTCGAACCCGATACCTCCTGCATCACGGCGCTGGTGAAGGAATCTACCGACTTGATGCGGCCGTTGGAGTGCATCGCGAGCCGTCCGAAGGCCTCGAGATCGACAGCGTCGCGAAAGGATGTGCTCTGTGCGTCTGTCGCAGCACAAATCGCAAAGCACACCAGCGCGACGAGCGCAGCCCGGATTGTTGAGCGCGCAGTCATGATTCAATCTCCACCAGCGCCGGCGCGCTCTCCATTGGCCCTTTGTCCCGTTCGCCCGCGCGTTCTTCATGGAGGCCGGCATGCACCCGATCGCGATTTCGCCGCTTGATCATCGGCTTGATGTAGAAGGCATAAATCATCCCCATCACAGCAACAGCGCAGCCAAGGAGCTGCACGTATACGCCATCCCGATTCCCCACACCCAGCACAGTGAAATTCAATCCAGCGCTGGGAGCGCCATTCTTGCCGCCGGCGTTCCCCGGGGGATCCCATCGCGACTGGAAAAACCAGAAGCCGTCGTGCTCGCCCGGCCTGTTCACCGCGACAGGCTGAGGGTTGGACAGGCCATCCTGTGCTGCAAAACGCAGGTAGGAGTTCCACTCATTCACGCTGAGGTTGTCGCCGCTGTAGCCACCCACATGGTAATCGACTTCAAAATCGTCGAGGACAATCGAGGCGGGCAACAACATGCGCTTGCGTGAGAATAACAGCTCCACCTGCCGGCCATCGGACAGCGTGATTGTGGTCGGCTGAAATGGGTATCCCGGAAGTGCCTCCGCCTCGCTGTTGAACGGGAATTCGTGATACTTCAGCCAGATCGACGTGGGTTCGCCTTCCACTGAGGCCGGCAGCTCGACACGAATCATGCGGAATTGCAGATCGAGTTCGCGCTGCCGCTGGGCGTTAGGAACAATGAGCGGCTTGGTGACGAGTCGAGAATCCCTCGAGAATTCCTCGACCACGAGGCTCAGCGACGGACCAATTTCAAAGCGAGATCCGGGCGCCAGCGTCATGATCGAGGGTTCACGGTTGTCACCCATGGGGCGGACGATCCGCAGCGTCTGCTCGTCAGGTCCACCCACCAGAAGAACCTGAGCTGGCGGAACGTATTTCATTTCGATCGAGGCATCCAGCGGCAGCTCGCGCATGCCGCCAGTTTCATCCTCGGAGACGAGAAGATCGCGTGCGGGTGACGACATCGACGATGACCCGTCCAGGATCACGCGATGCCATGTGCGCTGGGGTGATCTGATCTCAACGATCGCGAGCGATTCCAGCGCGCCCTCCGCGTTCGGCCGGTAGTTCTCGGAGGCCACCAGCCGCCACTGGTACTCTGTATTGGGGATTGGCCGAAACCCGTCCGATTCAGGAGCGCTTGCAGCAAGCGTATGAAGCGGGACGGTTTCCAGGAACCCTGCCCCGGGAACAGCAATCGAAAGCGACCCGCCCGCCAGTTCGACTTGCTCTTGGAAGGAGACTTCATCATCAATCCATGCAAACCGCGCGAAACCGCCCGCATAGCTGCACAGCGAAGGATCCCGCGCGAGCAGCTCAACGTGCTCGGTCTGGCCGGCATCGTTTTCAAGCCGCAGCAGCAGCAGAGGATCGAAACTGCCTCCTCCACTCGCGCGGCGGGTATCCTCGAACGCGTAGCGCAGGTAGCTGCCGACGCGGAACGTCATCCCCCCAAGCGGATCATCCTGCCATGTGGCAGGAACCATGATAGAGAGCGGCGTCAACGGAATGTGCGAATTCGCGGCCACCGGCCAGACTTCATCGTGGGAGGCGATGTAGTCGTTGTACCGCGGCAACCCATCGATAGGCCGTTCAGTCCATTCCCGCCTGCCGACTTCACGCAGGTAAATTGCATCGGTGTGCGCGAGATAGAAATGATTCTGTGGCACATAGTCCAGCGTCAGCGACACCGACTCATCGATGATCGGCATTCCCCGAACCTTGCTCGCGCGACCTTCACCGGGAAGGACATCCTCGGTGAACTGCGGATGGCCGTCGAGAAGTTGGCGCACGAAAGTCTGCTGCGGTGTGCGGACACTGACCGAGACGGCATAGACGCGTTTGCCGACTTCTTCGCCCGTGAGGATTTCCCAGTCGGGATTCACCTCCACGATGTCGAACTGGTATCGCTGATTCCTCTCTGCAAGCACCAGCCGATTGCCCGGCAGCACTGCCAGTGATCGCTCCGGCTGACCTTCCACCCGGATGACCAACCGTCGTCGCAGCACCGGCGTTTCGCCTTCAACCTTGGCCGAGAAGTACCACACCGATCCCAACGCCAAGGTGATGATGCCCGTGTGGATCGTCCACACGCCGTAATTGACGGGCTTGAACGGGATTCGCCTTACCGTGGTCACCACGAGGTTGGTGCAGATCAGGCCGATCAGCAGCGTGAACGGCCACCACTGGAACCACTCGTATTCCGTCATTTCCAGGCCCGGCATGTGCCGGACGACGATCTGATCCCAGTTGTCCAGATCCCAGAAGACGAACGAGCGCGGATAGAGAATGCCCGCCGACCCGACTGATGAATACACAAACAGCACCACCAGCAGCGTGATGCCGAGTTTCACGCTGCTGAAGAGGTCGAGAATCGGCCGGAAAAGACGGGCGGGAATGCTCATCGTAGGAGGCCCTGATCCTAGTCGGCCATCCTTCGGATTTCCGCGAGCATGGCGCGGAAGAGCTCCTGTGCCCGCAGATGCGCCGCGAATCAAGCGGCCGATCATGCTGGCTGGCACAGCCGCGAAGCGAGGCGGGGTGATGGGCCGCCGGATCGCGCAAAAAGACTCCCCCGCGAGGAGCGGGGGAGTGTGCACTTGTGGGTTGAAGCGATCGCTTCAGATCACGCGTTGCGGCGGCGACGCGAGGTTGCCAGACCCGCGAGACCGAGAAGAGCCAGCGCGCCGGGGGCGGGAACCTGACCTTCCAGGATGAAGGGAATGTCAACGGTGTTTCCGTTTCCATGAGTCAACTGGCCGGTCCACGCACCCGCAGCATTCTGCTGCCGGGCGAATCCGCCGGCGCCGGTGTTCGCCTGGCCGAGAATCGTCACGGGAGGAGTGAACGCCGTAGTTGCTCCACCTGTCGGATTCAACTGGAAATCGAGCCAGTACTGTCCGGGACCAAGGACAACGCTCGGGATCGACAGCTCATTGTCGAACACCCGCCGTGCCGTGTCGGTAAAGGGAGGACCACCGTTCACTGACTCCGCGATTCGGTATGCGCGGAACGTTGACAAAACCAGCGTGTTGGTGGCGCTGCCATCGTACACGATCACTCCGCCGGCGCCCGGGTCGCCCGACCAGATGCGCACGTTGCCGCCGGAGGGCGGGGTCGCGAAATTGGTCGAATAGCCAAACACATGCACCCCGGTCAGGGTCCAGTTCTGGCCGCTTGGGATGGTGAAGTCATCGGCCAGGCGAAAACTGGGGTTATACGAACTGAACCCAAGGACACTGTGACCGAGCGTCACGTTCTGCAACTGGCTCACGTCACTTCCGTCGGTGTGGCCGCCCGCATGAGTGACGAATGGCCCGTTGTCCCACAGCACGCTGCCCGCAAACGCGGGTGCCGTGACCGCGCTGAGTATCAGCGCGCCCAACAGACTCTTTTTCATTTCTGCGTCCTCCTCGTGTTGAAAAGACATGTCTTGCGCGCGGCTACATCGCCCCGCGCTTTACTCGAGTGCATCGCGCAGCGCCGCACGCTGTCTGCAATGTCATAGTGGCAAGCACCCACAGATCTCTCCCTCCCCCGCGCCGACTGGGACATGCCACCCCCAAGTGGAGCCGGACGCGGACTTCTGCAGATGAAAATAGTAATGGATTTCAGCGCGCCCGGAAGCGAAAAATCAAAAAAACTCCACCAACCTGCCCATCCCGTGTCATCGGGAGCGCTCCGTGAAGCCGTCCGAACTTTGCCCAAATTCACGAAGTGTCTCTATTTTCACGACTTGCGTTCACGAGAGTTGCCCATCTTGCACTTGGAGAGCCTCTTTCGTCCACGCATCGGAGCATCCCTATCATCCAAGCTTCCCATGTTGGACCTTCAAAATCATCTCCGCAACGTGGCCATCATTGCCCACGTGGATCACGGCAAAACGACCCTGGTCGATGCCATGCTGACCCAGACCGGCGCCGTCGGCAAGGCCGATGCGGCCCAGGAGTGCATCCTCGACTCCAACCCGCTGGAGCGCGAACGAGGGATCACCATCCTCGCCAAGAATTGTGCCATCGACTATCGAAGTCACGATGGCGAGCAATATCGAGTCAACCTGATCGACACGCCCGGCCATGCTGATTTCGGCGGCGAAGTGGAACGTGTTCTTCGCATGGCGGATGGCGCGCTGCTGCTGATCGATGCCTTTGAGGGCCCCATGCCCCAGACGCGATTCGTTCTCAGCAAGGCCCTCGAACTCAGGCTGAAGCTGATCGTGGTGGTCAACAAGTGCGACCGACCCGATGCCCGGCCGGAGGCCGTCGTGGATGAGGTCTTCGACCTCCTCATCGCGCTGGGTGCGGATGATGAGACGCTGGATTTCCCCGTGATCTACGCCTCCGGGCGCGAGGGCTGGGCGTCGCGCATCGCCCATCATCACAAGGGGTCGATCGATCCGCTGCTTCGAGTCATCATTGAGCACGTGACCCCGCCTCGCGGGAATCCCTCAGCTCCTCTGCAGATGCTGATCACCACCCTGGATTATTCGAGCTATGTCGGCCGCATTGCCATCGGGCGGGTGTACGCGGGCACGTTGCGCTCCGGCCAGCAGGTGGCCATCTGCACCAAGGATGGCGGCGTCCTTCCCGCGCGGGCCCTCAAGGTCCTGCGCTTCGTTGCACTGAGCCGGCAGGCGGTCGATTCGATAGAGGCGGGCGACCTCTGCGCCGTCGAAGGGCTCAGCGAGTTCGAGATCGGCGACACCATCGCCGATCCGGAAGATCCAAGGCCCATGCCGCGTGTCGCTGTCGATCAGCCCACGCTGCACATGATCTTCCGAATCAATGATTCGCCGTTCGCCGGCCGCGAGGGCAAGTATGTCACATCGCGGCAGATCTCCGAGCGGCTGGAGCGCGAACTTCAGTCTAATGTCGCTCTGCGCGTCGAGCCGGGCGAGAGCGCGGAGGAGTTTCGCGTGTCCGGCCGCGGGCTGCTGCATCTCGGCGTGCTGCTTGAGAACATGCGAAGAGAGGGATACGAACTTTCGGTCGGGCGGCCCGAGGTGATTGAACGCGAAATGGATGGCGTGCGTTGCGAGCCCATCGAGCGGCTGACGCTGGATGTGACGAGCTCGACGATGGGTCCGGCCCTGGAACTGCTGGGGCAGCGGGGGGGTGAGATTCACACGGTGGACACGCGCGGCGACCGGATGCACATCGAGGCCGAGATCCCCGCGCGGGGCCTCATCGGCCTGCGCTCACGAATGCTCACCGCGACCGGGGGCGAGGTGGTGATGTATCACTCTTTCAAGGAGTATGCCCCGCTGAGATCCGTGCAGCGAAAGAGGCAGAACGGGGTGATGATCGCGACGGATACCGGCCGCGCCACGACCTTTGCCCTCCTCAACCTGTCCGATCGCGGCATGATGTTCGTCGTTCCCGGCGAGCAGGTCTATGCGGGCCAGATCGTGGGCGAGAACAGCCGCGACAACGACCTTGGCGTCAACGTCGTCAAGATGAAGCAGCTCTCCAACGTGCGCGAGAGCAACAAGGAGGCGACGGTGACGCTCAAGTCCCCGCGCCAGATCACGCTGGAAGGCGCGCTGGAATATATCGAGGATGATGAGCTGGTCGAAATCACTCCGCAGTCGGTGCGCATGCGCAAACGGTTGCTGGGCGAGAACGAACGCAAGCGCGCTGACCGCGCGGAACGATCGAGGCTGGTTGGGGCGTAGTTCCCAGGACGCCCGGCGTCCAGCCGGGCAGTCGTTCGGAGTGGCCTAGGCGTCTTTGAAATTCAGTGGCACAGGCGAGACGCCGATGCCATTGAAATCATTGAACGCAATGCAACTCACACGGCCGCCGCGATGTGATTCTCCGCCCGCACCCACCTCTCCGAAATCTCCTCGCGCGCCAGCGCTGGGTGCGCGTACGCGATCACCGTGGCGATGAATCCCATGAACATCGGCTGTGGAGAAAGCGGCCGGCTCGTCAGCTCGGGATGAAACTGCGAGCCGATGAAGTAGGGGTGCATCGACTGCGGCAACTCCGCGATCTGCATGATGGGATAGAGCGGGTGTCGCCCGGAGAAGCGCAGCCCCGCCTTCTGGAACAGCTCGATGTACTTGGGATCGACCTCGTACCGGTGCCGGAAACGTTCTCGCACCGATTTGCGCCGATCGAAGAGGAACGACGCCAGGGTATCCGGCTCGATCAGGACATCCTGCGCTCCGAGCCGCATGGTTCCGCCCATGCCTTCGATTTTCTTCTGATCCGGCAGTTCGGAAATCACGGGATTTGCCGTGTCGTTGTCGAATTCTGTGGAGTTTGCGTCCGCCAGTCCCAGCACGTTACGGGCAAACTCGATCACGGCGACCTGCATGCCGAGGCACAACCCGAGGAACGGAACACGGTTTCGCCTCACGTATTCGACGCAGGCGATCTTGCCCTCCACGCCGCGCTCCCCAAACCCGCCCGGTACGATAACCCCGTGGATGTCGTCGCCGAGCTTTCTCGCCACGTTGTCGCGCGTGATATCCGAGGTGTCGATCCACCGTTCCTCGACCTGCACTGAGAGATGAGTTGAGCAGTGCTCAATAGCCTTTTCGATCGAGGCATACGCATCGCGCAAGGCCGCATATTTGCCGGTGATTCCGAGCGTCACCTTGTGCCGGCGCGGGGCAGTGATCCGTCGGGCGTATTCGTTCCACTTCCGCCGCTCATCATCCTCGTGCTGGACATCGACCTTGTCGTGCAGCTCGAGCAGCGAGAGGATTTCGCGATCGAGTCCTTCCGCCCGCATCGCGCCGGGAATCGTGTAAATCGACTCGCGGTCGTGCATCGAGAAGACCCGCTTGAGCGGCACGTTGCTGAACATCGCGATCTTCTGACGGACCGACTCGACGACCGGGTTGTGTGCCCGGCACGCGAGGATGTGCGGCTGAATGCCCGCCTCCATCAATCGCTTGATGCCCAGTTGTGCGGCCTTGGACTTCTGCTCTCCGAGTATCGGCGGCTCAATGACATAGGTGAGAGCGACGAAGCAGACTGACTTCGGGCCCTCCTCAAATGCCAGTTCGCGCAGCGCTTCGATGTAGAAGCCATTCTCATAGTCTCCCACGGTACCGCCTACTTCGATGAACACGACATCTGCCGGCCCACCGCCCGGCCCGCCGCGCACCGCGAGTTCACGCAGCCGCCGCTTCACCTCGCCGGTGACGTGCGGGATCATCTGCACATCGCGACCGAGGTATTCACCGCGGCGCTCGCGCTCCAGGATCTCCGTGTAGATCTGTCCCGAGGTGATGAAGTTCGAGCGGGAGAGATCCTGGTCGAGCATGCGCTCGTAGGTGCCGAGGTCCATGTCGCACTCGGTTCCGTCTTCAAGCACGAACACTTCGCCATGCCGATAGGGATTGAGCGTCCCTGAATCGATGTTCAGGTATCCCTCCATCTTGATGGGGGCGATGGAAAGTCCCTTGTCCTTCAGCAGCTTCGCCAGCGAGGAGGAGAAAATCCCCTTGCCGAGTCCCGACATGACAGTGCCGAGCACGGCGACAAACTTGTGCCGGCCGCGCTCGTAGCCCGAGGGCATTGGGGAGTGAAACTCGGATGATTCGCCGCTCTTGCCAAACTGGGCGAGAAAGTTGGGGTCGCTGGGTGGTGTGCGGCCGCGCTTGGGGCCCTGGTTCGTTTCGACAGCGGGCATTCCTGATCGTAACACCGATCAGCGCTGCTGTGAAGGGGCATGCGGACTCTTCGCAGCCATTGCCCCGCGGCCCGTGATCAAGGGCTGGACATGACTAGAGCGGGAGCCGATCTCAACCTACCGCGTATCCCGCTCGTTTCCAGCCCTCCACACCACCCTGGAGAGCCACCGCATTGAAG